>Ga0315279_10000387_pt1 | contig 90642 bp, 61 predicted proteins | sample YL17G06_20_MG_FD_203694 | JGI IMG/M metagenome (GOLD analysis project Ga0315279, IMG submission 203694) | Sediment microbial communities from Yellowstone Lake, YNP, Wyoming, USA - YL17G06_20 | ecosystem: Environmental > Aquatic > Freshwater > Lake > Sediment | place: USA: Wyoming | collected...
CGCGGCGATACTGGGACTTCCGCTCGCTCGGACACGGTGACATCAACTTCGAGGAAATTATCGTTGCCCTCAACGACGTTGGCTACAAAGGACCGCTTTCAGTCGAGTGGGAAGACAGCCGAATGGACCGTGAACACGGCGCTAAGGAAGCTTGCGAGTTTATCAAGAAGAAAAACTTTAAGCCCTCGCAAGTCGCGTTTGACAAGGCCTTTGAGAAGCAGAAATAAAATTTTAAGGATCCCCGACGTATCGGTTTACGTTTGGGGCGCCTTAATGTTATAGGAAAGTTGCTTATGGCTTGTAAAGATAATTTAAGCCGGCGGCAGTTTCTCCAGACACTGACTGCTGTTGCCGGCACAGTAACCGTTCCGTCCATTATTCGCTCGTCTGCATTAGGCGCAGAAGGGGCTGTTGCACCGAGTAACCGCATTACTATGGGCTGTATTGGAGTCGGCTGGCAGGGAACCAGCAACCTTGACTCTTTCCTCGGTCAGAGCGATTGCCAGATTATCGCCGTCTGCGATGTCGAAAAAAATCACCTGCAAAACGCCGTCAATCGCGTCAACGACCATTACAAAAATAAAGGCTGTGCCACCTACGGCGATTTCCGCGAGCTTCTGGCACGCACCGACATCGATGCGGTCTCGATAGGGCTGCCCGACCACTGGCATTCAATTCCTGCTATCGAGGCCGCAAGGTCAGGCAAGGACATCTTCGGTGAAAAGCCGCTCTCGCACACGCTCAAAGAAGGCCGGGCGATGTGCGATGCGGTCAAGCGTTACGGCAGGATTTGGCAGACAGGTTCCTGGCAACGCTCGCAGGCCAACTTCCGCACCGCCTGTGAGATGGTAATAAATGGGCGTATCGGCAAGGTCCACACCGTTCAGGTGGGGCTGCCTGAGGGACATACCGATTTCGGCGGCACTAAGGGCCAGGAAGGGATAACTGCGCCGCCCGAAGGATTCGACTATGACCGATGGATTGGGCCGGCCCCTTATGAGCCATATTGCCCCGCCCGCGTGCACAAAAACTGGCGATGGCACCTCGACTACGGCGGCGGACAGTTGATGGACTGGATTGGTCACCACGTTGACATCGCTCACTGGGGGCTGGGATTTGATTACGCCGGCCCTTATGAAATTGAAGGCTATGGCGAATATCCCAAAGACGGCCTGTGGAACACAGCAACAAAATACCGCATCACCGCCAAATACCCCAAAGGCGTTACGATGATTATTGCCGGCGGTTATGGTGACGTCCGCAGCGGGACAAAATGGATAGGCGAAAACGGCTGGGTGTGGGTTGATAGAGGCGGGATTGACGCCGACCCCAAAAAGGTGCTCGAAGAAAAAATAGGCCCTGATGAAACCCATCTTTTCAATTCGCCCGGACATTGGCGTAACTTCCTCGATTGTATTAAAACTCGTAATACGACCCTAACGCCTTGCGAGGTTGCGCACCGTTCGGCTACGCCGGGACATCTGGGCCAGATTGCGATGCTGCTGGGGCGAAAAATTCGCTTCAACCCCCAGACTGAAGAAATCATTGATGACCCAACGGCGACAAGAATGCTCGGTAAATCAATGCGCAGCCCGTGGCACATATAGAATTGACTATTTACAATTTAATATTTGTAATGAAAGGCAGATATGAGAAGCTCCTCTGTGAGTGGGAAAGAATATAGTCGTCGTGAGTTCTTGAAAAAAACAACGGCTATTGCCGGTGGTGCGGTAGCATTTCCGTATATTGTCCCTGCGTCGGTTATGGGGCAGGATGCGCCGAGCGGGCGGATTACACTGGGCTTTATCGGGATGGGTAAGCAAAGCCAGCATCTTATAAGGTCATTTCTGAACTCGCCCGGCACCCAGGTGCTCGCCGCCTGCGACGTTGACAAGCTAAAGCTCAAGCGTGCCGTAGATACGGCGCAGGAGCATTACGCCAAGCAGGCCGGCAGCACATATAAAGGCTGTGCCGCCTACGGAGATTTCCGCGAATTGCTTGCCAGAGACGACATTGACGCGGTGGTGATTGCCACGCCTGACCACTGGCACGCTATTATAGTCATTGGGGCGGCAAAGGCCGGCAAGGATATTTACTGCGAAAAGCCCCTCTCGCAGACTATCACTGAGGCAAGGGCGATGGTCAATGCAGTCAGGCGTTATGGCCGAATATTCCAGACCGGCAGTATGCAGCGCTCGGACGATAAGTTTCGCTTCGCCTGCGAGCTTGTTCGCAACGGTTACATCGGCAAGGTGCAGACCGTTACCGTCGGCGTCGGCGGCCCGCCCGAAGATAAACCACTGCCTGCCGAGCCGGTGCCGGAATATCTGGACTGGGATATGTGGGTCGGGCCTGCCCCCTGGCGGCCATATAACAACGACCTTTCGCCGCATATCAGCTTTGATGGATTTCCAAACTGGCGATACCACAGCGACTTCGGCGGAGGCGGTATGACCGACTGGGGCGCACACCACTTTGACATCGCTCAGTGGGGGCTGGGTATGGACGAGACCGGCCCGGTCGAAATCATTCCGCCCGACGGCAAGGATTACAAGGTGCTTACATATAAATATGCCAATGGAATCATTATGACCCGCGATAATGCCAACGGAATTTTATTTACCGGCACCGAAGGCAAAGTTGAGGTCAATCGCGGTTATTTGAAGACCTGGCCTGAGACGCTGCAAAATCAGCAGATTGGCGCCGACAAGATTCACCTTTACGATAGTAAGAACCATTATACCGACTGGCTCAACGCCATCCGCACCCGCACTAAACCGATTTGCGATATAGAAATCGGCTGTCGTTCGGTAAGTGTCTGTCACTTAGGCAACATTGCCTACAAGCTGGGGCGGCCACTCAAATGGGACCCGAATCGAGAGGTCTTTATAAATGATAGCGAGGCAAATCGTTTGCTTTCGCGTTCTATGCGAAGTCCCTGGCATATATAAATTGATGGTTCGACATTGCTCACCATCAATCCTGAGCATAGTCGAAGGATTGATTGTTGATAACTTGTCCGGCGTAGTTTTAACGAAGTCGGATTGATTATTTGGTTTGTTTAGAGAGGTTTTGCTATGAAAGGGAAAAACTTTAGTCGGCGTGATTTTTTAACAGGAGCAGCCGGTGCGGCTGTGGCTGCTGTGGGTTTTCCGTATTTTGTTCCTGCATCTATCCTCGGTCAGGCAGGAACGACGCCCCCGAGCAATCGTATCGTTATGGGCTGTATCGGGATGGGCGGCCAGGGCACCGGCAATATGCAAGGCTTCCTCGGCAAGAACGAAGTGCAGGTTGTGGCCGTCTGTGACGTCGATAAAAGGAATCGGGACAAGGCCAAGAAAATCGTCGATGGAAAATACAATAACAGCGACTGCAAGGCCTATCTGGATTTCCGCGAAGTTATCGAGCGACAGGATATCGATGCGCTCTCGCTTGCGACGCCTGACCACTGGCATTCCATCCCTGTTGTTATGGCGGCAAAGACAGGTAAGGATATGTATGGAGAAAAGCCGCTTGCCCGCACTATCCGTGAAGGCCGGGCTATGGTCAAAGCGGTTACTCGTTACGGCAGGATATGGCAGACTGGTTCCTGGCAGAGGTCGGTTGCAGATTTCCACCACGCCTGCGAATTGGTTCGCAATGGGCGAGTCGGTAAGGTCCATTTGGTCGAGGTCGGCCTGCCGACCGGAGGCGGCTCCGACAATAAGGCCGTTCAGCCAGTTCCTGAGGGCTTTGACTGGGACTTCTGGCTGGGGCCTGCACCGTGGATGCCTTACAGGGGAGTCAGTCACTGGGACTGGCGATGGGTTATGGATTACTCCGGCGGACAGCTTACCGACTGGGCAGGTCATCATATCGACATTGCTCACTGGGGTCTGGGTCTGGACCGCACAGGACCTGTCGAGATTGAAGGAAAGGGTAATTATCCCAAAGACGGCACCTTTGATGCTGCTACGGAGTATAAGTTCACCTGTAAATATGCCAACGGTCTGACGATAATTGTCGCTAATGACCGCCAGCAGCCCAAAGGGATGGGAGCGGTCTGGTATGGAGAGAAGGGATGGGTGCACGTTGACCGCGGCAGGATTGCGTCCGACCCGCCGAGTGTTCTCAAGGAGGTCATTGGCCCCGGTGAGATAAAACTGTATGAAAGTCGGGACCATCAGCAGAATTTCCTGGATTGTGTAAAAAGCCGCAAGGAGACTATCGCGCCAATAGAGATTGCTCACCGCTCTATCAGCGTGGGACTGTTAGGAGAGATTGCAATGCTTACGGGGCGAAAACTTAAATGGGACCCCGAGAAGGAAATCTTCACCGCAGACGAAGAGGCCAACAGAATGCTGTCGCGGCCTTTCCGCAGTCCCTGGTCGGCCTTCAATGTATGAGTAGAAGATAAATGAAAGGAGCTAAAATGAAAAGGTTAAAAATTTCTAACATGGTGCTGCTTGTCATCTGTTGTCTGTCGATATTTGCAGGCAATTCTTGGGGCCAGGTTAAGCCCGAGGAGCTGGCGAAGATAGAGCAGGCGGTGCCGACGAAGGCAACCATGCAATCTGCCAAGCCCAGGAAGCTTTTGGTGTTTAACTTATGCAACGGCTTCAAGCACGATTCGATTCCATACTGGGACAAGGCCCTGGAGATTATGGGTGCAAAGAGCGGCGTCTATTCAGTTGTGGTAAGCTCTGATATGGCAATGTTCAAGCCGGAGAACCTTAACCAGTTCGATGCCGTCTGTCTGAATAACACCACCAGACTACAGTTTGATGAGCCTCTGCGGAAAAGTCTGATGGATTTTGTCAAGGGCGGCAAGGGCATCGTGGGTATCCACGCCGCTACGGATAATTTTTATGAATGGCCGGAGGCGGCAGAAATGATGGGCGGCCAGTTTGCCGGTCATCCGTGGGGCGGAGGCGGCACCTGGGCCATCAAAATTGATGAGCCAAACCACCCGCTTATGGCTGCATTCAAGGGCAAAGGATTCAAGATTCAAGATGAGATTTACCGCACAAAGCCTCCTCTCTACTCGCGCACCAAGCAGCGCGTCCTGATGAGTCTGGATATGAGCGATGGGCCAACCCGCAGCGCGGAGGGTGTTACGCCGGAGGATATGGATACCGGCATAAGCTGGATTAAATCTTACGACAAAGGTCGAATATTCTATTGTGCGCTGGGCCACGACCACGCTGTTACGTGGAACCCGGCGGTATTACAGCATTTTCTTGACGGCATACAGTTTGTATTTGGAGATTATAAGGTTGATACGAAACCGAAACCATTGGTTATTTCTGGAAAGGGGTCAGAAATGGATGAGTTATTTGCAAAGATTAAGACGTATGATTGGGGCCAGAGCCGTGCGCCGCTTAGCGAGGTAAGTGAGCTTATAAGAAAAGCACACACCTCGCCTGAGCAGCTTAAGCAAATGGAGAAAAATCTGCTGGAGGTGCTCGTAGGCGCGGACGCAACCTACGCCGGCAAGCAGTTTGTATGCAGGGAATTGAGCATCATCGGCACCGAACAATCAGTGCCGGCGTTGGGTGCAATGCTCACGGACGAAAAAATGTCGGATATGGCAAGATATGCCCTCGAACGCATACCCGGCGCTGCCGTCGATGAAGCGCTGCGGAATGCTCTTGGAAAAACATCCGGCAAGACAAAGGTCGGCATAATCAACTCGCTCGGTCAGCGACGTGATAGCAAGGCGGTCTCGGCCCTCGGTGAGTTGGTTGGCGATTCCGACCAGATGGTTGCGGGTGCGGCATTAGGGGCCCTGGGGCAAATCGCCGATGCACAGGCTACGAAGATTTTAGCTGACGCTAAGGACAAGGTGACCGGCAAGCTGCAATTGGTAGCGCTCGATGCTTATCTGAAGTGCGCCGATAAGCTGGTTGCCGAAGGCGAAAAAGACCAGGCCCTGGCGATTTACAAGGAGCTGTATAAGGAAAATCAGCCTAAGCCAATCCGCACGGCGGCGCTACGCGGCATAGTTTCCATTACAAAGAAGGAAGAAAAATGAAAACAAACCGCACTACGCTGTGGCACGGCCATTTTGGCCGTGTTTTAGTGGAACGGCCATCCTGGCCGTGTCTAGTTTTCACGGGCTGGAAGCCCGTGCCACGCTGGAAGCCCGTGCCACGTCGGGGTGGCAAAGCTATCCTGGTCGTGTCTTCACGGGCTGGAAGCCCGTGCCACTTCGGGGCAGCTTTTTCGCTCTTTTGCTTTTGTGTTCTTTGCTTTGCCACGGCGGCTTCCGGCCAGCAGGATGATGCACTTGCAGTCGTCATTGACGTCCTTAAAAGCAACGACCAGGCAATGCAGGCGGCGGTCATAGCAATGGTTCGAGAGATGCCGGGGGAGGAGATAACCAAAGCCCTGGCCAAGGAGCTGCCGAATCTTTCGCCGGCCAGTCAGGTGCAGTTAATATCGGCTCTCGGAGACCGAGGCGACCCGGCGGCTGTTGCCGCGGTTATTACTGCTACCAATTCTGCCGACCAGTCTGTCCGTATTGCGGCGCTGAAGGCGATAGGTCAATTAGGCGACGCCGTCAGCGTTATGCTGCTGGCGCAAAAGGCGGCGGCTGCAAGCGGTGACGAACAAAGGGCTGCCCGCGAGAGTCTATATCGGCTTCGCAGTCCAACAGTAGATAGTACCATTCTCGAAAGCATTCCAAAAGCAGAACCCAGGACAAAAGTCGAGCTTATCAGCAGCATTGGTGAGCGTAACATAACGACAGGGGGTAAACTATTGCTGCAAACTGCAAAAGACCCTGAGCGTGGTGTTCGACTGGAGTCGTTAAGGGTTTTGAAGGTTATTGCAGGAAAGGATGATTTGCCTGCGCTGGTTGAGCTTCTGATGAGCTTACAAAGTGATTTTGACCGCACGGAAGCCGAGAAGACCATTGCTGTTGTTGCGCACAAAATCCCTGAAAAAAACCGCCAGGCCGAAGCAGTGCTGGCAGCTCTATCTTCTGTCAAAGATGTCAAAAACCACTGCTCTCTATTAAGTGCTCTCGGCAAGATTGGAGATAATAGCGCTCTGCCTGCGCTGCGAGCAGCTCTCAATAATCCGGAGGCCAAGATTCAGGATGCTGCCATTCGCGCTTTGTCGGATTGGCCTACCGCTGAGCCGACAGAAGACCTAATCAAGATAGCACAAGGCTCTGAAAATAAGGTGCATCGGATTCTTGCGCTGCGGGGATTTGTGCGGCTTCTTGGGCTTGAAAGTAGCCGACCGGCGGAAGAGACAATCGAGATGTATAAAAAAGCAATGAGTCTCGCGCCCGATGAGGGTGAAAAAAGAAGAGTACTTTCGGGACTGGCCAACACAAAATCATTGGCAGCTTTGCTGATGGCCGCCTCTTATCTGCAGGACGAAACCTTGCGGCAGGAGGCAGAGCTTGCGGTCGTTAAAATCGCCGAGGGTATTTTCGGCAGCTACCCGCAGGAAAGTAAAGATTTGCTAAAGAAGATTCTCCAGACTACGAAAAACGATTCGCTGCGAGAGGCTGCCGGCGAGGTCATAAATCAGATTGAGCAATTCGATGATTACATAACCGCCTGGCAGGTAAGCGGTCCATACACTAAAGAAGAAACAGATGGTCCAGGTCTTTTTGATGTTGCTTTTGTTCCTGAGCAGCCTGGTACCCAGGCAGTTGTCTGGCAGGTAATGCCGGCCGGCACAAATAAGGATAGACCCTATCTGATGGAGATGGATAAACTTTTCGGCGGAGATGATAGGGCTGCATATTTACGCACAAAGGTCTGGTCCGACAAAGAACAGCAGGCCCAACTGGAAATAGGCAGCGACGATGGGATTAAAGTGTGGCTTAATGGCAAGGTTGTGCACGCAAATAACGCAACGCGGGGCGTCAATCCCGGAGAGGATAAAGCCAAGTTGACTCTCCAGCAGGGCTGGAATCAGTTATTATTAAAAGTTACACAAGGCGGGGGAGAATGGTCTGTTTGTGCCCGACTCCGCCAGCTTGATGGCAGCAAAATCGATGGTTTGAAGGTTCAGATAGAGGAAGGTAGCCACAAAGACACGAAGTCACGAAGATAAAAAATAAATATACTATATTATAGTCTTGGTGTCTTAGTGCCTTGGTGGCAAAAATAGGACAATAATAGTTTATGATTTGTGAAACAGGAGAAAAAGATATGGTTCCAAAAGAAGTGTGCAGAAATGCTGTGTGTCGTTTTTTAATTGGAGTTTGTGGAATTTTCGTTTTAGTATTTGTCCCTGTTATCCTGTCATCTTGCACAGGTGTTAAAAAAGAAAAGATTGTTAGCAAGGAAATTAGCGTGGCTAAAGAAGAGCAGGCTGTTGACCCATATATGGGAGATTGGCAGGGCCGCTGGCGAACAAATGACGCAAGCGATTCAGGAAGCCTTGTAGCGCAGGTCTTAGCTTTAGGAAAAGGAATTTATCGAGTTAAATTACTGGAAGAGTTCGACCAGCGAATCCCCCCGATAGCAGTATTTGAGGGTCAGCTCAAGGATGGGAGACTATCTTTTTCAGGGAACACCAACTATCAGAATTTTGACCTTGAAATCCAGGCGACCATTGAAACAGGCAAATTCACCGGCACTTTCAAAGGCAAAGATGCGGGTGGGCAGCAAGTTTCGGGCACCTTCGAGCTGGAGAAGACGGTCCGGCTTTCGCCCTCACTGGAAGCAAAACCTCCCCGTGGTGCAATTGTGCTTTTTGATGGAAAAAACTTCAACCAGTGGGAGCGAATAGGCGGCGAAGCCGGTAAGAAAGAGGTGCGGTGGAAACTGCTGCCTGGTGGAGCTATGGAGGTCGCACCCGGCAGTGGGTCAATTGTTACCAAAAAGAAGTTCAAGGATTTCGAGCTGCACCTTGAATTTCGCACGCCGTTTATGCCCGATGCTCGCGGCCAGGGCCGCGGCAACAGCGGCGTGTATCTGCAAAACCGCTATGAAATACAAGTCCTTGATAGTTATGGTCTGGAAGGTCTGGACAACGAGTGCGGCGGAATATACACCGTCGCCGCGCCGCTGGTGAATATGTGCGCACCGCCGATGCAGTGGCAAACATACGATGTTACTTTCCGTGCCCCGCGATTCGATAGCGCCGGCAATAAAACCAAAGACGCTTACGTAACAGTAGCACACAACGGCGTCACTATAATCAGCCAGAAACAGATTCCAGGACCCACAGGCGGCGCCCTGGATAGCAATGTGAACCAGCCAGGCGGCATATATCTTCAGGACCACGGCAATCGTGTGCAATACCGCAACATTTGGCTGGTCGAGCAGAATGGAGGTTGAGGTGTGTATCGGCCCATTCGTTGAAATGAGCTGCATATAGCAGTATTATGGTCAATCGTGGAGCCAGTGGCATTGATTAGAACCGTCTATATAGAGCCAAATGGGAAATCCCAGATTAGAATACGTATCGATTCTTTCATTCACTAAAAGTAAAGGAGATAAGATTATGTCGAACATCACACGTCGTCAGTTTATCAAGGACACCGTTGCCGTCGGAACCGCATGCACTATTGGTTTCCCGCGCCTCATCCGGGCCCAGGGACTCAACGAAAAACTCCAGGTGGGATTCATCGCAGCGGGCGGACAGGCTGGATCCCATACAGGCGCAGCCCATGAGGAAGGCCTTCAGTGCATCGCCTTCGCCGAGATTGATAAAAGCCGGTGGGGCGGTGTCCTCGACAAGAAAGGCTGGGAGAATGCCGTCGGCTACCAGGACTGGCGGAAGGTATTCGAAAAGCACGGTAAGGAACTCGATGTCGTTTTTGTGGCGACCCCGGACCACAGCCATTTTGCCCCCTCGATGACCGCCGTTTCAATGGGAATACACTGCTACACCGAGAAGCCGCTGACCTGGTCGGTTCGCGAAGCGCAGTTGCTGGCGGCGGCCTACGCCAAGAATCCAAAGGTTGTTACCCAGATGGGCAACCAGGGTCACGCCGGGGATGGATGGAGGACTGCTTACGAATACGTCAAGGCTGGCGCAATCGGGGATATCAAGGAGTTTCACACTTGGACGAATCGCCCAATCTGGCCGCAGGGCGGCGACCGTCCCGAGGGATCTGATCCCATCCCCGATAACCTGGACTGGGATGCCTGGATCGGGCCAGCCGCGATGCGACCTTACAAGAATGATGTCTATCATCCCTTCAAATGGCGGGGATTCGTCGATTTCGGCTCCGGGGCATTGGGCGATATGGCCTGTCATACCACCGACGGAATCTATTCGCTCATGAATCCGGGCTATGCGGCCACCGCCGAGCCGATCATCATGACTGGACCCGTCAAGGACCAGTGGCCGGCCGGGATGGTCGTCAAGAGCACATACCGCGCAAAAGGCGACCGCCCGGGCTTCACAACCTACTGGTACGAGGGCAACGATAAAAATGGAAAGCCTTTCATGCCGGACAACCCTGAGGAGCTCAAGGTGGACGGACGCGAATTGCCCAGAACCGGAAATCTGGTCATCGGCACCAAGGGAAAAATGCTCATCAATGGTGATTACTGGGACAGCACGCAACTGATCCCGGATGCGAAGCGCAGAGAGTTCGGACGACCCGAAAAACTCCTCGAACGCTCTCCCGGACACCACAGAGAGTTCTTCATGGCCTGTAAGGGCGAGAAGCCGCGCGAGTTTAGCCAGTCCAACTTCGGCTATTCCGGTCCCATGGCCGCAAACATCCAGCTCGGCAACCTCTGCGCCCGCGCGGGAAAGAAGCTTGAGCTGAACGAAGCGGGCCAGATCACTAGTGACCCGAAGATCAACGACTTGGCCTGGCGAGAGCCCCGCAACGGTTGGGGACCGCTGGAGATGAAGGTCTAAGTTAATCGCGAAACACCGAGCGTTCTACCAGCTCTTGGGTTGTCTCGTGCGGTGGTTTCGGGAACTTGTTGCTCAGAAGTACGATGGAGTGCACATAAGACATGTGGCTCCATACTGAAGTATACATGGTCTGCACCGTGATACGGGCAGGGCCCTTTTTCCAAGGGGACCAACGATGACACAGCCGATGCGTATGTGCATCCGCACTACCGCGACGGTTGGTCAATTACATAGAAATTTATTTGCTGAGGTTTTGCAAAATATAAAACCGCATTAGCAGGCCCGCCTTTTTCCTTAGGCGTTCCTTGCTAATCAATAAATGTTGAGAGGTATTGTTATGAAAAATAACAACGCAACAATTAAACAGCCTGATACCCAATCCGGCCAAGACTGTCCTATAACCGCCGACAACCACCGATTGTCGCGTCGTAACTTTGTAAAGTCAGCGGTAGCGGTGGCCGGCTTCACGATTGTGCCGCGTTATGTGCTTGGGGGGGCAAGAATTGTTCCACCGAGTGAGAAACTTAATATAGCTGGCATCGGCATTGGCGGCCGCGGCGAAGGCGACCTTGACGACGTCGGCAGCGAAAACATAGTCGCACTGTGCGATGTCGATAAGAACTATGCGGGCCGCGTCTTCAAAAAATATCCCAATGCCAAGGCATACACCGACTTCCGTGAGATGCTCGAAAAGGAAAAGAATATCGACGCGGTAGTAATCGCTACGCCCGACCACACGCACGCGGTCATCACTATGATGGCAATCAAAATGGGTAAGCACGTCTATTGTGAAAAGCCCCTGACGCACTCGGTTTATGAAGCTCGTATGGTTACGCAGGCGGCCCGCGAGGCCAAGGTCGCCACCCAGATGGGAAACCAGGGACAGGCAACTGAAGAGCATCGGCTGTTGTGCGAGCTTATATGGGATGGTGCAATCGGCAATGTCCGCGAGGTCCATTCCTGGTGCAACAGACCTATCTCACAGCGAGGCATTGAGAGGCCTAAAGAAGAGCCGCCTGTCCCTGAAACGCTTAACTGGGACCTTTGGTTGGGGCCTGCACCATACCGGCCTTATCATCCCTGGTATCTGCCATTTAGCTGGCGGGGCTGGTGGGACTTTGGAACGGGCGTCCTGGGTGACATAGGCTGTCATCAATTATCTCCGGTTTTCAAGGCATTGAAACTGGGTTATCCGACCAGCGTTGAGGCCTCTTGCAGCGGCGTCAATTCTGAAACCGCGCCTTTGGCATCGATTATTCGGTATGAATTTCCCGCAAGGGATGATTTGCCGCCTGTTTCGCTGACCTGGTACGACGGCGGCCTGATGCCCGCACGACCACCGGAGTTTGAGGACGGACGGCGGCTGGGAGAGGCCGACGATAATCTTTTCGTAGGCGAAAAAGGCAAGATACTTGGCCACCGCCTTATACCTGAATCGAAGATGCAGGAATACAAAAAGCCGCCGCAGACACTGCCTCGCTCACCGGGGCATCATCAGGAATGGATTAACGCCTGCAAGGGAGGTGAGCCGGCCGGCTCTAACTTCGATGTCGCCGGTCCGCTGGCCGAGGTGGTCCTGCTGGGAAATATCGCCGTGCGCCTAAGCCAGAAACTATACGAAACAGGTGTTAAGCTGTATTACGATGGCCCGAATATGAAAATTACAAATTTGCCGGAAGCCAACCAATATATCAAGAGCGAATACCGCCAGGGCTGGACTTTGTAGAAGACACTGGTTTGGTTAAAATCAGCGTTTGGAAGCGAAGATAAAATGAATAATAAAGTGCGGTCACGACTTGTTGGGACCCTTTTGTTAGCGTTGACGGTCGTTTTATTGAGTTCCTGTTCAAAAGAGCAAACAGCAAAATTCGAGACCTCTCCAGCAACAATTTCTAAGACAGGTTGGCGCACCCTTTTGGCCAAAGACCTATCCAACTGGACATATAAACAGGGAAGCTGGGTGCTGGAGGATGGGGTTCTTTCCCGCAAAGGCGGTGGGGACATCTGGACAAAGGAAAAGTTCGGCGACTTTATCCTGGACCTGGAGTTCAAAGTCGATAAAGACACAAATAGCGGGGTCTTCTTCCGCACCGACAATATAAACGACCCGGTCCAGACAGGCATAGAGGTTCAGATTCTGGATTCATACGGCAAAACAACAGTTAGCAAATATGATTGCGGGGCGATATATGATTGTTTAGCACCCAGCAAGAATATGGTTAAGGCGCCCCTTGAATGGAACCGGCTGGCAATAACGGCCAAGTCAAATCAAATTACAGTGATAATTAATGGCGAAAAGATAATCGATATGGACCTCAACCGTTGGACCGAGCCAGGCAAAAATCCGGATGGAACAAAAAACAAATTTAAGACAGCATACAAGGATATGCCGCGGACAGGATTTATCGGATTTCAGGACCACGGCAAGCCGGTCTGGTTCCGTAATATCAAGATAAAAAAACTTTAGATATGTAGATTTGTCCCGATTTGTTGCAAACATAGGAAAAAGATTTTGAGGTGAATAGCTGATGTCACAAAAGAAGAAAATTAGTCGGCGGCGATTTCTCGCTGATTCGGCGGCAGTGGCGGCTTTTGCCATTGTTCCACGCTATGTGCTTGGAGGCCCCCGCAACATCCCGCCCAGCGAAAAACTTAATATCGCCGGTGTTGGCGTAGGCGGACGAGGAGCGAATGTCATTGATGGCGTAAGCAGCCAGAACATTATTGCTCTGTGCGATGTGGATGCCAAACACGCCGAAGACACATTCAATCGCTTCCCCAACGCAAAAAAATACCGCGATTTCCGTAAGATGCTCGAAGAGGAAGACAAGAACATCGATGCGGTGACAGTTGCCACGCCGGACCACGTGCACGCCGTGGCTACTATGATGGCAATCAAAATGGATAAGCACGTTTATTGTGAGAAACCCTTGACGCATTCGGTCTATGAGGCTCGCAAGGTCGCCGAGGCAGCACGTGAGCATAAGGTTGCTACGCAGATGGGAAACCAGGGCCAGGCAACCGAGGAGACCCGCCTGATGTGCGAATATATATGGGCCGGCGCTATCGGAGCTGTCCGAGAGGTCCACGTCTGGACTGATAGACCGTCGCGGGGCCTGTTTGATGTGTATTGGCCGCAGGGCGTTGACCGGCCAAAAGAAGAGCCGCCGGTTCCAGAAACGCTTGACTGGGACCTGTGGTTGGGTCCTGCGCCGTATCGGCCTTATCATCCCTGTTATCTGCCGGCCAACTGGCGGGGCTGGTGGGATTTCGGCACGGGAGCATTAGGGGACATCGGCTGCCATAGTATCGACCCTGTCTTCCGCGCGCTTAAACTCGGCCACCCTACAAGTGTCGAGGCAAGTTGCACATTAGTCAATAAAGAGACATACCCTGTTGCATCAACCGTTCATTATCAGTTCCCTGCACGGGGCGATATGCCGTCAGTTAAACTCACCTGGTATGACGGCGGGTTAAGGCCGCCCCGCCCCGATGAGCTCGAAGAAGGTCAGGAGTTTGGAGAAGGCGGTATTCTTTTTGTAGGCGATAAAGGCAAGATGCTAAAACATAGACTAATACCTGAATCCAGGTTGAAGGAATACGGCAAGCCCCCGCAGGTGCTGCCTCGCTCGCCGGGCCATTTTGAAGAGTGGATTGAGGCCTGCAAAGGAGGTAAGCCCGCCGGCTCTAATTTCGACCACGCGGGCCTCCTGGCTGAGGTGGTATTACTGGGCAATGTCGCTTTACGAGTGGAGCTGCGTGAGAAATTAACACGGACGAAACTTCTCTGGGATGGACCGAATATGAAGATTACCAATCTGTCTGAGGCCAACCAGTTCCTGCAGCGTGAGTATCGTAAGGATTGGTTATTGTAATTGATTGATATCGAGGGGTCTAATTGTGAATAGTAACAAAATTTCGCGTCGGCAGTTTCTTGGTAGCGCTGCTGTAGCAGCAGGTTTTACAGTTGTTCCACGTTATGTGCTTGGCGGCTCGCGTCAAATCCCGCCGAGCGAAAAACTTAATATCGCCTGCATAGGCGTCGGTGGAATGGGCGCATCCGATGTGCAGCAGGTCAGCACGGAAAACATAGTGGCGCTGTGCGATGTCGATTGGAGGCACGCAGCAGCTACATTCGAGAAATTTCCAAACGCCAAAAAATATCGCGACTTCCGGAAGATGCTCGAAACCGAGGATAAAAATATCGATGCGGTAACGGTATCCACACCTGATAATACACACGCGGTTGCAGCTATGATGGCGATAAAAATGGGTAAGCACGTCTATGTCCAGAAGCCCCTGGCACACGATATCTTTGAGGTTCGCCGGCTTACAGAAGCCGCCCGCCGGCACAAGGTAATGACGCAGATGGGCATTCAGCTTCACGCTATGATTGTGATTAAACTGCTGGTGGAGATTATAAAGTCTGGAATGATTGGCCAGGTTCGGCGTGTCGATATCTGGAGTAACAAAAACTGGGGCGGCGGCACCCGGCCGACAGAGACGCCGCCTGTGCCGGAGTCGCTTGACTGGGACCTGTGGCTTGGCCCGGCACCCGAGAGACCCTACCATCCAACCTATCTACCCGGCAACTGGCGGCGCTGGTGGGATTTCGGGACAGGCACGCTGGGGGACATGGGCTGTCACATAATAGACCCGGTGTATTGGGCGCTTGATTTACTCTACCCAACGAGCGTCGAAGCTAAGCCCGGCCCATTTAATAATGAGACATACCCTGAAGCTACAATAGTCTGCTGGGAATTTCCAGCGAGAGGCCAACTGCCGCCTGTAACGGTAACCTGGTATGACGGTGCGAATATGCCGCCTCGGCCTCCTGAGCTTGAACAAGACCGTAACTTACCCGACCAGGGCGGGCTATACTATGGCGAAAAGGGCACAATCCTGGCACCTCATATGGATGGCCCACGACTTATACCGGAATCAAAAATGAAGGAGTTTAAGCTGCCCAAACAGCTATTCGGGCGAGATGTTGACCACTACCAGGAATGGATAAGGGCCTGCAAGGGCGGGCCGAAACCATTGGCCAACTTTGATTATTCCGGGCCCCTGACGGAGACTATTCTGCTGGGCAACATTGCTGCCATCGCAGGTCAGAAACTACAATGGGATGGGCCTAATTTCAAAATAACAAATGTCCCCGAAGCTAACAAGTTCCTTAAGCGAGAATATCGCAAAGGATGGACCTTATAAAGAAGCGCAAAAAAATTTAATGGAAGGATTTTACAGGAGAAAAAAAATGAACAGAAAAGCAAAACTCACCATCGCCCTGCTTGCAGTTGCAACATTTATCTTGTGCCTGGCCAGGCCCTGTGCCGCCCAGGTTCAGGAAAAATGGCAGTTGAGTATGCAGGCATACACGTTCAATCGCTTTAGTTTTTACGAGGCGATTGACAAAACCAATGCGCTCGGCCTTCGTTACATCGAGGCTTACCCGGGTCAGCGACTGAGCAAAGAAAAGCCCGATGCCAACTTTGACCACAATCTGTCAGACGAGCTAAGGCCGGAAGTTAAAAAGAGACTACAAAGTGCAGGTGTAAAACTGATTAACTATGGCGTGGTCGGCCTGTCGAATAACGAGGCGGAGTGCCGAAAGGTCTTTGACTTCGCAAAAGATATGGGAATTGAGACGATTGTTTCCGAGCCGCCCGAGGATGCCTTCGAGCTTATAGACAAACTATGCGAGGAGTATAAAATCAATGTTGCCATACACAATCATCCCAAACCTTCGCATTATTGGGACCCCGAGACTGTGCTAAAGGTCTGCCAGGGACGCAGCAACCGCATAGGAGCCTGCGCAGATAGCGGCCACTGGTTCCGCTCGGGTCTTGTTCCGCTCGAATGTCTCAAAAAGCTCGAGGGCCGAATTACAGGGCTGCACTTTAAGGACCTTGACCAGGGCCACGATGTAATATGGGGCAGCGGAAAATGCGACGTCAAGGCGATGCTGACTGAGCTTGCCCGCCAGAACTTCAAAGGCTCCTTCTCAATCGAATATGAATACAACTGGGAAAATTCTTCCCCCGAAATCGCCCAGTGCATCTCGTGCTTTAACATGATTGCGGCAGATTTGACCACGGGCTGGAAGCCCGTGATACGTGCGGCAGAACTCGGCCAGATTCCTGCCGGGACAAGCCAGGCTCCAAGCGTGTTTGCACGGGCTGGAAGCCCGTGCTACGAGATAGGGGCCGGCTGGCAATCTATCTTTAATGGCAAGGACCTCTCTGGCTGGGATGGCGACAGCCGATTCTGGTCGGTTAAAGATGGCGCCATTCGCGGCGAAACCAGCGTCGGAAATATTCCAAGCAACAATACATTCTGTATCTGGCGAGGCGGCACGCTCAAAGATTTTGAGCTGAAGATAAAGTTCCGCATCCAGAACGGCAACTCCGGCATCCAGTACCGCAGCAAAGACCTCGGCGAGTGGCGCGTAGGCGGCTACCAGGCCGAAGTAGAAAATGCTCCGGGCAAAGTCGGATTCCTTTACGATGAACGAGGCAGAGCAGGTTTGGTCAACGTCGGCGAACTTGTGGTGATAGATGAAACGGGTAAAAAGAATGCTGTCGGCAAAGTAGCCGACAAAGATGAGCTTGTAAAGACCGGCTATTACAAAGAAAAAGACTGGAACGAATACTACATCATCGCACAGGGCAATCACATCGTCCAATACCTTAATGGCTATCAGACAATCGAACTAATTGACAATGACCCCAAAGGTGGTGCTCGCGAAGGCATTTTTGCACTTCAAATTCACGTTGGCCCGCCAATGGTCGTTGAGTTCAAGGATATCCTCGTCAAGCACTTAGAGCCAAAATTCGGCGATGCTGTCCTGCTTTTTAACGGCGAAGACCTCAACGACTGGGAAGTTGCCGGCGATAAGAGTAAATCCAAGTGGGTCGTTGGCACAGCCGCCGTTTCGCCCAGCAACCCAAAATTGCTTGTATCCGAAGAAGGCGGCAGTGAAATGATTAACTTGGCCGCCCAGCACGGCGACAGCCTCGATATATTCTCCAAAGCCAAGTTCGGTAGCGGCCGAATTGAGCTGCAACTGATGGTGCCAAATGAATCTAATTCCGGTGTGTATGTGATGGGCGAATATGAAATACAGGTGCTGGATAGCTACGGCAGAGAAAAGATGGGCAACGGTGATATGGGCGCAGTTTATGGCGCTGCTCCGCCGCCCGTCAATGCCTGCAAAAAACCCGGCGAGTGGCAAAAGTATGTCATAGAATTCACTGCTCCTTCGTTTGACTCCAGCGGCAAAAAGACTGCTAACGCAACGTTGGTAAAAGTGGAGCTCAACGGGCAGGTTCTCCACGAGAATCTTGAGCTGCCAGGCCCGACGCCCGGTGGTGTGACAGGTGAAGAAGCTGTCGCCGGCCCGCTTATGTTCCAGGGTAATCACGGCCCTGTAGCGTATCGCAATATCGTTATAAAGCCGCTACTTAAATAGCTTAGACCAGCCAGGCAGAAAATTTGCAAGTGCGTGCTTGACCGTAAGGCACAATGACGCCATAATGGTTCGACAGGCTCACCATCCCGAGCAGAGTCGAGGGATAGTCGGGCTGTTGAAAATCTTTACATAGATGAAATTAACCGTATTTTATAACAGGTTTTCGCAACCTGCTAACAAATAAGGACTTATGTTGCACTACAATTGATAATATTTATATAACAAAATTCAAGTTTGATACGTCCTTTATATTGGACGGACCCCGATAAAATCGGGAGAGATTGGCATCGACCCGGACTTGTCGGGGTTGATGAATCGGTCGATTTTGGCAAATACGATTTGTTGAATTTTTGGAGTTAATCACAATGAATAATCAAAAAGCAAGGGGGATAAACAGACGAAGCTTCCTTCGTTCTACTGCGGCAGTAGGGGCAGGTTTAGCCATATCAACCTCGGTCTTTGGACAGGCAGCCGGCGAGAAAAAAGATGATATAAACGTGGCTTTGCTTGGCACGGGAACCCAGGGGCAGGTTCTGCTGAACGCCTGTTTGAAAATCCCGAACATTCGCTTCAGGGCCGTCTGTGATATCTGGGAGGCATACAACCTCAAACGCGTCTCGAACCTGTTGAAGAAGTATAAAATTGAGCACAACGCCTATACCGACTATAAAGAGATGCTCGATAAACAAAAAGACCTCGATGCCGTCGTAATTGCTACGCCCGATTTCTGGCATTCTGAACATTCGGTTGCCTGCCTGAAGGCCGGCCTGAATGTCTATTGCGAAAAAGAGATGTCCAACACAATCGAGGGCGCCAAGGCAATGGTGCAGGCGGCCAGAGAAACCGGCAAACTCCTGCAGATAGGCCACCAGCGCCGCAGCAATCCTCGTTATATCCACTGCTACGACAAAATAATTAAGGCAGCAAAGCTATTAGGCCATATCACTACCATCAACGGCCAGTGGAACCGCGGCAAGGCATCCTGTGAGGACTTCGGCTGGCCAAAAGAGACCGACCTCGACAAGGCCACGCTCGAAAAATACGGTTTTGAGTCTATGCATCAGTTCAGAAACTGGCGTTGGTTTAAGAAATTCGGAGGCGGCCCGATAGTTGACCTCGGCTCGCACCAGATTGACGTCTATGCATGGTTTCTCGAAGCCAACCCCAAGTCGGTTATTGCCAGCGGCGGAGTCGATTACTGGAAAGGCCACGAGTGGTATGACCACGTCCTTGCTATTTACGAATACCAGACCCAGCAGGGAATGGTTCGAGCCTTTTATCAAACTATAACCACCAACAGCGGCAACGGATATTTCGAGCTATTTATGGGTGATGAAGGGAGTCTTTTAATCTCAGAAGCTGCCGGGCGAGGCGAAACATATCGTGAGGCGTGGCTGCCCGAAGACCACTGGGACAAGTGGGTCCAGATGGGTTATCTGGCGGCTCCTGTCGTAGAGAAAAAGGAAGAAAAACCAGCCGATGCCACCGGCATCGAGGTCTATGAGTCGCCCAAGCCGCCCTGTTTCAAACTGCCGGTAACGCTGGATAAATTGGTTCATCAGCCCCATCTGGAGAATTTCTTCGATACTATTCGCGGCAAGGCCAAGCTCAACTGCCCTGCAGAAATCGGATACGAAACTGCTGTGGCGGTCTTGAAGGTCAACGAGGCGGTAGAAGCCGGTAAGAAGCTTGATTTTAAGCCGGAAGAATTCAAAGTTTAGCATTACGACAAGTTGGGACTTCGAGTAAAGGATTGCTTATACATTGAAAAAGGGATTGAAAGTAATAGGCGTCTTGTTGTATCTTTCGGCAGCTTTCTCTGTTACTGCCCAAGCTGGTGAAAAGTTGTTGGGAGATGTAAGTGACGGCAGCAGAGCCGCCTCACATCATCTTATCTACCTGTATCCTGAAAACCAGGACGGTAAAAAAGGCAGCAAAATAGCTCCTGATGCTAAACCGCTTCTGCCGTTTTCAACTCGCTGGACGTGCGGGGAGTGTCACAGCTACAATACAATAAGCTCGGGCTGGCATTTTAATGCCGTCGATGCAAATGTTCCTCCTGGTCGGCCGGCCCAGCCGTGGATATATGTTGACCCAACCATCGCCACCCAAATTCCTCTTTTCTATCGCCCTTTGCCGGGCACATACAAACCTGAGCAGATAGGCTTGACGTCCCGTCGATTTACCAAGCTGTTTGGCAGGCATATGCCCGGAGGCGGTGCAGGAGAGCTTGCGAGCAAAGAGCCTGAGCAGGTTGTTCGCGAATATATATCGGGTAAGCTGGAAATCAATTGTATGACCTGCCACAACGGCAATCCTGGTCAAGACCAGGGAAGCGTGGACGGCTATGCCGTGCAGGTAGTGCGGGAGAATTTCCGCTGGGCTGCTGCTGCTTCTACTGAGTTAGCAGCAGTTCGTGGCTCTGCTGAATTTATGCCTGATACTTACGACCCTTTTATGCCCGAACCCCCGGAAAATAAAAGGTTGGTACCGCCTACGATTACCTACAAAGAAAACATATTTGAAGAGGACAACAAGGTCTTTTTTGATATTGTCAGAAAAGTCCCGGCCGAGCGCTGCTATTTCTGCCATTCCAATCTATATCTGGTTGAAAAAGAGACTGAAAAGTGGTCAACAGATGAAGATGTGCACCTTATGGCCGGCTTAACCTGCGTTGATTGTCACCGCAACGGCATCGGCCACAACATTACCCGCGGATACGAAGGCGAGCCGAATGTCTCGACTAATCCGCTGGCAGCCATTTCATCATGCGAGGGCTGCCATCTTGGAGAAAAATCTTCAGCCGGGCCGGAGGCGGGTCGGCTGGGTGCACCCGTGCCAAAACATCCGGGTATTCCGCCGGTGCATTTTGAAAAACTCTCCTGCACCGCCTGTCACAGCGGCCCCTGGCCGGCAAAGAATACTTACCTTGCCAAGACCTCACGAGCACACCGTTTAGGAACAATTAACGTCAATAAATCTCCGGATGCGCTGCCGCATATAGTCGCTCCTGTTTTTGCCAGGCAAAGAGGCATCTACAAAGCTCCATATTATTTAGGGCGCCCTGTTTATACTGTAATTACGGATGGTAAAATAGCCCCTCACAAGCTATTATGGCCTGCTTTCTGGGGTGCTCTAAAAGATAACGATGTTAAGCCAGTTGACCTCGAACTTGTCAAACAAAGCGCCGGCAAAATCCTTGCTAAAGAAAAGCTCCCGCTTTCGGGTGATTGGCCGAAGCTAACTACGGAACATATTACCGGAGCCCTAAAAGCCCTTGCATCGGAAAAGTCGGTTGAGGGAAAGCCGGTTTATATTGCCGGCGGCAAGCTCTATTTTCTCGATGAGACGGGTAAGCTTAACCAAGAGGAAAATCATCCGGCGGCCCAGCCTTATATGTGGCCAATCGCCCACGATGTAAGACCCGCTGCTCAATCACTCGGTGCTCGTGGTTGTGGAGATTGTCATTCAACTGATGCACCTTTCTTCTTCGGCAGTGTTGCTGTTGACACTCCTATTGCTGCTGAGCGGCAGGCCGTTAAGGAAATGGTTGGATTTCAGGATATCGATGCTTTTTACGCCTGGGCGTTCGCCTTTACATTCGTATTTCGTCCGTGGCTAAAGGTCATTGCCCTCGGATGCTGTGCACTTATAGCCGTGGTTTTGTTATTATATGCACTCAAAGCTCTCGCCAGCGTTGTGAAGGTATTGGCCGAGCGGGATTAGTGACTATTGATGAGAATATAAAACTGATATGTTTCGTGAGATTGCGATAACTGCTTTTATAATTACCCTGGTTGTCCTCGCGGTGCACTGTATAGCTTTCCCTGCAAATAAAAAACGCTGTCCGTTTGGGGACGCCTTACGGCGCTGGAGTCCTGTATCTATCTTTAGAAAGATTATCCATCTTTTCACGCTGCTTTTGTTGGAGCAGAAATTAAGTCTTCTGGGCGTTTTCAAGAAGCTACTTTTTCTACTGGCGCTGCTGTGCTTTATAGTCCTGGCAATTACGGGCTTTTATCCGCTCTTAGTAATGGATAAACATATTTACGGCTATTTTGTAATGGTGCACGCAACCTTCGCGCCGATATTTGCAATCTGCGTCGCTATTCTGGCTATATTGTGGGCGCGCAACCACCGCTTCAACCGCGGCGATTGGCCGCTGCTGCAGCGCATCATTGAGCGAGTTACTCTGCGAAAATGGTTCGACAGGCTCACCATCCCGAGCGGAGTCGAGGGATTGTCCGCCGAGGAAGCTGCCGAGAAAAGCGTATCTATCGCACAGAAAATAACATTCTGGCTGATTATCTTTTTGTCTCTGCCCCTAATCCTGTCGATTGTTTCGAGTATGTTTCCTTTTTTCGGGACATATTGGCAGGAATTTCTCCTGGCCGCACACCGCTGGACTGCTCTGGTGTTTGCAATCATTGCAGTTATACATCTTTATCTTGTAATTCGAACGCAATTAAAATAGTGACGGTATGATTAAACTATCTCAAAACTGTCACCCTGACCCTGAGCGAGCCGCAGGCGAGTCGAATGGGGAAGGGTCTGGCCTGTCAAAAAGAGAGATTCTTCGCTGCGCTCAGAATGACATGGTATAATCTATAAAGTTCGTGGTATGGGGATGATGAGTTCGGAAGTCTTTTTGTGACAGGGTGGTCCCTGAGGGATTACCCATATCCGAAATTACATGTATAGAGCTGCTATCCTGCAGTTTTTTTGTAGAGGCAGTTGGCGCAAAAAAGCGGAAAGGAGAAACAAATGCAAAAGGTAAGGGTTGCTGTGGTCGGGCTTGGCTTTGGTGCGGAGTTTATTCCTATTTATCAAAGACATCCAAATGCCGAATGTTACGCAATCTGCCAGAGGACCAAGAAACACCTCAACCAGATAGGCGAGCAGTTTGGCATTAAAAGACGCTTTACCAGATTCGAGGACCTTCTGGGCATTGACGAGATTGATGCTATTCACGTTGTTTCGCCGATAGCCGACCACGCCTGGATGGCGCTGGCTTCTCTGAAGGCCGGCAAGCACACCGCCTGCACTGTCCCGATGGCCACCACCAAGAAAGACTGCCTCGATATTGCCAGGGCAAGGAAAAAAGCGGGCAAGGTGTATATGATGATGGAGACTGCCGTCTATACACGGGAGTTTCTTTATGCAAAGGAGCTTGTTGAGTCGGGTAAGCTGGGTTCGATTCAATTTTTGAGGGGTTCGCATCAGCAGAATATGAGCCTGCCCGGCTGGCCGGATTACTGGTATGGCTTCCCGCCGATGCACTATGCCACTCACGCGGTCAGCCCTTTGCTTTGCCTGGCAAAAAAAAGAGCCGAGTCGGTCGTCTGTTATGGCTCTGGTCGAATCCGTAAAGAATACGCTAAGCGGTATCGTTCGCTCTTTGCAATCGAAACTGCCCTTGTGAAACTAAAGGATTCGAATCTTGCCTGCGAAGTTACAAGGTCGCTTTTTGATACAATCCGCCAGTATAGAGAAAGTTTCGATGTGTATGGCACAAAACTATCGTTTGAGTGGGAGCAGATTGCTGGTGAAGGAGTTGTGATATATTCCGGCTACGAAGATGCAAAGAGAATAGAGGTTCCCGATTACGGGCGCTTGCTGCCTAGGCCGATAGCTCCCTTCACGGGGCGTGGCGTCTATGACGAAGAGCATGAACATACATCTTTCATTCAGGGCAGCGGACACGGCGGCTCACACCCCCATCTGGTTCACGAGTTTATTTCGGCCATTGTCGAACACAGGCCGTCTGCGGTCGATGCCAAGGCCGCTGCAAACTGGACGATGACGGGCATCTGTGCCCACGAATCGGCGATGAAAGGCGGTAAGAGAATCCAGATTCCGCAGGTAGATTAGTTTTGAGCAGTTGCGGGTAGCACGGCCATCTTGGCCGTGTCTGGTCTGGGTAGCACGGCCATCCTGGCCGTGTATTCACGGGCTGGAAGCCCGTGCCACATTGGCAAAGTAATAGCCAGATGTTATAGTTATATTCGTAAATACCCGGTAAGTCGCCGGGGAGTATGTATTAGTGTGTTTTAGTTAGGAGAACGGATTATGAGTAATGGAATGTTGCCAAGTTATTTGAGTATGGCCAAGCCAAACCCGCCACAGAACCGGGCACCCTGGTATAAAAACACGGCACAGACGTATGCCGGCATTTTTCTGTGGTTTGTGTTCTGGAGCCAGATGGCCAGCGGTGGGACAAACGTACCGGGCGGGGTGCTCTCAAAAGGCCTCGGAGTCGCATTCCTTGGTTTGATTGTCTCTGCCTTATTGTGTCACTTTCTTTTCTACTATGTGCCTGGCCTATTTGGTATGAAAACGGGGCTGCCGCTTTATGTTGTTGGCAGTTCCACTTACGGGACACAGGGCGGCTTTCTGATGCCCGGTTTTTTAATGGGTATCCTGCAATTCGGCTGGCTCGGTGTGAACGCTTATTTTGCCTCGCTCGCATTATCGCCGCTGTTTGGCGGCAACCCGGCAGCGCAGAAGGTAATCGCGATTATCTGGGCGGTCCTTGCTGCCTTTGTCGGGCTCAAGGGAATTCAGTATGTCGCAAAGGTCGCAACTTTTCTGCCTTTAATCCCGGTGGTCATTCTTGTCGTAATGACAGCTAAAACATTGGGCGGAATAGGCAGATTTGACCCGGATAAGCTCGTCGCTGCCGGCACTTTGACTGGAGCAGGTCAAGGCGCTGCCCTGGGTGCGTGGGGTGTGCTGGCTCTTTGTATAACTTATGTCGTTGGATTCTTTGCAACCGCAGGTGCTGCGGGCGTGGACTTCGGAATGAACAATAGAGACGAGAAGGATGTGCAGATGGGAGGCCTGGTCGGCATTGCCCTGGCGATTATTGTGGCAGGAGGGGCTTCCTTGTTGATTGCGGCAGGTGCATTCGGAGCAGGCGGCAAGTATGGACTCAACACTGCTGACCCAGGTTTTATGAGCACAGTTATGGGTTCGCAAGGCGCAGGAAAGACTATGGGACTTCTGCTTGCGCTTGCTGCGTTTCCTCCGGCATGCTTTTCATCCTTCATCGCTGCCAACAGCTTCAAAACAACACTGCCTAAAGTCAACCCGTTTGTCTCTGTCGGAATTGGTACTGCTGTCAGTGTCGTCCTTGCGGTAACCGGATGGGCCGGTGACGCAGGGCGTGTATTCACAGTCATCGGTGCATCCTTTGGCCCTATCTGCGGTGCAATGATGGTAGATTACTTCCTGTCGGGCAAGAAATGGGCTGGCCCACGGGCAGGTTTCAACTTGGCAGGCTGGATTTCCTGGGCGGCCGGCTTTATCGTCGGAATAGCTCCGCTGGTCAAACTGGCTAACGTGCCGGCAGCTCCGCTGGTGGCCTTCTTAGTTGGTGCGGTGCTCTACTATATTCTTGCTAAAGCTGGTCTGCAGCCGCCCGTTGTTCAGATGACATCGACCAAAAGCGCATAGAGAAACCGAGTGGCACGGCCATCCCTTCGACTACGCTCAGGACAGGCTTGGCCGTGTCTTCACGGGCTGGAAGCCCGTGCTACGGGAAGGATCGGCAAATCGTCTTATCCAGGCAGGGATTCGGCAAACCCGAATCCCTGCTTTTTTAGACGGCCTGTAGAAAATAACTTTGCGGGCCTATTGACAATTTTTTGCAAATAAGCTACGATTGTTAGACCTATTGAGTTTGTTACGCGATAACGTCCTTAAAACTAAAAACTTATAGCTTTTTGAGGTTTAAAAAATGGTAAGAAACAACGTTAGCATAACTATTAAGATTTGTGTTCTGGTCCTCTTTGCAATTTCCTTGTTAGTTGTGCCTTCCTGCAAGAAATCTACTCCACAGTCCCCGCCGAAAGGCACCAGCAAGCAAACCACCGATGTCAATGCCGTAAGGCATCCCCAAGCGGATAAGGTAAAGGCAACGAAACCTCCTGCCGGCACCACAAAGACCGATGTCAATGAAGCGGCGAAGACCCCTGCACAAACCCCTGTCACACCGAAGACCAGTGATGCCAATAATCCGCCTCCTCCGACTGGATGGGTGCCGATAGAATTTAAGCTGCCAAAGCCGATGTTTGTCGGGACGCCACAGGACACAAAAGTGCCCAATCTCGAAAAGCCGACGGGTAAGCCACGTCCGCCGTTTTATGCGCCGGCCGGCACAAAGAATGTCGCTTTCGGAAAGCCGGTATCAAGCAGCGATGAAGAGCCAATCATCGGCGAAATCAAAATGATTACCGATGGCGACAAGGAGGCAGCCGACGGCAGCTACGTTGAATTGGGGCCGATGCAGCAGCACGTTACCATTGACCTCGAAGAAGTCTATGAAATATACGCCATCGTGATATGGCATTATCATAAGCAGGCCCGTGTTTATTATGACGTGGTGGTTCAGGTTGCCGATGACCCCGACTTTATTACCAATGTTAAAACGCTGTTCAACAACGACATTAACAACTCCGCCGGTTTAGGCGTCGGCAAAAATATGCACTATACAGAAACCAACGAAGGCAGACTAATCGACGCCAAAGGAATCCGTGCCCGCTATGTCCGCCTTTACAGCAACGGCAACAACAGCAACGACCTGAATCACTATATCGAAGTCGAAGTTTATGGCAAGCAGGTTCAATGAAACCGCAAGGTTTAACCCTGTCTGCGAACAAATCAAAAAGATATTTTGTTTTTATCCTGGCCGCCACAGTTGTTGCGCTCATTCTGCGCCTGCCGCTGTTGCAACTGCGTCCTATGCACGGTGACGAAGCAGTCCACGCCTACAAGCTCGGCGACCTGCTTGAAGGACACAGTTACACTTATGACCCCAATGAATATCACGGCCCAACACTTAATTATCTAACTTTAATCCCCGCCCGGCTTGGCTGTGCAAAAAACCTGACCCAGATAAACGAGTTCACCTTACGCATCGTGCCTGTCTTTTTTGGCGTCCTGCTTATCGTTCTGCTTTTACTAATAGCAGATGCTTTAGGAACAACTGCTGTCTTTTTTGCAGCCATCTTAATTGCTATCTCACCTGCGATGGTTTTCTACAGCCGATACTACATACAGGAGATGCTCCTCGTCTGCTTTACTTTTGGTGCAATTGCCTGTGGCTACCGTTATACCCGCAGCAAAAACATCATCTGGATTTTGCTGACAGGCCTGTTTTTGGGGCTGATGCACGCTACGAAAGAAACCTGCATCATCGCTTATGGCTCTATGGCAGTGTCACTTTTGCTTACCCTGCTCGTTGCTCGATTCTCGATTCTCGATTCTCGTCGAGTATCGAGTATCCAGTATCGAGTATCCAGTATCCCGCATTTCGTTGCGGGTTTTGCGGCTGCTGTAATAGTTTCAGGACTATTTCACTCATCATTTCTATCTAATCCACGCGGGATTGTGGATTCCTTTTTAACTTACACGGCTTATCTTAACCGTGCCTCCAGCAACGCCATCCATATCCACCCCTGGTATTACTATCTCAAAATGCTCATATATTCCAAATACGGCGACGGCCCTATCTGGACAGAAGCTGTTATCATCGTTCTGGCTGTAATTGGTTTTGTTTGCGCGATGATTCCCAAATCCTTCATACTGGATAAAAGAAACTGGATTCCCGCTCCTTCGACTACGCTCAGGACAGGTTTCGCGGGAATGACAAAGCCCGGCGACCGCCGCTTTCTTATATTTATTGCTTTCTATACGCTCATTATGACCGCAGTATATTCTGCCGTCCCCTATAAAACCCCCTGGTGTCTGCTGGGTTTTCTGCACGGTATGATTTTACTGGCTGGCGTTGGAGCCGCGGCACTAATAAAGCTTGCGCCGGACCTTTTCACTCGTGCCATTGTCAGCTTGCTTTTATTTGCCGGTATAGTAAATCTTACCTTCCAGGCGTATCTGGCTAATTACAAATTCTACGCCGACTCTCGTAACCCCTACGTCTATGCCCACCCGACTACCGATGTCTTTGCCATCACCGAGAGAGTAGAGGCGATAGCACGGTTTCACGAAGATGGTCATAAGATGAATATCCAGGTCATCTGTCCCCGGCACGACTATTGGCCCTTACCCTGGTATCTGCGGTCCTTTTCCAAAGTTTACTGGCGCGATAATGTAGCTGACGATGTAATTTCTGCGCCCTTAATTATCGCATCCCCGAATTTCGAGCAGGAGCTTCTGGCAAAACTCTATCAATTGCCGCCCCCGGGCGAAAAGAATTTATATGTGCCGCTCTTTGATACTTATGTGGAATTGCGGCCTCAAATTGAATTGCGAGGCTATGTTACCAAAGACCTCTGGGACAGATTCAAGCAGAACACAAGCGTGCAATCTTTTTCTGGCTCGGAGGTAAAAAATGACTGACCGGCAGTCAGAACCTCTTGTTTGCAGCGGTAATTTGCAGTCAATCCCTAATCTGCGGCGTTTTTCTCATCAGGCTATGGCGGCTATCTTTGAGGTCATTATAGTGCACGAGGATGCTCATTACGCCCAGCAGGCTGCTCACGCCGCCTTTGATGAGCTTGACCGTCTTGAATCTGAGCTTAGCCGCTTCATCGAAAATAGCGACATCTGTCGGATTAACAATCTTCCCGCCAATCAGCCCCTGCGCCTGGGCCTGCCCTCTTTTGAATGTTTGCAGGCCGCTGCCCGCATTTATGCCGAAACCAACGGCGCTTTCGATGTCACTATCGGGGCGCTATTGGCCTGTTGGCGAAATAAAAACGGAACACCGCTTACACCTTCACAAGACCAGTTGAATCTCGCCTGTAAGCAAACGGGTATGCACCTTTTGATACTGAACGAGGCTGAATATACCATTAAGCTATTGGCAAGCCCTATGCAAATTGACCTCGGCGGCATCGGCAAAGGCTATGCTGTTGACCAGATGGCCAGGCTGCTGCGTGAATGGGGCATAAGCACCGCACTAATTAACGGCGGACACAGTTCCATCCTCGCACTCGATGTGCCACCCGGTACAAAAGGCTGGCCCCTCATATTAAGTAATCCTGCTGACCGCAAACAAATTTTAGCCCGCCTTCATTTTCAGCACAAATCGTTGAGCGCCTCGGGCCTGAAAAAAGGCCAGCACATTATCGACCCTCGCACTGCTCAGCCGGTCAAAGAAAAAAAAGCCGCCTGGGTCTCCGCTCCGGATGCTGCAACTGCCGATGCACTTTCAACCGCCTTTATGGTTATGTCGCCGGAGGAAATCAAAAAGTATTGCTCGCATCATCCGGATGTGCTGGCTATGGTTATACCGGAGGATGGGGACAAGGAGATAAAGAAAGTTGAAATCTTACTGTTCGGATCCTGGCAAAAAGATAAGCTGGTAATATAAAGTATCTATCTCCGGCAGTTATCAACAGGCGATTTTTATTTATTTGACAGAGCCTGTTTAATAGCTCTCAGATCGGAAAGGACCTGCCAGAAGCTGCGGCTCGGCGACAGCCGACTATCACGGTCGCAGCTCCACCTGATAGGAAATTCTTTTATGCGGTAACCGGCTCTTTGAGCTCGCGTTATGATTTCTATATCGAACGCAAATCCATCGGTAACACTTTCACAATACAGACGCCTCGCCACATCACCACGGTATATCTTAAACCCGCATTGCGTGTCGGTAAATTCAGCAGGTATTTTCATCGCATAAACCACATACCAGTGAAAAAATCGAGAGCAAATCCGCCGATACAGGCTCTGCGGCCTTCCGATATGGCAGCCTTGCATCTTTCTTGACCCGTGGGCTATGTCACATTGCCTGTTTTTCAAAAGTTCCAACCCAGGCAGGATATCTTCGTATGGCACACAATTACCGCTGTCGGCAAACATCACATATTTACCCTTCGACTCCATTACTCCGGTGCGGACGGCGTGACCTTTACCTCGATGAGGCTGGTAACGGATGACCTTTCGTGTTACCTGCGGCGGAATTTTAACGCCTTCTGCGATAAAAGAAGTCTTGTCTTTGCTGCCGTCATCGATGACTATTATCTCTCCCACAATGGCCTTATCTGCCAGGAAAGCCGCAGCCGCTTCAATATCCCGCGCAATCTTCAAACTTTCTTCAAACGCCGGTATAACAATTGATAAATCCATTCTTCAATTATATCGCGTTGTGACTATTCTTCCAGAATCATCTTTGAAATTTTGCACATAAGACCTCCCGCTTACCCCGATGGAGCGTGATATTGGCCGTTAAAATGCGCTCGCCACAGTGGGATACCCCACGTGGTATCCTATTATGCTTTTACGATGTCACCATCGCTTTTGGCTTTGAATATATGTTTTGCAGTTAGAAGTTTTGTTTTAGTTAGTAGCTGTGAAGAATGTTTTTTGATAGCCGCCGTCATAGTTGTTTTGTTCTTCAGTGCAGCGGATGCCTTCTCGAAAATATGTTGCTCAAGCGGGCAGGATAAGTCCGCCCCGCTGACAATCCGCAGGAATCGCTTCTTGTGCCGTTTGGTGAAATCCAATCCTTCCTTGAGGACAAAATAGACTTCGTATAAGGCGATAAGGTAAATCACCGCCAGCTCCACCGCGAGGCGGTAGTACTTGATGTAATCAACGTCTTTGATGTATTGCTTAAACATTGTTGAATTTTCCTGGTTCTTTTCGTAATCCTTTGCCGCCTTTTTATAAGGGCCGAACCTCCGGCAGACTCGCAGCGTCAAAAGAAGGTTATCAATAGAGTCCTCAACATCGTCTTCCGATGGCCCCGTCCCGTATGTTTCCACAAATCCCCGCTGCAAGAAATAGCGGAACCAATCCTCGGTGTTACGGAAGGTTCGTCCCCGCACGCAGTCGGCCCACGCTCGGAAATCCTGCTTAAAAAAGTTGTAGCTTGCCCCGCTCTTTTCCTCCAGGCGATAGACATCCTCGTAGAGAAAGTAGTCCTGAAAGACCTCGCACTGGCGGTGCTTTGTGCGATTTTGCCCTTTGCGATAATACGGCCCTGCGATGCTATTGACTACCGGGTGGATAATCTGGTCGGCGGCAATGTGGGTCAGGTGGCCGGCGATGTATGCAATTTTCCTTTTGTCATCGTTCTTTAGCTTGACTTTGTCATTAACTCTAACAACATCGCTGAAGGCAACCTCAAGAAGCGTCAGAGGAAATTCATTGGGTTTATGTGAATGTAAATGGTAAGACCAGGGCGTTACTCCTATCGCCTGGACGAAACCTTCCACGAGCATATCCTTGAGCGAGCGGGCGAGGCTTTTGTAGTAATAAAGGTCCGGCCCCATACTTCCGAGGTTCACGTATGCTTTATAGTTTTTCCGAGGCGAAGCATCATCGAGCATCTCGGCAAATTCCGTGTACTCTGCAACTCCTTTTGCCTTTAGCTTCTGCAGAGCCTTATGGGCTATGAGCATGTGTGCTATATTCGCCGGCATATAATTCCTTTCCCTAATATTGTCTAACACACGAAACAACCAAACACAACCACAGAGGCTCCTTTCTGGTTTTATGCCAAACAATAACTGAAGCCTGTGTTTCTGTCAAAACCAAAGTTTCAGGCTGCGCAACGCAAATAAACCCCGATGGTGGGTCAAAGTTCCCTTCGTAAAAATCCATCCTCCATATTATGATTTTAACTGGCTTTATATAATCGCTGGCAGTATTATATGAATCATTGTGGAAAGGACCGCAAAACAATGGTAATTCGTGAAAGGAGTAGAAAATGATTAAGAGAACAACCGTTATTTTAGCAATAGCGATGTCCCTTGTGGTATCCCTCGCGGGCTGCACGGTGGCTGACCACCGAGCGGCTAACCTGAAGGGTTACTGGAGATTCAATGAGGGAAAAGGTGGGATTGCAAAGAATGCCATCGGGACAAATCACGGCCTGATTCAGCCAGGCCTGAAGTGGGGCGACGGAATACGAGGAAAGGCGATTCAGTTTAATGGCGAGGGTTATGTCGTTATCCCGCACGAAGATGTCTTCAACTCGCCAAATTTTACGGTCTGCGTCTGGGCAAAACTTGAGCAGACCTACAACTATCACTACATTATATGGAAGGATGGCATACAATGGCCCGAAGAAGGCCCCGGCAGGCGAACCGATATATGGGTCGAGATGACAGGCCCGGTAACAGTGATGTGGAACTACGAAGACCGCCTCGACGGCAAAAAAGTCGTTGCTGACAACAAATGGCACCATATCGCCGAAGTCTATGACGGCAAAACAATTAAGCTCTATATTGATGGCACTCTCGATGGCGAGGCCCAACCTTCCGGTAAACTACCTACAAACCAGTTACCTATGTGGATTGGCGCGCGGCCCGGTGGCGTAGCAGCAAAAGGCGTCATCGATGAACTCCGTTTCTACGACCGCGCACTTTCAGAACAGGAATTAAAAGCTTTATTTGAAGGCCAGACTTAAAAACTTACTATTTAGAATATCTAACAAAAAAACTCTCACAAAAGTCGTCTCTGAAAACGCGCAGAGTTTTTGAAATCCTGCGGATTTGAACTTGAGCAAACCGAGCTAACGCAACACAAAAAAAAACGGGACCTATAGCACTAATTACTATAGGCCCCGAATTAATGGCAAACTCAACCGGCTAACTAACATTTAGCCTTGTATCAACGCAGGTTATAGCCACTACGGATGCTCCACAAGCCAATTATCCGCCAGTATAGCAAAGACCGGCAGGTTCACACAGCATTCACGGTCACGGGCCAGTCCGCAGCGCAAGATTGTATTCGGCTCCACTTGCTATGGCAATATACCCTGTCCCTGAAGGCACATTGCACTGACCAGAATAGTTATAGCCCCAGGCGACCAGCGAGCGGTCCGATTTCAGCGCCAGACTGTGCCCCTCTCCTGCCGCGATGGCCAAATAACCCGTTCCGGCTGGAACATTACACTGACCATGCTGGTTAAGACCCCAGGCGACAAGTGAGCCGTCGGCTCTCAGAGCTAGACTGTGGAAGAGTCCTGCCGCTATGGCCACATAACCCGTCCCGGCAGGGACATTATTACACTGACCATTATAGTTAGCGCCCCAGGCGACCAGCGCGCCGTCCGATTTCAGGGCCACACCATGCTCGGATCCTGCCGCGATGGCCTTAAAGTTGTTACCGGCAGGCACATTGCACTGACCTTGGTTGTTAGCGCCCCAGGCGACAAGCGTGCCGTCGGTTCTCAGAGCCAGACTGTACATCGATCCTGCAGCTATTGCCACATAGTTATTACCGGCAGGGACATTACACTGACCAAAACTGTTATCGCCCCACGCGACAAGCGTGCCGTCGGATTTCAGCGCCAGACTGTGCTGCCTTCCTCCTGCGATGGCCTTAAAGTTGTTACCGGTAGGAACATTGCACTGACCATAATAGTTATAGCCCCAGGCGACCAGCGAGCCGTCGGCTCTCAGGGCCAGACCGTGATACCAGCCCCCTGCGATGGTCACATAATCCGTCCCTGTAGGCACATTGCACTGACCAATGCCATTACTGCCCCAGGCAACAAGCGAGCCAGCAGATGCCGGTGGCCCTGTTCCCGCAAGCCACTCATTTGCAAGTACCGCAAGGTCCTTAAAATTGACAGTGCCGTCAAAATTTATATCAGACAAGGGTGGCACTTCACACGCCTGAGGGAGCACCACAAAATCCTGGGTCGAAGTGCGACCGGGTAGAACAGTCAGCGTCCCGCTCACAATACCCGTCCTGTTACCAATCTGGATTCCATTGAACGTTACCGTAATGCTGTCGTCAGGCCTATTAGGTTCGAGCTCACTAACTACCTGCATCTTTATGAGAGAGCTACCGGGCTCATTTCCACAGATATCCAAAGTCAGGTTATTGTTATTCGGCTCGATTGTTGCTGGAGCGGTCAGCGTCCAAGTTGGTGGTAGCTGCAGTATTATCACGCTACCGGGTGCAAGAACCCCGTCATCAAGGTCTTCGAGACCTAGCGGATGGCCCTCCTCGATAATAAAAGAACACCTATCAACGACACTGCCGGCAACAACAGGAACAAGCGAAGGTACAATCTGGTCAAGCTCCTTCACTATTTCTGCAACCAGCTCCACCTCCTCATTTAGAGAGACAGTAGATGCCTGAACAATCAACTCATCCATCCTGAAAAGCTCATTAGGCTCTGGGGGATAATATTCCCAGTGGTCGATGATAGCCATTTCCTCATCGTGGATAGATGAAAGTGTATTGAGCTTGTTTTCCACTGCCTCGTGGACCGCGTTTGTGAGCAAACCAAGCTTTTTTAGCCTCTCCATAATCTCTTTTATAATCTGGTCCGCTATCCAAGAAGGCACCTGCCCGCGAAGCTTCTTTACTAACTCGTCGATTATCTGTGGGAGCATACCGGGCTTGCTCAGGTCGTTGACCTCCTTCGCCATGTCGTCAAATATACCCTTTAGTACGGGATACTTATCCAGCAGAGGTTTTTCTTCTCTCTCGTAGCTCTCCAGTAGTTTCACATAGGATGGATATATTATCTTTCGTTTATTTGGGTCAGGACATTTATCTTCGTAATCGCGCATCTCCTTCCTCTTCGGCGCCAGGGCCTGTTCTTCATCTCTTATGGATACCAACAAATCTTTTGCGAGATTCATCTTTTTTTTCAGCTCATCACAAGCTGGCGACAACAGGAGGAAGGTAACCAATAAAGCTATCCAGCATGATAACCTTCCAAAGCTCTTCCAAAACTTGTTATTCTTAACCATAATTATCTACCTCCACTTTTCATTCTTGTTTTTCATGTTCGAACATACAGTTTTAATACTCTTACAATTAAATCTTCCTAAATGCAAAACCATCTATTTCACAAGAAAAAAACTCACTACTAAAAAGTTCAATATCAGCTCATTGTACATTACATCCTTACTATTCCGTGGTTTCATAGTTAAAAGAAAATCACCGAGAGCATCCTGCCCATAAAGCCATTATCGCCAATATAAGAATTGATTGCTTTTTCATGTCTGACTCCTATGAATACATATTACATAAATTTGAAAGACAAAATTCTTAGCCCCGACACTCAATCCGATGTGCGAAAATATCATAGAGGGGCTATTTCAAAACGGAAATAGTAAGGTATGCCAACCGTTACAGATTCTCAGGCTTCTTCATATTCTACCCTCCGATGAAACAATAGATACTTCGCCGGCCATTTAATGCCGGACCTTCCACACACAAACTCCACCTGGCTGTACCGCTACGCTTGTGAAAATTAAATATATCCGATATTGGCAGCGAAGTCAAGCATTTTTTCATATTTTTTTAGGACGAATTGCGAAAAAACACTAAAAATGCGGAAAATCCGTCAAAAATAAACTTTTATTGCCATTTGGCGTAATAAACGATATAATGTATATGCTTATCAAAATGAAAGATTGTTGACTAAATCCGACTACAGCGGACTGATTTAGCAAGAACACGATGAGATTTGTCATTCCTGCGACGTGTCCTGATATTGTCTGTCGGAAAAGCAGGAATCCAAGTCTTTAATAAACGGTGTTAATCCGTGTAAACTTGTGCCCGTGAAAGCGGGTATAGGTGTCTAAAAATTGAATCCGGGGGCGAAAGGCTTCGACCGGATAGCAGAAAGGCAGGTTGCATACCCAGGACGCCGGTTGGCCTGGATAATCATCCGGCAAAAAACTTAAATGGCAACTATCAGTTGCGTTTGGCTGCCTAAATAGACAGCTCGTCCTACCTTGACCACGCCTGTGGGTCGGGTAAGGGCGTCAGATAGCAGGCTGGCCGAGCCGGGTGTTCGGGCCGGCCCGGTAAGAACCAATCCCGAAATAGTCGAACCAGGAGCCTGTCGCCTGGCGCTTGGCGAGGCGAAAAAACAATAAAGCGACTAAGTATGTAGGAGCCTACCTTGAAGCATCACGGGACGGGGGTTCGAATCCCCCCGCCTCCACTCGATGCGGCCCTCAAAACCCTTCGGCGTTTTGAGGGCCTTACTCGTGGCAGGACATCACTCGCTCGTCGAGCGGCGAACGAAGCATACCACGGCGTAGCAGTTTTGTCTGCGAAGCAAATTTGGATTCAGGGACGAAGCCCGGAATCACGCCAGCCAGCACATTACTCTTCAAATCTTGAGCATACACCGTCAGGGCGAGTGCAGACCAGTTATCTTATGACCATATTAGGCTTGGAGAAAACTCGCGAAAATCCCATAAATATTGATAAATATAGGCTGTAAACGTCACGTTTTGGTAGTTCCAGCACTCTTTTTATATGATTTTGTGCTTCTTTAATTGGGCTACGCCGTAATGTGGTTTTGGAAAATGTTCGAGAGCAAAACGAGGCATTCCCAAATACTGGTGGGACAATGGGTATGTGCTGACAGAAGAAAGTAACTCAACAAGTGATAATTGTAGGAGTGTTTTCGAGTAATACAAATTGGACATTCGGAATAAATAGGAAAACCGAAGTGATAAAAGGGGAAAAAATGAACGGGACCACGAGACCAATCAGAGCAAAGACAATAACAGTTCTGGCAATATCGGTTTTGGTGTTGGCGGGCACAGCGGTGGCCAAATACAGCAGTGGAACAGGCGAGCCAAACGACCCATACAGAATCGCAACAGCAGCGGACCTAAATGACATCGGCAATAACCAGGAAGACTGGGACAAACACTTTATCCTCGTCAGCGATGTCAACCTGGCCGAATACACCGGCACACAGTTCAAGAGCATTGGACGATATATAGAGTGGAACGACCCCAACAATAAACCATTCACGGGAGTATTTGATGGCAACGAAAAATCAATCTGGAATTTTACGTTGACTTCCGATAGTCGAAACAGTGTCGGTTTGTTTGGGTACATCGGCTACAGTGGCGAAGTAAAAAATCTCGCCCTGCAAAACGCCGATGTCAATGATATGAACAGCATCTATGTTGGTGGGCTGGCGGGATTTAACCAGGGCGCAATAATAAACTGCTGTTTGTCAGGCAGTGTTAAGGGATACCACAATGTTGGGGGACTGATGGGAACCAACGACACAGGCACGATAAACAATTGTTTTTCGAGATGTAGCATTTTGGGAACTGGGTGGAATGTCGGCGGACTTGTAGGAGCTAACGATACAGGCACAATAACAGATTGCTTTTATACAGGCGCCATTTCAGGAAATTCTAATGTCGGCGGACTGGTGGGAGACAACGACACCGGCACGATAATAGATTGCTATTCAACAGGCAGCGTTTCAGGAGGAAGAACTGGTTATACTATCGGCGGGCTAGTAGGATACAATGATGGCGAGATAATGTGTTGCTATTCGACAGGCAGTGTTGATGGAAATATTCCCGTAGGCGGCCTGGTGGGACATAGCGATGGCACGATAATGGATTGCTATTCAACCTGCAGTGTTTCGGGAGGATACATTATCGGCGGACTTGTAGGATGGAACAACGAGGGTTACACAGCCAAGTGTTACTCGACTGGCAGCGTCTCAGGAACTGGGTGGAATGTTGGCGGATTGATAGGATTCAATGACCCAGATGAAGGTTTTATCAGGGATTCGTTCTGGGATATTGAGACTTCAAACCAATCAACAAGTTCCGGTGGAACAGGCAAAAAAACAGCAGAAATGAAGACAATGAGAACTTTTGCGAACGCTGGCTGGGATTTTGTTGAAATCTGGGGTATCGGTGAAAACCAGACGTATCCATATCTGCGGACAGAGCTGGCTGGGGACTCAAATCACGATGGAAAGGTTGACCTTGTTGACCTTGCGATTATGGCAACACATTGGCTTGCCGAAAACAATCAATAACGTTTTTGAGGTTAATGCGAAAAGGATTCCAAAGAAATTGAGAGGTTTAAGCAATGAAGACAAAATCACTTTTTATCACATCGGTAGCCGTTTACATTCTCTTTTTTGGTGCATCGGCGGTCGCTGGAAAAACTATCTATGTGGACGCGGATGCCGCTGGTGCAAACAATGGCTCATCGTGGCTCAATGCTTATAAGTATCTTCAGGATGCCCTCGCTGCTGCATCAACCGGCGACCAGATTCTGGTTGCACAAGGCATTTACAAGCCCGACAAAGGCCAGGGAATAACCCCCGGCGACCGCTCGGCGAGCTTCCACCTGACTAATGGTCTAATAGTAAAAGGCGGCTATGCCGGCTTTGGCACACCAAATCCCGATGCTCGAGATATAGACACATACAAAACTGTCCTCAGCGGCGACCTCGCCGGCAACGACATCGAAGTTGCCGACCCGGCTGAGCTTATTTCTGAACCAACTCGCTCAGAAAATAGCTGCAATGTCGTCAATGCAAGTGATTGTGACAGGACAACCTTGCTTGAGGGTCTCACCATTACCGCCGGAAACGCCAACTTTGTGATATGGAGCGGCGGCGGCATCATCAACGGAAAACCAACCGTCAGCCAGTGCAAGATTACTGCTAACTCTGCCATTCACAGCGGTGGTGGGATATATTTCGACCACAGTGCGCATACGCCGGGAGCTTTATTGAAAGACAGCATCATCAGCCATAATTCCGCTAACAGCGGCGGTGGTGTCTATAACTGTGCAGAAATAGTGAATTGCACTTTCACCGGCAACGCAGCAGTCGATGGCCCCGCAGGCGCATTAGACTTTGTATCAGACTGTGAAACCACCGTTACTGACTGTATCTTCAACCGTAACTACGCCGCTGGCAGCGCAGGCGCCGTCTATCTCGGCTACAGTGGCACCGAGGTAACATTCACACGTTGTTTATTTATCGCCAACTCTACAGACGATAAGGGAGGTGCAATTTACAGCGATGGATGCACTTGTGGAAGCTATCCGACATTCTATCAATGCAAATTCATCGCCAATAGCGCAGCAGGCAACGGTGGAGCAATATGCAACTACGGATTCTCCGATGCGCAACTGTTAAGTTGCTTACTTGTAGGAAACAGTTCCGGTGGGAATGGCGGTGCTGTATGCGATGAATATGATGCTGGCAGCTCACTGATTAATTGCACCGTAACCAACAATACCGCAGCAGGCCAGGGCGGCGCTGTTTGTTACGATAACTATGCATACGAAATCCGGCGTTTGGCTAACACAATTATTTGGGCCAACTCCGACAAAAATGGGCAAACGCACCAGTATTCACAAATCTATCTCATCGAGGTAAGTGAATTGCAGGATGTTACCAATTGCTGCATCCAGGTTATTCCCCCTGAAATCAAAGGGCAGGGCAACATCACTTCCAATCCCCTTTTTGTGGATATTGACGGGCCGGATAACATCCCCGGCAACGAAGACGACAACCTTCATCTGCTTGAGGATTCTGGCTGCATTGATACAGGCCATAATGAATATGTGCCGCCGCAGTCAAGCGACCTCGATGGCAGGCCTCGCATCATAAATGGCACCGTTGATAGAGGTGCCTACGAATATGCACGCGAGCAGCCGGGTATTATCTACGTTGATGACAGTGCCACTGGCGCAAACAATGGCTCGTCCTGGGCCAATGCCTACAACTATCTTCAAGATGCTATATCTGTTGCCTCAAGCGGAGAAGAGATTTGGGTTGCCCAGGGCACCTACCTGCCTTCAGATGGGTCAGGACGCTATAAGACCTTCAAGCTCAAAGATGGCGTAGCAATCTACGGTGGATTTAGTGGAAAGGAAGGGAGCCTAAGTGCCCGAGATTGGAATCTATTCCCAACTGTGCTGAGCGGAGATATTGGGATTCCCTTCGATAATTCGGACAACTGCTACCACGTTGTTGTCGGTTCAAACAATGCACGGTTGGATGGCTTCACAATATCCGGGGGAAGAGGTGCTACTGACTCTTTGGGTAACTATCGGCGGGGTGCAGGAATGTTTAATGATGGCGTATCTCCGCTGGTGGCCAATTGTATTTTCAGGGATAATCAGGCAGAAAACGGTGGGGGTGGCATGCACAATGATTGGGAAGCTTCCCCAACTGTAATTAACTGTGTTTTCTTAAATAATTCCGCCAATCATGACGGCGGAGGTATGGCAAACAATATCCGCTCATGTCCGCTTGTTCAAAATTGCTTATTCGTAAGTAATAATGGCGGTTCCGAGGGCGGGGCTGTTTGGAACAATCAGTGGTCAGACCCTGTTTTCGTGAACTGCACATTTGCCTATAATTCGGCAAGTTTTACTGGGGGCATACATAATAACTACCATGACGAACCAACATTCAAGAACTGTATATTTTGGGAAAATTCAGGATATGAAATTTACCATGATGGAGACAACATGGGGATAGGATGGTGTGATATTCAGGGAGGGCTCACCGGCATTGGAGGTTCTGGAGCATTTCAAGACCTCGGAGGTAATATCAATCAGAACCCATGTTTCGTTGACGCTGCTGTGGGTAACTATCGCCTGCTGGTGGATTCACCCTGTATTGATGCCGGCAATAATGCAGCCATACCACCATCTATTACAACCGACCTTGATGGCAAGCCGCGCATCATAAATGGCACTGTTGATATGGGTGCGTATGAATATGAGCCTCAACCGTCGCGTATTATTTACGTCGATGACAGTGCCACCGGAGCAAATAATGGCTCGTCCTGGAAGGATGCTTTCAAGTATCTTCAGGTTGGAATCCTGACTGCATCAAGCGGCGATGAGATTCGTGTCGCTCAGGGAATTTACAAGCCCAACGAGGGGATTATCGGTGGTGTGCCTGACGAGAGGGCGTTAACGTTCCAGCTTAAGAACGGTGTAACGATTAAAGGCGGCTATGCAGGTTTTGGGCAGCCGGACCCTGATAATCGCAATATTGAGGTGCACAAGACTATCCTGAGCGGCGACATAAGGGGCAACGATGTCGATGTGAGCGACCCCTGTTTGTTGCCGCGCGAGCCGAGCAGATTGGACAATATCTATCATGTGGTAACAGGGAGCGGGACAGATGAAACAGCCGTCCTATATGGTTTTACTATTACCGGCGGTCATGCCGTTGAGAGTGGCGGCGGTGGAATGTGTAACATAAACGGCAGCCCGACCGTAAAGAGCTGCACGTTCCTGAAGAACTCTGCGTATGCGCTTGAAAGCCATTCTATGGGCGGGGCGATATACAATGAATATGGTAATCCCACTCTTGTTGAGTGCAAGTTCGTAATGAATGCTGTTGACGTAGGCATACATGACCACGGCAGCGGCAACGGCGGGGCGATTGCGGATACTCACAGCAGTCCGAAGATTATTAACTGCACATTCATTAGAAATGTGGCTATGGGCAATGATGGAGGCGCGGTATATCATTCCGGTGGCAGCGCGGAGTTGACAAACTGCACCTTCGAGAGCAACACGGCACGGATATACGGTGGGGGGGTGTGCAACTGGAGCGGCGACTCAAAAGTCACAGGTTGCACTTTTGTAAGAAACTCTTCCGTAGGCGGCGGAGGATTGTATAACAGTTACAATACTTCGAGTATAACAGGATGCACATTCACTGAGAACGTCGGTTCAGGTTTTGGCGGAGGTGTGCATAATGATAGTGGCGGGACTTTTTCCGGCTGCACGTTCAGCAGTAATTTTTCCGGTGTCCGGGGTGGGGGGATGTACATTTATGCAGGCAACCTGATAATGACCGGATGCACATTTGTTCGCAACATCTCCGGTGATGGCGGCGGAGGAATGTATATCGAAAGTAATGGCAGCCCCCTGATAAGTAACTGTGTTTTCAGTGAAAACTCCATTTACGACGGCAGCGGCGGTGGACTACAGAACATAGGCAGTCTAACACTCATAAACTGTCAGTTCACTAACAATTCTGCTCCTTGGTCTATTGGTGGTGGAATGAGCAATGAAGGCGACTCGACATTAACTAATTGTATTTTCGCTGAAAACTCATCCGGCTATGGTGCTGGGATACATAGTATGTCAGGCACCGCCACACTTATTAACTGCTTATTGAAGAAAAACTCAGCCGCTACCTGGGGTGGAGGTTTATGCAGCGTCAGTAGCGCCGTTTCGCTTATTAACTGCACGTTTGGCTCAAATTTGTCACCGCTTGGAAGCGGCCTTGCCTGCAGGTCTCCGACAAATGTGCCTGACAGCAACGTAACGATAACAAACAGCATTCTTTGGGACCAGAATGGCGAAATATGGATTGACGATGACTCAACAGTTGCTATTAGTTACAGCGATATACAAGGCGGATGGTCTGGAGCGGGTAATATTGATACTAATCCGCTGTTCATAAACCCGGCCGGCGGCAACTACCATCTTCGTTTAAAGTCACCTTGTATCAACACAGGTAACAATTCCGCTGTGCCACCGTCTATAACAACTGACCTCGATGGCAAGCCTCGCATCATAAATGGCACTGTCGATATGGGCGCCTATGAGTATGTGTTTCAACCATCGCGTATTATCTATGTTGATGCCGGGGCCGGCGGTGAAAATAATGGCTCATCCTGGACCGATGCCTACAACTTTCTGCAGGATGCCCTCGCCGATGCAAATGATTCAGAAACACCTACCGAAATCAGGGTCGCCGCCGGAACCTATCGACCCGACCAGGGCGTCGGCCAGACCCTATGCGACCGCACCGCAACCTTCCAGCTTCTTAATGGTGTCGCCATCAAAGGCGGCTACGCCGGATTTGGCACACCACGCCCCGATGCTCGGGACATAGAGGTCTATGAGACAATCCTCAGCGGCGACCTCGCAGGCAATGATGTCGATGTGAACGACCCGGAAAAATTGGGGTGGGAGCCAACCCGCTCAGAGAATTCCTACCGTGTCGTTACTGGAAGCCAAACTAATGAAACTGCCATAATCGACGGTTTCACCATTACTGCCGGAAATGCCAACTACTACGACTTCTCACAATGCAACGGTGCGGGAATGTTCAACGACCACGGCAGCCCAACCGTTCTAAACTGCACCTTCATCGCCAACTTCGCCGGTAACGATGACGGCGGCGGACTGGGCGGCGCGATGTATAATTACAACAGCACTCCCACATTGACCAATTGCAGATTCATTTACAACGCTGCTATTGCTCTCGATGGCGGCGAAGGGGCAGGCGGGGCAATGGGTAACTGGGACAGCAGTACAACTTTGACAAATTGCAAATTTATTGGAAACATTTCCGGGCGCGATGGCGGGGCGATGTGGAACTACGAGAGCAACCCTGACCTCTTCAACTGCATTTTCAGCGGCAATTTGGCAAGAGAGGGCGGCAGCGGCTCATTCGGTGGTGGAATGTGGATCTACAACGGGAGCGCATCACTTATTAACTGCACGTTTGCCGGCAACACAGCCAGGTCATCACAAATTGGCTCCGGTGGTGGCGGGATTTGGGCAGCGCGAGGCAGCGTGAAACTAATCAATTGCACTTTCAATGGCAATGCTGCTCAACGTGGGGGTGCAGTAAGTGGCGATTATCAAATCATTTTTTTATTGTCTAACTGCATTCTCTGGAATGATAAGCCACAGGAAATCTATACACTCACTCCGCCTGTTGTAACATACAGCGATGTACAGGGCGGCTGGCCAGGCCAGAGTAATCTCAACGCTAATCCTTTGTTTGTTGACCCCAATGCCGGTAACTTACGGCTTTTGCCAAACTCTCCTTGCATTGATGCCGGCAATAATGCAGCCATACTGCCGTATGTTACGACTGACCTTGATGGCAAGCCACGAATCGTAGGCGGCACGGTTGATATGGGCGCGTATGAGTTCTATATGCTTTGTGTTGATGACGATGCGCCCGCCGACCCCGGCCCGGGCGACCAGCAAATCAGTGACCCGCTGGAAATCGGCAGTGAGGCCCACCCATTCGACAGTATTCAGGAAGCTCTCGACAGGGCGAAAAACGGCTATGCAGTTGTCGTGCAGCCCGGCCATTATTTGTCTTCGGACCAATGGATTTATGATGATATTAAATTTAACGGCAAGAATATCACACTGACAAGCACTGACCCAGCCGACGCGGAGATTGTTGACAATACTATTTTGAGAGGAACGGTGTTGTTCAATGGAACCGAAGAACCAAATTGCACACTTGCCGGCTTCAAAATCCAAAATCCCTACTATGGTGCTGTCTATGGCGAGCACACGCATGCCACACTGGACAGGTGTGTTATCAGCGGCAATGGGCCTTGCGGCGCCACCGTGCTAAAAGACTGGGATGGGATGGTCAGCAACTGTTTGATAACAGACAATATTACCCTTCTCCTTTGTGGCGTATATCCGGCTGTTTCTGGATTCAATGGCCATTTCAAAAACTGCACGATTGCCAACAATATCTCCGGTATAAGCGTTGGCAATGCAACGATAGAAAACTGCATCATTTACTCAAACAGCGGCGCTCAGATAGGCGTCAGCAATGGAAAAACCTTGCATATTCGATATTCCAACGTCCAGGGCGGCTTGGAAGGGATTGTCGGCGGCGGTAGCATAGATTGGGGTATTGGAAATATCGACACAGACCCGTGCTTTGTGCGATTAGGATACTGGGTGCAAAAACCTCTGAAGTTAATCGAAGGCGACTATCATCTTAAAAGCCAGGGTTGGAGCTGGAACAAAGACAGCGAATCGTGGACTTACGATGATGTCACCAGCCGATGTATAGATGCAGGCAATCCGGGCGAACCTCTCGGTGATGAACCATTAACAGTTCCCCGCGACCCGGAAAATATCTGGGGTGAGAATATTCGCATAAATATGGGCGCTTATGGCGGCACAAAGCAAGCCAGTATGGCGCCAACTCCTTTTGCATTGGGTCTGCCCCCGCCCGATATCGAAATAGGCCATTGGGCCATTCTGGCAGACCTGAACAATGATGGAACGGTCGATGTGGCGGATGTGGCCGGACAGGTGCAGGATTGGCTCAATAACAAGGCTGGTCAGCCGGGCGACCTTAATCGTAATGGTGTGGTCGATATGGTGGATTTCGCTCTTCTGGCTGAGGATTGGCTGTCGATGACAGCTTGGTTAGAATAAGAGTTTAGAATTTGTTTAGATTGGAGGTTAAGAAATGTATAAGTTTGGTTGGACTTTTGTGGGGGTCATTATATTTCTGTTCACTTTTGCCGGGGCTTCTTTGGCCCAGTATTCAGGCGGGTCAGGCACACAGCAGGACCCCTATCAAATCAGTTCGGCTGCCGACTGGCAAAGTTTAATGAATACCTCAGGCGACTGGGATAAGCATTTTATCCTGACCGCCGACATAAACTTGGAGGCAGTCGCGTTATTACCCGTCGGCAACTATAATCAACGTTTTACCGGCGTCTTTGACGGCAACGACCATATCATCCACAACGCAGACGTTAATATGCCTTCCAGCAATTATGTAGGTTTATTTGGCTGTGTGACCTCCACTGGCCGGATACACAACCTGGGTTTAGAGGATGTCGCAATTACCGGCGAAAATTGTGTCGGCGGCCTGGCGGGGGCAAACGAAGGCACTCTCACAAACTGTTACACCAGCGGTTCTGTCAAAGGAACTGAAGAAGGCGACAATGTCGGCGGCTTGGTGGGATGGAACCACGGCAGCACAACTGGTTGTTACTCCACTTGTTCTGTCAATGGACTTGAAGAATGCGACAATATGGGCTGTTTGGTAGGATTCAATTCCGGCAGTGTAACTGACAGCTATGCAACCGGTCCTGTCGATGGAATTGGTTCTGATTGTGACCGCGTAGGCGGCCTGGTGGGGGTGAACGAAGGCAGCCTGGCCGGCTGTTACTCCACCGGCTCAGTCAGAAGCAGCAGTCGGGTTGGCGGCCTGGTGGGATGGAGCCAGTCCGGCAGCATCACCGCCTGTTACGCCACCGGCTCGGTTGAAGGAGATATGCCTATCGGCGGCCTGGTGGGAGTTAATTTGGCAAGTATCGCTCACTGTTACTCCACAGGCCGGGTTAATGGAGCCGGAATTGTCGGCGGACTGGTTGGAGAGAATCCTGGTAACGTCATCGCCTCTTTCTGGGATGTCGAAACCAGTGACTGCAACTTCAGTGCGGGCGGGGAGGGCAAGACGACAGCACAGATGAAAGACATCAACACTTTCCTCGATGCCGGCTGGGATTTTAATACTGTCTGGTGGATGCCTTCCAACAACTACCCCCATCTGTCCTGGCAACACCCCTATTCTGGCGGGTCGGGGACGCAGGCATATCCATACCGAATCGCTAAGGTTTCTGACTGGCAAACTCTAATGAATACCTCGGGCGACTGGGATAAACATTTTATCCTTACTGCCAACCTGAACTTACAGGGAATTACGCTATCCCCTGTCGGTAACTTTGGTCAACGTTTTACCGGCGTTTTTGATGGCAAAGACCATATACTCTACAAGGCAAACCTAAATATGCCGGATAGTGATTATGTGGGCCTATTTGGTTATGTGAGCTGGCACGCCCAAATCCGAAATCTGGGTGTAAGGGATGTGACAATTACCGGTAATAATTGTGTCGGCGGCCTGGTGGGATGGAATGAAGGCAATCTCATTGATTGTTACACCATCGGCTCGGTTAATGGAATCATGTCGGTCGGCGGCCTGGTGGGAGATAATTCCGCCAACCTGACTGACTGTTATGCCAACTGCATAGTCAGCGGAATCGAATTTATCGGTGGCCTGGTTGGACATTCCGATGAGGATTGCAGCTTAACCGCCTGTTACGCCACCGGCCCTGTCAAAGGCAGTGGATATTGTATAGGCGGCCTGGTGGGATTGAATCACTCTAACCTTGCTGCCTGTTACGCCACCGGTCCGGTGGATGGAAATGGAGTTGTCGGCGGTCTGGTGGGAAGTAACGGCGAGGAGGGCTGCAATACCGACTGTTATTCCACCGGCTCGGTCAGCGGAATAAGTCAAGTTGGTGGACTTGCGGGATATAACGGTGAGCATAGCATCATCGCTAACTGTTACGCCACAGGTTTAGTTGATGGGAATGAGATTGTAGGCGGCCTCGTTGCATCTAAAGATGAGGAAGGCAGCACCACTGCCTGCTTCTGGGACGTTAATACTACCAGTCAGAATACCAGTGTCGGTGGGACAGGCAAGACGACAGCCGAAATGAAGGTGATTTCCACCTTTACCTCTGCCGGCTGGGATTTTATTGAAATATGGGATATCAGCGAAAATCAGACGTATCCATTTCTAAGAACCGACCCAGCCGGGGATTTGAATCACGACCGAGTGGTTAACCTTATCGACCTTGCAATTCTTGCCGAGAGCTGGCTTGCTCGTCAGCCATTTTGATGGCTGACTCCGCACACATTGAGGAATCTATTGAAAACCGAACGGGATTGTGTTAGAATATCTATAGTGATTGTGCCTGATGAAAACGTGAAAGCACGGCCAGCGGTTCGAAAGGCTCACCGTTCCTTCGACGGTGAGCTCAGGACAGTCGAACCGCCCGAGCGAAGTCGAGGGAGATGGCCGTGCTACGGTTTATGATGGAGGATACGTCTATCAACGGCCCAAAACACAAGATTGATGTTCGGTGTTTTCACGGGGGCTTCGACAGAGCTCAGCCGAATGTCCTGGAAGCCCGTGATACAGGGTTCACTCTGGTTGAACTTCTGGTGGTCATTTCGATTTTGTCTCTGGTGATGGGTATTCTACTTCCTGCGCTTGGGCAGGCCCGAAGGCAAGGACGAGTGCTGGTTGGGACCAGCAACCTGCGGCAAATCGTGATGGGGGCCAGCGATTATGCTGCGAACAATGACGAAAGCTACCCTGAATCCGTGGCAACCATAACATTTGGGCCAAGCTGGCATTGGCAAGAGCCGACAATGATAACTGCTTGCAAAGCACGTCCGTTCCAGGAACACCGTGCAATGAGTGCTTACCTGCGTAGTTACATAGAAAATGCGAACGTTATGTTTTGTCCAAGCGCACCTAAGAAGTATGAATTTCTTCAAGAAGCCTGGGAGGCAGGTGACGTCTGGGACAATCCTGTAACATCTTTTCCATCAGACCCGGTTTTTGGGACGTATTGTTTCTACTGGAATTATGTGGGGTATCTCGAAGGAGCCATTTTCAAAGGGCCTCAAAGCACGTTAGGCGGTCCGGACAAAAGCAAATTGCTGGTGAGCGATTATTTCGGATACGACCATCATCGAAGTCCGGAGGCTTATGGAAGCTGCGAGAGGTTCGCTGGAGCGGACGTTACGCAGGGGACAGAGGTTTCATCGGCTTACTGGTCACGGTGTGAGGATGAGAATAGTCCGGGTGTAGAAAGACTCAACGTTAAACTGCGAGCCGGCTATACAGACGGGCATGTGGCCAGTTGGACGCCTGCAGATGCGATGCCTATGAAGGTGTCGATAAATCCTGATGGAAGTGTTCCTTATCCCAGTGGGGTAGGCTTGGGGCCAGGGGATTTTTATTTGCCAAAAGGTGTTCTGCATTAGAACTGTTGCTATCTTGAGGTGCTCACCAACGAAGAAAACCGGTCAAACAGGTTAAAAAATATGTTAAAGCCTGGGAAATGGCGTCACGTTTGTTGGGATGAGGGACTCTTAAGTATTGAATAGAGTTATATGCAAGATGAAGGTAGTTATGTTGAGCTGGTCAAACTTGCTCAGCGAGGCGATAAGGAATCCTGGAACAGGTTAGCTGAGTGGGCAAGAAAACGTTTGTTTGAATACGTTTATCGTGCTACGTTGGCGGAGGATTTGACGCAGGATATTATACAGGAGACGATGATAGAGATGTTTAAGTTTCTGGAAAAACTGGAGAAGGCTGAAAGTTTCTGGCCGTGGCTTCGCAAAATCGCTGCCAACAAGATAAGCACTCATTACAGGCGCGAGCAACGTCGCAATTTACTATCCAGTAAACAGACAAGCTATAAGGACTCAAACACGGATGCTTACAAGGGTCTGGCTGATATGGTGAGCAATGAGCTGAAGGGGATTGTCTTTGAGGCGATGAACCGGTTGAAACCCAAGCAACGGCATATATTGGTGCTGCGATGCTATGAGCAAATGAAATATTCCCAAATAGCACGAGAGATGGGCTGCACCGAATTTGCGGCGAGGAGACTATTCTTTCGAGCCAAAAGAAGCCTGGCAAAGCAGCTTTCACATCGTGGGTTGGGCAGGGGATATTTACTTGGTGCTTTAGTGCTGTTCGGAAAAATGACGGCCACGAGTGAGGCGGCGGCGAACATATCTATTCCCGCCGCTACACTCAAAGTCGGTTTGCCGGCCTCTCTGGCGGCTCTTGCAGCGAGCAAAGCGGGAATCGCTACGGTTATTACAGTCGCGGCAATCACAGCAGGGAAAATAGCGCTTGTCCCAGGCCGAACTGGGACGGCCGCCCAATCGCAGGAATATAAGGCGCCTGAATTTTTTGATAAACAGCCTGTTATGACAGCCAGCCAGGGTCCTGCTGAGTGCTGGTATTACTACCCCCCAAACTCTAATGGGGCTGTGATGGTCCAGATAAATTCTGAACAGGACAATGGTCAATCTTACCGCCAATGGCTGCAAAATGAACAGGCCAACTATTACAAACAAGGGGACACAATTTATATAAACAACAGCCGGCTATGGATGGAAGACCTGTCCGTCTGGCGGCTGCCAACGGATAGCCCACAGCTAAGTAATTTTCTTTCTATGGTTGAGGGGAAGAAAGCGGGTATGAGATATGTTCCCAACAATCGTAACGGCTTACTTGTCATTGTGAAACAAGGCAATGGTGCTGACAACTCGCAGATAACTCTCAAATACGATGTTTCAGATGAGGAATATTTCCGCTACAAATGGCCTGCTGGTGCACAAATAATAGATAATCGTGATATTATGCACAAAAGGGGCTGGACATTCTTCACAATTGGTGGACAAATTAACGGCCAAAAAATCTCAGGAGAGGGAAGAATACCATTTGTTTATTCTGTCAGCGCGCAGTATTACCCCTGGCTGCGATTGAGGGTAGGTGAGGAGCTGTCAATCGAAGATAATGGGGTGGACTCTTACGTTCGTAATGCGAACAAGGGCGTGCTTGCCTACTATGAGGGCGGCAGCTTTTTCAAAGGGTTGAGCAGACCCTGGATGGGCTTACATACCATAGATAACGTGCGTCGAGATGCGGCGGAAACGAAACTGTGGTTTGAGACCAATGTGGCACGGCCATCTTGGCCGTTTCTTCACGGGCTGGAAGCCCGTGACACGCAGGGTAAAGTCCAGATAGAGGTTGCTTTGAGTAAAGGACAGCCTCTGCTGGTATATACTATAGATATGGAAGTTGACGTTGTAGAGAAAGTGGCTTTTGTTTCGAAAAATGCAGCCAAAGGTGAGCTGATTTTTTCCTATCTCCAGGATATTGATGGCGTTGAGAACGAATTTACGCCGCCGGCCAGACAAAAATTCCAGCAGCCGCACCAAAGACAACTGGGCATCGGCTGGCTTCTACGTTTGGGGCAGGGCGAATTAGAACGCTGAAGATGACATAATTGTCTCGGATTTTTGAGGGGATTTGACGGTCCCTGTGCTGGATTAATTGTTAGAAACTGTTGGAATGTCCAAGGACAAAAGAAGAAAGCATTTCTACTGAAGTGCCGGATTGAAAGCTCCATTTAGTGACATTTAGCGGGAGTAATACGGGAATACATAATCAGAGCACACAGTTACAGCGGCCAATAATGCTTTCCATATTCAGGGTCTTGAAGACTTGATGCTCTTCCATACATAAGCCGACACGCAAATAAGGTTGGAGTTTTTTGATTGTATCAATAAGGTATTTATAAACTTCGATTCGTAGTTTGAATGGGAATCGAATACGACCATCGTTAGACTTTGTTTTCTCAAGCTGGTTTGAGATTGGATTGTTCTTACCTAATTTTCGCTCGGTAATCTTCAGCGCACCGGAGTAACTGCAAATTTGGCCGAGTGTGATACGCTCCAGCGGCACCGCCGTTAAAAGACTCTTCAGAAAATTGGCATATATGTTTTGCCAGCCGGCGACCGGAATGATTGGCATAATTACTGCACGCAGGGGATAACCTGCTTCCAGACACTTTCGCATTGCTGCGATTCTTTCTTCAGATGAAGGGACATTTTTCTCGAAAGCGCGACGAATTTCAGGTGGATTCAGACTCCACGAGAGAACCGTTCGCCCTTGATGATTAAGGTCGAGCAGATTTTCGACATTAGCGCTTTTGGTCAATAAGATTAACTTGGCCGGTTTTTGCCGAGCAAAAAATGGAATCATTATGCGGGAATAACCGGTAAGGGGGTCTAATGCTAATGCATCCTGGAGTTTTCCCAAATAAAAAGCAGCAGGTTCGTTTAGCTGCGACGTAACCTTATCAATTTGATTAAGGATTTGCGGCAGATTCAAAAAGATTTTTACCGTTGGCGAATATTTTACACCCGGCGTTCCAGCCAGATAGCAGTATTGACAATCGTATGGGCAGAAACCGTATGGCGAAAAATGCCAGTAATTCGGGCAGGCGTTGCAATCCTCGTCGCTGTAGCGCAGGGCGCTTTTATGTATCCCAAAAACCAAAGTTTTTTTGCCTTGATAATGCTGCGTCAGGGAATCATAGATATCGAGCTCAACGCGATTGTGGGACAAATCAAGTCTCTCAATAACCTGCGTATCAGGATACACCCAACAAACTGCTTTTATCAGCTCCCGCTGCTTCTGGCCTTCATAACTACCTTTAGTTATTACAATTCTATCAGGATTGAAATGTGGAGCTTGCCTCGGTTGATATTCCGGGTATAAGTTTTCTCTAAAAAGCATGTTTTACTGTCAGCTCTCGCTTCTTATTCACGTAATAGGGCTGGGTTCATCTTCTCAATTACCGATACCACCAATTGGATGTCAAATTCCCAATCTTGCTGCATTTTATATCCTCTCAGAGCAGAACAGTCAAGCAAGATTCCCCTCTTAATCCCAAAGATTGTGGTTGGCCATTTCTGGCACAAAAGCACGTGGTTCCAGCGGCTGGAAAACCACAATAATTTTAGGCATAGAAAGTATTGCCACAATTTTTGAGTTTGTTATATTTGTGGGAAGGTATTGCAAAATCGCCAGGAACGGATTAGAGTATTATAGATTAGTCTGCGGCGGAACTATGCTGCCACGTGGGCAGTTCGCTGCTGGCTTCTTTACAGAAATAGAAAGGAGTTATTATGAAAAACACAAATCGAGCGAGAGCTGTGATGGTGGGCTGTGTGATTCTGATAAGCGCAGGCTGCGTCTTCGCGCAGGATTGGGCACAATGGCGAGGACCCAATCGCGATGGGAAGGTCAGCGGGTTCACCGCACCCCAGAAATGGCCAGGCGAGCTGACACAGAAGTGGAGAGTAACCGTTGGACAAGGTGACGCCACACCGGCCCTGGTGGGCGACAAGCTCTATGTCTTCACACGGCAGGGCGATGAAGAGGTTACCCTGTGCCTGGATGCAGGCACTGGAAAAGAAATTTGGCGGGACAAATACACGGCGCAGGCCGTAACCGGTGCCGCCGCCCGGCACCCGGGAACAAGAAGCTCGCCTGTAGTAGCGGATGGAAAGGTTGTAACTATGGGCGTGGGTGGAGTTCTTTCTTGCATAGACGCTGCCGCAGGCAAGGTCGTGTGGCGCAAAGACCCCTTTCCTAAAGTCGTCCCTCAGTTCTTCACGGGCATGTCGCCTATCATTGTGGATGGTATGTGCATCGCACACTTCGGCGGAAAAGACAATGGAGCGGTCATGGCACTCGACCTGACTACCGGCAACGAGAAATGGAAATGGGCCGGCGATGGCCCGGCATATAGCTCACCTGTCCCGATGACTGTGGAAGGCATAAAGCAGGTTGTAGTGCTGACGGAAAAGAACCTCGTGGGCATCGGTGTGTCTGATGGAAAGCTTTTGTGGCAGGTTGCAACCCCGCTACAGAAAATGTCTCAGAACGCCCCGACGCCGATAGTCGATGGGCAGACAGTGATTATCACAGGGCAGGGCACGGGCACCAAGGCCGTGAAGATAGAAAAGCAAGGCGATGGTTTTGTGGCCAAGGATGTCTGGAGCAACGCTGATATCGGTACGCAATTTAACACGCCGGTATTAAAAAATGGATTGCTTTTCGGCCTGTCCAACCGCGGCAACCTGTATTGTCTTGATACCACCAAGAACGGCCTGACGGCCTGGACCGACACAAATAGTCACGGCAATTTCGGCGCCATTCTCGATGCCGGTTCTTGTCTTCTGGTTTTACCCGAGAAGTCTGGGTTGCTCGTCTTCAAACCCGACGGCAAAGAATACGCTCAAATCGCGCAATACAAGGTCTCCGACACGCCGACCTACGCGCATCCGGTAGTATCAGGCAGCCGTATCTTTATCAAAGACCAGGAAACCGTAGCACTGTTCACGATTGAATAAAGCAGCCGATATGCCTGATAAGTTTAGCTGAAGTGACAAAATTTCAAGGCGAAGAGGGGACAGTCAGCCGGCAGCAATTCAAGCTGAGCGGGGTGGACGCGTTAGAAACTGTTGACGGATATTTTCCGGCGATAACCTTGCAGAACTGATTGTAAATCGGGTTTTGCGCAATTATTTATTGTGCAGTTATGCAATAAAAAACGTCCTTAATGCGTCTTATTCATATAGGTAGTTTTTAAGTAACTTAACATTATTAACACCGTTTTAGAGAAAGGAGTTTTGTATGAGTGGACGAAAAATGGTCTTTATCCTTGCAGTCGCTTGCCTTGTAGGCGTGGTATTGACGGGCCTGTCGCTATCACAACAAGCACCCGGCCAGCGCGGGCAAAGAAGAGGCGACCCTAATATGCCGCGAGACCCCGAGCAGATGCAAAAGATGATGATGGAACGCCAGATGGCAAGGATTAAAGAGTCAATTCAACCAACTGAGGAAGAATGGACGGCTCTTGAGCCGAAAGTTACGAAGGTGCTGACTCTATCCCGTCAGACCGGGGCAATGGGTATGGGTTTTGGTATGGGAACGTTCAGACGTCCCGGCGGCCAAGGCCCTGAGGCCCCACAGACTCCGGTAGCTAAGATTACCGAGGAGCTCCGAAAGGCTCTGGAAAACAAGGAAGCAAAACCAGAAGAAATCAAAGCGAATTTGACGGCCCTGCGAGAGGCCAAAGAGAAGGCCAAACAGGAATTGCTCAGGGCACAAAAGGAGCTTGCTAAGGGATTAACCCCTCGCCAGGAAGCTCAATTGGTATTGATGGGAATACTTGACTAAATAAAAAAGCTGCTGTTCCGTTACAACTCAAGTATTGGATTTCATTGCAAGACCCCCGCGTTTTCCCCCTCAGCTTTCTGTGAAAGCAGAAGTGGGGGAGCGGGGGTGCAGCAATTATTTACCCTGTTAGTCCGCTTGGGCATTGCGGCAAAATTAACGCCGTGTATGGTTTTTTTAAGGCAATACTGACCCCGTCAGAGACTTTCCTCTCTGGAACTCTAATGGGGTTGACTCTATAAAATTTCAAAAAAACTCTTGCATACCTGCGTGACGAGGTTAAAATACAACGAAAAGCGGATAGAAAGTCATAACTGGCTTAAAATGAAAGGAGTCACGCAATGGCAAAGAAAAAGAAACTCCTTAAGGGGCTGTGGGCGGAAAAAGAGCTGAACATCCTCAAGAAACTTTTTCCTGCAACGCCCACCGCCAAAATAGCTGCCAAACTCGGCCGACAAACCGAGGCAGTAAAAAAGAAAGCCTCCAGAATGGGACTTTGCAAATCCAAGAGGTATCTCAAATCTCTCGGCAGAGCATAAATTGCAAAGTAGATTCTTGAGGATTAACAGTCAAACATTACGGTCGCCCTATTTATAGGGATAAGGGACGCTTAGTTGCATCCACAAGGAGTATCTTTATGCTCATAGTGCATAACCAAATGCCCCCTCGACAATTCCCAATTCTAAATTCTTGACATTTCGCCGCTAAATCGCTATTCTAATCCCGTAGTTTTACGTTTTTAGTTTTTATCCGCCGTACGTGCGGCGGATTAACTTTTTAGTTTTTTATTACGGAGTTTAACTTGAGAGTTCTTTCAGGCATACAGCCGTCTGGCCGGCTTCATATAGGAAACTATTTCGGTGCGATGCGCCAGCATCTTCAGCTCCAGGCCGAGCACGATTGTTTTTACTTCATCGCCGACTTCCATGCCCTTACCAGCAACCCCTCTCCAGCCGATATTGCCAGGTACACCCTTGATGTCACGATGGACTATATCGCCCTGGGCCTCGATACTCAGAGAACCGTCTTTTGGCGCCAATCCGATGTGCCCGAGGTTACCGAATTAACCTGGCTCCTTTCCTGCATAACCCCGATGGGACTGCTGCAGCGCTGCGTCAGCTTCAAGGATAAAGTCGCTCAGGGACTCAGCCCTAATCATGGTCTGTTTGCCTATCCCATCCTGCAGGCCGCTGATATCCTGATTTACAAATCCGATTTAGTCCCCGTAGGCGCCGACCAGAAGCAGCACATCGAGGTCACCCGTGACATCGCTATCCGTTTCAACAATGCCTATGGCGAAATCTTCACCATCCCTCAGGAATACATCATCGAATCCGTGGCCGTTGTCCCCGGCACGGATGGCCAGAAAATGAGTAAAAGCTATGGAAACACCATTGAAATTTTTGAGCCTAAAGACAGCATTAGAAAAAAAGTTATGCGCATCGTTACCGACTCTACGCCGGTCGAGCAACCCAAAGACCCTAACAAATGCAACGTATTTGCGCTGTTAAAACTTGTCGCTTCCCCGCAGGAATTAGCCGAGTGGGAAAGTCGATACCGAAATGGCGGTATGGGCTACAGCGAAGCCAAAAGTCGCCTCGCCGAGCTGTTGATAGAGTATTTCGGGCCGTTCCGCCAAAAAAGGACCGAGCTCGAAAGCAACATCGACTATGTCAGAAAAGTCCTTGCTGATGGCGCCAGGCGAGCAAGAGCTGTAGCCTCCAGAACGCTCGCCGATGCCCGAAAGGCTATAGGATTGGAGCTTTAACCATGCCCGATGAACTTATTACAATTGCACAATTCGCCGACTCCTGCGAAGCCAATTTGGCAAAACAGCTCTTATCTGATTTCGGAATTGAAGCGGTTGTGACAGGCGAGAACTTCGCAAATCTCTACCCGGCTTTGCCTTTGCAGCTTGTGAAACTGCAGGTGCGTGAAAGTCAAAGCCAGCAGGCGCAGGAGATTCTGGAATCTAACACCGAGCAAGAGGACGAGCAGGAGGATTAGGTGACCGATTATCGCGTAAATCTCGACATATTTGCAGGCCCTTTGGACCTGCTTTTGTATCTGGTCCGCAAGGAAGAGGTCGATATTTACGACATCCCCATCGCCCAGATAACAGACCAGTATATCCGCTACCTCGAAATGCTAAAAAATCTCGACATCGACCTGGCCGCCGACTTTTTGGTAATGGCTGCAACGCTTATGCAGATAAAGTCCGTAATGCTCCTTCCCAAAGCAGACCTCCAGCTTCAATCTGTTGGCCTCGAAGACCCTCGTGCCCAGCTTATTCGCCAGCTTCTCGAATATAAAAAGTTCAAAGATGCCGCCAATCTGCTGGCTGCTGCCGCTGATAGCCGGATGGAGCGATTTGCCCGCCCGCCCGCCATCATCGACCGATTGAGCACGGACTCCGAACCTCAAATCGACCTCGAACAGGTCAGCGTCTGGGACATCCTCGAAGCCTTTGACTCTTTATGTAAAGCCACCGGCGTCGGCATCAAATTGCAGCATATTAAGGACGACACGCCTATCGATTTGTATCAAATCGAGATTCTGCACCGCCTCCAGACGGAAGGCCCGCTGACCTTCGAGCGCCTCTTTGACCGTCCTGCCGGCCGCATCATAATGATTGGCCTATTTTTGGCGCTTCTGGAGCTGATTCGTGAAAAATTGGTCTGGGCCGAGCAGCCGGCGCTTTCATCCTCCATATACTTGCGTCCTCTGACCAATGAGTCTCCTGAGCAGGCCGTCAGAAACGCCATCCTGGCCATCGCTGAGGCCGAGGCCAAAAATGCCGTTCCTGCCGGCCCTGCCCCGATACCTATTTCCCAGCTACCTGCGGAAGCCAAACCGGCAGTTGCTCTCGACGTCCAAAAACAGCCCGCCGAAAAGCAGCCTGCAGGTGGACCCATCCCAATCTCCGAACTGCCTCCAAAAGAATCTATACCTGCACCCGCCTTCCAGCAGCAAGAAATACTTCCTGCCGAAGAACCCGAACATCAAGAAAATTAGTGTTTGACAAACCCCTGCCTCATTACTAAAATTCTATTGTTTTATTAAAAGTTTGCAGACCCTTATTCTGCAGCTTCCGCAAGCAGGAACTCTGATAAGGTAAAGTAATGGCTGATAACGTAATCGAATTAACAGATGCTGCTCTCGACCGGCTCGTTCATAGTGCCAGCGAACCTGTCCTGGTTGACTTCTGGGCCCCCTGGTGCGGTGCCTGCAAGGTTATGGAGCCAATCATTCAGGAAATCGCAGGCGAATATGCAGACAAAGCCAAAATCTGCAAGCTCAATACTGACCAGGCCCGTGATTGTGCCGCGGAATTCAGCATAAATAGCATACCGACCACTATTTTATTCAAAGACGGACGCGTGCAAAAAAGATGGGTCGGCCTGACCAGTAAAAGAGAGCTGTCCGCTGCAATCAACAAACTGCTCAAAGAAACGTAATGCTCTGTCGCAGCTTGTTTGAGGGGCTGTCATGCTGAACGAAGTGAAGCATCTGGCCATCGCACGCCATGTTCTTCGCGGAGTTTATCCTTGAGCGAAGCGAAGGGCTCAGAATGACATCATTCATCATTTAACCTGCGACAGAGTAGTAGTAACCTTCTAATTGCTCTCGCACATAATCTTGCGTTCTATTGTTGTGTAAAACCCTGTGCACCTATTTTATTGATACCTCTATTGTTGACCCAACTGCGGAATCTGGGCTAATAAAGTCAAAATACCCGTGAATGGTTACAAAAGATTTTCATTTTGGCCGGCAGGAAAAGTCAAACCAAATACTTTGAAATCTTATAAATGCTTACAGCAGATAGTCTTACAATTAACGTTGATTGTTTATCGAAGGGAACTTAAAAAAATTCCTAACTTTGAATTTTTTTCTCTTGACAAATGCCAAATGAGGGATATAAACTAATCGCTGTTAATGCTGAACGTATAAAGGAGTGTGCTGGCTTAAATGTAATCTCTGAAAGGAGGAGACAATGAAAAAAATCCTGCTGATTGCTACAGTGTGTTTTGTTACCATTTCAGTTCCGACCTTTGGGGCCATTGTCTATTCGGGCTCCCAGTTTACGCTTCAACTAAGCCCGATGAATCAGATGTCTATGTCTATGATGACCATTGACATTGCCAATCAGAGCGACGACTGGGACGACTTTACCATTAGCCTGGAGTACGGAATGATAATGAGTCCGACGGGTATGATGGGTGTGATGGGAACGAGGTTGACTATTCTTGGCGGTATGAGTATGGATGGCCGCATGGGGCAAGTGGTCGGATTTGTTAACATGACGGGGATGAACATGGCATCAAATCTCAATCTCGGAACCCTAATCGGCCGCAGTTCGTCTCTTGGCGATCCCCAAACACCAGCGCTGCTCTTAGAGTTCCCCGAAGGGGGACAGACGGGCATCGGGGAATTTGGTGAAGACGGTGGTTATATCGGGCTGGTTATGCCCGGCAGTTCCTACTATGGTTGGCTGCATATGTCAGACCAGTTGTACATCGGCACCGGTTCGCATAGGGTCACATTTTACGGATTGGCGTATGAGAACGTACCTGGCGTCGAGATTGTCGCTGGTGATACCGGTGTGATACCTGCCCCGGGTGCTCTTGTTTTGGGCGGTCTCGGCATAGGATTTGTCACCTGGCTACGCAGACGCCGGGCGATTTAATCGCCTTTGTTAAGTAAGATACGAGCAGGGCTGTGAGCAAACGCTTTCAGCCCTGTTTTTTTGTCAGCCGATATTCAAGATTTATTCAATGTAACGACGTAGAATCTTGTCCACTGCAGGCGAGCTCGTCCTGAATTTGTTGACGCCTCAGCATGACAACCTGCTCGCGCATAATGGAAACGGCGTTGTTCGGTTCGTCATCTATTCTGGGTTATATGCCGAAGAATGCAACAGAACAATATCTCCAGGGCCGTAAGGGTCAGGAAACCCGTGTTATGCGAAGCGCCATTATCGTTGGAATAGTGCTTGGGGTATTGGTTGGCCATGCCCAGCCGGCAGGTCATACCCTTCTTGGCGAGACGAATGCGGTGGTTTTTGCACCATCAGCTCCTACCCTTTCGACGTCCGATGAGAATTTTCGCAATATCATTCTTCAGGCCGTGAAGGCGGCCTCGGCGAGTGAAAATCCACTCCCGCTCATAGTTGACTACCCCCTCGATGAGGCCGTCTTCCCACCAGATATGGCCGCTCCGACATTCGTGTGGAGCGACACGGCTGCGAAGGCCGATACCTGGCTGGTTGACGTCTTTTCCGGGAACGGACACGACCACCTTTACGTGCTTACGCAAGGTGCAACACCGCCACCGGCACGTGACAGCGACCCCAGGACCGTCTCAGAAGCTGCGGCCGCCTACAAACCGCCGGAACCACCGGTCAAGCCCCGACGATGGATGCCCTGCCCGGACATCTGGGAACATATCAAAAAAATGTCCTATGGGCAGGCCGCGACCATCACGATTGTTGGCTTCTATAGCGCAGAGCCAAACCAAAACCTCTCGCGCGGGCAGGTAAGAATCAGCACCTCAAACGACCCCGTCGGTGCACCCATCTTCTATCGCGATGTGCCGTTGCCCTTTCGTCACGTCCTCAAGAATATCGAGTCGATTCGCTGGCATCTGGGGGATGTCTCTTCGTATAAGCCGCTCGTTTTGTTAAAGGAGATGAAGGTGTGCGGCAATTGTCATTCCTTCACACCCGATGGTAAGACCCTGGCAATGGACGTCGATTACGGAAGTGACAAAGGCTCTTACGTCATTACAGAAATCCAGCCAAAGACCATTCTTGCAAAGGACAATGTGATTTCCTGGAGTGATTATCGCCGTGATGATAACGAACCGACCTTCGGATTGTTATCCCAGATATCTCCCAATGGTCGATACGTCATAAGCACGGTCAAGGACCGGTCCGTGTTCGCTGCGGTGGACGAGCTGGATTACTCCCAGCGGTTCTTTCCGGTCGCGGGTATCCTGGTGGTCTATGACCGGCACACAAAAGAGTTTTTTCCGCTCAAAGGCGCCGACGACCGCCGGTTTGTCCAGAGCAATCCTGTTTGGAGCCCCGATGGCAAAACCATCCTTTTTGTACGCAGCGCTTCCTACACACTTACAAATCTCAAAGACCCATCCTCTGCACTCGTCGAAAAGGATGAAGTCGCTGAGTTCTTTGAAGGCGGCAAAAAGTTCCGCTACGACATCTATCGCGTCGATTTCAATGATGGTCAAGGCGGCGCCCCCACACCGCTGTCCGGGGCATCCAGCAACGGAAAGAGCAATTACTTCCCGCGATTCTCTCCCGATGGTAAGTGGATTGTTTTTTGCCAGAGCGATTCGTTTATGCTGCTTAGGCCAGACAGCACACTCTACATTATGCCGTCGGTCGGCGGCACGCCACGAAAGATGCGATGCAACTTTTCCGGCAAGATGAACTCCTGGCACAGTTGGTCTCCCAACGGCAGGTGGCTGGTCTTCACATCCAAGGTTGGCGGCCCGTTCACGCAGCTTTGGTTGACCCACATTGACCCAAATGGTAATGACACGCCTGCCGTGCTTTTGGAGCATTTTACTGCGGCTGACCGCGCCGCAAACATCCCGGAATTTGTCAACGTCAGACCAGAGCAGTTCGCCGAGATTCAACAAGAGTTTGCAGACTACTACACTTATTACCGCATTGGGATTCTTCACGAGCAGCGCCGCGAGTACGACAAGGCCATCGAGGAGTTCCACAAGGCACTGGCCGAGCAGCCAAATCACCTTGAGTCGCTGTATCTGTTGGCTTCCTGTCTGGCCCGAGTTGATAGGCAGCAGGAAGCGATACCCTACGCGCGCAAGGCGCTTCTGCTCGCTCCCAACAGCGACGCAGTTCATGGTCTTCTGGGTGCCCTGCTCTGCAGCACCGGTAGATATGACGAAGCCCTCGCCCATCTCGAGGCCGCCTTTGCTGCAAACGCCGGGGATATAACTGTCGCAAGCAATCTGGCCTGGTTGCTGGCGACCTCTCCTGAAAAGAAACACCGTGACGGGCCGCGGGCTGTGCAGTTGGCAGAGTTGGCGTGCAAGGCAACCGGCTACAAATCGCCCCCCCTGCTGGACACGCTCGCAGCAGCTTATGCTGAAGTGGGTCAATTCGACGAGGCCATCCGCATTACCCTACAGGCTATTGAGATTGTCCACAGCAATCCCAAGGCCTCCACAGCAACGTTGGAGTCCCGGCTGAAGCTTTACAGGGACGGCAAGCCCTACCGCGAATCAGCCGGCCAATAGCCGCAAGAAAAGTGAAAAAGGAAAATAATTTGAATAATGAAGCCAACCACGAATGGAATAATTGGCACAACCATCGTTTTTACCAATAGCCAATATTCAATAGTCAATAATCAATTACTTCTTTTGACCGCTCCTGGTTCTGCGAACGGCTTGCTGGCATCGTCCAGCACCAGCACCCAATCGAGATGTTCGCCTGCATCCGGCGGCAGAAATTCACGCTCACCTATGTTGGGAAACTCGCCGATTAGCTTGGCCTCGCCGTTACGCGGATTGAACCACCACGCCTTAACCTTCGAGCCGCTGATTTTGTCCATCCGCACCTTAAACTTCCGGCCAACCGGCGCGTAAACCATCGCATAGCTGCCGCTGCTGTCTCGCGTCGCAGCGAAATGGTATCGGCCTGTGCCGGGTATCGACGTCGGCACGCGGTCTGTAACAACGATGTCCGGGTCGGGCACACGCGTCAGAAACGGTCGTGACTCAATAAGCCAACGTCCGAACTGCATCTGCCCCGCGCCCGGCTGGTCGATGGCCTCGAACCACGGCATCAGCGGATTGTTGATTGGGTTGCGGCCCGGCTGCCACATCTGCCAGACGGAGTGGTGGCCGTATGTGTGCCCGCAGGCGCCGCTGAACAGGTCCCAATAGAGGGGTCTGCGGACATCTGCGGCGATGGAATGGCCGAGTTTTTTGGCGTCGAAGGAAACGGGGTGGTCTTCGTAGAGCGGCTCACCGTCAATCACCGGCTTGACCGGCGTGCGCTCGTAATCGGCGCCGGTTCCGTCATATCGGCCTGTGAACTCGGCCACGTGGCCGTTCTGGCGCATATTGAAATCGAGCCAGTCCTCATTGTGAAACCAAGTGGATGAGCCGTTCCCGCCCGGAGGATGGAATGTTATCAGGTGTTTGCCGCCGTCGCCTTTGCGAAGTCCCCTGGCCATCGCAACGATAATTGCCTTCTGCGTTTCGTTATCGACAGGCCTATCGCCGCCAAGAATCCATATCAGCTCTGAGTCCTTGTATCTTTTGCCAAGCCATTCGCCATAGACTTCAGCGTTTTCCGATGTAAATATGGGTTTGCCGTCCTTGACCTTGTCGTGCCAGTAACGGCCCCACGTTGGCAGGAATCCAATGTAAAGCCCTCGCTTATTCGCTTCGGCAACGATAAAATCGACGTGGTCCCAGTAGTCGTTGTTAGGACCGTCCTTTACCGCTGGCCGGCTCGGGTCGAGCTCCACCAGCGGCAGATGACTGTATGGATTCGGGGCGGTGTGACCATCCAGCTCGGCTATGGCTACCGCCTGAATGACGGTAAATCCCTTTTGCCTGCGGTTCTCAAGATACCGTTCTGCCTCCTCACGGTTGAGCCGGTGAAAAAGCTGCCACGCAGTATCGCCCAAATAAAAGAACGGCGTTCCATCCTCATAAACAATAAACCTTTTATTCTCCGATACCTTTAATCGCCCGTGCCCGAAATTCACCGATGGCCCAGACTGCGGCTCTTCTCCGCCTGCTGATGCACCTATTAACAGTATCAACCAAAGAAGTCCTGCCTTCCCCCACTTGTAAATATTGTGCTGCATTTTTCACCTCGCTAATAAACGTTGGAGACTTGTCATTGCGAGGCCTGCGAAGCAGGCCGTGGCAATCTCTGCTTTCGAGTTATTTAGATTGCATCTCGATGGACTCGCAATAACAACCATAAAAGCCATATATATTAGAGAACTAAGCCCAAATTCACGGCTGCTGCAAAGATAGCTTGCTTTATTATTGTTTGTCAAATCCTGATTCTGATTTTCTACCATTCTCTAAAACGTTATAATATCTGCCTTGAAAATAGTACCTGGTTGGATGGGATTGTTTTTTTTGTATGGTTGTGAAAAGTAGGTAACTAATTTGCTGATTGTAGCGTATAAATAATAATTAAATTGGCAGATGAAATTGTCTCAGTGGTTATTTTTCTAAGAAGGGTATTAGCGTGAAAAAGTCTCACATAGTTACTATCGCGGTCATCGTAACGTTGGCAGTTCTTTCCGGCATCGGCTGGCTGGTTAGAAGTAAGATTGTCGCCGCTCGCAAGCCCACGGTCGTCCGCATCGAATATCCTCAGCAGGGAGAGCTGATTGAATTCGTCAGCGCACCCGGCGAAATCGAACCCAAGACAAAAGTGGAAATAAGTGCAAAGGTCACGGCAAGAATCATAGAGCTGCCATACGACGAAGGCAATTCTGTAACCTGCGGCGACCCGTGTGCAGCTCCTCCCGTGCCCGCCTCGATGCTGGTGCGTCTGGACTCAAAGGACCTTGAAAGTCAGCTTCTTTCAGCCGAAGCAAGCCGCGCTGCCCAGGCAGCTCAGACAGAGGTTGAAAAGGCAAGAATCGAAGGCCAGAAAGCGGACCTTACCGGCCTCGAAGCGTCCCTTAAGCAGGCCCAGCGCGATTTGGAGCGCCAGAAAGGGCTTCTCCAATCACAGGATATAAGCCAGTCCACTTTTGACCAGACTCAGCTCAAGCTCGATGACCTCCAGGCCAAGTTTAATGCCGCCAGGCATACTCTCGAAGCAGCCCAGCTTAGTCTAACGGTCTTGCAGCATAACCTTGAAGCAGCCGATGCCAGAATCGACCAGGCACACGATGCTCTTAGCTATACCACTATCACCTCTCCGATCAACGGTGTGGTAACAAGACTTAATGCCGAGGTCGGTGAGCTTGTAATTACCGGCACAATGAATAACCCCGGCACGGTGATTCTGGAAGTTGCTGACCTCTCTAAGATGCTGCTTGTCGCTCAGGTTGATGAGGCTGATGTCGGCAAACTGGAACTCGCCCAGAAAGCAACTGTTCACGTGGATGCCTTTTCAGACCGCGAATTCAAAGGCACTATACAATCTATTGCCCTCGCCCATATGCTGTCTTTGACGAGAACAAAATACTATCGCACCGAGATATTGCTTGAAAAGACCGACCAGAAATTGTATTCCGGCTTGACCGCTCACGTGGATATCGAAACGCGAAAACACTCAAACATTCTTAAGCTGCCCACTCAGGCGGTCCTTGGTCGTGAGCTTGATAGTCTCCCGCTGGATATTCGCGAAAACTCCCCCCAGGTCGATAAATCCAAAACCTTCGCAACGGTCGTTTATCGCTGCGTCGATGGCAAAGCGGTGGTAACTCCCGTCAAAATCGGCCAGAGCGACCTGACCCATACCATAATATTGGCCGGTGTAACGGAAAAAGATAAGGTTGTTGTTGGACCTTATAAGGTGCTTGAGAGCATCAAGCACGACCAGAAAATTCAAGATGAGCGAGAAATAGAGCAAAAGAAAGCTGCAAGCCGCACCAAAGCGAAAAGCGACGCAAACATTCCGAAGGATGCGAATGACTGAAAAGGTGATAATTAAACTCCAGAATCTCACCCGCATTTACAGGGTCGGCGTTGAGTGCATTCACGCCCTCGATGGGATAAATCTCAAGTTGTTGGAAAACGAGTATGTAGCCGTGATGGGGCCTTCCGGCTCGGGCAAAAGCACCCTTATGAATGTGCTCGGCTGCCTGGACCGCGCCACCTCAGGCTCCTATGAGCTGGATGACCAGGATACCACAAAATTAAGCGACGCCCAGCTTGCCCGCATCCGCAATGAGCGAATCGGGTTTGTCTTTCAGTCGTTTGAGCTGCTCGGCCAGCTAAACGCCCAAAAAAATGTTGAGGTCCCTTTGATTTACTCGCATGATGGCTGGTGGTCACGCCGTAAACGCGCAAAAAGCGTTCTCGAGCGTGTCGGCTTATCCGACCGCATCAAGCACAAGCCCAATCAGCTTTCAGGCGGCGAAAAACAGCGTGTCGCCATTGCCCGTGCCCTTATCTGTAATCCCAGTATCCTGCTCGCCGATGAGCCGACCGGCAATCTCGACAGCAAAACAAGCGACGACATCCTCGGCCTCTTCAACCAGCTTCATCGCGAAGGACAGACCATTATTCTTGTGACCCACGAAGAAAGCGTGGCCTGCCACGCAAAACGGATAATCCGGATGAAAGATGGCAGGATTCACAGCAACCTTCCGACAGAGCAGGACCCAATGTTTCACGCTTCAAAACAAAGTAACGTGCAGGAGGGACAGGTATGAAAGCCCTTATATCGGCGCCTCTGGCTTTTCTTCAACTGTTTTATCAAAGCATATATCTTGCCATCGGCCAGATCTGGATAAATAAAACCCGCTCAATCCTCACAACTATCGGCATCATAATTGGCGTCGCCTCGGTAACGGCTGTCATTGCAGCTCTTACAGGCCTCGAAGACAAGGTCCTCACACAGGTCGAATCCTTCGGCACCAATACGATATTTATTTCGCCACGGCTGCCTGATAAAGGACCTCTGCGTCACGCATCCTGGTGGACCATTCGGTTCTTGCCCGAGCATTTTGATGATATGCTGGAACATTGTCCTTCGGTGGCACGGTTCAGCCGGATAGGTTCTGTCGGATGGCATACCGCCCGATTTGCCGAAAGGTCCGTGGATAACGTTGACGTCATCGGCATCGAGCCTGCCTACAACAAAATCGAAAGCCGACCTGTCATCCTCGGGCGAACTTTTTCTGTCATTGATGATATGCAGGTTCGACAGGTGTGTCTGATTGACCCTAAACTGCGCGATGAGCTTCGCCTTGACCGTGACTGCATCGGGCAGTTCATCCTTATAGGCCATTATACCTTTTGCATCGTGGGCGTTATCGAAAGGCGGCCTGAAATAGACTTCGGGCAGAGCAGTGAAGACCGCTATGAGGTCTTCATCCCGTTTCGTACAGTTTTCAAGTTGGGAGAACCCGGAATCTGGGCCCTTGCAGCCAGCAAGTCTCCTGAAGTTTTGGAGGAGGCCCAGGCCGAAATAGGATTTTTCCTCCGCCGCACACGTAACGTCAAACCGACACAACCCGACACCTTCCGGGTTGAGTCGCTCAAAAGCGCTCTGGAAAGGTTCAACGAAATAGCGCTTGTGATTAAATTGGTCGCTGGCGGCATCGTGGGAATTTCTCTATTGGTTGGCGGAGTCGGCATTATGAACATTATGCTTGTCTCTGTCTCAGAACGCACCAGAGAAATCGGCCTGCGAAAAGCAGTCGGCGCTAAAAAATCTGCAATACTGACACAGTTCTTAATCGAGGCCGTGGTTCTGTGCCTTACCGGCGGCCTCGTGGGCGTTGGAATTGGTCAGTGTCTTACCTCAATAATAGCAAGAATAAATCCGGTTTTGGAAAAAACACACATCCCGTTCTGGGCAATTGCCCTTTCCTTCGGTTTTGCTGGATGTGTAGGTATCTTTTTCGGAATGTTTCCGGCAATTAAAGCCGCAAGACTTGACCCTATTGAGGCGCTAAGACATGAATAAAAAATTTTTGTTTAGAAGCTCCCTGCTTTGCGAAGCCTGCTACGCAGGGCGAAGAAGAGCTCTTTCTGCAGCTTATGCACTTACGACTTGTGCCCTTGTAACTTGTGCACTTGTTTTTCTGACCGGCTGCGAACCGTTTCCGGGCGACGAGAAATTTTACGAAGTTTCCATCCCACGAGAGAAGCTGCGCCAGATAGAGACACTACAGTTGCAGGCAGTCAAAAGCCAGGAACCTAACCAACCCGATGCAAATCAATTGTCCCCGAGTGAGCTTCAACTGACTTTGGAGCAGTGCCGTGCCTTGACAATGGAGAATAGTCTCGAATTGAAGGTCCAGCTCATCAGCCCCACCATTGCAGCCCAGCGCGTTGGTGAAGAAGAGTCCCGTTTTGAGGCCGCCTTCTTCTCCAATATGTCCTATGTCAAAACCGACACCCCCGTTGCGTCAATGCTCGACTTAGTCGGCTCGCGATTAGAGGCCTCAAGTATGGACTATGGCCTCCAGATACCGCTTCGCACAGGCGGAACTATTACCTTTGACCTCGCTGACAGACGCACCAAAACAAATGTCACGTATCCTACCTTTAATCCTTCTTATGATTCGGATGCATCGCTCTCGATTAGTCAGCCGCTCCTCCGCGGCGCCGGCACAAGGGCCAACACCTACGCCATTCGCATCGCCGAATACGAGCGCCAGATAACCGATGCCAGAACCAAGCTCGAAGTGATTCGTGTCATTGCTGCCGTTGACCGTGTTTACTGGCGGCTTTACGCAGCCAGAAGAGAGATGGATGTCCGAAGGCAGCAATATGACCTGGCCAAAGCCCAGCTCGAGCAGGCCGGACGTTTTGTCAACTCTGGTGAAAGGCCGCCTATTGAGGTCACACGAGCCGAGGCCGGTGTCGCCCAGCGCCTCGAGGCCATCATTGTTGCTGAAAATAATCTCCGCGATAGAGAGCGCGAGCTCAAGCGTGTGCTTAATAAACCGGGCCTGGAAATGCAGACGGCAACCGTCCTGATACCGGCTACAGAGCCTGACCCCATCCGCTATGATTTGGAACAGCGTCGTCTGGTTCAGACTGCTGCCCAGAATCGTATGGAAATGCTCGAGCTTGAGCTGCAAATCGCCCAGGACATAAGCTCAATTGATTATATGCACAATCAGGCCCTGCCTCTTGTAACAATGGATTATACCTACAATGTCAGCGGCCTTGGTCCAACAGAAGACGACTCCTTCGATCTGCTTTATGACAAAAGATTTGAAGACCATCGTTTTGGCCTTCAATTGCTGGTGCCGCTGGGAAATGAAGCCGCCAAAAGCCGGCTGCGCCAGGCATTCTATCAGCGTAAGCAGCGATTGGCCACCCGTGAAAATCGCGCAGCTCTTATTGAGCTTGAGGTCCTCAACGCCATCGACCAGCTTGAGGCCAACTGGCAGCGCATCCTGGCCAGCAGACAGAGAAGCATATTGGATGGCCGCCTATACAAGGCCGAGAGGCGCCAGTTTGAGCTTGGCCTGGGGACATCCACAGATGTCCTTGAGGCCCAGACAAATTTTGCCGATGCCCAGAGCGCCGAAATCCTCGCATTGGCCGAGTATCAAATAGCGCTTGTAGATTTGGCCTATGCCACCGGCACACTCCTCGGCGCAGCAAAAGTCCGATGGGAACCAATAGTTCCGGAGATGGGAGGTTAATATGAGTCGAACAAAAATAGCTGTGACGCTTGCGTGCCTTTCTCTTGGGATTACCGCCGTTGTATCAGGCAACCAGGACATTCGTGTCTTGCCTGAGACGATTGATGGCACAAAACCCAATGATATGACCAGGCAATACCTGGTGCGCCAGGTCCAGCAAAATCTCGAAAGCTGGAAACGGCAATACGAGCAGCTCAAAACCCCGCAGCAGATATCCGAATATCAAAAGCGCCTTCGCGAGAAATTTATAGAAGCTATCGGCGGCCTGCCGCCGCGCACCCCACTTAATCCGCAAGTTACAGGTGTAGTCCGCCGCAATGGTTACCGCATCGAAAAAATAATTTTCGAGAGCCAGCCTAAACACTATGTAACCGCAGTTTTGTTCCTGCCCGACTCGGACCGTTTCAAGCCGCCGTATCCCGTTGTCCTCGAACCGGTCGGCCACTCTTTTGAGGCCAAAGCCTGGACGGGCTACCAGACAATAGCAGCTCTATCTGCCCTCAACGGACTGGCTGCTTTTGTATTCGACCCCATCGAGCAGGGCGAACGAGGCCAGCTTCTCTCAAAATGGCCCCAGTTGTGGGGCACAACTGCACACACTATGATTGCAGTGGGTAGCATTTTACTTGGCCGAAACACCGCTCGCTTCGAAATCTGGGATGGAATGCGGTCCATAGATTATATTCAATCTCGCCCCGACATCGACCCGAACCGAATCGGCTGTATGGGTCTTAGCGGCGGAGGCACCCAGACCTCATATCTTATGGCTCTGGACGACCGCATCAAAGCCGCATCACCTGCCTGTTACATTATGAATTTTGACCGTCTTATAGCGACAATTGGCCCGCAGGATTCCGAGCAAAATATATTCGGCCAGTTGGCCTTCGGAATGGACCAGACCGACTATTTGACGATGCGTGCCCCCACCCCGATTCTTATCTGTGCCGCAACGCAGGACTTTTTCGATATCGATGGAACCTGGACATCATTCCGCTACGCCAAACGTCTATATAGTCGGCTGGGTTTCTCGGAACGTATCGAGCTTATTGAGCACGATGGCGACCACGGCTACCACCAGCCCTTGCGAGAAGCTACTGTCCGCTGGATGGCGCGATGGCTGCTTGGTAAGGATGAACCAATCACCGAACCAAATATCGTTCTGCTCAGCGAAAAAGAAATTCAGTGCACCCCCGCCGGCCAGGTAATGCTCCTAGAAGGAGCAAGGTCAACTTACGACTTAAATAGGGACTTTGAAAAGGAGCTTGCCGGCCATCGTCGCCGGTTGTGGACTACCAGAGAGCGCCCTGATTTGCTCGCAAGTGTCCGTAAGCTCGCCGGAATCCGCACACTCGCAGAATTGCCGGAGCCAAAGGTTGAAAAGGTCGCAGTTATAAACCGCAACGATTATAGTATCGATAAGATAATTATTAAACCTGAAGATGGTATTTACCTGCCGGCTTTGCTATTTACTCCGAAACAAATGTTATCGAAAAATGCAGTGCTCTATATCCACGAAAAAGGCAAAATTGTAGATGCAAATGAAACAGGCCCAATCGAAAAGCTCGTTAATGCAGGCAGTATAGTGCTGGCCGTTGACCTGCGAGGCACAGGCGAAACCCAGCAGACCACCCAAACATATTTTGCCCCTCATTTTGGTTACGATGGTCAGGATTTCTATTTAGCTTACCTGCTTGGCCGTTCCTGTGTCGGTATGCGGGCCGAAGACGTTCTTGTTTGTGCACGCTTTCTAAAGCAGAAGCAGCCGGGCCGGGTAGATTTGGTAGCGGTTGGCCAGGTTTGTGTTCCGGCCCTTCACGCCGCCGCCCTCGAATCTGATATATTCAGCCAGGTAAAGCTGGTGTGTCCTCTTATCTCCTGGTCAAACATCATCGAGCTTGGCCTCTCTTATAACCAGCTGGCTAATACTGTCCACGGCGCCTTGACTACGTATGACCTTCCCGACCTCGCCGCCACACTTGGCGCTAACCTGACTATCGAGCAGCCCCTTAACGCTCTGGGCGAACCGCTCAAAGTTGAATGACGATGTCACTTCAACTTTTACTTTTTTATTTAACCTGTGTGCGATTTATTCCGATACTATCATTGAGCGCTCAAATTCTATTGATTGACAAAAGGAGCAAAAATGGCGATTCAAAATATCTCTGAGGACGTGCTGCTCGTTGAGCTGCCGTTCAAAGAACCGCAGATAGCTAATGAGCTTATAACTGTCAACGAGCGTGTTAGTGATAATCCCAATTTTGATGTCATAATTGACTTTTCCAAGGTCGAAATAATCACTTCTTCAAATATAGGCAACCTCATTATTTTGTATAACTTGCTACGCCAGCAGGGGCGCCGGCTCATCCTTTGCAACGTAGCCCCGGTAACAAGGTGCATTTTTGTAGTTGCCGGCCTCAAAGACATTTTCGATTTTGCCGATGATAAATCCGCTGCCCTCTCTGCTATGCAACATACAAACTATTGACCACCTGCCTTGTTGAATGACAATTTAAGCCCCCAGCTTTATGCTGGGGGTCCTGTCGCTTATATTCCTTCCCAGTAAAAAAAAAATCCCCAAATAAACACTTGCAATATGTCTTCGCACGTGAAAAAATAATATAAATGAATTCGCATACTTGCATAATGCAATTGAAGCAAAATTTTAGAAATGTCTTTGTATCACACTCAATCTGATATGAATATGGAGTCGCTTGGGAGGTAACAAATGAATACAAACGAGCAAAAAATCACAAGGCGCAAGTTCTTAAAGAATTCAACCGGCGCTACAGCTTCATTAGCGTTAGGTTTGAACATTATGGCGGTTCCTGTGGCTCGCTCTGTTATTGGCGCTAATGAAAAGATTCGTGTAGGTTTTATCGGCCTGGGCAACCGCGGGACACAGCTTCTTCAAGGTTTCCTGACGCAAAGCGATGTTGAAGTTACCGCTCTTTGTGATGTCTATGAACCATACCTGGCAAGGGATTATTCTAAAGTGGACAAAAGACTGTTGAATTCTCTAACGGACAGAATCCCCAAAATGACAGAAAAGTTCAGCCCCGATGTCGCACGATACAAGGACTTTCGCCGCTTGCTCGACAACAAAGATATAGATGCTGTAGTTATTGCAACCCCTGACCATTGGCACGCCATCCAGACCATTATGGCATGCCAGGCCGAAAAGGATGTTTATGTCGAGAAACCTCTGTCCTTGACCATCGTTGAAGGCCGAAAAATGGTCGAGGCCGCAGAACGTTATAATCGCGTTGTGCAGGTCGGCCTCCATCGCCGCTCATCAAATTTATACAAGCAAATTGTTGGGCACATCCAGTCAAACAAACTTGGCAAAGTAACTATCGCCCGAGCCTACCGTGTAAGCAATATGTGTCCCGCCGGCATAGGCAGGTATCCCGATACGACTCCGCCGCCGGGCCTGGATTGGGATATGTGGCTTGGCCCTGCCCCAAAACGCCCATATAAAGACAACATCCCTTTATATAAATTCCGCTGGTGGCAGGCATATTCCTCGCAAATAGCCAACTGGGGCGTGCACTATTGTGACACAATCCGTTGGGTCCTGGGAGAGCAAGCGCCTGTGTCGATTTCGGCCCACGGCGGAAGATTTGCAGTCGATGATGACCGCACAGTTCCGGACACGATGGAGGTAATCTTTGAATTAGCCTCCGGAACACTACTTATTTTCGGCCAGTATGAAGCAAATGGAGGCCCTGTCCTGGTCGATGGTGAAATTGAATTCCGTGGCACGCTCGGAAATCTTTACGCCGCCTCAGAAGGCGCTGGATTCAAAATTCTCCCTTCAAGTGCAGGACAATTCCAGGATAACGCCGCCAGAATTAAACCGATGGAAACGAAAGGTGTGGATGGCGACCTTACAACCCAGCACATCCGAAATTTTCTTGACTGCGTCAAGACACGAAAGCCGACACACTGCGATATGGAAACAGGTCATCGCTCGACAACGTTCGCCCATTTAGCTAATATAGCTCTGGCTGCAAAGTCCCGAATCGAATGGGACCCGAAAAATGAACAAATCACTAATAACAAGAAGGCTAATGACCTGTTACATTACGAGTATCGAAAACCCTGGAAACTTGGTTGAAAAATAAAATCAAATAAAGGACTTTGTTTATGAAACGCATTACACGCCGCAAGTTTTTGACAAGTTCACTTGCCTCCTGTGCTGCCCTCGCAATTCCCTTTTCTCGTGCGCGAGGGGCAAACGATGATATTCGCGTCTCTGTCGTAGGTATTGGCAGCCAGGGCAGTAATCATATCAACTGGTTTTGCCAAATCCCCGGCGTTCGTGTCGTAGCTATCTGTGATGCCGACAAAAGCTTTATTGACCGCGAAGAGAAAAAAATTACAGACCGCAGCGAAAAGGTTGACACCTACGTCGATTACCGCAAGCTGCTCGAAGATAAAAGTATCGACGCAGTCATAACTGCTGCCCCCAATCACTGGCACGCCCTCGTTACTGTCTGGGCCTGCCAGGCAGGTAAGGACGTATATGTCGAAAAGCCGGTCTCGCACAATATCTGGGAAGGCCGAAAAATGGTCGAGGCAGCACGCAAATATAACCGAATCGTTCAATCAGGCACCCAGCGCCGCTCCGATGAGGGACTCCACGAGGCCATTCAATACATCCAGCAGGGAAATCTCGGAAAAATTGTGTTTGTGCGAGGCATTATTTATGTCCGCCGTGATAGTATCGGGAAGGTCTCCGGCCCGCAGCCAATCCCATCGTCAGTTGACTATAATCTCTGGTGCGGCCCAGCTCCGATGGAACCTTTGATGCGCAAAAATTTGCATTATGACTGGCACTGGTTCTGGCCAACCGGCAACGGCGACTTCGGCAACAACGGAATTCATTATATAGATATCTGCCGCTGGGTCCTCGGCAAAAATCATCTGGCGCCAAAGGTAATGAGCATCGGCGGACGCTTCGGCTATATCGACGATGGCCAGACGCCTAATACCCAGATTGTGTTTTTGGATTATAAACCTGTCCCCATAATCTTTGAAGTGCGTGGCCTGCCTCGGGCCAAAGGCGATTCCGTGATGGACGACTACCGCGGTATCCGCGACGGTCTTGTCGTCCAGTGCGAAAATGGTTACTTCGCGGGCGGCGACGGCGGCTGGGCCTATGATAACGCCGGAAAAAAAATTAAGCAGTTCGTAGGCTCAGGCGGCAGCTCCCATCACGCCAACTTCATAAACGCTGTCCGCAGCCGCAAAGTTAGCGACTTAAATGCAGACATCCTCGAAGGCCATCTCTCAAGCGCACTATGTCATCAGGGCAACATCTCTTACCGCCTCGGCAAGACAGCCGAACCCGAGGAAATTATGGAAGTTATTAAAGGCAATAACGAAATGCTGGATTCCTTCGAGCGTTTTCTAAAGCACCTGGCCGCCAACGGCGCGGACTTCAAATCTACGCCGAGAATTCTCGGCCCAACTCTTACAATGGACACCGATAGTGAAAAATTTGTGGGACAGTTTAGCGACCAGGCCAACGCCCTTGTAACCCGTAATTATCGTGACCCCTTTGTCGTCCCCGAACAAATATAAGGTTCTGTGAGGTTTAACCTGAAATGAAAAACCTGAAATCTGAAATCTGCAATCTGAAATTTGCCTTGACCCTTTTGTGTCTTTGCCTTTCCTGCACAGCTCTCAAGAATCAGCCCGGAGTATCTTCTGCAGAACTTGCAGACCCAAACCGTATGCTCGCTGAATACTTTCGTGCGGAAACCGCTAAACTGCAAGAGCAGTGCTTAGCCGACATCAAAACACTCTCTGATTGGGAATCAAAGCGGCTGCTTTATCGTAAGCAACTTTTTGAGATGCTCGGACTCGACCCGCTTCCGGAGAAAACAGACCTCAAACCTGTCGTTACCGGCAAAGTTGACCACAATGACTTTACCGTTGAGAAGATTCACTACCAATCTATGCCCGGCCTTTACGTTACAGGCAATCTCTATATCCCTAAGAATCTGGAAAAACCTGCGCCTGCTATTTTGTATGTTTGTGGCCATTCCCTCGTCAAAAAAGATAATGTCAGCTTCGGCAACAAAACCGCCTACCAGCACCACGCCGCCTGGTTCGCCCGCAATGGCTATGTTTGCTTAGTTATTGATTCTCTTCAACTGGGAGAAATCGAAGGCATCCATCACGGCACATACCGTTACAAAATGTGGTGGTGGAATAGCCGCGGCTACACGCCCGCAGGCGTCGAAGCCTGGAACTGCATCCGCTCCCTCGATTACCTTCAGACTCGACCCGAAGTCGATAAAGAACGCATCGGCGTAACAGGCCGCTCCGGCGGCGGTGCTTATAGCTGGTGGCTTTCAGCCCTCGATGAACGTATCAAAGCCGCTGTCCCGGTTGCCGGCATCACAGACCTGCAAAACCACGTTGTCGATGGCACAGTCGAAGGCCACTGCGATTGTATGTTCATAGTCAATACCTACCGCTGGGACTATCCGCTTGTCGCAGCGCTTGTGGCGCCAAGGCCGCTGTTGATATCCAATAGCGACAAAGATAATATCTTCCCGCTCGATGGCGTCCTTCGTGTCCACGAAAAGGTGCGGAACATCTACAAACTCTACAAAGCTGAAAAAAACCTCGGCCTGCAAATCACCGAAGGCCCGCATAGCGATACGCAGGAGCTTCGCATCCACGCCTTTGTCTGGTTCAATCGTTTCCTCAAGGGCGAAAATCCGATTATTGATAAAACAGCAATACCTTTCTTTGAGCCGGAGCAGCTCAAAGTTTTTAGCGAGCTTCCCGCCGACCAGATAAACACAAAAATTCACGAATCATTTGTCCCGTTGGCTCCCGAACCGGCGGTCCCACAATCAGCCGAACAATGGTCAAAGCAGTGTGATATGTGGATGAATGCGCTTAGGGACAAATCATTTCGGGGCTGGCCTACCGAATCCGAGGCCGTCCCCCTCGGAGTAAAACAAGTATTTTCTGTTAAGCGTCACGGTATCTGCTTTTCTGCGTTTGATTTTACAAGTCAGCCCTACGTGCGCCTGCGTTTGTACCTTACACAGCCGGTCGGCCTCGAAAAGCCGGATATGATTACCCTCAACGTCCTTGATGAGCAGCAATGGACCCAATGGTTGTCTGCTATGCGCGCAGGCTTCCTATTCGAGCTTAACGACCCCGCCTTCGGCGGACCCGAGCCAAACGAGGTTGCTTTCAAACAAATCCAAAAAGTAATTAGTAATACAAATTGTGTGTTTGCATACTTTGCCCCTCGCGGCATCGGGCCGACGGCGTGGAAGTTCGACGAAAAAAAACTAACACAAATTCGGCGGCGTTTTATGCTTCTTGGCCAGACGCTTGATGGTATGAGGGTCTGGGATGTGCGCCGAGCGATTCAAACCCTGCGCTCGCTCAATTCAGTAAAAAGTGTACTGATTGACCTAAAGGGAAGGGAACAAATGGCTGGCATAATTCTCTATGCTTCACTCTTCGAGCACGGCATCGCACGTCTTGACCTCTGGAATCTACCGCACTCACACAGCGATTTATCCGCCGTCAGTGTGGCGGATGGCCCGGACTTTCTCAACGTCCTCCGCTACCTCGACATACCGCAGGCCCTCGCAATGGCCGCCGAAAACACCCAAGTACATCTTTATCAAAAAGACGATTTCCAGTGACAATTTCCCCAGACTGTTATTCAACAACTTGGCTGGACGCAAGACCGCTTGCAGATACACATAATCACCGCAGAAGACCGTCGGTAATCGGCAAACGACTATTCCATCGCAGGTGAAGCAATCTCATTTTGTCAAAAATTCCGGGTGTCATTCCCGCGGAGGCTGGAAACCAGATTTATAAAAATCTGCGTCTAAATAATTTGTGTCTATTCGTGTAAATTCGTGGTTAATTTTCTCTGTGGTCTCTGTGGCTTTTTATGAAACAGTGTTAATCAGTGTAAATCTGTGTCTAACTTTTCTCTGGCCGGATTACAATTCGTGGAGCATCTTGACCGCCTGTTTCACAACCATATCCGCCGCCTCCGGTGCGAAGGGACTGCTTCTAATCTCATACCCGCCCTCAACATAAAGATGTGCCGGCGGAAGATAGCCAGCCGCCCCGTTGCAGTGTGTAATCACAAAAGTCCGCTTATACGGCGAACCCGTCTTAATCTTCATCCCAATATCAGTCAGCACCTCACAGCCGATTCCTACAAAACCAATCTCTCCAATCTTCGCAACCGTAAGATTCAGGTGAGCAGGGGGACTATCCTTCTTAGCAGCAACTTCATTCAACGGCTTACCCGGAAGTTCAAGTGTTATAAACGCCGTTTTGATTTCTCCGCCGACTGACACATTTGCGATACCTCGGAATGTATGAACCACTTCCTCACCTAAAATCGTGCCCAACAGCACCGGCTCAGGAACCCATCCATCTTCAGTGTTAAATCCCGGCAGCACCCGAAACCACGGGTCGATGTCACCCGATGTCCCTGCAAATCCCGGCGCAACTACGTTTTCACCAAGAATCTTCTCAACAAACATCTCCGCCAGCCCCATCACATCCCCGCTAATTGTATAATTCTTTGGCCCCAAACAGGTCGAATGAGTTGCATAATCAAATAGCGCTGCTATCGTCTTACCGTCGGGTTTCGCAACTTTTGCGACCAGAACCTCTTTATCGGTTGTCCCATAAGGATTGCGCCCAAGTTGTATTGAGCTGCCTCCGGAACCATCAAATTTCAATTCCCGCCTATTTGCGCCAACCGGGCAGTAACCTGTCCCCACGCCTATCTGAACAGGACTTGTGTTGCCGGATGCCTGGCGAATCGCTTCTATCAGCTTATTCTTTAGAGTTTCCGTATATTCAAGATTATTCGGCTCGCCTTTATCCTTATCTATCGTTGGTGTCGGAGCGCTGTGTGTATGCGTCCCGCAAAGAAATAACTCAGATGGCTCCAATTTGAATTCCTCTAAAATGGCTTTCCGCAGGTAATCAGCCGTCCCATCGTAGAAACCGATAATGTCCGTTGAAACCAGCACGAGTCGCTTACCATTATTTTCAAATACAATTACTCTTGCAGATAATGGGTCGTGAACGCCTTCAGAAAACCCGGTCCGGCTGGCGTAACCGGACATTTTAACACGTATCTTTGGCGTTATATCAACCTTCGCAGTCCCAGCACGCAGAACAGCCTCGTTTTCCTTCGATTGCGCAACCAATGTTGTATGCAAAAAGCAAATAATAATTAAGGCAGCCGCAAAAGTTTTTTTTAAGCGGGATGGTAACATTGCTTCCATATCGCACTCCTTCATCTTTTATTCTTCGGGCTGCATTCCACGTATGCAGCTAAACGTTCTGCTGTATATATCTTACAGCATTATTGAATATTGTCATCCCATCGCCATCCTGCCTTTTTTTCAGACGAGGCCAGTGCGGATGCTGTGTCAGCCGAACGAATCTTTCCGGGTGCGGCATAAGTCCCAAGACCCGCCCTGTTGCGTCCGTCAATCCTGCTATCGAATCCACCGACCCGTTGGGGTTGATAGGATAGTCGCCTTCTTTGCCGTTTTCGTCAACATAATTAAATGCAACGTATCCTTCGGCTTTTAGTTTCTCCAGCACCTTTGCATTTTTGGTAACGACCTTACCTTCGCCGTGCGCAACCGGCAGATATATTTGTCTGCCTTTTTCGATAAAAATACACCTGTCTGTCTGCGGTGATAAATACACCCACCTGTCCTCAAACTTGCCGCTATCGTTATAAGTTATCGTTACCGTCTGCCCTGTAATCTTTGATGTTCTATCTTTGTTTTTTATCTCTGTGTTCTCTCCGTAAGGAGTCCCGAGGACTGTGCCCTCTGTGGCTGTAACCTCTTCAAAACCAGGCAGAATTCCCGCTTTGACCAGCGCCTGGAACCCGTTGCAAATCCCGAGAACCAATTTGCCGTCGTCGATGAATTTCTGCACCGGCTCGTAAAGATGATGCACAACTTGATTTGCCAGAATCTTCCCAGCAGCGACGTCATCGCCGTAGCTGAATCCGCCGGGAAAAACAATTATCTGGTATTGGTCAAGTGCGCTCTTATTTTCAATCAATCTGTTTATATGCACTCGTTCCGCCTTCGCCCCCGCCAACTGGAGCGCATGCTCGGTCTCCATATCGCAATTTATCCCCGCCGCCCGCAATACTACCGCCCTAACCTGTGCCATTTTATACACCTTGTATATGCTGTCTTGAATCCTTTTGAGAAAAGCATTTATTTTTGAGCACCGATTAACTTTTCGATAGGCACCCTGCGCATTGCTTGTTTCAAGTAGCTTTCAAATTTTTCATCTGATATTTTAAGGATATTATGAGAATATCCAATCGCACTGTTGAGTTCTCTGGCGACCTGTTTCGGCCAATAACTCATACTCATTTGCACTATGGCTCCACCAACCTTTCGTGCTAATCTTTCTATCCTGCTATTTTTCCCTATTCTATCTACGATGATAATTGTGGCGAGATACCATTTATTACTGTTCAGCTCAATTTCTTTCTCGAATCTTGTAACACTTTGTCCAGAGAAATTTCTGGATTACCACGCCCAATGAAACCTATATCGAATCTTACACCCTTGCCGGCAGTATATAACAGGGTCGCATCGCTCTCTCTGCGTTCTCCCTGTTGGGCCAACCAGAATACTTTATTAAGTTCCGTAAGGTTGTTACGGTCAACAAGCTTAAAACCAAGTATGCTTAGGAGAGAGCCCAGTATTAGCTTCTCAAATAGTTTGCCGTATGCAGACTTTTCCGAACCTCTGATAGTTAATGTTTCAGAACCGATAGTATTTAACAGATATATCATAAAGAGCGAGTTTATCTCGGCCTTTATATTCGGTTCTATAGATATTGTACCGACCAGTTTGCCATGCGTTTTATCAAAGCCCTCCACAATTTCTCTGCATGTTTTCTTGTACTGTTCGGTGTAGTGAATTATTGCATTGCGCTCGTCTCTCAAAACATTTTGGAACGCCTTGTCGGTAAGCCCCAGAATCCACTGTGCTAGCCATCTTTCTTTCTTATTGACTTTCTGCTCGGCCAGTCTCTTACAAGCAAAGTCCAATATCTTGTGGACAAAATTGGAATCTTTGCCTGTTCCCAATAAGAACATCTCTAGAAGTGCAAGATTTAATGTCGCTATTCGTTTTCTGGTCAACGCTTCTGTGGAATCTCTGAGGTTTTTCCCCACCAAAACATCAAGGATGACACCTTGTACTATTTCTATGCCGATTTTTTCGACTAATTTAGGACCGCTTGCTGCAAGCAGGTCGAGGGCATCGGCTGAAATAAGGTCGCTAAGTTTTTTCCAACTTCGTGAAGAGTCACTATTCATAACGAATCTTTATATGAGAACATCTGATACATCGATACTTTCGGTATTTTTTGTAAGGACACTTCGAGCTACTTTGCCCAAGCACTTTTTAATATCGTCTTTCATATATTTCACGTATTCCGGATTTTCCTCAATCATTACGAATCGCCTTTTCAGTTTTATCGCGGCGACGGCAGCGGTGCCGATGCCGGCAAATGGATCCAAAACCACGTCATTTTTGAAAGAGTAATAGGAGATAACCTTCTCTGCCAGCTCCAAAGGAAAAACCGCGGGATGTCTTTTGTCATAAGTGGGCTTGATTCTCCAAATGTTGGTTCTTGCATAACTACCGACAATCTTAGATTCCTTGACCAGTTCCTGTTGTGGGTGCGCCCTTATGTTCCAGTCAATCAATTTGTCTGTGTTCTTGCGATAAACCAGAATGTACTCGGTGACAGGAACAGGTTTATATTGAAGTGGGTTTCTGTCGGCGGCAAATCTTCGTCCTCGACCAGTTGCCCAGCCAGCGCCCTCCGGTTTCTCCCATATTATGTCATCGATAAAGTCGAACCCTTCTTCCACGAACAACCGGTGGATGTCAAAAGGTACGGCTATTCTCTTGGATGCTTCGTTTCTATTTGACCTTCTCACAAGAACGGGAGATACATTGATCACAAAAAATCGCCCTTCAGAGAGGACCCTGTGTGCATTCTGTATCACTTTCCTTATCTTTAGCAGATACTCATCGTAGCTTGTATAATCAGTGTACTCCGGCCTCGCGTTATAATATGGTGGAGAAGTAAATGCCAAATCGATAGAGCCGGCGGGGAGGTCCAGCAATGCTACCTCACTGTCACCAAGTATTATTGTGTTCCGCAAAGAGGATGCGGTATAAGTACCGTTTGCAGAGTTTCTTTCATGACCGACATGTTGATGCGTCCTTCCCAGTATGCGTTCTTCGATGACATCAGGTCTTGTAGTCTTTCTTTCCATAATCAGCGAGGTCTTCGCATCAATGACAACCTCGCCAACCTTAATGCTTTTTAACCGGGAAAGAAGAGGGACTCGCCACAGATGGTACCTATCATCAACCTCGGGTAATCCAAACTTCACCGCGTTCTCCAGCCGGTTAGCTTGCAGCCATGTGAATGCGATATCCTTCGCAGTTTTGACATTCAAGACCGCATACTTTCTCATCTCTGCTACTGTGATACCCATATAAACCTCGTTCTGACTACTATTTGATTCTCAGCAAGAATTATACCGGCTAATAATATAACAATATCACCGTTTATATAAAATAATCTTGTGAGGTGGCTACAACGCCCACACTACCAATCGAGCGCCTTCTGCCAGGCCTGTTTTAACGAATCTATGTTTGTTTCGATAACTGTCTTGCCACTTTCTGCTTTTATGATAAGCGTTTTCTCCTCTGTTACCTTTCCGATTTGTCCAAATGGCAAGTTGAGCATCATCTTTACAAACGCACCATATTTCTCCGGCTCTACCTCCACAATATAGCGCGAATTTGATTCGCTAAATAGTTGCGTGTCTGTCCGCCAGCAGTCTTTGCTTTTTGGCAGCCCTCGCAGGTCTGCTTCTATACCCAGCCCCCCCGCAAATGCCATCTCCGCAAGCGCAACAGCCAGACCTCCTTCGGAGCAATCATGGCAGCTGACAACAAGACCTTCTGCTATCGCCGCAGAAATCCTTTGAGCAACTTTCGGGGCCGTTTTGACGTCAACCTTCGGAACATTGACGCCGAGGAAACTGTTAATTTTGTAATAGTGCGAGCCACCTAATTCATTTTTCGTTTCACCCACAATAAACAGTAGGTTAGATGCTCTCTTGGCATCCATCGTCACGCATTTATTGACATCATCTACTATCGATATCGCGCTTATCAAAAGTGTTGGTGGAATACAGATTGTCGTTCCATCCTCGCACGCAAATTCGTTATTCAATGAATCCTTGCCCGAAATAAATGGTGACTCGAAAGCAATCGACCCATCATAGCACGCCTGAGCCGCTCGCACTAATGCCCCAAATGTTTCGGGCTTTGTGCAGTTGCCCCAGCTAAAATTATCCAGTAGGGCAATCCTGTCGAATCGTCCACCCACACAAACTAAATTCCTAACCGCTTCATCAATCCCCGATAGCGCCATCCAGTATGGGTCAATGTCACCATATAGCGGATTCATCCCGCAGCTAATCGCAAGGCCTTTGTCCGAGTTATACTTTGGCCTTATCACCGCTCCATCACTCGGGCCGTCGTTGGTGATACCCGTCAGAGGCTTGATTACCGATGTGCCCTGAACCTCATGGTCGTATTGACGGATTACCCATTCCTTGCTGGCAACATTGCAAGATGAAAGAATCCGCAAAAGCTCATCATTATAATTATCTTTTTCAGCTATGCTCGGCTCACTGATTTTAGGCGCATCCCAGACCGCTTTGCGAGAGTATTTTGGCACGCCTTCGTGCAGAAATTCCATATCGAGCTCGCCTACTAATTGCCCGCTGTATCGCAGCCGCAGTTTCTTATCGCTGGTGAATTTTCCTATCACCGTCGATTCAACGTTTTCGCTATCGAAGATTTTCTTTATCGCTGTGAGGTTTTCGGGTTTGACCGCTAAAACCATCCTCTCCTGTGCTTCACTAATCCAGATTTCAGCATAGTTAAGTCCGGCATATTTCAAGGGGACATTCTCTAATTCGACCTCTGCGCCTAAGTTTTTGCCCATCTCTCCCACAGCGCTGCTCAGCCCGCCGGCCCCGCAGTCTGTAAGTGCCTCATATAAACCGGCCTGGTTTGCCGCAAGCAATACATCGAGCATCTTCTTTTCAGTTATTGCATTTCCAATCTGGACGGCGTGCGAAAAGATTGTTTCGTATTCGTGAGTTATCTCGCCGCTCGAAAATGTCGCTCCGTGTATCCCATCTCTGCCTGTTTTGCCTCCAACAACAACAATCAAATTGCCGCTCTGTGGATTTTTGAAACATTTTTTTCTGTCGATAATGCCGATGTTCCCGCAATAAACTATCGGATTGCCTAAATATCTTTCATCAAAGTAAATTGCCCCGTTGACCGTTGGTATTCCCATCCTGTTGCCGTAATCGCGCACTCCCGCCACTACGCCTTTCATAATCCTTCGCGGGTGCAAAACTCCTTTGGGAATCTCATCGTGTTTCTTATCGGGCGGCCCAAAACAGAATATATCCGTGTTGGCGATGGGTCTTGCACCCAACCCTGTCCCCATCGGGTCTCGAATCACTCCGCCAATGCCGGTAGTTGCACCGCCGTAAGGGTCCAGTGCAGATGGCCGGTTGTGTGTTTCGACCTTAAAGCAAACCGCTGAATCATCGTCAAATTCCACTACGCCGGCATTATCGGAAAAAACGGATATACACCATTTTTTATTAAGTTCTTTGGTTGCCTTGAAAACCGTATCTTTTAGTAAATTGTCAAAATGTATATGCTTGCCATCAACCGACATATCGACGGAGCTTTTTAGCGTTTTGTGCACGCAGTGCTCGCTCCAGGTTTGGGCCAGTGTCTCCAGCTCGATATCGGTAGGCTCTCTATCAAGCTCTCTGTAGTATTTTTGAATCGTCTGCATCTCGACCAGATTCAAAAATAAATCTCGCTTCTTGCTCAAAGCTGCCAGCCCCTCATCATCAAGCTCGCGTATGGGCCAGTGGGTTATCTTTAATTCGTATGGTTTCAGATGCGGACTCGGCGGTTCAGCTTCGTTGCCGACTAAAAAAACTTCAATACAGTCGTTTGCTAAAATTTTCCTTGCGATTAAATCCGTTTGTCTGGGTGTAATGTCCCCCAGCAGCACATACTTCCGTGCCGTTCGGACATTGCTGGCTTTACCGCCCATATCCGCAATTGCTGCCATAACCGATTCAGCCACCGGGTCGGTAACGCCGCTTTTAAGGTGCACCTCGATTAGTGTGGCTTTTGCCAGTCCCGCCGGCGCACCGCTCCTGCCTGTATAATACTCCTCGCATACAGGGTCACTCAGAAGCTCTTTTGCCACATGCTCGGCAAAATCTTTGTCGAAGTCCGCCTCAATCAGAAAGACCTTAGCTGACTGAGCTGCTTCGACCGTGCGGATACCAAGTTCTCTTATGTCTTCCAGTACGCTCTTGCCGTGCACATCGGAAAAGCCCCGGCGATTAAATACCTCAAACCTCCATTGTCTCACGGTATCAATTCCCTCCTTTTCATTTTGTAATCTATTAGTGTGGCTCGTTTTCTCCTTGCTGCCTTCAGGATAGCTTCGATTTGTTTTTTATCTTTGCTCTTAATTGCCATTTTTAGGTTGGCTAACTCCTTTGTAATTCTATCAATTCCTCTGGCAACGTTACTTGCGTTTGTAACCAGAACGTCAGCCCATATATTTTCCGGTCCCGATGCAATTCTCGATGTATCTATAAAACCTTTGCCTGCAAATTTCAATTCATCACTGTTATTGGCATTTATCAGCGATGCTGCTGTTATATGCGGCAAGTGACTTACGTATGCAAGGATTCTATCATGTTCTGCCGGCCTCATCAATTTCACAAAGCAGCCAAGTTTTGTCCAGAACTTCTTGAGAACCTGCACTGCCTGGCGATTTGTTTTTTTTGTCGTTGTCAGGATGCAAAGCGCCCGGTCAAACAAGTCGTCTCTGGCAAATTCAACGCCCCTTTGTTCTGAGCCGGCAATCGGGTGCGACCCAACGTAATAGACATTCTTTGGCAATGTTCTCGCTGCACACTGGTGAGGCCAAACCTTTGTTGACCCAACATCTGTAACAATGCAGCCGTTTGGCAATGCCCCGGCAGCCTCACTGAAGACTCTCTCAAATGTTGAGATAGGAGTAGCCAGGATAACAATATCGGCCCCGGAAACGCTCTTAGCTATATCGTCAACGATTTCTGTTGCCACCCCAAGTTGTCTGGCTTTGGCTCGTGTCCTTGCGCGGTGTGTATGGCCAATTACCCTCATCCCGGGGAAACAGCGTAAGGCCGCCAAACCGATTGAGCCGCCTAAAAGCCCCAGTCCCAAAATTGTTATTTGTCTTAAGTCCTTCAAATTCAAGACCTTATGAAACCACAAACGCCTCCCGTTAAAAACTACTCGACAGTTGCTCTTATGTCAATTTTTTTCTTTGATTTATGCCGGCAAAATGTTAATATTTTACTCTTAATAAGAGAGCTAACGGATATAGCAAACATAGTAGCGTGCCCACTGTTTGTGGGCAGCCTTTTTTATGAGCATTCCAGATAGCTCTGACCGATTAGGGTCTTAGTTCGTATGCCTGACCGAAATGTTCTGATGACTGATATGCCCAATATTAACACCACAATTAGTGGCGCAGAGTATCTTGAGTTTGAAGAGAAGGTAATTGGCCTCGACCGCCAGATAAACGAGCTTCGCAAGCTCAGCTCCATCAAAGGCATTGATTACTCCACCGAGGTTCGCCAGCTTCAGAAACAGCAGGTCGCTGAGATGAAGCGAATCTATTCAAATCTAACTGCCTGGCAGACAGTTCAGGTGGCTCGTCACCCTAATAGGCCCGTCCTCACCGACTATCTTAACTTAATGGTAAAGGACTTTTGCGAATTGCATGGCGATAGGTGCTTCGGCGATGACAGGGCAATCATAACAGGATTAGGCCAGATTGGCACAGAAAAAGTCCTGGTTGTTGGCCAGAACAAGGGCAAAAACACAAAGGAAAGAATCGCTTGCAATTTCGGCTGCCCCAATCCGGAAGGCTACCGTAAGGCCTTAGCCAAAATGAAATTTGCCGAGAAGTTTGGCATTCCTGTCGTTACGCTTATCGACACGCCCGGAGCCTATCCAGGCGTAGGTGCTGAAGAACGTGGCCAGGCCCAGGCAATAGCTGTTAATCTTACAGAAATGTCACGCCTGAGAGTGCCGATAATTTGTATCGTCATCGCAGAAGGGGGCTCAGGTGGTGCCCTCGGTATAGGTGTCGGCGATAGACTGGCTATACTTGAATTCGCATATTATTCAGTAATATCGCCTGAAGGCTGTGCCGCAATCTTGTGGCGCGATGGCACGCAAGCACCCGAAGCTGCTGAGGCCCTCAAATTAACCAGCAAAGATTTGTTGAAGCTCGGATTAGTTGATGTGGTAATCCCTGAGCCGCTTGGTGGCGCACACCGCAATATCCACGACACTATTTTCAATGTCGAGCAATACATCGTAAGGACGCTGCGAGACCTCAAGCGCGTAAAGATTGATAATCTTCTGGAAGCCAGATACGGAAAATTGCGTTCAATAGGCACCACCCCCACAGATAAGCTTCGCCGTAAAACCCAGGCCGCCAAAGAGAGAATAAAAGCAGCTATCCAGGCCATCCCCTCAAAAGCAAGGCGAATCGCCGCCAAGATTTGATGACTTGCTTTCTTTGACTGTATGAATATCTTCGTAACTTTTGTCCTCAGCTTGATTTAGCACACACTTCTGTGAGCCTAACAAACGCCGCAAACGTTAATATCGCAAGAATTTGCTTGATATATATTGTGATTTCCTTTATAATATAATTGTTGCAGGTGCAAACAGGCGGTTTCGCCGTAAGACATAATTTATGTATTGCAAAGGCACTTAGCAACAGGGAGGCAGGGTGACGGTGATTGCTTTCTAAATCACCCGTGTCTCCTTTTTTATTGCCCGCCCAAAAATCACTGTGCCCAGTTCATCGAATCTGTCTTCAAATTTTGCGGCAGGATAAGAAACAGGCAAGGCCGAAAAACAAGGCCATATAAGCCCACTTGCCCCAATTACTGTCCCAATGATTATAGAACTTTTCTTAATGCCCCACTTTATCGCATTTTACTATCGAATGTGGCTTAGTAGATTATGGGTAAAATTACGGTCATGCACCTTGTGACAGCTAACAAATGCTATGCAGCACATTTACTGCTGATAGGCGTAATTCCGCTGTCGCTTCTTTTTAGTTACCTGGGCTGTTGTAACATCTGGCAGACGTTCTTATTTTTCTTCAGAAATTGTTTGACAATCTTCTACGCTATATTAAAATTTCCCACGTAGTAACGCTCTGAGTATCGGCTATGGAAGCTTTCTTTTCCGCGGTGTCGAGACAAACGGGTGGAAGGTTAAATAATCAATCTAAATAATTTACAACCTTCACCTTTTGTTGTAGCTGTTAATTTTTCGTTTGTATGTTTGTCGCCTGCAAAATTTGGCTCAGGGGAAGCAGGCGGCTTATGTAACAAAGTGAAGGAGTCTGGCTGCTCAGAGGAGGAAAAACGCAGGATGCGAATGTTCGGGAGCTCAGCGTTCCCACTGGTAAGCTCCCACCTCATTAATGAACAAAGGATTGTTTGCTGGCCTCGTATGGCATTGGGAGAAAAACATCGCACTTCGATGTCTTTTAGCGATTGTATCGCAAACAAGCCATATTTAACGAGCTGTACGTAACTTTTTCGTACGGGGAGGATTGTGTTTATGCAGTTAGGAAGGAGAAAACCGTCAGGTCGTGAGAAGGATGAAGCAGCAGTAAAGCTTCTTGAGAGGCTGCGTGAGCAATTGTATTCGTCTAATCCATCAACTCGACGGCAGGCAGCTTTTTGCTTATCCTGGATGCAGGAGGACGGATTAGAAATCTTACAGGAGGCATTGTTTAGCCGCTTTCCTATAAAAATTAGAAACGCTGCTGCTTATGGCCTCAGAAAAATGCGAGGCAGGATGAAGAAAATGGCTCTGGATCTTCTCAGGCAAGGCCTGCGTAATGGTGACATTCATACCCGGCAAGTATGTAAAAACGCCTTATTACGGCTGGGACAGCAGATAGAGGAAAAACTTATTCCAAAGAAGCCCCCGGCAGCAGCCGTGCAAATCAAAGAGATTCCAGCAAAAACTAAACGTAAGAGAAAAATTGGCATACGACAAACCCGGGCGAAAAAAATTACAAAAAAATAGACTTTCTTTCTGAAAAAAAAGAAACTATTAAAGTAATATGATAATATGTTACTACAGCACAACGCCGACCTTAAAATCGGGAGTGCCTCCACCGCCGGAAAATCAAAAATAAAAAAGAAAAATGACAAATTAATCCATGCCCTTCTCGGCTTTCACGGCGACTTTCTTATGACCGACCTGCCCCCGACATCCTGGAAGCAGGCCGAAACTTGCCTCGCTACCGCCAAAGCCGCTGGCCTAAAACGTGTGCGAATAGGTAATGTTCACATACTCCGTTAAGATACGCAACAACCTCTTCATCCTTGACGCAGCAGGAGATTGACGATAACTTTGAATAGACATTCGAGCCGTAAGAAAAACTGTTACGCAGATAGTATGAAACTTTTTCTCTTACCAGTCATAATTTTTGTATTGTGCTCATCGACATTAGCTATGGATTTCAAACCGCCCACTGCAGCCGAAAGACTTAAAGCCATTGGGTCAACCGAAGGTCTCGAAGAAATCCTGCGTAAGACGCTGGAGCCAGCCGATGACTTTGAATCTATCCCTACTCCTCAGCCCGGCGACTGGCTCGCTGTTCACTACGAACCCGGCCAGACCTTTGACGAGTTTATAAAATCAAAACCGAACCGCCCTGACAAAACCCGTAAAAAAATCTACCTCCAGCCTCTCGGCGAATTTCCAAAAGGCCAAATCACCTTAACGGAGGCCTTAAAAGAATACGCCGGCGCCTATTTTGCTATGCCTGTGGAGGTGCTGCCGACTTTGAGCCTCAGCGATAAAAACATCACAACACGAATCAACAACTATACAAAGAACCGCCAAATCTTGACCACCGATGTGCTGACTATCCTCAAGGATAATCTCCCCGCAGATGCCTTCTGTCTTCTGGCGATTACGATGGAGGATCTTTATCCTGAGCCTTCGTGGAATTTTGTTTTTGGCCAGGCCTCGCTTATTGAGCGAGTCGGCGTCTATAGTTTTGCCCGTTATGACCCCGCCTTTTATGGCGACAAACGCGAAAAAGATTACGAAAAGCTCATCCTTCGGCGAAGCTGCAAAGTCCTTGTCCACGAGACCGGCCATATGTTCGGCCTGCAGCATTGTATATTTTTTAGATGTGTTATGAACGGCTCCAACCACTTAAAGGAAAGCGACTCTCGACCTCTTTATCTTTGCCCGGTTTGCTTACACAAGCTGCACCATAGTGTCGGCTTCGATGTCACCATTCGCTATAAAAATCTCTATCGCTTTTACCAAAAAGTTGGCTTTGATAACGATTCTCGCTGGCTCGCCCATCGTCTTGATTTTATCCTCGGCCCCACGGCTTCCCGAACAATCCTCGAACAGAAAAACGAACAATAGGATTCTTCTTCTCTTGTGTTTAGCCCTGCCATTTATGGCAGGGTTTTTCTTTTTGTCATTCCCGCCCCCCCATCGTAGTGCGGGGTAAACTCCGGCGGAAAAAAGAAAAAGGGGGAAAAAGAGAAAAAAAAGTGAGAAATAAGGGGGTTTTTGGAGGAAATTTTGAAAATGGGGCGGTTAGCGATAGATAAAGATGTGATTTTATAGGACATATTTGTTTTTAGCGTAAAAATGGGGGTAAAAAGGAGCACTTTTTTGCACTTTTTTGATGGAAATTAACAACTTTTTGCGCTTTTTTGCAAAAATGAGGCACTTTTTGAGCCGTTTTGAGCGGATTTTTAACACCAAGACACGAAGGCAAAAGACACAAAGGTAACCACAGATTTCACTGATTTACACAGATTATTTTCATCACAAAAGGCACAAAAGTAACCACGAATCCATTCGACTCCCTCGACCCTGTTCGGGACGAGTGCGCTCAGGACAGGTTCACACAAATAAACACAAATTTTTTAGACGCAGATAAACACTGATTCTTTAACCACAAAGACCCGAAGGCACAGAGAAAATAATCAGACGCGGATTAACACAGGATTAACACGGTGTTTTGGCCGAGAGGGATGGTCTTGACGCAGGGTTTCTCGTCCCTAAGGGACTGTGAAAGGCCATTGCCTTGTCCGCCGAAGTCCCAAAGAAAGGGACTTCCTTACGATAAGCCGAGCAAACCTGCCTCACAGATGGTGGGCAAGCGGCGAACAAGCACAGATTTATCCCCGCCGTGGAATGAAATCCGGCATACGGAGCGGAGGCAGAAAGCATATAAGTATATGCGTATATACTTATGGAGTGCTTTAAGAATTATGAATTTGAGACTGGCCGAAACAAGAAGCAGAGCAGACAGAGGACGGAAGACGAAGAGCGGAGGGCGGGGGTCGGGTATCAGGGAATGCGGAATCCATATTTCTCGACTTGTCAGGCAATTATCGCTTTCTTTTCAACATCACCGCACCATTTTAACGATTGCATGTCTTGCTTTGGACGCTAACCCAACTTTCGCAGTTAGGCATCGAAATCGACACTTTCGATAGCGCCAATAAGGTCAGTTTCCACCACAAAGCTGACCATTTAGCTGACGACTGTATACCTTCGGTGGTGGCTGCTTCGGCA
>Ga0315279_10000388_pt1 | contig 90480 bp, 87 predicted proteins | sample YL17G06_20_MG_FD_203694 | JGI IMG/M metagenome (GOLD analysis project Ga0315279, IMG submission 203694) | Sediment microbial communities from Yellowstone Lake, YNP, Wyoming, USA - YL17G06_20 | ecosystem: Environmental > Aquatic > Freshwater > Lake > Sediment | place: USA: Wyoming | collected...
GCCTGGAAATTGCATCGAAGCCAAAGCCAGAAAAGACATGAGTCCTATTGTCCCAAGAATGGTTTCGGTCGCGCCTAGACCCAGAACGTAAAGGGCATAGTACGTCCCTGGCAACTCGCCAGCAAAGTCTATCAGGATCCAACTAGTCACCAAGACCGCGTAGTTGCCTCTTACGAAAGAGAATTCCCGCCTTAGACTTCCCAAGATCTCCATGTTGAACCTCCCTCACGGAATGATTGGACTGGGCAGCTCAGTTTAACATTGTGGGCAAATGTGACCACCGAGCTGACCACACCAACACAGACCCTGAGGTTTGCTTAAAAGACGACGCACACTCGGTAATCACAAGATGTTACTATTCCGAAAAACTCATCGGACTTGACCGTGCAGTCCAAGATCAGCGCAACAACTGGACCGCGAGTCGTCAGACAAAACGTCCTAAGAAGGGGAGAGCCAATAGCAGGCGATCACGTCATTGAATCATGCTGGAACACAAAGCGATCCGAGGATTCACAATACCATGGATCTGATACTTCAACGCGATTGGTGGGCGATTTGTTTCATCGAATTGTGTAGTGTGACCTGTTTCTCGCTGTTTAGAACTTGTGATCTGATATCATCTACGCTGTATCCAAGGACTTCAAAGAGAGTCTCTGCCGAGGAGACGAGCATTCTTAGATACTCTTCAACATCGTAACGTGTGTTCGGTCTTAGCAGTTGTGAAGCTAGGACTCTTTCTTCAGGGCCAAATGAATTGCCTCCGTCGACAAAAACAACGGACGAATCTAATTCGCCTCTTTTAACTGACATTTGACGACGCACGGAGAGAACAAAGGCTATGAAGAAAACTGCGTCTCCACCTAAGACAGCAAAGTCTCTAATCTCAAAGCCGGGAAAAATGTCGGCCAGTATTGAAATTCCGAGGGAGAGGTGTGTAACTTTTTCGGCTGATAAAACAGACAAGAGTCATCCCGCGAACTTCAAGATTAAGTGTTTGAAGCAAATCAAATAAGCATTTACTGGAAAGGTACAATTTAATACTCGGAGAATGATGGCTTAAAGTGAAGCATCACCCTGGTGCGTGAGGAGGAATTTTGAAAGAATACCTAATTGGCACAGGCGGATGGGCTTACTTCCAAGTTCCCGGTCTTAATCCTTTAACGGCTTACTCAAGAGCTTTCAATTTCGTTGAGGTAAACTCCACCTTCCATCAAATGCCAACGCCAAAAGAAGTGGAAGCTTGGAGGCGCCTTGTTCCTCCAGATTTTCATTTTGCCGTCAGAGCGAACCGTGTCGTCACGCACAAGAACAAGTTTCAGCCAACGGAAGAAGCACTTGAAACATTTGAACGTATGAAGCAAATCTGCAACATCCTGAAAGCGGACGTTCTGCATCTCCAAGTCCCTTCTTCGTTCAAGATGAATGAAACCTCGATTGCTGCGATTCGCGACTTTTTGCATTCAGTGGATCTAGGGAATTCGCGGCTAGCCCTTGAAATAAGAAGCGTCTCAGCATCAGAACTGCCTGCAGAACTTGCTAAGACGATGCAAGACAATAATATCATTCATTGTGTGGATCTTTCAAAAGGTGAGATGCCGGCTTACAACTCTGACATACTGTACTCTAGGCTTTTTGGAAAAGGCTACCACAACGTATACCAACCTACTGACGAGGAGTTGGGTGATGTCGACGCCAAGGCGTCAAACTCGAAATCTGACAAGGTGATGATGAGTTTTCATTTTGTCAGAATGTACAAAGACGCGGCGCGGCTGAAAATCTACAAGGAAACCGGCAAATTCCCTATGGTCACAGGTTCAACAGGCCTTTCCTCGCTAGAAGAAGTGTTGAGTGAAGATGCTAGCTTTCCAGCTGCCAAACAGGACTTGGTGCACAGCCAAGGGTGGAGGCTATTTGACCAAACTGAAACTGAAAGAATCCGCGCAGCGGAATTGTTGCAGAAACTTCCGGAAGGAACATACAAAAGTGTAGATGAAGTCACAGATGCTTTGAAAACATCAAGGGGGCACGTTTGACGGCAGTCTCTGACAGGGTTTTTCTAGGCACATCTGGATGGAGCTACAAAGAGTGGATAGGTCCTTTCTACTCGAAAGAAGACAAGAGCATGCTCCGCGCATACTCAAGAGTCTTCAAAACCGTGGAAATCGACTCCACATTCTACAGATACCCATCAAAGGGCACGGTCATGGGGTGGACAAGGTACTCACCAGAAGGCTTTGTGTACGCGGCGAAACTGCCCGGATTGATTACGCATGAAAAGAAGCTTTCTCTGGCTAAGGGTGTCGAAGAAGATCTGAAGAAGTTTGTTGAGTTAATGGAGCCCCTATGGCTAAGCGGCAAATTAGGATGTATGCTCATACAGCTTCCTCCGAGATTTGACTACAGACTTGAAGAACTAGAGAGCTTCTTCAAAATACTTCCAACGCAGATCAGATTTGCCGTCGAGTTCAGAGAACGTTCATGGATGAGGCCAGAAACTTGGGATCTCCTTAAGAAATTCAGGGTAGCCTACACGATCGTTGACGAGCCCTTGCTTCCGCCGGAAATGCATCTGACATCTGACATCGCCTATTTTAGGTGGCATGGAAGAGGAGTGAGGTCTTGGTACGATTATCAGTACAAAGCTGAGGAGCTTGAGCCATGGGTTCCGAAAATAAGGGAAACAACAGAAAAAGTCAATAAAGTCTACGGCTATTTCAACAACCATTACCACGGCTATGCAGTTGAGAATTGCCTGCAAGTCTTAGAAATGCTAGGAGTCCTAGATGGGGCACAGGCTGAAGCGAAAAAGAAAGTGGAAGGCCACTTCAAAACGTCCTCAGTCGTCAAAGAATCAAAACTCGAAGCGTTCTTAAGACCCGAACAGTCGGATCTTGAGAACCTGCTACGCACTTTCATAGACACTGGAAGGTTGGAAAGAGCAGCACGCATAGGAGACGACGAGTTGAAGATTGAGCATGAGACTCCTCAGCGAATAGTAGCCTTGATAAGAGACTACCATATAGTCGTAGACTTCGAAAACAAAAAGATTCTGCATGACTGCGCGGACTGGAGCAAGTCTGTTCCTGCAAAGAGGTTCTGCAAGCACATCGGAAAACTGTTCCTGAGGCTGGAGCAGAAAAAAGCTAAGGAAACGCTAGAACAGATTCGCCGCCAAACAGAACAATGGAGATTTGAGCAATACACAAGTGCATGAAGGTAACCCGTCTGTTGCTGTAGCACCGCCCAAAGTGTGAGCTCGATAAAGCGAAGCCTGATACATTTGTCTTCTCGTCATTGTCAATGTCATGCTGGTCTCTAGGATTCTTGCCGTGCGAGTGCTAGCGGGCTCTAGCGGATATGTAAGCATGGCCTCCCAGGCTTGAGACATCGCGATTTCCTGAAGCCGTAGCATCTGGGGGTATGGCCAGATCCTCTGGCGTTTCGATGAAGTTTGCGTAGACTTGAGCTTCAACGTTTGGGATTTCAATGTCAATGCCAGAGTTGTCATTAAAGTAGTTCTTTCTCACGATCATTTCCGCCTCGACTCCGTCTGAGTCAGCCACTGAGAAGCCGTCGCCGATCTGTCCGACAATTCGGTTGTTTTCTATCATGAATGTGCCCTTGTTTGGGAAGCCCAAGCTAGTTTCGACGTAGATGCCTGCAATGGCTTGGTTTTCCTGAAGGGAATTGTGATAGATATATGCGTCTCTGCATCCACGTATAGCAATGCTTCCAGTGTGGCTGGCTTCGCAAGAGACTATTTGGTTGTCTCGGATCATCGGTCTGTTCGTGAAAGCGCATCCTATCTTTCCATTAACCGTAAGATTGTAAAGCCTGTTGCCGCAGATGTCCACGTCTTCTAGGAAGAATGTCTCGTCTGAGTAGGGTCCAAAGATTATCATGGCCGCTCCTTCTCCATCGCAGAAAACGTTTTGACTGACCGTGATGAATCTCGTGTATTTTCCGATTTCGGTCCAGTCTGTGGCAATTGCCCTGTTTCTGAAATTTCTGAAAGTATTGTTGAAGATCGAGATCTGTTCGCTTCCTTGTCCGATGTACACCATTGAGATATTGCCATTTGCGACATTGTCTTTGTTACCGTCAAAAACAATGTTCTCCACTAGGACGTTCGTGTCATCGTCTGCGACGACGAGGAATGGGCTGGTTGCATTATCTGAGAGCCTGAAGATCGTTCCTTCCGATCCGATGATGTTGACGTTCGAAGGCACGATCAGGTTTGAACCCTGATAGACTTTGGGAGGAACTATGACGTTGGCGCCCGTTGAAGGGACGTCGTTAAGAGCATTTTGCAGTCTCTCGAAGTCATTAAGTCCAGTATACTGATCTGGATCTATTGTTGTCTGGAATTCCTCGCCTTGAGCGCTATTTCTATGATAGCTCGGAGCTGCGGACAATAGAATGGCTATTAGAGCAACCAGAAGGACACAGGTGATCTTTCTTTTCAATTGATACACGCCCAGTTGCATATCATGGGAAGGTAGATCACGAGTGATCTCCTACTCTTAAGGCTTGGCGTGCGAATGTATGTCAAACGATTCATGAGTCGCCGAGTTTTGGCTTCTGAGGGACCCCAAAAGATAATGCTTGGTCCTCCACTCATCAATGTTGCAAAGGCAACCTGTCAAAGATGTATCTTCTACGAGCCCCTGCAATCTGTCTATTTAGCCGACCCTCGTGCTAGAAGCAATTCTTATTGCTGTGCATTCAAAGCTCAAGAGGGCGCGACACTTTTGGATTCTGCCATCTGCTTATAATTCCGAAACAGTTGAATATTCATTCTTGGGTCGCGCAGCCCTTGGAAAGCCAAGCCTTTGGGGCTATTGCATAGGCTACTATGCTAGGTATGATACTGATTGGCAAGAGCCACGCAAAGGAAAATGGCATGTGCAAACCAACCATGGCCATTGTCGCCAATACAGGTATTGAAAGCCATAAGATGGCAACTGAGACTCGCATGCTCTTTATGCTCTGGAATAGTTTTGCCCCAAGAAGTATTTCTTTGAAAACCCTTAGCAGTGAAAAGAAGGATACAGAGAAGACAATCAAACCTATCAGTAGTGCTGACGTCTGGGTCAAAACTCTGAGTTCGATAAGTTGCTGAACGTCTCCGAAGGGTCTGATCCCGCCTATGATGAGATATCCTGCGGGACTTATGGACGTCCAGAAGGAAAGCCAGAACAGGATAGAGCTGGAGCTTGTGGCTTTCACTTTGTTCAGCAGGAGCAATCCTTGCAGAATGAGGCTTGCAAGAACGCATACAACGATGCCGCTAGCCGTAATCAAAGCTGATTGCCATGTCTGAAAGCCGCTTTGTGGCGAACCGTAGACGACCTCTGATAACTCATAGGGCCAAAGCATAGCTATGTATACTCTAATTACGTAACCGCCAAATAATTTAACGAAGAGACAGTGTCCAAGAACCTCGTGGATGAATTCTCCAACGGCTTTCATGACAAAAGCGCTTAGAAGAAGGAACGCTAAGAAAGCCGCTCTACTAACCATTTTTTCTCACTGAGGAATCTGCGTTTGGTGATGAAAAAGTTAGCGGTGTTCCAAGGCTGCCTTTATGTCTTCTGTGATCATTTTCCTTTTGGATTTTTCAATTAGATAGCTTTTGCCTGTCTGCAAGTATGAAGGGAAGATTCTGAATTGCTTGTAGGAGTATCTGTTCTTTCGGATCTTATATGTGGAGCCGGCAGGGACTATTCTTTCGCCAATGCCTCTTTTGGCGATGTAATTCATTGCCTTTATCGCCATGTCCCCCATGAGCAAGATGCTTTCGATTCTGGGGAACAGGCTTATTTCCTCCTCCAATATTCGGAAGCAGCAGTTTTCTATGGTCTCTGATGATATTGAGTATGCAGTTTTGGCACACTTTACGGCCGTGGTAACATACACGCCTAGGTCACGCATATCTTTCATGGAAGAAATATTGAAACCTGCATCATTGAAGGCATGCGCAGTCGTTTGCATATAGAAGGAGCTATTCTGCGAATAGAAATAGTCACCTGCATCTTGAGGTGGAGCTTCTGAAATCATTATTGCCCTGATCTTCTCAGGTTCAATCTCTACGTCTGGAATTATGTGCGCATCTTTGTTCACATCTGAGCATGGAAAGTCAGCACACTTCACACACTTATCAGGGCGCATCTTCATCCTCCGGATTCCTGGTCATTCGTTCTTATGCTCTCAGTTTTTATGGCTTGTGGCATTTCTCGCTTTGAGAAGGGGAGAAACAGGAAGGATCATAGTTCAAAGCGCTCGCCGGGAAATCAGAGATTGGAATACTGATGCGCGCAAAGTCAAGTCTTATCTGCTACTTTCGTCCTACAAGGCTGTCGTAAGATGAGGTTCCAACACAAATGGAGATATTAGCTTATCGGGAACTGGCGCGAAAGGGCGACTTGCTTCCTTTGATGGAGCAAGCTTTCGGCTGGCCATTCGACCCGCTGGAATTCGAGAAAAACATCAAGATGGACCCGAGACTGAGAGATGGTTGCGTGGGATTCTGTGCGGTGAAGGATCGAAAGGTGCTAGGATACGTGGGCGTCATGGATTTAGCCACAAAAACTGCTGATGGGAAAGTTGAAAAAGTGGGGGGCATTTATGGGGTTGCCACCTTTCCTGGATACACACGACAAGGCATCTGCACTGCACTGATGAACCGGGCGCATGAATATTTCATTGAAAAGGGTCGCCGTTTTTCTCTTCTTACGACGAGTCCGACTCTTGTGGCTCATGCTCTGTACTGCAGACTGGGCTATTTTGACGTGGCGTCATTTCCATCAGCATACAGGATGAAAGAGAAAACGGGAAGACGAAAGGCCGTTGAACGCAAAGGTCTCTCCAGGTGGGACTTTGGCAGAATGCTTAAACTCTTCCACGTCTATGTGAAGGATAGAACGGGGTTTGTGGTTCGAGACGAGGCGCACCTGAAGATGCTCGTCAAGAATTACGAGATCTCGGCCAGGGAATGCATCACGACTCCAAAAGGCTATGTCATATTCAAGAAGGAGAAAAAGCTGGCAAGGATCAGAGAGCTTATCGCTCGTGATCACAAAGAAATGGTCCGCCTTATCGAGCTAATCGAAGGAAAGGCGCAGAGCATGACTATTGGCAGACTAGGAATAGAGGATTCTGCTGTGGGCCGAGTGTACGAATCTCGGGGTTTCACGGTTCTCAAAACTGGACATGGCGTGCTGATGGCCAAGGAGTTGGCGGCTGATGCTTCATTCAATCAGTCCTATGGCAACAGATTTTTCATGAGCGCCTTAGACCACTTCTAGCCTGTTCACGATTCGACTCCGGTTAGTTCACAGAATAGTTCTATGTCGACACTGTCAGCGTTTTGGGAGTACAATATTCCGCTTGAAATGATCTGCAAACCTGGAAGATGCGACATATGAGTACACTCATGGGCAAGTATTCTACGTTGTTGATTATCGTTCTGAGCATAATCTTGGGTTTTGCGCTTCCACAAGTTGGATTGCTCTGGAAGCCTTACCTGACTCCGTTGCTGATGTTCTTCATGTTTTCTCTTACTCTGAACATTGAACCGAATGAGGTCGCCGCTTCATTGAGCGATTACCGCGTGATAGGAGTTGCCATGTTCACTGTGTTCGTGCTGATGCCGTCTCTGTCGCTTGTTTCGAAGCTTTTCTTCTCACCGATAGTCTATGCGGGAATTGTACTCGCCTTCTGCTGTCCCTCTGCTGTTGCAACTACGTTCTGGGCGAAGGTGTTCAAAGGAGATACCGCCACGGCTCTGGTGGTCAGCACGCTCACGAACCTGTTTTCTGTTGTTACCATACCAGTGACAATGTTGATTACCGTTGGAACAACCGTTAACGTAGACACTTCGGGCATGATATTGAATCTGACAGAGATAGTCCTGATTCCCATGGCGGCCTCATTCTTACTGAGGAAATTCGTTCACGTTAATTGGAGCAAGTTGAGTAGCAACAGTTCACGAGTGCAGCTGGGCATGCTGGTCCTCTTTGTTTGGGGATCTATTGCGCCAGGGGCTCAATACGTGTTGAACAATCTGCAGGAATTCGCGGTACTGAACCTTTTCGTCCTTGCACTGCTTGCTTCTGCATTTTTGCTGACCCACCTTCTGACCCGGAAGCTCGGATACCAGCGAGCAATATCAATCGAGATCGCAACAACTGTCAAGAATGCGGTTCTTTCGTTGGTTCTTGGTCTCACGGCTTTCGGTCCAGATGTCCTTCCGCCGTTGATCGCAAACCTTGTCGCACAGAATCTGTTGCTTGTCGGGGCAATGGCGCTGAGAAAAGAGCAGTGAGAAAGATTAAAGCATATAGATGCTGCCGTACGCTCTGCTCATTGGTTTGCCTTCAATCCGAAAAATGGCGACGAAAGTCAAGACTGAATTTGCGAGAAGGTAATTCCTGGGCAACTGATGGAGAGCAGTTAACTCACAGCAAGAACGCTGAATGGAAGAAGGCGAATTCTTCACGCATGGATTGGTAGGCCGGAATAGCTTCAAACTCTCGGTTCAAACTTTTTCTAAATACTATCAATTTGCGAGTAAGAAATAGCTGAATTGCGATTGAAACGATTAGTTTTTACTATCATTTTCGCTATTCACCCGAGAGCTCGACAATTTGTTGTGCAATGGATCCTCTAACACATAAATATTCAGATTCTATACATGCTTTTGTTGAAGGTGTCCGCGGTGTCGCAATCTAGTAAGGAACTTATGACCTATATTTGCGGTGATAGTGGCCCCCTAGACGGCTTCAATCCTTTTTTTGTCGTGACGCAAAAATGGGCTTCTGAAGTGTTAAGTTTGCTTAATAAGAATCCTTTGAGTCTTAGTCGCATCTGTTCTTTACTAAAACTCAACAAAGCTCAAGCATCCCACCTACTAGAAGATCTAATTCGCATACAAGCAGTTAAAGAGGAGTCAGGGGTCTATGGCGTGACTTTTGCCATTTTCACAAGAAAAGACTTGTTCACTCTGCAACACGCAACACTTCCCATAGCCAACAAGATAACTGATGGCATTGTTTCTCATACAAATGAGATCACGTCTTTAACAACGAATCTGTCCTCTGCTGAACAGGTAGGGAGGGATAAGTTGCTTTTTGCTGCAATAGGATGCTTCGTGCTAGATTGGTTGGAATTGAAAATTCTTGAAAAAGAGGAAATGCTAATCAAATGCAAACCACAACCAGGAAATAGGAATTATGTGCTCTTCGCTAGGGAAAGGATAGATCCAAAGATAAGCATGAAACTTTACGACAAAATGTATTGGGGTAGTCATAGCGATACTATAGATGAACTGGTCTTCACAAGTTTCGGAGACCTTGGCATTCGTTACGCGTTTCCTGACATTATTTGGAATCTTGAAGCATCGCCAAAAATCGCTCAGAAGTTTCATAAAATGCCTATGTGGCTAATTGAAAAAATATCTACACTCACCGAATCCCTCTCAAAGAGGTTTCTGAAGGATATTGGATTTTTGCTCTTCAAAATGAAAAATGCAGGGTCGATTTCGATAGAAGATCTGGAACCGGAAAATGAGAAACGAGGAATGCTAGACCTTGCTGATTTGCTTAAGGATATGAATTACGTCACTTGTAAAAAAGGTATGTTCAAGCTAAATTATCCCGTCTTCGCAACCGAAGATAAGAAGGTAATCGAACAATTGGGGAATCTCATCTTTCCTCTGATCACCGAGATTATGAAGCGGAATGACGCGGGTCTTCGAAGAGCGCTGAGAAACACTAGTCCGCTCAAAAACAAGGTTGCATTCGAAGAAGTCCTAAATGAAGCTTGGCATTGGACGTTTGCCCAAACAAACAGAATTCTAGCAGACAGAGGATTCTTCTACAATCCACCGAGGAAAAGAAGAGAAGAAGGTCGCTATATCGCATGGGTAAGTGAATTCAGTTTTCCATAACCGAGAGTTTGAAAGTCGTCCTGACTTGGGTTTGTTGGTAGCCCGGGAGAGATTCGAACTCTCGTCGGCGGGTCCAAAGCCCGCTATGCTTGTCCACTACACCACCGGGCTTCCAAAGTGCGGGAGGCTTCTGAATCAACTTCTAGATAAGATGTTTTTGATTAAACTGGCAGTGTACACTCAGACACTTACAGCTCGCACCTCGAAGCTCAATAAAAGAAGATTGAATGAATTTAAGCCTTCTTCTTGACGATGAGAGCACCGCCTTCTATGTCGAGCGTTACGTCAAACTTCTTATTCGGCCAACCGATCTTTTCGAGCACTTTCTTCCTGATCTTGAGGAACACGTAGTCATTAACGAAAGCTTCAACTGGGAAACTTAGCTCTGAAGTGTTTTGCTTGACGACTTCTGTGGAAGCTTTCTTCTTTTGAGTTCTCTTCTTCTTTGGAGCTTCTGTCTTCTTAGCTTCTGGGGGAGCTTCTTTCGGCAGATCGACAGATGTGTTATCTTCTGGCTGTTGGAACATCTTTCTTACCGTCGCTGGCAGTCGCTTTTTCGTCTTCACTTCGCCGTTAGCGATCTTCAAGTTTATTTCTTCTGAGTCTCTTGGAGTTACCGTACTCTCACCTCCACTTTTGGTATAGGTACCAATTTATGTTGGACAATGCCATGAAGCGCCTTGAGAAGAGTTACGCCGTGAGGGTCTGGGTCTTCTAAGATCGGCTTCTTGTTACCGTCTAAAGTCCAGGCCTCGTGATAGAAGTCATACCAGCCGATGTTCTCTGGATTTCTGACGCAGTAGGAACATGGGAGTTTCTCTTTGAGACTGCTTTGGTGAACGTACGGCCACTTTTCGCACGCGCAGATGTCTTCTAAACCGCAATCATGGCAGCTTCGCGTTTCTTTTTCGTTTTCTGGCATTTTTTGAGTCTCAAGAGAGCCTTAGGCTGCCATTAACTTAAAGCCATGGCTGCAAAAGAGGAGGCGCGTGCAGTGGATTATCTTAGTCAACTGGTCAGTAATTGGGATCTCCTTAGCTCCTCTCCAAAGAAATATGGTGCCATCTTCAAGATCCTTATACTCAATTGGTTAGCCTTTCTGAAGATGAGCATTCTTGCTCTGCCGCTGAGATGCCTTCAGAAGCATGTAAGCTTAATAGAGGCTGAGTTTGAGTACGTCTGTTCTATTGATGGAATATCCCTATTTAGAAAAAGAAAATGAATATTCAACTGCTTGATGCTTGCGAGGATCGCACAAAGACAAACAGGAAGAACTCAGCTTAGGATCCCACACACGTTAAGGCGACTAGAACAATTTACCACAAGACTTATAAAGAGTTTGTGAAGTCAACGTATAATTTGAAGAGAACAGCAAAACTGTCACTTGGCATGACTGGCTTCTACCGCATGATGTGAGAAGCCGATGAATAGGATTTCTCTAAATGGTTTGCACCCTTCAAAAGATTCAAAATGAGACAAAGGGGGGACGAGAAAATGAGGAAAATTGTGAGCGTGTTGCCTCTTCTAGTTTCACTTTTGACAATAGCAGTTTCCATGCAGGCAATCGAAATAAGTTTGGGGAGTCAAAATAACGTAACAAATTATGAATATACGTTATGGGTAGGTGGTTATCGATACGGATATACAGTGAATGGATGGAGCATTTATCCTTTACATGTGTATAACAGAGACGGAACTTTCATTAAAACTTTTCATGTCACAAGAAAGTCAACTAAGTGGGATTGGCCTAATTCGGGGACCTCATACACATGGCCTGGCTGGGGAACCTTTGATGACCCATATGGGGAAGATGCTACTTGTCCGCCTGGTGTATATTGGGGGTCTTACGATAATATAGTTCGTAAGGGAATTTCGACGAGTTCGAATATATGGGACCCAGTTGTATGGAATGTGGACTTAAAGCGATGGGAACACAACGGACAGCAATACACTGGACCCCTTTATCGCTACTACCCCCGAATCATAATTGCGGAGCGATGTCCTGCTTTGATTAACCGAACTATACATAGCGATCTAGGTACATCGAGGGGTGGTATACAAATACATCGGTTGGGTAATGAAATGCTGGGATGTATGGGCGTACCTGATGAACCCGATTTAGACATTAATATGACTATTCTTGCAGCATACCTTTTTGATTGGGAATCTACTTGGCAATATCAAGACAGCCACGAAACGTCCGCTGCTTCATATAATTTAAGAGTTATCATAAATCCAGCTGATTTTGGTCTTAGCTATCTGACTTTAACGAGTTCAGCGGGAGGCGACACCAATCCCTTATCTGGAGACACATACATATATCCTTATGGCACGCAAGGAGACGCTCAAGGCGACACAGCTTTTGAGCCTTTGATTAGTAAAAAGTTCGCGGAGGTGAAAGCCATTCCCTCCCCAGGATATTGCTTGGATTGTTGGGAGCTCGATGGCATAACTTACGGAGGACCTTACGGAGGTAGAAATAACCCAACATATGTAGACATGATAACAAGCCACACATTACGTGCAGTTTTCAAACATTCAGTTGGAGGCGTAGTAACCCCCGTTGATAAGTCTGGTTTGTTGGCTCCTTACATTGGTTTAGCCTCAACAATCCTAGTTGGAACAGTTGCATCGACCATCTTTGTCAAGCGTGTTAAGCGTAGAAAAGAGAAGTAATGAACACCATTCCGCTCCTTTTTTTTGTGCGCTAGAGATCAAAGGTTATTTGACAGGAGCGCGCTTTCTCGGCCGCATATATGGCAACGGCTACCCAAGCGGTTTATTATCGTCTCACGAATTTGTTTTGCGTTTATGTTCTTACCTCTTTGGGAGAAGGCCAACTCTCTCCCTAACTAGTCTCGGCTCTAGCCCGCTTTTTCTGCTTAAACCAATCATTCACAGTTTCTCTCGCATCTTCGAAGCCCTCCATTATCGCTTGCTCGATTATAGCGCATGCGATAAATCGAAAAATCTTGATGAAATTTCGAGGTAATAGCGATGCACCCCGACTTCCTCTCCGCAATGCGGTACTTTTTTAGAGTAGCAGCATGTTGCCGAAGAGAGGGATCGGACAGTTGCCCATGTTAAGGAAAAGACCGATCGGAAACGTCACCTTCTTCTATCAACGTTCCCGTCTTCAAACACATGCCAATCTTCGGTTCGATAACTTTTGCAACGATCGATTCTCTTTACTTTTCAGGTTGCGCATGAAGCTCTTCGCTGCACACTTATCGCAGAGATAGTAAATGACGACGACGATGCTTCCTGTTTCTTCATAAGTATAGTACACGCTCGGCAGTTAATCCGCTTTTCCGTTTCACATAGGATGCAGAACGCTTCAAAGGTGTCGCCTTCTACCCAGCCGATTATGAGACGCTTGTAACGAAAGAAGTATTTACCCTTCAATTCTGGATATTTTGATTTCACATACTTTCTTACTGCAAAGTTGAACTCATCTTCGTTGAATGCCACACTACTTCACCAAGCCCACGTTTAGCAAGGAAAAAAAGAATTGAGTAGCGCAGAAATCTCCGCATCCAGCCATGTTGAAAACAACATCTTTCAAGAGAAAAACAGCTACTCAATTCCTTAGAGTTTTCTATATCTGTTCCACCTAAAATTAGGAAAGCAGAGTAGAGTAGAGAAAAAAGGAAGATAAGGATCGCCCCTCTCTTGAGAATTGAGTGGATGTTAAACTGCATCGTTTATGCCGTCTCTACTCGATTCTCCTTCCTGCTTGAGAACAATGTTGCGCCAGATCCTGACTCTCGCGGTTTCTTGGCTCTCTTGCACGTTATCGCCGATTATCTCGTTCAACTCTTTAGAAAACCTCTTTCGCGCAACCGGCGTAACTCCATGCCTTTCGCAGAAGGCTTCATATGCGCTATACACTTTATCAACTCTTTCGGCTCGCATCGGCTCCATGCTGATGCACCGATCAGCGAAGGCTTTGACAGTATCGGCCAAGATTTCCCAGCTTTCTTCAAGTTCTTCCAGCGTTTCACTTATTGTGAACTTCTTATTCTGCAAGAGCCTTTGTAAGCCTTGAAGCGCCCAATTCAAGATGCCGCTCAGCTCTTCTGCTGTAGTCAACTTCATGCTAAGCTCTGGGTCGCGTTTCGGGTTATCTTGCAAGAATTCGTTCGGAAACTGAATCAGTAGCCACCTTACAAGAAATGCTTCAACATCGCTCGGGATATCTGGCAGCTTGTTCGCTGAGAAGAGCAGCTTGGCGTACGCTCTAAACTGAAAGCTTTCACAGTATTTATGCTCTCCCTGTATTGCGTCGCCATCAGCTATCTTCTTAAAAGTGCCAGTCTCTGGGAGCTTGGTATTAGGTAAGTCCGCGCAGACGTTCGCCAGCCGATTATGAAGTTGAGACGTGGAGAAACGGTCGCGCGCGCGCGGTTGGGGAAGAACGGAACCAGATGGGCTAGGAAAAAGTGTCTCTTGGCGAACTGCCTTAGCAGTTTGGACACTCAGTGAGTACGGATTAGTAAATTCAGAATATAAGGCAGGAATCAAATGGCTCGAAGATAATCAAAATTTCAGTGACGGCGGTTGGGGAGCACGAAAAGGAGATGATAGCAAGACATGGCTAACGGCGATGGCCGTAAAAGCCCTCTCTTCATATTCCAGTTCCGATCCGACAATCACAGATTCCTTGAAGAGAGGGATTGAATGGTTGCTCAGAAATCAAGTCGGGAAAGGCGGATGGGGGCTTTTCCCTGGCGACACTCCCAAAAGTTATTCAACGGCTCTTGTGGTCGTCTCGCTAAAGAACATCAAGGAAAAAAGGGTAGTTGCCGCCGTTAATGGCGGCGTCGAATGGCTTAAGCAAACTTTGGACTCTAGAGGATGGAATGAAGCATTCGACGTAATCTGCTTCAGCGTTTGGGCATTAGGCGAGAAATCAGAACAAGTCAGAAGCCGAATATCAGATAGTTTTCAAATCCTAGAAGGGGAATTTGCCAAGAAGAGTCCCTTGGACTTCGCGGCCCTTTCAATGCTTGCTTTGTCAGAATGCAACATGACCCTAGAAGATCCTTCACTATTCCAGCCTTTTTCTTACGCTCTGCAGAATCAGAATTCAGATGGAAGCTGGAACCCAGAGAGCAAGAACAAAGCAGGCAAGACAGGTACAACATCATTGGTTCTTTTGGGGTACTCAAGGTTGGGGGAAGCAAATTGCTTGGTTTGCGACTCCGACATGGATAATCGCCTCGAAAGAGCCGCGTTACTTGACCTTGACAATCTTCACAGCAAGGTCTATTCTAGATTCCAATTGCTGAGAAAATTCCTTTATGCGTTTTTAGGATTCTTGGGTCTTTCAGTGAGCGGCATAATAGTGCTTGCATGGGAAACCGCAATACTTAACCAATCCGACTTCCTCACGCTTATTACAGCATGGATCTCCATCTTCCTTGTCCTGTGTGGTGGGATTATCAAGTATGCCAGAATCTCAGAGAATAAGTGATTTGTTTACGATCTTGTCTGATCCAACAACGCTTGATATTTTAGCTCTGCTGGAAAGGAAGAAGCTTCAGTGGACACAAATCGTGGCGCATTTTGGCCGTGTGGAGCCTCCAATTAAGGAAAGGTTGGATATGTTGATATCTGAGGGTTATGTCAGACTAGAAAATACCAAGTATTCTATCATAAACAAGGATGTTCTTAGAATAATCAAACTAGCTAGAAGATGCACTGATGCCAAATGCGAAGACGAACACAGCTAGGAACTGGAGAGACTGACGTCGACACTAATAATCGTGGCAGAAAAGCGCGCCCTCACTTCACGCTGGTCTAGCTAGATCTTATCTTGAATGTTGAAAATCGCGTTCTCGCCTACCAGCTTAATCATGAGTTTTTCAGTCTTGTGCCTGAAGTCTGGGTCTTTGATCACGACGTATGCGAATGTTTCAACCGTAGGCGGGCGGAACCACCAGTAATTCTGCTCATATTCTTTCATTCGTCTCCTTAGATCCTCGGTTTCTCCAATTCGGACAGGTCGTTTTAGATCATCATAGAAAACGTAGATGCACGAAATTTCTTCGCCCACGTTCTCTTGCCATGCGTTGACAGGAAAAGGACCAAGAAATTCAAGCTCCTCGATGCTTCTTTCTGACTCTACCTCCTTATCCAGATTAGCGGGCAGTTTCCCAAGGACCTTCTCCAGCCGTCTAAGTGTTGATACTTGAGGGCTCTCAGTTTGACCAGTTTCGATAAAAGATATCGTAATTGGGCTGATGCCCGCCTTCTGAGCAAGCTGCCCTTGGGTCAAACCTGATTTGTCTCTGGTTAGTCGTAACCATGCTCCAAGTTCCATTACGCCTGGTGTCTCGTCTGGCTCAACTCCGAAAATAGCCGCCATGTTTCGAAGCATTTCGCGGCTCGGTTGGACGGTGCCTCTTTCCCAGTTTGAAACCTGAGGCTGCCACAGTCCCAGTTTTTGTGCAAGATCTTTTTGTGAGAGACCGCTCTTCTCTCTGTTCGTCCTAATCCAATCTGGAACATCCTTTTTCACTAGCGAAATCCTCCAGATTCGTAATGTATCTCTGTCGGTATGTATGATGTTTTGATATAAAGCATTTCGGAGTGGAGTCCTCTCCTGCACAACTCGGATCAAGCCCTAAATGTCCTCGACGTTTCACTTAAAACACTGAAACCAACAACACCGAAATGTTCCTGAAACGTGGAAGATGGTGAACCCGACCGTCGCGAAGAGTCATCATCTCCTGACTCAACAGCTTTTGACATGAACCATGAAGACTCAACTATATCATCGAGAACCCGCCAAACATGAACAAACCAAGCTTCACGTGCTACCATCACTGTTTCGCCCACCTCTTTGCCAAATAAGTAGCACAACTAAATATTCAAGATTTGTGAGCGAGATACTCCTGAGAGAACCGTAAAATTTATATATGAAATCATTTCATCTGGCTAGTTACGCGGGGACCGGATGTACCATTTTCTGATTCCGTCTCCCTGAAGAGGAAAACGTGACGGTTCTACGCAGCTGAGATCGAGGCGAGAAAACATGAGCAAAAAAGAAAGCAAGACGACCCAACGTCTGATCGACAAATGCCCAGAATGCGGCAGTGGAAACCTCGTTCACGATTATGACACTGGCGAGACAGTCTGCGGCGACTGTGGACTGGTTTTGTATGAACAGATGATGGATAAAGGGCCAGAATGGCGTGCTTTTACGCAGGAAGAAAAAGCATCAAGAAGCCGCGTTGGTGTACCGACGTCTTATTCAGTTCACGATAAAGGTTTGTCAACGGCCATAAGCCAAGTTGACAGAGACGCCTTCGGAAGGAAACTTCCGCTTACAACACGCCTACAAATGTGGCGTCTCAGAAAATGGCAGATACGCTCAAGGGTTCATTCTTCAATTGACAGGAACTTGGCACAGGCCATGGCTGAGCTAGACCGCCTTTCAGACAAAGTCTACATTCCTCCACCGATCAAAGAAAAAGCCGCCGTGATTTACCGCAAAGCCTTAGACAAGGGTTTAGTTCGAGGCCGATCAATTGCAGCCATAGCTGCTGCTGCACTCTATGCAGCTTGCCGCGGAAGCGGAACACCTAGAACGCTTCGCGAAATCGCTGAGGCAAGCTTGGTCGACAAAAAGGATGTTGCCCGTTGCTACAGGCTTTTGCTGCGTGAGCTCGATGTGCACATGCCTATCGCTGACCCATTGACTTATGTCTCAAAGATCGCTGAAAGAACAGGAATCAGCGGCAAGACACAGGGAATAGCTATACAAATCCTGCGAGATGCCAGAAGACAACGAGCCGCTGCGGGAAAAGACCCAATGGGCCTAGCTGCTGCAGCTCTCTACATTGCATGCTTGCAAAACAATGAAAAGAAAACGCAGAAAGACATCGCTGAAGCCGCAGGCGTAACCGAAGTCACCGTCAGAAACCGCTACAAAACCTTGAAACGACAACTGAAACTGGAATTGCCTGACTAGAAGAAGCATCTATTCTGTATTTTCCTCTTTTTCCAATTCCATCACTATTGGACCATTGTATCCACAGCTTCTGCACACGTATACTCTAGGTGTTACTCCATAAAGAAGACGACTGGAAAGCTGGATGTCTGGGCTTCCACACCTGGGACAGAAGATCTTTGACGGTCCACGATGTTTTAGGGTCTTGAATAGTTCTCGCATTCTTTCCAATGACTCCACTTTGGGCTTCAGCTCTGATGTGCGGCCACTATTGAAGTTCAATGTTCTCTTCTGGATATCCGATTTCTATCAAATACTTGCGAACTCTTTCACGGTGGTCTCCTTGGAGGAGTATTTGACCATTTTTCGCCGTTCCGCCGCACGCGCAAAAACCTTTCAATTTCTGAGCCATTCCAGGCAAATTCGCGTTCTTCTCATCAATACCGTCAACAATTGTGTTTGCCCTGCCAAATTTGCGCGTTTCAAGCCGTATACGGATTCTTTGTTGTTCCTTCTCTATTTCGCCGCAGACACACAAATCTTTAGGTAGCCCGCATGTTGGACAGATGTCAGCCATGATGCTCAGGATTTATGAAGTGCGTATGGGGTATATAAGAGTTTCAAAACAATGATCTAAAGCACTAATGCGTATGGTTGCATGCGCAAACACACAGGCCTCCCTCTATTCGGAAACCAGATATGTTTCGTGAATTTATGGACAGACTAGGAAGGAGAGCATAAGTAATAGCTCGTTGAGCACGCACGCTGATGGAACAACACAGACTTGCCATAATGCAAGATGACACAGAACTGATCGCCCAGATAAATGAGCAACAATACGAATACCAACGAACAAAAAAAGCACAAGAACGCATCGGCCTCAAATTCTGGCACCCACCACGAAGACACGACGACCAACTCTTCGCCTCACACTAACATGCTACACGATAGAAGAAGAACAATCAAAACTCACAGTAATCACACGATGAAGCCAAACTGGACCTCAGCAAGGCTTTAATGGAAAAAGCCTCTGACTAGTAGCTATGAAAGCCCTCATCGTAGGCTGCGGCAACATAGGTTCAGTCGCAGCTCAAGACCTTGCCGAAACCATGGCAAAGGTTGGTGTAGTGGTGGCGGATTATGACAAGGCAAAAGCTGAAGCCGTTGTGAAGAAGATCTCGCGACACAACGTCTCAAGCATCCAGTTGGACATCACGAAGAGGGAATCAGTCAAGACCTTCAAAGATTTTGACGTGATCATGGGTTTTCTCCCCGGTCCGCTCGGTTACAAGCTTGCCGAAGCCTGCATCAAAGCCAGAAAAGATTTGGTTGACGTTTCTTTCATGGCTGAAAACGCCCTAACACTAAACGACGCAGCAAATAACGCAGGAATAGCCATTGTCCCAGATTGCGGGCTGGCACCAGGCATAAGCAACGTTCTCGTTGGACATGCTGTGGCCAATTTTGATAAAGTGAAGGCCGTGCACATAATGGTCGGCGGCCTCCCTGAAAAGCCCGTGCCTCCTCTAAACTACACCATAACGTGGTCTCCTGCAAGCCTCATTGACGAATACACACGAAAGGTAGGAATACTTCAAAAGGGCAAGCCAATAAAGGTCGAAGCCTTAACTGGGCTCGAAGAGATCGATTTTCCAGGCATGGGCAAACTTGAAGCTTTCTACACAGACGGCCTCAGAACGCTGCTACACACCATAAAGAACGCAGAGGAAATGTGGGAGAAAACGCTCAGATATCCTGGGCACGCAGAGAAAATAAAAACCCTTGAATCTCTAGGCTATTTCACCGAAGAAAAGATCGATGTTGAAGGTGTTGGCGTCTCGCCTAGAAAGCTCACCGTGAAGCTTCTGGGACAAAAACTGTGGAAACCAGAAATCAAGGATGTCGTTGCATTGAAGGTCGAAGTCGTCGGCTATAGCGCAGGCAAGAAAAAACGCTACGCCTACCATCTGCTAGATTACTGCGATAAAAGGAGGGACATAACTGCAATGGCAAGAACAACAGCTTATCCAGCATCAATAGTCGCCCAGATGATGCTTGAAAAAAGAATCAAAGAAAAAGGCGTAGTGCCAACAGAAAAACTTGGCATGACCGACGAACTATATCTTCAGTTCATAAATGAACTGAAGAAGCGTGGAATCAAGATAGCTGAAAATTAGATGCTTAGACATGCTACAACGTAGCTTCTAAGATATGGCCTTCCTCTTTTCCGAGAATCTTTCGAATTCTTTCTCATCGACTATTTTTTTCAAATGCTGAATCGCCTGCCAGATTTCACAGTAGGTGTTGTAAAGCGGTACGGGCGCAACTCTTATCACGTTTGGCCGCCGAAAATCAACAACAACACCTTTTGCTTTGAGAGCTTCGCTCAGTCTCATTGCTTCCTCATGCTCAATTGCAACATGTCCACCTCTGCGCTCAGCTTCTCTTGGCGTTCCAATCGAGAAATTGTATGGCTCTTCAGAGAGAATCTCGTCCACTAAGTACATCACGTATGAGGTCATCTTCAAAGACTTTTCCCTTATTGCCTGAATCCCAGCCTCAAGTACTAGCCCAAGCGAGCCTTCAAGTGGCGCTGAACTCAAGATTGAAGGTGAAGAAATCTGCCATCCTCCAGCATTCTTGGCATGCTCAAAGCGCAGAGCCATATCAAACTGCCTGTCTTTGACATATCCAAACCAGCCTGCAAGAGCGGGTTCACGGTCAAAGTGTTTCTTATTCACATAAAGAAAAGCCGAACTACCCGGTCCTCCATTGAGATATTTGTAACTACACCACAGGGCAAAATCAATGTCCCACTCGTCAAAGTGATGCGGGACAACCCCAACAGAATGACAACAGTCAAAACCTATCAATATTCCTCTTCTGTGTGCCTCTCCAGTAAGATACGGAATATCAAGAAGTTGGCCGCTTCGATACAGCACTGAAGGAAGGAAAACTAGCGCGACTTCTTCATTCATCAATTCAACAATCTTGTCCTCATCTAGAAAGCGTCCATCCTTGCTGGGCGTTAAGACGAGATCCTTCTGTTCCTCCAGCTCTCTAAGCCTCATCACGCTCTTCAGTGCGTAGATGTCTGAGGGAAAATCAAGCTCGTCTGCAAGAATCTTTCTCTTTTTTCCTCTTGGCTGATAAAATGTATGTACAAGTGAATGAATATTGACTGTTGTGGTTCCTGTTGCCACAACTTCTTGTGGTTCTGCTCCAACCAATCTTGCGCATAGCGCTCCGAGTTCCTCAGCAAAATAGAACCATGGGCGTTTGCCTTCGAGCCACCCTCTTATTCCAAGATTTCTCCATTCATCGAGTACCCTCAGAACTGAGTTTTCAGACTCTCTAGACAAGAGTCCGAGCGAGTTTCCATCCACGTAGATTGTGCCTTCAGGAATGCAGAATTTTTCGCGAAACTTTGCTAGAGGGTCTTTCAAATCAAGGCTCCTAGCGAAATCTTCGCTTGCTTCGAATCCGTAATTCATCATGTTAGCCTACTACTTCGTGCAAATTCTCTCTGTCTTTCTTCATTAGTCCTAACGCCATCTCGAAAAGTATCCTGAGATATTCCTTTTTGACTCTGGATCCCTTGCCTATACCTGGGCATTCGCGGGTATATGCAAAGACGTATTTGTCGCCTTCGAGGTTCAGCTCGAATGGATAGAACCTGCACACCAAGGGTCTTGCCTGGTAAATAGTGCAGACATTCTCTCTCAGGAAGATGCATTTTCCTAGATCCGTCTTTCTCATCACATAAACGTAGAGCCCAAAGCCTTGAAGCTTCTCAGCAAACTCGCCAATGTTCCTGAACGTTTTTCGTGCTATTCGATCCGCCTCGATTCCTAATAGAAAAACTGATCTTATCCTATGCTCAGTGTCGCCGCAACACAATGCACACCTTTCGCACGCAAAGTATACTTGCCTTGGATAATCAAAGCTCAAAGCTTCAAACGCCAACCGCTTTTTTGGCTTTCCCATTAGGATTCGATGAGCCACTGAGTCTAAAAACTGTTTTGGTCAAGTCCCTAAGTGTCGAGATTCATTCTCTGCATTTCAATTTGCGATCTCCTCTAGTCTTTGGGATATTTTTCTCCTCTTACGATTTTGTAAGAAAATTTAATATAAGAAGATGAACTAACTGCACATCACAATTGTCGGAAATAAGGTGAAAGAAGATGGCGTCAAAGAAATTATTGGACATGCTGAACATGGGAATCGCTAGGGAAATACAGGTATCAATTCAGTACATGTGGCAACACGTTCAATGGATAGGAGTCAAAGGCTACGCAACGAAGGACGCTTTCAAGAGCATAGCGGTAGCTGAAATGAAACATGCTGAAGCCATTGCGGAAAGACTGTTCTATTTAGGCGCTGTACCCACGACGAAGCCAGATCCAATATACGTTGGAAAAACCTTGAAAGAAATGGTTGCGCAGGACGTGAAAGACGAGGAGAATGCGATAAAGCTTTACAAGCAGATAATTGAGATGGCTCGAAAGGAGAATGATGAAACCACGGCGTTTCTCTTCATGGAAATCCTCAAAGATGAGGAAGATCATCACGACACTTTCACGACTCTGCTCGAACAAGTATAGATCGAATGTCGAAAACTAAAAGCCAAGTGAGACCTTACAGAAACACCGAGTACAATATTCCCTACCAATCTTCTCTTTTTTGTTTCGAGACGTAAAGCAGGCCCTAACTCCCACTGGGAACAGGAAGAATAGAGTCTCCTTGAACAGCACAATGATTTGAGAGTCTAGAGAATTGATATCTTGGTTATTCGGTGCCTTCTTTTTCTGGTTCTGCCCTGCTTTTTCCGACGATCTCTGCCTCTGCAAACCTTCGGCTTATCCTCGTTATTCTTATTTTGACGTGCTCACTGGGCTTGGCATTTGGTATGAAAATCACTAGACTTTGTATCCTTGCAATTCCTTCGCCTCGTCGGCTGCTTTCCTGAACATCAACTTCGTATTCCTTTCCGATCTCAACAGGCTTAGGTATGAATCCACCGCCTCTGCCTCGAAAGCCTCTTCTTTCTTCCATTCTTTTCACCTCACAGCTCGTTGACAAAAATAGTAATTCTTCTCTCATTCGGCACCTTGCTTAGTTGTCAGTTTTCCATATTTTCCAACGTTTAACTGTATTTCCCCTTTGAAGCTTGTGACGTAACCATTTTCTACGACTATTATGTCGTTGACTTTCACTTGATCAATCTGTTCGTTCCACAATGTCAGCTTTATCGTGCCTGTCTCGTCGCCGATGACTGCGTTTGCCACCTTGTAGGTTTCATCCTTGAACCGTGATGTGACTTCACGTGCGTCTTCTTTTTCCATCACTTTAGCTTCTATGCTGACGCGTTTCATTCCATTTCGTAGTTCGTTGATTTTCAACTTTGTCAACCCGTTTCTGTTTCCGTTTGTGTTGTTCTTTCCGCGACAGCGAATTTGCCGCTAACCGACCGGATTCTGACTTTCACGCGTTCGCCTATCTTGCAGCTTGGAACAAAAATAAGAAAACCCTGTATTTTCGCAATACCGTCGCCCCTGCTTCCAATGTCATCAATGACAACTTCCAATTCTTGGTTCTCCTTCACAGGCGATTGCTGGAAAAATGGTCTACTCGATTGAAACCTGCTCTTGCTTCCAAATCTTCTCGGTTTTCTTGGCGCATTCTTTGTTTTTTCCGGTAGCCTTCGTGGCATGTCGATTTTTCGTCCTGGTCGCGGACCCAGCCTTTTGGTGCAATCACTCAAGCGTTGAATCTTTGACGCTGGAGTTCCATTCGAGGCCAGTTACATGCAGAAAAGTTCTTCAATAATATAAATCTTGCTAGGTACACATTCGCACCTCGGAACATCTGCCAAACGCGTTTGAGACGCAGTCCATGCAACGAAAATCTAAGATTGCATGGGCAACTGCCCGACTCAGAATCCAAGTATGAAGCTCTCGGCAACCAGACTTGTGAAGAAAGCTACCGTTGCCAGTAGTACACTCTTCAACCACGACGTCTCAGAAGACATGCGCGTAGCAATCGCACATAACGCCACAGTCCAGATGTACGTCGCTACCTGTATGTATCTGAGAACTTCGGAGGCGAGCCATGTATCTGTGGACACCTGATTGATTGCCATTTGGGCTTCTCCTTCGGTGCCTCCCATAAGCTCGAACGGATAGTGAATCGTTGGCAATGTGGAGAATACAGCTACGTTTATGGCGGATTGCACAAACATCGTTATCAATGCAAACCCAATTGACACTAGAATAGTTCTCCACACAGTTGCCGCTCCAAAACCTCGAGTCATAACAAAAAGCAACGCGCCCATGATCACCCATCTTAGGACAAACTGAACAAAACCATACATTGAAAAGCTAAACAAAGAGTTGACAACATTTACCATAGCAGGCTTGAAAAGGCCTCGGAAAAACAATCCGTCAAGCCGAAAGGTAGCGTTTACGTTCTCAGCCCATGTGAACTCAAAACGAATGTCGACTACGTTTCTCCAATCAGCACTTGTACCATTGTCTGCCCAACCATTTTCCGTTCCCAATTGGAGTGTGAAGTTGTTCCATTCAGTCTTGTTGAGTGAAACAATGCTTTCCGTCAAATCATAGTAGAAATAGTTCATCTGATCTGAGAACAGATAGACGCTTGCATTGGCAAGTTGAGAGGTGTCCGGATAAGCAGTCTTCAGTCTGAAAGACATGTTTCTATAGCCTTCTGAACCCGAGCAATTGGCCGGACCCACATTGCTTAGTTGCATCCAGAGGCGTGAGGTATCACTGGAATTGAATTCAATGCTTCTGTTTCCGTAGTAACCTGTTCCTATGCAATCAATGCTTTCGGCGATTGTCGCATTCGAAGTCCACAGACTAGTATTGTTTTCTGTCCATTCGTCGCCTTTTGAAAGGACTGGCAATACCTGTTCATTATACCCTTTGGACACAAAGGCATAAGCAGAGGCCGTGTATGCCACTGAGAAAAGGATCATTATGAGAATGGGACTCAAGTATTTTGGATTTTGAGTTATCGCCTTGAATGCCTTCTGGGGTGCATATATGATTCTGGGTATCTGAGCTATGGGAGATGGCAGTTTCTCCTCAGTTTTTCGTTCGGTCGAATGATTGGCACTCATTAACTGTCACATTCCAAGTTTGAGTCGTCTATACGTTACATAATCCACGTATTCTAGAAAGGGATTTTCAGCTTGGTATTTAACTGTTAGTCTTTGCCTTTGCCTCTTATCAAGCAGTTGGCCTGTAGTGAGAAGAGAGTAAGCGTCGCTGCCGGCTCCTGAACCGTAACTGACCATGAGGACACGTTCATTCGGTTTCGCAACGTCCAGGATGGCGGCTAGACCCAAAGGCGAACAACCTGAATATGTATTGCCAAATTTGGCCACTTGAAGCGATGATAGATACTGTTCTTCCTTGAATCCAAGTTCTTTTGCGATTCTGACTGGGAACTGAACGTTTGGTTGGTGAGCCACAAAATAGTTTATGTCGCTCACTTCTAGATTGAGCTTTTCCATCAGCTTGCTGGCCGCTTTTCTAACATGCTTAAAGTAGGCGGGGTCTCCAGTGAATCTTCCTCCATGACTCGGAAATGGTTCGCCGTCTCTGCGCCAAAAGTCAGGTGTGTCTGATGTGCATGAGTACCAGCCTTCGATTTCAGCTATCACGTCTTGCTTGCCGAAAATGAAAGCTGCTGCGCCATATCCAACGAAAAGATCTAGCTCTCCGCCTGGGCTGTTTCTTGGCGCTGCTTGTGAATTGTCTGTGCCGATGACCATGGCGTGTTCTATGCCTGAATTTGGATAGTGAATCACTGAGGCTGCATCCTTGAACATGCTTGAGGCTGCCTTACAAGCAAACTCCGTGTCTACTGCGTCGACTCCTTGGACGTCTTCATCCTCTTCGCCAAGTCTGAGAACTTGAGCGACTTTTGAGGCTATGGGCTTAACTGCGTACGGATTGGACTCTGAACCTACGTAGATCTTGCCGACTTGTGAGCTATCAACGCCAGAGTGGATCAGTGCGAGTTTCCCAGCTTCTACTGCAGCCGTTATTGAATCTTCATCGATAAACGGCACTGCCCGCTCTAGGTTACCTTCCTTTATTCTGAACTTTGAAGTGTAGACACCATACCCGATGATTCCTGGCACATCATACTCTTTGTTCGGCTTAGTGATCACGTGTCCTTGATGCGGATAATACTCGTCGGCGAAGGTGAAAGCCAAAGAAATCGTTGGAATAACGTCGCTTCTGTCTACGGAGTACCGTCTTCGGAATCTCGGAACGACTTCCTTTCCTTCAAGAACCGAAAAGTCAATCGTCTCATCGCCACGTATCATTCGGTCGGTCAGTCTTCCAGGAACACGTATTCTTCTATCATGGAAGGAGACTATCCCATAGATGAAGCTACCCAGTTTCGTGAATTTATTAGTGGGTTCATTTACCAGCGTGCATACTTCGAGTTTGCCCTTGTCGAAGAACAGGTCAGTTCCGTCCATTTTGCCGTAACTCTTTCTTCCGCAGTTTCCACAGTAGTCTCTTATTTCGAAGTATTCTTTCCCGCAGATTTGGCAGCGGCTTCCTCTCAATCTATCCCCAAGATAGGAAACTCTTCTCTCTATCGGTTCACTGCTCATTCTTAGTCCCTTCCTAGAACATAGACATAGCCTTTGGTTCCAAAACCTTCAAGCTCAAGTACACAACCATACTTGAGTTCAGTATCGCTCTTAGCTTGCCTTTCTCCTGCTTCGTCTCTCAACTGCTTGAAGACTTCGAAAATCTGGGCTCCGCCCGTGGCGCCCAAGGGGTTGCCATCAGCCTTGAGTCCGCCGTTCATGTTTATGAAGAGTTTCTTTCCATCTACCTCATAATATCCTTTGTAATTTTGACAGTTCTCATAGATTGTTTTCCACGCTGTTCCGCGTTTGCAGAGTCCTAGATCCTCAAGCGAGACCATCTCCATGACTGTGGACTGGTCATAGAGTTCCACAACCTGCATGTCCCATGGACCTATTCCGGCCATTCTCAAGGCGTTTCTTGTTGCTGTTTCGCTTACCAGAAAGTGCGTCATGTCTTCTCTTTCGGGATAGGTTAGGTAGTCTGTTGCAGATGAGGAGCCTATAATGCAAATTGGTTTGTCTGTTAGCTTCTTGGCCTTTTCTTCGCTGGTGAGGATGAGGGCTGCTGCGCCATCGGAGATTGGAGCAAAATCGTAGAGTCCCAATGGTTTTCGGGCTTCTTTTCTGGCGTTCAAGACTTGCTCAACTGATATTTTTCTTTGATACTGTGCATACTCGTTCTTCGTTGCATGCAGATGGTTCTTGACTGAAATCTGCGCCAGTGCGATGTTTAGTTTCTCCAAGTCTTCGCCGTCTATTCCATATTTCTTAACGTAGGCTCTGAGCATTAGTTCGTGATTTGCTTCAGGCGTGCATCCTGCATAGTAGCTCCATGGGTCTTCCAGAAGCATCAAATCGTCTCTGATCTTGTCCCAGCGATCTGTCATCTTTTCTATTCCTCCGACCAAGACCGTGTCGTAGGTTCCAGCCTTAATGGCGTTGCACGCGTTCGACAAAGCCGAGCCAAATGAACGAGTTACCTCCATTGGAACATGAAGCTCGGTGAGTTCCGAAAGCCACCCTTCCTCCAATCCAAGCTTGTTTGTTATCGGGAGAAAATAATCCGAAAGATAGCATGCCTGCAAGGCCTTTCGTTCTATGTTGGCTTCTACCGAGGCCTTAAGCCAAGCCTCTTCAATAAGCTTCTCAGGCTCTTTCTCATAATGTTCCCCGAATTTCGTCCTGCCAGCGGCAATTATAGCTGGGCGAATCCGCATACCACCATAACACCTTTTTCATATTCAGTTAGCAAATATCGCTTTCACGTTGACTTTTAAGTGTTTGCCATGTTAGCCTTTGCGGCTTGCAAAAGCAAACTTGCCTTGAATTCGGAAATTGGGATGGTAGGATTCTTGAACTGTTGACTTTGTACGCGACGCGTTATCCTACTAGTTTTTGATATATTTGTTTTGCAATCATGGTTGTTTCTGGCGGTATAACATGTCCCTCACGGCTCGGTTTTATGGGAGACCTTAAATAATCTGAAATGATAAACCTCTTGCTAACATAAGGGATGACTATGGCTAAGTGGGAATGCATGATTTGTGGCTATGTGTATGATTCAGAAGCTGGCGATCATGAGCATGGCATTAAGCCTGGAACCGCATTTGAGCAACTTCCTGCTGATTGGGTTTGTCCAGTCTGTGGTGCAGCTAAAGATCAGTTTGTGAAGAAAGAGTAGACTATTAGCGAACCAATTTTGACAAGACTCCTGAAGCAATACGCTTTGCTTTTTTTGCTCATGAACTGACTTTTTCAAAAACTTATTATCACGTTGTGGCCCAATATGGATTGACCACTAATGCCGATCACTAAGATAAGAAAAAGAGACGGCAGAATAGTAAGTTTTGATTCGAGCCGAATCAAGGATGCTATTCACAGAGCTTTTATAGCGGTTGAGCTCGGAGGCGGCGAAAAATCAATAGATATAACCAAGGAGGTTGTCCTGCTTTTAGAGGCCAAATTCAAAGAAGAGATTCCGTCGGTCGAAGATGCTCAGGACTTTGTCATACAGGTCTTGAAGAAGAACGGCTATGAGAGAGTTGCAGATGAATACGCAGCTTACAGGGAAAAGAAAACTGAAATCCGAGCATTAAGAGAAACGCTTGGAATAGAAGCGCCAAAACTGACCGTCAACGCCTTGGAAGTTCTGAGGCAGAGATACCTTTTGAAAGATGAAAACGGCCAGATCACTGAGACACCTGCTCAACTGTTCACGCGAATAGCCAAAGCGGTGGCTCAAGCTGAACCGACGCACGGCGGAAACGCAAAACAAGCCGAGAAAACCTTCTACGACATGATGACGAAACTTGAATTCGTTCCCAACTCGCCGACTCTATTCAATGCACGAACTAAGCTTGGTCAGCTCTCTGCATGTTTCGTCCTACCAGTTGAAGACAGCTTGGAAGGCATTTTCACTTCAGTCAAGAACACAGCCATAATTGAAAAGAGCGGTGGTGGAGTTGGCTTTGACTTTTCTAAACTCAGGCCAAAAGGCGACATCGTGAGATCAACAGAAGGAGTGGCCTCAGGGCCAGTTAGCTTCATGCGAGTTTTCGACATGGCAACCGAAGTCATAAAGGCAGGCGGAAAACGAAGAGGCGCCATGATGGCCATTCTAAGAGTTGATCACCCTGACATTATGGAATTCATAACATCCAAACGAAAACAAGGCTTCCTTTCAAACTTCAACATCTCAGTCGCGGCCACTGACGAGTTCATGAAAGCCGTTGAAGGAAACAACGACTACTGGTTGATTAACCCTAGGAACGGCAAGAAAACGGAAAGACTCATCGCCAAAGACGTTTGGAATCTCATGGCAAAATCGGCATGGGAGAGCGGCGATCCCGGCGTAGTTTTCATTGACGAGATCAACAGACACAATCCGACTCCAGAAGTAGGAAGAATTGAGTCAACCAACCCCTGCGGAGAGCAACCACTGCTTCCCTATGAATCCTGCAATCTGGGTTCGATCAATCTTGCGAAAATGTTTGAAGACGGGAAGATAAACTGGGAGAAGCTTCGAGAAACGGTGAGGAGCGTAGTACAGTTTCTTGATGACGTCGTGGACGTAAATAGGTACCCATTGCCTAAGACTGACAAGATTACAAGGGCGAACCGGAAGATCGGTCTGGGTGTTATGGGATTCGCTGATCTGCTCATAATGCTTGGAGTACCGTATGATTCTGAGGCGGCTTTGAAGCTTGGCGATAATATTATGCGGTTTGTGCAGGAGGAGTCGCACAAGAAGTCTGTGGAACTCGGCGAGGAACGGGGGTCTTTCCCGAACTTTGACAAAAGCACTTGGAAAAACAAGTACAGCGCGATGCGGAATGCCACCGTGACAACTATTGCGCCGACGGGAAGCATAAGCATAATCGCCGGTTGCTCCTCTGGAATCGAGCCCATATTCGCGATCAGCTTCATCAGAAACGTTCTGAGCGGAACTAGGCTATTTGAGACAAATCCATGGTTTGAAATCGTGACAAAGAAGCGAGGATTCTACAGCGCTGGGCTTCTTGAGGAAATAGCTAAGACAGGTTCAGTTCAGAAAATTGACGGCGTTCCAGAAGACGTTAAGAGAGTCTTCGTGACGGCCTTGGACATCAAGCCCGAATGGCACGTGAGGATGCAGGCTACATTCCAGAAATACACGGACAATGCTGTATCGAAAACCGTCAATCTTCCAACTAACGCCACTGTCGAAGATGTCAGAGAAATCTATGAGCGTGCATGGAAGCTCAAGTGCAAAGGCGTCACCGTCTTCAGGTATGGAAGCAAGCCTGAGCAAGTGCTCTACATAGGTGAGGTAAAAGGCAAAGAAGGCAAATTCGTTTCTGCAGAATCAGAATATGCCGGTGGGTGCCCAGCTCAGACGTGTCCGTTTCCGAGTTAGACTTGACAATATGAAAAGAAAGAGAAGTAAAGGCCAGCCCCTATCTGGTTGTTTGCAGATTGTAGGCTGTTTTGACACCCGCCTTGTCGAATATTTTCCCCACAGGACAGCTTTTTGCTGTCAGTTCGTGGATTCTTTGGATTCGGTCTTTGGATGCGTCTGCATTTACTGCAATGTCAAAGCTGACTTCAGTGATCGTCCCTTCTGCTTGAGACTTGATCGCTTCCGTGTTCACATCCAAGCCTTTCAGTGCAATCCTCATTTTTTGGGCTGTGAGAGCAAAAATGGTTGCATAACAACCCGCATAGCTCATCAGGGCAAGCTCAAGCGCCGATGTCCCTAAGTCAGTGCCAGTTTCACGTGGAAGATCCAAGCATACGGAGTGTGATCTGCCATCGTCAACATCAATCCTGAACCCTTTGACAAGTTTCGCGTTTCCATACAGTTTCGCCAAGTGTCTCGCCTCTCACCGTTTTCGTGTTCTTGAAGCAAAAAGCATTTATATCTGGCCAACTTATATGTTTTTCGTACGGATTGGTACGAAAAACGCACATATTGGTACGAAAATCGGAAGGATGATCTATGTCAACTCTGGATGAAATGGACTCAAAAATACTTGGACTACTACTGAAAGATGGTCGAATGTCTTTCACAAACATTGCTGAGAAGCTTAGGGTGAATGAGGCAACTGTGCGCAAAAGGATTTCCGCTTTGCGAAGAGACGGTGTGATCAAGAGGTTCACTGTAGTAGTTGATCATGCGAAGCTGGGCATGAATACTGTAGCCATAGTGGGCATAGAAGCCGATCCGACGAAGCTTTTGGACATTGCTCAGAAGCTTTGCGATCTCAAAGAGCTGAAGTGTGTTGCGACTTCGAGCGGTGATCATATGATAATGGCTGAAGTCTGGACGAAAAATGGAAAGGAGTTGACGAAGTTGATGTCTGAGAAAATTGGAAAAATAGAGGGCGTGGAGAGGATTTGTCCAGCGTTGATTTTGGAGAAGCTGAAAGAATAGTCCGAGCATAGGATGCTGAATGTAAGATGGGTATGATACCTGAAGAGCATAGGGAGCATTTGAAAAGCGAGCTTAAGACGCTCGAGAAGCCCGTTAAGATTGTGATGTTTACGCAAGAGTTTGAGTGTCAGTATTGCGGGCAGACCCGGAAGTTGCTTGAGGAATTGACAGGTTTGACGGATAAGGTGAAGGTTGAGGTTTTCGATTTCGTGAAGGATTCTGTTAAGGCTAAAGAGTTCGGTGTTGACAAGGTTCCTGCTTTGGTTTTTATCGGTGAGAAGGATTTTGGCGTAAGGTTTTACGGAATTCCGTATGAGTACGAGTTTCAGACACTCATCGAAGCAGTGAAGCTAGTATCAAGGGGTCAGACCGTACTTTCGGAGCATACAAAGGAGAAGCTAAAACAGATCAGGACTCCTGTCCACATTCAAGTGTTCGTCAGTCTAACGTGCCCGTTCTGCTCGATGTCTGCGGTCTTGGCTTACAATTTTGCAGTGGAGAACGATCTGGTAAAAGCGGATGTGGTTGAGGTTGGCGAGTTTCCACCGCTCAGTTTGAAATATATGGTTATGGGCGTTCCGAAAACCGTGATCAACGAGAAGCAGGAGTTTGTGGGCGCGTTACCTGAGGATTTGTTTCTTGAGCATGTGCTACTTGCGACTACTTGAGAACGTTAAATGACTTAAATGGTGAGGAATGTGAAGGAGAAAAAGATCACACTTCAAGTCTTGGGTATGCATTGCGCAGCGTGTGCTCAGGGCATCGAAGCCGTATTGTCTAAGACTGAGGGCGTTCTGGAGGTTAAAGTGAATTTTGCAACTAAGGAGCTTCTTTTGAGGTACGATGCTGATAAGATTGATATTGACAGGGTTAAGGCGCTTGTCAAACGCGGTGGTTATGAGGCTGTTGAGCGTGTTGAGGATGTTGCTGGGAAGCGCAAGAAGGAGATTAAGCATCAGCTCCTTCTGTTCGGCTTGGGTTTTACTTTAACGATTCCTATTGTTATTATCACGTATTTGCTTTCGTTTCCTGAGAAGAATCTTGTGCTGTTTGCGTTGACCACACCTGTCCAATTCGTTGTTGGTTTTCATTTCTATCGCGGTGCGTACACTTCGATTAGGAACAGGTTTGCGGACATGAACGTACTGGTGGCTTTGAGCGCTTCTGCTGCTTACGTTTATTCGATATATTCGACGTTTGTTGCTCCTGGAGGTATGGCGTTTTATGAGGCTTCTGCTGTTGTCCTCACGACCATCACCTTGGGCATGTTGCTTGAGGAGATGGCTGTTGAGCGTACGGGCGACGCTTTGAAGAAGCTTATGGCTTTGCAGCCGAAGATGGCGGTTGTCGAGCGTGATGGTGTGGAGAAGGAGGTTCAAGTTGATGATGTTTTGGTTGGTGACGTGGTTGTTGTGAAGCCTGGGCAGCGTATTCCTGTTGATGGCGCGGTTGTGGATGGCCATTCGTTTATTGATGAGTCAATGATTACAGGTGAATCTGTTCCTGTTGAGAAGAAGGTTGAGAGCAGGGTTTTTAGCGGCACCTTCAACAAGACTGGAACTCTGAAGTTTCGCGCCGAGAAAGTGGGGGCGGAGACCATGCTAGCGCAGATTGTTAGGCTAACACGTGAGGTTCAGGCGAGCAAGGCTCCGATTCAGCGGATTGCTGACCGTGTCGTGAACGTTTTTGTCCCTGCTGTCGTGTCTATTTCGGTTGCAGCATTTGCGGTCTGGTATTTTGTTTTCGGCGATGAGATGATGGCTTTAACGACTCTGGTGAGTGTTTTAGCTGTTTCATGTCCCTGTGCCTTAGGCATTGCAACACCAGCAGCGATTATGCTGGGCGTGGGCAAGGGTGCGGAAAACGGGGTTCTCATCAAGAACACCGCGATTCTGGAGGTTGTCAAGAACTTGGACACGGTGGTTTTTGACAAGACGGGCACATTGACGAAGGGCATGCTTGACGTTACTGAGGTTGTAGCTGAAGATCGGAAGGCGGTTTTGGAGCTTGCGGCTGTTGCCGAGAAGCGGTCTGAACATCCGATAGGCGAAGCTGTCGTCAAGAAGGCGGAAAGTGAGGGAATTACCGTGGAAGAACCAACGTCTTTTGATGCTTTGCCTGGGTTCGGAGTCTCAGCAAAGGTCAAAAGGAACAAGGTTCTGATTGGAAATCGTCCGTTGATGAGGGAAAGTAAGGTTTCGGTTGAACATTTGGAAGGAGACATTCAGAGGCTTGAGAGTGAGGGTAAGACGGTTTTGATTGTGGCTGTTGATGGCAAAGCGGTGGGGTTGCTAGCGGTTTCGGATACACTGAAAGAGCATTCAAAAGAGGCGACTGAGACTTTGCAGCGAATGGGTCTACGTGTTGTCATGCTTTCAGGCGACACTAGACGAACGGCTGAAGCCATTGCTAAGCAGTTGGGCATTAACGAGGTCATAGCGGAGGTGATTCCTGCCCAGAAGGTTGAAGAGATTAAGAAGCTTCAGGAGCGGGGCAGATTTGTTGCCATGGTAGGTGACGGTATCAACGATGCCCCTGCGATTACGCAGGCTAACGTGGGCATAGCCATTGGAAGCGGTACTGACGTGGCTATTGAAGCTGGAGATATTGTACTCATTAAGGATGACCCGCGAGATGTTGCAGTCAGCATCAAACTCAGCAGGAAGACCTTGGCGAAGATCAAACAGAACCTGTTCTGGGCATTCTTTTACAATCTGATAATGATTCCCTTGGCAGCAGGAGCTCTATACCCATTTCTGAAGGTTTTGATACCCCCAGAATTTGCAGCAACCTCGATGATTCTCAGCGACATAACAGTCGTAGGAAACTCCATGCTGCTAAGAAGATGGAAACCCTAGAAACTCGCCGTCAAAGCATTCGTTATGGAAGATGTTAAATAGTCTACGCAACGAGATATCGTGCTATTTGTACAACATCACAAAGGAGGCGAGAAGAAAACATGAACAACAAAATGATGTACCAGCTCCTTGGCGGCATACTAGTCCTGATAGCTCTAATTCTACTTATAGTTCAGCATTTCGGGTTCTACAACTTCTATGGCGACGCAAGCAACAAATGGTACTTTTACGGCTTGGACGGACTAATCGGTCTTATTGGCATCATAATCGCGGCAATGTCCTATATGAAGAAACAGCCGGCACCAGCACCGACCCCCACATAAAACCTTAAACCCAACAAGAAGCAAAGGGCATAACGTCACGTTTTTATCCTTGTTAAACATCGTTCTGCGTTCCTAAGTGGCACCAACGAAATGCTTCACTCGCTCAGACTATTGGCAAACGGCTCGAAACCTGAATCCTCTCCAATTACCCGCGATAGCGGGGTTTCTGTCGTTGGGCAACCTCAGCCTATCTTAGAGTCTCAATGAGTGCCGACATGCCGCTTGCCGCAAAAACCAGCAACTCAAACGTCCTATACGCATCAATCATACTGCCAGCAACATATTCAACTTTCAACCCGTCAACCCTTATCACTGATGGCAACAATGCGGCCACATCTGCAAAACTTGTCGACTGAAAGGTCACACCCACCTTGACAGGCTTTTTCGCCACAAGTAGCTTGGTCTTCTTCCTTTTAAGATTGGAAACGGCCTTTCCGACGCTTGCCCGCAGTTCCTTCTCGATAATGGGCATGCTGGCGCTTCTGGCTGATAGCCTGCTCAAAGAGTGCTTCAAAGCCACAGTCTCTATCCACGGAGCATACCGCTCAACGTCATCCTTTAGAAGCTGTGCCTCGCCAGCAACCAGCACAATAGGCACCTTAAACTCGCCAGCTACATAACCGTTCAAAAGAAACTCGCTTGCTGCAACCCCATTCACTTCAACCTTGTTGATGCTTGCACCGCTGTATGTATGATCAAACGTTGATTTGGCGGTTCCGAACTTTGCATGGTAACCTAGGAACAAAGCCGCGTCGCATTCTTCGACACCTGCAACCATGCTCAAAGGCCGAGGAAATCCCCTGACAATCTCCACGCACTCAGGCAAATCATCCACTAAAAGATTGACCATAGGTCCATGGCTGTCAGCAACGACCACCTTTTCAAAACCGTTCTTGTTTAGCTCATCAACAACTGTCAGAGTGATTCTTGTGGCAATACCCCTTGCTTCGCTATACAAGACGCCTTTCAAACTTGTATGCCCTGGAATAACCACATAGGGCATGCCTTCCAAATCAACCGAAACAAACGCCTTCACACAAACCGCCAGCCTACAAGTCTACGCAAAACACATTAAAGCGTTTCCATGCCTCACGAAACGGTATAGTGCGGCAATCTAGTCTATAGCCAATCGCATCCGACGATTGCTGTCAGCTGGAGAACATGCACGTTTTCTGAAAGTCGTTTACTATTGCTTCTTTATCAGATACTCCTGTATCGCCTTAGCTGCTCGCTTGCCTGCACCCATGGCGCTAATAACAGTGGCTTCACCTGTTACGATGTCTCCGCCAGCGTAGACACCCTCAATGCTCGTCTTGCCGTTCTCATCTGCCACTATCGTGCCCCACTTTGTAACTTGTAATCCCTCAGTCGTGCTCTGAATAATCGGATTTGGTGTTCGTCCGATTGCAACGATGACCGTGTCCACATCCATGGTGAATTCCGAGCCTTTGCAGGGAAGGGGTCTGCGTCTGCCGGATTCGTCGGGCGGTCCCAGCTCCATGCAAATGCATTCCATGGCTTTCACCCAGCCTTTTTCGTCTCCTATAAACCGTAATGGAGCAGCCAAGAACTTACAGACAATGCCTTCTTCCTCAGCGTTCTCTATTTCCTCTTGTCGAGCGGGCAATTCCTCACGCGAACGTCTGTAAACGATGCACACTTCCTCAGCGCCTAAACGCAGAGCGGAACGCGCTGAGTCCATAGCCACGTTGCCGCCGCCGATGACAACAACGTGCTTACCAATGCGAATAGGTGTGTCATATGCTGGAAAAGCATAAGCCTTCATCAAATTGACTCTGATCAAGAACTCATTTGCTGAATAGATTCCGCCCAAATCCTCACCGGGTACATTCATAAATGCTGGAAGCCCAGCGCCTGTTCCTATGAAAACGGCTTCAAAGTCTTCTTTCTTAAGAAGTTCAGGAATTGTGAAGGTTCTTCCAATGAGATAGCCAAGATAGAGTTCAGTGCCTAGCTTTTCGACGTAGTCAACTTCAGCCCGAACTATGCTTTTGGGCAAACGAAACTCTGGAATCCCGTAAACCAACACACCGCCTGGCAAGTGAAGCGCTTCAAACATCACAATCTTGTGGCCCAGCTTGGCTAGCTCGGCCGCAACTGTAAGCCCAGCTGGACCCGCACCAATCACTGCAACCTTCTTGCCCGTTGATGGAGTCTTTTCGGGCATTGTAATACCCTTTTTTCTTTCCCAGTCAGCCAAAAACCGTTCAAGTCTGCCAATGCTAACAGGTTCACCGACCTTTCCCATGACACAAGGCTTCTGACACTGCTCCTCTTGTGGACAAACCCGTCCGCAGATCGCCGGCAAAGCATTTTTCTCTTTAATCTTTTTTATAGCTCCCTCATACTTCCTTTCGCGCAACAACTTGACAAACTCAGGGATGGAAACCTCTACTGGACAGCCCGACACGCACTGCGGTTTTGGGCACTGTAAACAACGGCTTGCTTCTTCGAGAGCTTGTTCTTCCGTGTAGCCCAAGGCTACCTCGTCAAAGTTCTTCCTGCGTACCTCGGGTTTCTGCTTCGGCATTGCCATGGCTTCTTTCTTAATCTTCGGCTTAGGCTTACTTTCCGCCACAACGACAGCCTCCGAGCTCCCATAGCAAAGAGCTTAAACGCTCTTCTGGCAGGAACATTCTCTGCCGCTTGATCAACCCGTCAAAATCAACCTGATGCCCATCAAACTCAGGTCCATCCACACAGCCAAACTTCATCTTACCACCAACGGTCGCGCGGCAGACGCCGCACATGCCCATTCCATCAACCATTATAGGCGTTAGACTCACGACCGTCGGTACACCAAACGGCTTCGTCAACTCACTGACTTTCTTCATCATAACAACAGGGCCCATCGTGACACAATGGTCAAACTTCTCATTCGACAGAACGTCCTTAAGAAAATCCAGACCCTTGAAGCCTTCTGAGCCATCATCTGTTGCCACGTAGAGCTTGTTGCTCAACGTTCTCATCTCCTCCTCGTAGAAAAGCAGATTTTTGATCCTCGCGCCGATGACGGTTGTGACTGTGTTTCCTGCCTCTCGGAAAGCTTGGGCCTGCAAGCGTATCGGTGCAATCATCACGCCGCCTCCGACACACAAGACGTTCCCAAAGTTTCTGATCTCTGAAGGAACGCCGAGAGGACCAGTGATGTTCCAGATGGAATCGCCTTCCTTCAGGAGCGCGAGTTGCTTTGTTGTCTTTCCGACTTCGTTAAAAGCGAAGCTCACCGTTTCCTTCTTTGTGTCATAACTGCAAATCGTTAAGGGTATGCGTTCACCCTTTTCATCTATGATGATGATTATGAATTGACCAGGCTTAGCCTTTTTAGCCATGATCGACCCTTCAACCTCGAAAAGCTTGATTTTTGGTGCCAGCTCCTTCTTGGTGACGATTCTATACATTCTGTGTTACCTCCATTTCCAAGGATGGCAATGAAGCGATTCTCTTAACAAACTCGTCAAGCTTCTGGTTGAAGTCTCCAACGCAGCGCGGTGAAGCAAGAAAAAGCTCGAAACGGTCGGCCAGATTCATCTTCTTCAAAGCATCTCTTAGCACGGCCATGTTTCTTTCAGCGGTTTCCTTTCCCTCCTGAAGCTTGCAGTCTTCTGGAGAGCACACAGCGGCAAATACGCCGTCAAAGCCGCTACGCAATGCGTTGACTACGTGAACGGGGTCAAGAGCCTTGAAGCACGGAATCTCCATAACCACAGCTTTCTTTTCAAACAGCAAACTGCTCGGATCGTCCAAAGCTGAGAACTCCGACCACTGGCAACACAGAACAAGAACCACCGGAGACTTGCCACTGGCCTTCAATCTTTGGGCTGCTTCTCCATAACGCTTCAGCACATCTTCAAACTCGAAACCCTTAACCTGAATAGCATGATGCGGACAAACTAGAGCGCACGCTCCACAACCCATGCAGTAGTCATTGAGGATAATTGGAGTTGCGAGTGGTTCGGCTTCAATTGCACTGTATGGACAGATGAAAACACACTTGTCGCAGCCTACGCACTTGTCGGTATCATATACCACTTTCCGAGAATATTTCACCATTTTCAACGTGTCTTTGCTCAAGCCGAATTGCTGAAGCACAGCCTTGCCCAGAATGAGCCTTCTTGCGTTTATCTTTGTGCCCTCTTTGTAGCGGCAGAAAGCATCCTCACACTGAATCGAAACCACATTCTTGATGCCAGACTTCAGAACCTTAAAGATGAACTCGGTTGGAATACGGCCGGAACAAGGCAAACGCAACGGAATAAAGCCTTTTACAGTGATGCCTTGCTCTTTCAGAATCTCCTCAATCTCACACGTTGCAGGCGAGTTTCCCCTACACATCAAAACCAGCGTATCGCATTCGGTTTTTTCCCGCATGCTTTTGATGCAGTTGAGCAAGCTATCATAATTGTAGTAGACCATCTCAATGGCAAAAACTGGACAAGCACTGTAGCATATCCCACATACTTGACACTTCTGCAGGTCGATTTCCACCTTGCCTGTATCGGTATCGCGCTTTATGGCCTCATACGGACAAATTGAATGACAAATGCAACACTTGCTGCACAAATCCTGGTTGATTTTAACCGCCGCTATACATGCCTCTGTCATTTTCGCATTCCCTCGATTTTCCTTACATTCGGCCTACCGTCAAATTGCCTAACGACCGACGAGAAGCATTTGCAGAGAAACATAAACAATATAATGGTTTTGGCTTGAAACCTACTGTTTGTAATATGGTCTGCGAATGTACCCGTGAGCTTCCACAGCTGCGGTTATGCCTTGCCCAACAGCCGTTCCGACCTGCTTCACAGGATGATTCGTTATGTCCCCAGCCGCATAAACGCCCGCAATATTCGTCCGCTGCAGACAATCAACAATAACGTAACCATATTCATCAACAACCACACCCGCTTCTCCCGCAAGCTGACTGTTCGGATCCTGACCAATCTGAACAAAGACACCGTCAATGGACATTTCCTTGATTTCTCCAGACCTGCTATTGAATAATGTTACTTTGCTGACTGTTCTTTCCCCCTTAATTTCCCTGATCTCACTGTTCCACAGCACCTCAATGTTCTTCCTAGCCTCTAGATCCTTTACAAGAGCCGCCTCAGCTCGGAACGCATCACGACGATGAACAATCTTGACCTCAGAAGCAAGCTCAGCAAGATAGAGAGCAGTCATTATCGCCGAATTTCCTCCACCAACAACCAACGCCCGCTTGCCCTTGAAAAGCGGCCCGTCGCAAAGTGCGCAAAGGCTTACGCCTCTTCCATGAAATTCCTTCTCGCCTGGGACGTCAATTGCACGGTAATGCGCACCCGATGCAATGATGATTGCACCGGCCTCGTAAGCGTTCTTATTGGTTTTGACGATTTTTCTTGCGCCCTTCAATTCCAGACCTGAAACTCCCTCAAATTCACGCACTTCCACGCCGCTGCTCCTGCAATGAGCAGCCAACTTCTGTGCCAATTCCATTCCTCCAATGTTTTGAAGACCAGGATAGTTTTCTACGAGAGGAGCGTCTAATGTCGTACCGCCGGCCATTTTCTCCTCCAGAACCAACGTTTTCAATCCGCTTCTTGCACCATAGATCCCTGCTGCCAAGCCTGCAGGACCACCACCGACTATTACAAGGTCCCAAATCTCCATTTCAAACGACCTTTTTCTAAGCCAAATACACTAGCGAATCACAAGTTAATCAATTATTCGCAGGACATTGCGATAAGACTTAACTAAAACTAGCATTGAATAAGAGTGAAGGAGATTTAACGGTGAAGGCAGAAACGCCGCAATCTCGCTTGACAGGCATGCTAGGCTTCACCATCATATGGATCGGCCAAATGTTCTCCTTGATGGGGACAAACATGACAGGCTTCGCCACGACATTTTGGGCCTATTTCATTACGCATCAAGCAACAGCATTGGCATTGGTCGGCTTCTTCAACTTTGCTCCAATAATATTGGCCAGTCCGATAGCTGGAGCGATAATCGACCGCTACAGCCGCAAGAAAATAATGATGCTGGCCGACCTGTTTGCAGGCTTGCCCACGATAGTCATCTTGCTGCTTTATTCCACGGGCAACTTGCAGGTCTGGCATCTCTACATAACAGGGGCAATCACGGGAACGTTTCAGTCTTTCCACTTTCCAGCATATTCTGCTGCAGTTACTATGTTGGTGAGAAAAGAGCAATATGGTCGTGCTAATGGCATGCTTGCTACGGCTCAATTTGCCACGGCGATATTTGCGCCCATAGTCGCAGCGCTACTGCTGACTGTTCTTGGCAATGATCAGGGAATCAAGACGGCGATGTCGATTGACATAATCACCTTCACAATAGCAATCAGCATGTTGTTCTTCGTACATATTCCACGACCTGCAACAACTGAAGTGGGACGCAAAGGCACGGGAAGCATATGGAAGGAATCAGTTTATGGTTTTCGTTACATCTATGAGCGCCCAAGCCTACTCGGTCTCCAGCTCGTTTTCTTCTTCGTCAACCTTGTAGGGAGTTTCAGCAATACTCTGATAGCCCCAATGATACTTGCACGCGCAGGTGATGAAGCCGGAAAAATCATTTTGGGAAGCGTAATGTCTGCGGGAGGAGTAGGCGGACTGGCTGGCAGTATAGCGATGATGATATGGGGAGGCCCAAAGCGCAGGGTGCACGGAGTGCTCGGGGGAATGATGTGTCTCAGCTTACTCGGCGGATTGCTGATGGGCTTTGGTCAAGGGTTGTACGTTTGGGCTTTGGCCTCTTTCCTTGGGTTGTTCTTCCTTCCAATAATCAATGGCTCAAATCAGGCTATTTGGCAGGCTAAAGTCGCTCCAGACGTGCAAGGTCGGGTCTTCTCAACGCGGTTACTGATCGCACAAATATCGGTACCTATAGCCATGCTCATGGCTGGGCCACTAGCCGACATCTTCTTTGAGCCGGCAATGATGCCTACGGGTAGCCTTGCACCGATATTTGGAACACTTGTGGACCCTGGTCCAGGAGCAGGCATGTTGTTAATGTTCATTACCATGGGGATCTTGGGAGTCTTTGTTGCGGTAGGAGGCTACTCAGTTCGTGTCGTGCGAAAAGCTGAGGATATTCTTCCAGACCATGATGCAAAACCTGCTCCAGAAAGCGGAAAACCGACCTAGAAGAGGAACACCCGTTCACTTCTTCCTTTGGGACTTTACCACTTCAATGAAATTTCTGTAAATGTCTTCACCATGTTCGGTGTCGTTAACTTCTGGATGAAATTGGACTCCGTAAAAAGGCTTGACCACGTGCTTTGCTGCTTGAATCTTGCAGTTCTCAGACACTGCAAGCACCGCAAAACCTTTAGCTTCTTTCACTTCATCATTGTGCGACTCCCAAGCGCGAAACACTCTGGGGATTCCTTTGAATAGGTCGTCCTCTTCGATGACCTTCACTCTTGCTAAGCCGTACTCTGGAATCTCAGAGGGACCAGCCTTCCCTCCACAAAAAACCGCCATCAGCTGGAGCCCGACACAAATTCCAAACACTGGTCCGTCGAACTCCTTTAGATAATCTGTGCATAAGCCCAGTCTTGGTGACTCCCAAGCGATTCTAGGTGCTCCTCCACTCAGCACGAGCCCGTCGGCGTCTATCGCGTCTACAGGCGTAGTGTTTGGGATTATCTTTGAATCGCACTCAAGCTCTCTTAAGACTCTCCAGATTCGGTGAGTCCACTGGCCTCCGTTGTCAACAACATAAACCTTGACAGGATTACTCATATTCAATCGTCCCTGGCGGCTTGTTTGTTACGTCGAACACGACTCTGGTCACATGGTCTTTCAGAGTGTTCGTGATTCTGACTGATATTCTCTCTAGCACCTGATGAGGAATCTTCGAGTATGCGGCGCTCATTCCGTCTAGGCTCTCGACAGAACGAACGACTATGATGTTTCCGTAGGCCCTAACGTCGCCGTGAACCCCAACAGCCTTGCAAGGCAGCAGAACAGCAAAGTATTGCCAAGGTCTCGCCATTTCGTTGTTTTTGACTGCTTTTTCAATCTCTTCTTCGACGATGGCCACGGCCTCTCGAATGATATTAGCGTTTTCTCTAGTGGCTTCTCCGATAATCCGCACTGCCAGTCCGGGGCCTGGAAATGGTTGCCGTTCGTAGATTTCAGAAGGCAATCCCAAGCTTTTTCCGACGATTCTGACTTCGTCCTTATACAAATCTCTCAATGGTTCAACGATTTCAAACTCTATTTTTTCCGGCAGACCCGCAACATTGTGGTGCGATTTGATACGATCTCTCAGTCCACCGCCACTTTCTATCCAGTCTGGTGCGATGGTTCCTTGGACGAAGTACTCGGCGTCTTCTTTTTCTGCTATTTCCTCAAAGATTCTGATGAACAATTCGCCTATGATTTTTCTTTTTTGTTCAGGTTCTATCACGCCTTTGAGTTTTTCATAGAACCTTTCTTTCGCATCGACAACGAGGACGCTCAAGCCCAGTTCTTTGAGCATTTTCGCGTTGTTTTCTATCTCGTTCTTCCTCATAAAGCCAGTGTCGACCAGAACACATTTCAGGCTTCTCCCAATTGCTTTATTCACTAGAAGCGCGGCGGTCGTAGAGTCAACGCCGCCAGAAATTCCAACGATAGAATTACCCTTTATCGTGTTTTGCAACTCTTTGATTTTTTCATGCGTGAATTCCTTTGCATCGAACATGAAATCATCGAGAGCTTAGATGAAGCAAGAAATATAAAAAGAATGGGTTAAAGGAATCTTCGCTGACTACTTTGGTTTTTCTCCGCAGACCTTGACGCTTACAACTGAATTTGCGAACTCTTTTGCATTTTCAATTGGTAAGCCGGTTTCTTCTATTATGACTTTCGCGCTTGGATCGCTGATGACGTCGATGGGGAAGCTCGTTTCCTCGACTATTTTCACCTCTCGGAAACCTGCCTCTTTGATTAGTTCTATGTATTTGGCTTTCAATTCAGCTCCTGACACGCATCCAATGTACGCTTCAATGCTTTTGCTTAGGGCTTCAGGAAGCTTCTTCAGCAGAACAATATCTGAAATCATCAATCTCCCCCCGGGTTTCAACACTCTGAACGCTTCTTGGAATACTCGTTTCTTGTCTGGTGACAGATTGATTACGCAGTTGGAAATGATGATGTCTGCAGTATTATCTGCCACAGGCAGATTTTCAATCTCTCCAAGACGAAACTCTACATTCTCGTATTTGCCTTCTCTGCAGTTTTCTCTTGCTTTATCGAGCATTTCAGCCGTCATGTCAATGCCAATTACTTTTCCCTTTTCTCCGACTTTCTTTGCGGCCAAGAAACAATCAAGTCCTCCTCCTGAGCCGAGGTCTATAACTGTCTCTCCTTCTACCAAGGATGAAAGAGCAATTGGGTTCCCGCATCCTAGACTGAAGCTGGCTCCTTCTGGAACAGACTTAATTTCTTCTCTTGTGTAACCGATTTTCTGGTCAACTTCAGATCCGCAGCTGCAACATGCGTTTCTTGCTGCTTTGGCGTAGCCTTGTCTTACGACTTTCTTTATTTCGTCTTCTTTCATTTTAGACACTTCCCTCCTTGAAAACTTCTTTGAGCATAGGTCCAAGCATGATTCTTACCGATTCTCCAAGGTCGTCAGCCTTGACCATCACTATACAGCAGATCTCGCCCTTGCGTTCACACCCTATAACTGCTAATTTGTCGTTTGGCTTAAGCTTCGCTTTTTCCCGCAAATCCTTCGGAAGAACTATTTGCCCTTTTGAATCCAAGGTTACCACGGCATCAACTCTGCAACATCCTTCATTGTTGTTCATGCTTTGCCTTCCTCGAAAGAATGAGTGCTGTTCGGAATATTTAGCCTTTTCGGAAAAGTTGGAAAATTCAGAAATATCCTACAATGAATCTAGGACCATCTTGGGACAGATGGGAAGACTAAATTGCTAGCGCAAGCAATTCTGCTATGTCCATGATCTGGAGTTTGCCTTCCAATCCTGTGGTTTTCACTGCGTCTTCGAAAGTCAATAGGCAGTATGGGCAAGCTACGGCAAGAATGTCTGCGCCTGCTTCTGCTGCGTCTTTGACTCGTGTTTCAGCTAGGCGCTCGCCTGGAATGTCTATCCACATTCTTCCCCCTCCGCCTTCACAGCAGACACTTCTTGCTCGATTCCGGTCAAATTCCAGCAGCTTTACACTTGGAACACTTTCTAGGACTTTGCGAGGTTCGTCGTAAATGTTGTTCTGTTTACCCAAGAAGCATGGGTCATGGTAGATGACTTTTTTGTCAACTTGCTTCGTAAATGTAAGCTTCTTTTCGTCGATCAGTTTGGCGAAGAGTTGAGAGTGATGTAGAGGTTCGAAACTCGTTTGGTTGTAACGGTTCTTGAAAGCATGATAGCCATGTGGGCAGCTCGTCACTGCTTGCTTGACGTTGTATTTGTTGATGAGCTTCATATTCTCCTCAACGAGAAAGTCGAACAAGCCTTTCTCACCCATGCCGTAGACTTCGCTTCCGCAGCAGTTTTCCTCATCGCCAAGCACGCCGAAGTTTACATTTGCCTTTTGCAGGCATGTGGCCATACTCTTGGCAACGTTCTGGACGCGTGGATCGTAAGCAGATGTGCAGCCGACGAAGAGTAGGATGTCTGCACCTTGTGAGATAGGCTTAAGGCTTAAACCTTGAGACCATTCTGAACGTTTGTTGCGTATTCGTCCCCATGGGTTGCCATTTTTGAATATGCTTTCCAGTGCATCACGTATCGTTGGGGCCAGTTGCCCTTCTTCGACTGCCATGCTGCGGATGTCAATCAGAAATTCGTAGGGGTTCAAGTCCTTTGGACAACGGACACCGCAGGTGCTGCAGGTCGTGCAGCTCCAAACCTCGTTTTGAGGGTGAATCGATAATTTGCCAAGTGTGGCCGCTTCTCGCATATAACGCCTAATGTTAAGATTGGCCTTTTTCGCTACAGGGCAGCTTCCGGTGCATGTTCCACATTGGATGCATTCGAGAAGTTTGTGTTTCTGGGTGAGTTCTTGAGCATTCATTTTGCTCATCACTTTTTATTAGAACGGGAGCGTAAGGTTATTAAAGCGTTTTCCCCCGTATGAATCGAAACATATCTACGAAGCCGGAGATTATCTTAATGGAGAAGAAGGCTCCGAAAATCGGCATTTTTGTCTGTGAATGCGGGGGCAACATAGGCGACGTTGTAGACGTGAAAGCTGTTATCGACGCAGTCAAAGGCTGGGAAGGTGTTGCCACCGCCAAGTATCACAAGTACATGTGTTCAAAGCCAGCGCAAGAAATCATAATTGACGCTGTGAAGAAGGAAGGCTTGGACAGGGTCATAGTAGCCAGCTGCACGCCCCGTATGCACCTTGCGACTTTTCAAAGCGTCTTGGAACGTGCAGGCTTGAACCCCTTCATGCTCGAATTCGTCAACATCAGAGAACAAGATTCTTGGATTCACGGTCCGCATGCATCACCAGAAGCTACGAAGAAAGCCATAAGCCTCATAAAAGGCGGGTATGAGCGGGCCAAAGAGCTTGAGCCGCTAGAAACTGTAAGCGAGAAGGGTACGAGGGAGATTCTTATCATAGGCGGCGGCATATCTGGAATCACTGCCGCGCTAGAGCTTGGGTACCTGGGTTACAAGGTTCATCTTGTTGAGAGGAAGCCGAGCATAGGCGGAAATATGGCTAAGTTAACGAAGGTTTTTCCAACTCTAGATTGCGCTCAGTGCATTCTGACGCCTAGGATGGCTGAGGTTGGAAGAAACCCTAACGTCAGTCTGCTTACGTATGCAGAAGTGAAAGAGGTCAGCGGGCGACCAGGCAACTATAACGTTAAGGTTTTCATGAAACCCCGCGGCGTCGACGTTCAGAAGTGTCGAAGTTGCGGTGTCTGCACGAAAGTCTGTCCAGTCGTCGTTCCAGACGAGTTTAATGAAGGACTGTCAACTAGAAAGGCGGCATACGTGGAGTTTCCACAAGCTGTGCCTTCGGCTTACTGCATTGATTTTGCTGCTTGCACCAAATGTGGAAAGTGCGAGCAGTTGTGTCCGGCTAAGGCAATCAGTCTGGAGGATCAGGGTTGCATGGTCGATTTGAAGGTTGGCGCAATAATTGTGGCCACTGGCTTTGAACTTTATGATGCGAAGAAGCTTAACACTTATGGTTTTGGGACGTACAAGGACGTTATTACCATGATGCAGTTGGAGCGATTCATATCTGCTACGGGTCCGACTAGTGGAATTGTCAAGCGTGCAGATGGCACCGATGTCAAGAAGATGGCAATCGTGCTATGTGCTGGTTCGCGAGACAAGAACTACGTTTCCTATTGCAGCCGCATTTGCTGCATGTACTCATTGAAGCAGGCGTTTGTGCTTAAAAAAATGCTTGGAATAGATGTTGTCATTTACTATACGGATATTCGAGCCACGGGTAAAGGTTACGAAGATCTTTATTGGCGAGATCAAGAAGCAGGTGTTGGTTTCATCCGCGGCAAGGTTGCTGAGGTCTACAAGAGCAAAAATGGCAAGCTTGTTGCTGTGACTGAGGACACAATAACAGGCGAGATGATTGAAGACGAGTTTGACATGATTGCTTTGGCGACGCCAATGGTTGCACCTAGCGGTCTGAAGGAGCTTGCCGATAAGATGAAAGTTTCCATCGGCGAGGATGGCTTTGTGACTGAAAAGCATCCTAAGCTTGATCCTGTTGACACTCTAGTCACTGGCATTTACGCCTGCGGTTGTGGCTTGAGTCCGAAAGACGTTCGTGACACGGTTTCTGACGGCTTGGGTGCATCGGCTAAGGCGGCTTTGTTCTTGAAGAGTGACTATGTCACTACTAGTCCAGAGAAAGCCTACGTTATTGCTGATCTATGTAATGGCTGCAATGCGTGCGTGCCAGTTTGTCCTGTCAACGCTATTAGTATGGTAGAGGGCAAGGCGAAGATTGATCCATTCCAGTGTACAGGTTGCGGCGCATGCATACCTGTCTGTCCGCAAGAAGCGATTGATTTCAAGAATTCGACGATTAAGCAGATAATGGCAATGTTGCGAGGTGTGTTGGCAGAGAAGCAGGCTGGTGAGGTTCGAATTGTGGCTTTCGTTGACAAGAATGTGGGTTACACGGGCATGGACTTCCTAGGACTTGACCGAACGAATTATCCTGAAAATATTCGGATCGTGCCAGTGCCGACTTCAGCCTTGCTCGGCAAGAAGCTTTTGCTTAGCGCCTTTGCCTATGGTGCTGACGGTGTGCTAGTGATTGAAGGATCGCAGGAAATAGATGAGAAATTCTCCAAGAAACGGATGATCGAGATGGGACGGGAACTTGCGGCGTTCGGCATTGAGAGCATGAGAGTCCGCTACAGTTACGTCCCACTGCCTGTCTACAAGAAGGCTGCAGAATTGTTCAGCATGTTTACTGACAGGATCAAAAAGTTCGGACCGCTGCCAGAGGAAAAAAGAGGTAATATAAAACAGAAAATCCAAGTGTGACTCCGACGGCTGCAATTCTAGACGTATTTCAAGCCCTGTTTCCTTTCTCTCATTCACATATCGTGAGTACAGGGCAACTCGAATCTAGACCAATGAATTGATGAGCTAGGACAAATTGCAGAGTTAAGACAAGATGGGTTTAGACTATGAAACGCGTGCTTAGTCTTTCGCCTTTGTCGATCGCTTTTTTGTTGAAGTTGATTCAGGTCGTTCTCATTTTATTATCACATGTCGTATCAATAGTGAATCAGTTGATAATGAACCTTATATAATACCTCTCATAATGAGTTTTGATCTTAAATCAAAGATTAAATCGAGGTGTATGGAAAAATGGTTAGCGAAGGAAGAGGACGGTTGTTCCGAAGGAAAGACGGCAAATACTTGATCTACGTACCGCTGGACTTAGCTGAAGACAGTATGTTTCCGTTCAAGAACTACATAAGGACAAAGCGCGGCGCCGATGCTGTTCGTGTCAGAGTATCCTTCAAGCAAGGGGACAACAAGTTACTCATCGAAGAATACACTGAGCCAAAAAGCAAAGAAGACTAGTAACAGAAAACTCTGCTACACAGGCGCCCGCTGACGAACCTTTCCCCTCCCAATAGAGTCAGCGGGCGCCGACGCTCCTTTTTTTTATCCTTCTTTCGGACGCACAGAAACTATGTGAACAAAACATCATCAATCCAGAATCGCTCAAATTTTTCTGGATAGATCCCTTGTCGATTTCGTTTCGTTGCCAAGTGTTTTTATTATCGTCATAATGATGTGATAGAGAACAACTGCATTGACTGAGGCGTCAGCTTCAAAGGGGCGAGGCCGCAAAGGCTTTTTATAAAAAGTGTGAATATTGTTCAGTGAAAAGGTGGTACGATGAAGAATAATCCAGCTATTCAAACTATGCTTGACCATAAGTCTATTCGGAAGTTTACTGATGAATCGCCTCCTGATGAGACAGTGAAGACAATAGTCAGAGCGGGTCAACAAGCTCCTTTTGCTTCTCAGTATTACAGCGTGCTTCTGTCGCGGAACAGAAAACGAAATCCTTGGAAGGCTCCTCTCTTATTTACGATCTGTGTGGATTCATACAAGTTCGAGCGCATCATGTCTCTAAGAAAATGGAAGTTGGTTACTAACGATCTTACGCTGATGTTTTTCGGGATTCAGGATGCGGCGCTTATGGTTGAGAATATGGTTGTTGCTGGGAGAAGTCTTGGGCTTGGAAGCTGTTTCCTTGGAGGTGCCATGTACAGAGCGGACAAGATTGCCGAAGAGTACAAGTTGCCCCAGAGGGTTTTTCCGTTAGTCCAGTTGGTTATGGGCTATTCTGCAGAAGATCCTCCGATTCGGCCGCGGTATCCCTTGGATTTCGTTTTGTTTGAGGATGAATATCCAAAGTTGGATCAGAAGACGGTCTCGGAAGCAATGCGAGTGATGGACGAGGGGTATCTTGCTCAGGATTATTATAGCAAGGCGAAGTACAAGATACCGTTAGAAGAAGGTCGCAAAGAGACGTTCACTTACAGCGATTACAGTTGGACTGAGCACATCTGCAGAAAATGGGGGCAATGGTATTCAGATCCGAAGGAACTGCTTGAACAGCTTGAGAAACGAGGCTTCTACATCATGGGAAAAAGGCCGAAACAGAAGTAGGACTTAAGATTCGAGTCGTTCCACAAAGATTATAAATGTTTTTCAATGAAACAAGCAACGATATTGGAGGAAATGTTGAAGCTTGGCAATCAGTCTAGATGCACTGCTCATTAACCTGATCCTAAACGTCATTGTGCCTACTATCATACTTTCGCCGTTTCTGTGGCTTGCAGGAAGAGCAATCGTTGGGAAAGAGAAGGCGAAATTCACAGACGCGATATGGATAGTCTTGATTGGAACAGTGTTCGGCTCAATCTTCGGTGCCATATTCTCCGGCATAATTGCCTCTCTCATTCAGTTGATCGTTTGGCTGGCACTGGTTAAACACTTCTTCGACTGCGGATGGATAAGGGCACTTGTCATCAGCATAGCGGCTGTAATCATCTTTGTTGTGGTAGTTGTGATCCTTGGCTTGCTTGGATTTGGCATATGGGCAATCGGCTCTGGGATTTGGGGCACAGCTATCTAAAGTGTCTCAAGATCCTCCGCAATTCTTCCATTTTTTATGTTTTGAAAGCCAAGTCGAACCGATCTGAAATGTCCGGATGGAAAAATACTAATAAGCATTCGGATATTTGATTGAATAATATCGAGAACAGAGGAATCAGTAATGCCGTATTGTGGGAACTGTGGAAGCGAGTTGCCTGAAGGCGCAGCTTACTGTCCGAAATGCGGGGGATCTGTGGAGATTGCGTCAAGACTCAGATTGGCAAGCTGGGGTGAGCGTTTTGTTGCCTGGTTGATAGACATGGTAATTCTCGGGATAATCATTGGACCGATTAGGCTTTTCGCAGTGATGGCTTGGCCATCCTTTTCGTGGGCGCCGGGTCTTCCGAGCTGGCTTCCGTTTGTGGATTTTGGCCTGAGCAATGTTATCTACTTCTTTTACTGGGTGTTAATGGAAGGAATCTATGGTCAGTCACTTGGTAAGATGTTTTTGGGGATAAAAGTGACTCTTGCAGATGGTAGACCGATAAACCTGGGGCATGCAGCATTGGAAAGCGTGGGAAAAGCTTTCGTGCTGCCTCTAGACTGCCTGTTAGGCTGGATTATGTACCCCCGCAGATTGCAGAGGATTTTTAACCACATCTCAGACACTAATGTAGTAAGAGTTTGATGAATGGCAACTCGCGCTTGTCGAGATTTCTCGCAATTCGGTCTATGAGGATACAAGAACGATAGTCGGATGCCGTGAGCTGAGCTTAGTCATACACGTAGGTTGGTCTGACGTCAATGTCAGCACTTGTTTCAGCGATTTTCGAGTCGAGACGTTCGGAGTTTATGCAGGGAATTCGGCTTATCGAATCTATCCGGTAATGGGTTCAAACTTCACCATCAGGGTAGAAAATACAGGTGGCTTTTGGGCAAGTCTTGACGTTCAAGACAAGTTACTGGGTAAGCTTCGCACTCGTCAAATCAGGAAACGCAAGCAGTAGTGGAGCGTTTCAGCCTAAACCGCTGGATCCTGAAATACTCTTGCCTTCTAACCGAGTCTGATCGTGTCCAAGTCCAGAGGTTTCATCTTGACTGTGCCGTAAATTCCGAGCGCCATGGACCAGAAAACGTCATCATGCGTTCCGCTTGGATGGCTAAAACCTGTCGTGCCGTCCTTGCGAGTCTCGTACTTCTCAACGTTAAGCTCTGTGCAGATGTCTCCCCTGTAAGGATGCTCCCAGGTTAGGTACGGGAAAAACAGGCGTTCATCAAGCATTCTTTGCTTCAACAGATTAGCCATCTCACTCTTTCGGCTTGTGCTGAAGACCACTCCTTCAGCATTTTGGATCTCAGCATCTTCCATGTCGCTGATTAGGCTCGGTCCTTCGCGGGTGATGTCAACTCGGATCTTCTGGAATCCGCTCCAGCGGTCTTGCAGTTGCTTCAAGTATCCAAGTACCGTGGCGTACTTTGTTGGTTGTTGGAAGATCTTCAAGTGTCTTAGGAAAAGCTTGTCATTCTGCATATCGAATACTGTGAAGACCGCGTAGTCTTTGGTTTGTGCTAGATCTAGGCCGGCGAAGAGGTTTCCGGTGTATCCGCCATCTGTATTCCATGGCTGCAAGTCAAACCCGCAATTTTTCTCGGTACCAATGCACTTTACGATCAGACTTTGTGGCAGCCAGACATCTTCATCTTCGACCCACTCAGCCAGCATCTCACGGCGCCAACGAGTTGGATCCTCACCGAACTGTTTCTTGATCTTCTCCATGCTGCTGGCTTTCCAAGGGCCATTAGGTTCAGTTGCCTCTTCAATCGGGACGTGGCTTCGTTTGAAGTCCCAGTCCTTGTTATTGCACATTTTCCAGAATATGGAATCAGTGTTCCAAGGCGTGCTAGTGGCAATCAGTTTCCCGTTGGTCGTTCCCAGCGTGAACAGGATTGCGTCGTACAAGTCTGTGTCATTGGGCGTGAAGTTGGCTTCGTCCCACCACACTGCGTTGAGCGTGGGGCCACGGATCGTGTCAGGGCTGTTCGGGAATGCTTCAATGACTGAGCCATTTGTGAATCTGAGAATCGTTCTGCTTGGCTTTTGGTACCTCTCCTTTGGAATCTTGCGCAGAAAATAGGTGATTCGTCTCAGGTTTAGCTTTGTCTGGCGCCAGCTGGGGCCGACGACAGCTATGTAGGCGTCATTATGCTGTAAGGCATAGTTGAGGAGGAGGGCTGATACGATCCAGCTTTTGCCGCTTTGCCTGCACCATCTTGCAGCGATGAACTGGTTTTCCTCGAAGAACTTGATAAGCTCTTGTTGATAGGCGGTAGGTTTGAAACCGAGAAGATTCTTGAAGAATTCACTTGGGGTTTTGGCCATGCGGCTGACTTCATCATTCCTAGCGTCTATTACAGCCTGTGCGTCAGAGAAAAGAAGATCCCTCTCACGAATCCAGTCACTGGGCTTCAGGCTTCTCAGGCTTCCGAAGATCAGCATAGAGTTTTCTCAACTCCAAAAGCTGGCTCTCAGTCTTTCGATAGTCCAAGTAGTCGCCGAGATAATCCTTGTACGCACGCGCCAGATCTGCGACAATTCTTAGCCTTTGAATCTCAATCTGCGAGAGTCCGTTTTCAGCAGACTTCTGCAACGCGCCAGCAAGGATTTTCAGCGCTTCCTCCATGCTTGGCAACTCCTGAGGGAGATTGATCTGCTTTGTTGTTATTCGGGGGTTCTTGGAGGACCGATTAACAACAAGCAGTTCAAGTCTTGAAGCTTTCATTCTTACAGCGCTTTTTGTTGTTTTGAACTTCTCAGCTATGTATCCGTAGGAGTGTCCTTCTTGCACAAGCTTAATTAGCAGCCGTTCTTCTTCAACAGACCATTTTTTCCCCCGCATGTCTATCCCGCCTTTTGCCCTAGGAAGACTCCCATAACGGTCGCGCTTGTATTTGTGATCGCCCAGCTCTCGCCAACAGTGATAATTTTCCTGATCTGTGACATTTTCGTTCACCTTTGTAGAAACCTATAAGCGTCCTCCTCGTATAGGGCAATTGGGACTAAATATGCGCGCTTCCAAGCGCAATCAAGTAATCTGGTCTCTCAGCTTATACCCAGAGGGTCTAACGTGGAGACAGCTGCTTGGCAAATACAGCTGGTCCACCACCTTAAATGGAGAAATTATCCGTGGCGAATGGCATTTTCCACGTCAGACACTTGACCGACACCTCAAGAAATTAATCAAAGATGGCGTCGTGGAGAAGGTGCGAGAACCAAGAGAACAAGGCGAGCGAGGAAGACCCTCCGGAAGATACAGAATGAGACACTGGAACAAGTGGGGATGCATGTATCTTAAACTTCCAGCCTCACAACCAGCCAGGCCAGACGATCCCAGATGGTTTTTCGGAACCAAAATCGAAAGGTGTGGCAAAGAGGGAGTGCGCATGTGGCCAGAAGAGAAGAAACTGTTCAACCAACTCTTCAGAGAAGATGAGTCTTTCAGGGCTGCCGTTCTGAAGGCACGTCGCGATAGAAGAAAGAGGGGTTGAAAAAAGAAGTCTGGCCTAGGCTTCTCTGGCAAAGAATCTCCAAAAAGGCGCTAACACTCCTATTGACGGCCTAACCCATTCTTATTTGGGTTCAAGTCCGGTAGAAGCCTGAACCATATTGAATACAGGTGCAGAACAGTCCCCGTTTGCTGTTCAGATACCGCTTTCTCGCAAGTCTCTTCTGAAATCTAACCAATACTCTACACTCCTATTCAATGAACGCTGGCCCTCTCGAAAGAGAGCCTACGCCACATTCTCTTTGCTTATCTAGGTGAAAACGTGTTAAAAATGCTCGGATGAAACGACATCGGTCAACCGTACAAAGTGTAGAATGAAAGTACGGCGGGGGATGGAGCCCCCACCCAACTTTACCGGTAAAAATATGCCCAAGATATGCTTAGTGGAAGTTCGAACTTGATAATTCGCGTTCGTTCTTAATCTTCTACTAAGCTCATAGAAAAATTTCAAGACTGCTTGCAACATATCTAATTTGCTGAAAATGTTATACTAATAGTTGATGTTGAAATGAACGATAAAGATGAGCGACGAAAAGCTGCAGATCACTTATTTAGGGGGATAATGAACAACAAGAAAGCCGAATGGTGGAAAGAGAAGGGATATGTAGAGCGATATTCTCTTGAAGAAATCGAGCAAGCTCTAGGGAACGTTTTTACAGTTTTTGATGAGGATTGGCTCAAACACGTTCTTAACGTTTGGGTTGAAAAGAATGGCCGGGGCCACTATCTCATTCAAGAGTTAGCTATTCGAGGTCTCTTGCCACTGGTTATTCTGGTAGAGTTTGGAAAGGATCTTGAAGAACTGCGACGGCTTAACAAGTTTGACCTATTAGTAAAGGAGCTTAGGAATCCTTCAAAATTCATAGCAGTATGGCTCGAATCTGAAATAGCAGCCCACTGCTTAAGAAACAGATATTCTGTAGAGCTCTACCCTAAGGTTCGAGGCAAAGTTCCAGATCTGAAGATTTCTTTTGATTCTGAAGAAGTGATGGTGGAAATAAAGGAAATCAGTCCTGGAGAAATGGAAGTTAGATACTACGAAGTGATGGACTTTTTGGCTTCCATCGTTATGCCGAACATTCCTCAAGGTATTTCAGTCAAAGTTACTGCTAACACAATGCCTAATGATTCAGAGCTTACACGCTTAGCAAGAGCCATAGTTGAATACTTGCAACAACAAACTAAAGAAAAAGTCGCATCCCTGAAAATGGGACGGTTAAAGGCCTTAATAGAAATAAAAGAAAACAAGTATACTTCCTTTTCTTTAACTCCGCCAGAGGCAATAGCTTTAAACCAACTCAAGAGACTTGGCAGGAGCATCAAACATGAAGCAAAACAGATTCCATCACCTTATGTCGGGCTTGTTGTCCTTGATGCAGCAATTTGCTGAGCTTCTCCGATGAGGTCATCAGGGATGTTGTAATGAAGACGTTTGAGAAGTATAGTCTACCTAACATAATTGCAGTGATAATTGTGAGATCATACAAATTCTATAGACTGCCGACCGAAACAGAGATTATTAGTGTCCCAAATCCGCATCAACCAAAACCTGAACTTTTGAAGACATTGGACAAGATTTTCACTTTCAGTAGAACCCGAAGCTTATTGCATGACAGTGAATCGCGCTAGCCCTTACCAAAGAGCCAGCCAATCACAAAACCAATAAAAGCACCAACTATTGTGCCTAGGGCAATTGAAGTTACTTCTTTTGATAGTGTCGTTAGATAGTCTTTTGCTTTCTCTCGTCGTGTCTTGTAGAAACCTGTGTCTTTGTCTAGGTCTATTCTAAAGTACTTTTTCAAATCGTATGCCAGTGTCCCTTTTTCGCTTACTTCACCCAACCATCCCATGGAGTTGATTTTTTCAAAACATTCAAGATAGATTTCTCCAATTTTTTCTCGTATTCTTGATTTGCAGTCACTGCAGATATATCCAAGCGCTATGTCTGCTCGGTCCTCTTCTTTGAGAACCGTGTAGTCAAGACAGCATCCTCTGGTTGGATGGTGCGATTTGATGGTTTCAGATTGGTCTGACATTATGATTAGAACACTGACGATACTATGAATCAAGTATTCTTGTACAGAAGGTGGCGCAAAACGCTTCTTCCAGTCTTCAGTGGTTATCACTGCAAATTTCCCTGCGCATCCCCAAAACCAGTTCTTGCCTATTGAACCCGCAACTATCCCGATGAAACAATCACTGTCAAATTTTCTCTCTTCTACTACTTTTGAGAAGTCCAACAAGGCAATGCCAGCGTCAACATAATCTTTTTTCGCCATTGGATATTCATCAATCTCAGGAAACTCGAACTCAAAACATTGTTGCACTTTATTGAGGCTCAAAACCAGGAATTTTAGGCTTAACTCGTCCAGATTTGGTTTGTTAAGGAATATTACAGCGACCTTCTTAGGCTTTGAGGTTGGCATGTGCATCCCGAATCCAAGATTCAAGGAATAGAAAGCATAAGAGTCTTGTGCTAACTAGAAGTAGAGCATACGTGTGACTGTTTTCCTTTCGTGTATCTGACAAGCGCGTGCAAATATCTTTCGAACTCTCATTCACATCTGAGTCAAAATATCAAAACGTAGTTTGAACAGTTTTGCTTGATGATTTCAATCGTTCTTGGCGTTATTACAATGTTGCCGCTTCTTCTACTAGGGCGCGCTTCTAAGGTTGACAGCCGTAAACACTCGAGAAAGATCAAAAACCATCTTCAATCTAAACTCCATTTTCTACCATTCTATGCGAAAATCAAACGAATCTAATGCTGCGAATTTGTGCGGGAGATCATTCTCAGACTCAAATCAGACGTCATGAATTTCGAATTTAGTGGTTTAGCAGTCCTTCCCGAAGGATTACTTTACCTCAACAGCAAGTTCGTGCATTTTTGACTCTTGTTATGTCTGCTTGATGCACGCGCTATTTCTTGGATGATCCTATCGCAAAACCGAAGATTCCACCAATCAGTAACAACAGACCTGCACCTGCAATGGTGTTCCAGAACTCTTGGCTTTTCTTGCTTGAGATCCATTCCCTAAATGAAGGCATTACAGCGTCAATGTGAGGTTGCAGACTACTTAGGTCTAATGGATTGAAACTTAATACGGGTTGTCTTCCCTTGTCTGCTAGGTAACCAGGCAAGCCTCCTACAGCCACATCATCTGACTTCAGAAGAAGTAGCGGTTTATCGAGACCAAAACCAATTCCTGTCTCACCATGAAGCCATTCGAGCGTTCTCCAAAGCCCAGTGAGTGCATCTACATATCTTCCAGTAGCTATTGCTATCAAACAGTCAGAGGTTCTTATCTCGTTCTTTGCTACTTCGTCGATAAGACTAGGATCTGCAGTTTTCTCTATGCCCACTGTAATTGTGTTGAACCCCCATTCCTTTATCATTTCGACTATGGGGTCTGAAATCAGTCTATCCTCGGGCTTTATTCCTCGACTGACAAAGGCCTTGAAGTATGGTAAAGGAATAGATTTTATAAAGAATTTGCGATCGCTCCACCATGTCGGAAGCTTGTTCCAAATTCCATACTTCCCATCATATTCATGTAGATCGACTCCCATCGAATACAATATCGTTCCAGCTTTTGTCTTCGGAATGTCAAATGCCACTGAAGTCAAGAAGAAGTTGTTTCTTGGCGGGATTTGCATCTCGCACTGCTGAGAGAACGCCTTTTCGAGTTGCCAGTCAAAGCGTAGCCAGACTCTCTCGGCATAGAGAACCGTATCACCTGTGTTCTCAAGCCAAATACTACAGGCACCCTGACTTCCCGGAACGTATGTTCCCCTATCGAAATTCCATCGGAGCATCCACTGCGACATGATCAAATGATAATGTTGCCGACACTAATAATACTACCCCCGTTTTCTTTTTATTGACGTCATATTTTCAAGCATATCTTTTCAGAGCCTCTTTCAATCTCTCGTGTTCCTCTTTGAGCGCGCGCCTATGAAATAGCGTTACGCTTATGTGCCATGTGACCTACAATAACTTCATGGCAGAAATTGAGCCGCAAACACGATTTACGTTTACAAAACCTTACCACTTCAAATGCAAGGAAAAGTGCGGCATGTGCTGTCACCAGAAAGGGCTTCTCCTAACGGAAAATGATTATAAAAGACTAAAACACGTCTCGAACAATCAAATCAAGCTTAAGCCCGTGGATGTGCCCGGTTTCCATTATGAGATGATGTTAGAGACCAAAAGATGCCCGTTTCTGAAAGAAACACAATGTTCCATTTATAAAGACAGACCAATAATCTGCAGAATATATCCCCTAAGCATGGCATTCTCGCCCAATGGCGAGCTATTTATAAATCTGTTGCGATGCCCAGAAGTGAGTGTCTTACAAGGGAAAATGGTCAATCCTGAGATTCTTACCGAAACACTCAAAGACATCCAAAACACCGAATCGGCATTCCTCTTGCAGAAAAAGGAGAGAGAAATCAATGCTATCCCTAAGGAATTCTTCGATATGAAACGTCTTTTCTATCAGAAGATCGGCCAATGGGTATCTTGCAGCATTCTCAAAGGACAAAACATTGAGGTCAAGGGGAATTCTGTTGCTCATGCCTTTCTTGCAGTGATAGACATCAAGAAAACCAGGAAGATGTCTGTTCTAGATTCGGATCTTGACAGAACCGTCTCACTGGTCGAGAAGAAGGTAATGTATCACCTCCCCTCAAGCTTGAGCGCCACTATCGAACAGCGTAGAAGGCAGCTCAAAAGATCACTAAAGAAGAACCGTGTTAAACTGACGCTTGACGAGAACGAACCGTCTCGTTGACTCAGATTGTGGATTTTCACGATCTCTATAACAAATTGCTGAAGGTCAAACCTGTTGATCTACTAGGAGAGAAGAGAACGAGCAAAGCTGCAGAAGAGCTATTCGAAGAACATCTCCAGGAAGTTCTGTCGCGTTTTGGCGGAGGAGGTGTTCCCATTGACCTCTTTCTTATTGAGGCGATGGAAAGCGTCAGACGATACTGCCAGCTACTAGACAGCTATTCAAGAGTATATTCTTATGGGGAAAGAGAGATCAGCGGAAACTCGGCGGAACTTGCCATAGAGAATCTGGACACCAAGATGAGTCTCACTACAGTCTGTCGGTCAGTCAATGATTCTGTCAATAAGGGACACCCGATGTAGCCCCCAAGGGAAGGAAGAGAAAGCCACGAAGCCAGCATCTAGGATTCAAAGTTTTGTATTTAGTGACAATGTGTGGCCCTGCGAGTCATAGCGCGCGACTACGGCCAACATTGTTGTGGCAAACAAGTACTCTCGATTAGGTTCTGAGGGCCTGAAGAGAATCACTTACTTGAAGTTCCCATGCATGCGCGCGAGATGGGATCCTCACCTGAATCTACCGGCAAAAATCTGCTTCGGCTATGCGAAGACATATTCTTCCTCCCAACGATAGCCGCAATGACTCAATACAAGCCAAGAATCAAGACCAACAAAGAAAGCAGCAACCGCTACTTGCCACCTTAACCTTCTCTTTTTCTAAATTAAGAATGCCCATTCACTTGGAGAGAAACATGATATTTTTGGATCCTTCAACTTTGTTTCCTCGAATTCTATACGTCCCACTGATTTCCAATCGGCCTTTCCACGCATCTGGCGTCATCGGACCACCGATAATGTCCTTCTCACCGATAATTGTCCACAGAATATTATAACCCTTCTCGTCTAACAGTTTTAGAGCATCCCGACTTAACAGCAATGCTCCCGGACCAAGTTTACTCACTGAAGGATCGAACGCAATCAATTTTCCTTTATCATCAAAGAATTTTCCCTCAGCGCCGTTCCATCGCAAGACCATATTGTTGATAAGCCATTTGGCTGGAAGGTAAATTGATACAGTTTCATCAATTGAACAATCGTAGTTTCCATATTCCCAGAGGTATTGTTCGGCAGTGACTAAAACTTCTTTGGGAATAAGGCGATCTTGCCCACGAGTCCACTCTTCACAACCATAATAGGGGGAACAGTGATATTCATATGCGGGGGAACAGAAAAACTCTAACAAAAAGACTTCGTGCAAGGTTCGAGATTCAGGCATCCATCTGCCCGAGAATTTCTGTTTCTTAGCCCACTTGTATAACTCATCTATATCGGACTTTTTCACAATGTAGCTCTTCAGCATGTACCATATTTCTCGCCTTGGAATTTCAAAGCGTTCTTCTTCTGGAGGAGTTGGTTGTTCCCATTTATGAAACCCTTCTAAAACCAACCATTTTGAGCTATCGTTTGGATCTGTTACTTCCATGAGAGATTCAACAGTGGAAAGGTCTTCAGAGCTTTTCAGCCATGCAAGATCGTCTGGTTCAGAATCCCAAGCATCGTATGAAGACGGAAACCACCACGTGTTTGTATGCGCTTGCCAATCTTCACGCTCTGTTTTCCTTAACAAGAAGGAAGGATCAATGTCTCGTCTATGTATTTGCCATGGGCCCTCATATTTACCGGATCGATCAGACCACCGATCTTCCCTGAATTCAAAGTTGTCAGCTATTCGTGCAAGGAATTCGTGATATGCGATCCACTGGTATTTCTTCCCTATTCTTTCAGGTTTGTATGCACTTCTCCCATAATGGAGGTATCTACTTAGGCTCCTGTCAAATCTACCAAACCGCTTTACAGTCCAACCCAAATTCAGAACTCTCTGGAATATCCAACGCTGAGCAATAGATAAATCAAAGCGATATTCATCTTTGTGGGGATTGCTTAGGTAAGGTACAACCCACTCCTCAAATATCTTAAGTTTCTTCTTACCGAGTGCTTTCCGAAGAGTTTGCTCAGAGCGTGTAACAGCATTCCCTAACTCTTCCCCTGGAACTTCACGTTTAAGAATCTCTCTTCTTTGAGGCTGATCTAATCTTTGATAGAAATCAACGTTAGTTCTTATGGTGTGATAACGAACCCAAGCATGTTTCTGCTTTCTTGCAAGGTTTTTAACAAAGGTTTCATACATCTCCTTTCGAGACGGCTTTCTTTCCTCATTTAGACTGTGTGATGACCAATCAAAACTTCCAGAGTTTGTTCCTATAATGTATCGTGCGAAGTCTTCGAAACCCATTACAGAATCATATAGATTAACACGTGCCCATTCTTCATCGGGCATACCTTTTTTCCACTCACTATATTTCTTCAATTCCTCCTCAGCGGGTATTTTGAATGAAGGCCACTTACTCTTGTATGGCGGTCTAATCTTTTTCGCATCAATGTTCAACCTAATTCCACGACGCAGCGCCAATTCAATAATTCCTCTTGCGTAATCACGAAGTATAATGTGAGGTGGTGGATCCCCATCCACGAATACCCACTCATAGACACTTTTCGCAAGCTCGCGGAGGGTTTTATTACAGGTATTACGCAGAGCGCAGCCGTAAGCAACCGCAAATAGACGTTCAAGAACGTACGGATCATTGACATCTAAAAACCCGTGAATAATCTGTCGCAGTATGTGAATACGATCTGTTAGAATAGTGACCAGTGCTTTTGTCGCTCTGTCTCGCAAGAAGCGATTAGAAGTCGTAAGGAACCAAGCTAATGTGACTCCGCAAAGCCGTATCGATTTATCATCGATGTGGCTTTTATCTTCAGAAGACCATGCCCAATCGACAAGACGGTCAACAGCCCCGTGTTCTCCATATTGATAATGAAGAAAGATAGACCACCATGCATCTCGTTCCGCAAGTTCAGATTTCATTAAATGTTTATGGAGAAAATCAGCGTTATAAGGGTGGTTGGGGTTTGAAGCAACGGTTAGTAATGCATTTAGGAATTGATCATGGGCGTCCTCATATTTGACGACATGTCTATTAATGTAGTTCAAGGTTGCATCCGTGACTGCTTTCGGATTTCTCCAAATCAGGCTCTTAACAAATGACTCTCGAACAGGCCGATAATCTGCGCAGTGAGGAGCAATCTCAGCTAATTCCTTTTTAATACGCTCGGGAAGCTGGATAGAAAATGCCTCTATAAGACCATGATTTCGCCAACATGACCATTCGTCTTTAGTCAAGGAACCAAGAGATTGATTTGCAAGAAAGGAATGTGAGGGGTTTTTGGAATCAAGATGTTTATCTAGAAGATAGTTTGCAATCAAGTGATCCGTGAATCTTTCATAAGAGAAATGGATGCCCTCCCGCCATTCCTCGTTCTCAGTCCTAAACCTATCTTCGACTAAAATCCCCTCAGAGATCATATGTCTAAAAAGTGAATCTTCATATCCCCTATGAAGTAAAAAGTCATTAACGACAGTTTGGGCTTCATCTCTTGTTAACCACGCTCGACTGCTGTCGGCCATCATTTTAGCCAGTTTATCTACTGCCCTTTGAACAATCTGAGATTTGGAGTCAAAATCGAGTTGTTCCGGTCTAGATAGTTTTTCATTTACGGATTCGATAAAGAAATCGAAAATTGCGGTAATACCTTGAAGACCAGACGGAACTCTAACTAACCCACGATTTCTCAACCCTTGACAGAATAATTTTAGGAATAATGGATTCTGGAATTCTGGAACTAGAAGAGGCACGGTGGGACGTTCAATGCCAAAGTAGTCAAAGAATGTTCTAGTGGCTTCATATTCATAATCTGCGAAGCCGTGATGAATTTCACGAATCACTCTATTTGGTATAAGCCCGTCAGAGATTACTATCTTTTCATATGAGGTTCGCACACTAACTGCAATGCCGATCCATGGATAACGAGATAAGGTTGTTAGTATTCCCGCAAAGAATCGGGTCCACAGATATTTTCCTTCACCCTCGTTCAAAGCATCAATTAGAATAAGAGCTCTTGCTCCTCGTGCCTTGGCTGCTGCGTCAAGTGCTCCCAAAAATTCTTCCTTAGTACATGATAAGCCAAGCAGACGTACAGTTTGTGACCAAGGTTCATCATTAATGAATTGTCCACCCAACAGTAATACTGTTGGAAGACCAGAACTAGCTCTTTGTTTGGCGACATCGCAAAAGAGGTGCGTTTTCCCAGTGCCTGCATCACCTATTAGTAAAAACGCTGGCAGATCGGATAATCTAGCCTCGCTACTTAGAGAAAAGTCATAGAGACTTCTGAGTTCACTCATCAATTCAAACAAATAATGATGCTCATATTCAAAACCTTCATGGCGATTTCCAGGCTTCTGCTCTTTACGTATCTCTTCTAGTTTTTGTATACAATCCCTAGCAAATTCTATAGACTTAGAAGTTGGTTCAACTATAGAACCCCAGTTAATGGGATTCACTTCAGATTTTTCAATGCCTTCCATAATTGATAAAACTGGACTTATGCTTTCTCGAAGATGTTCAAATTCATCTTTAGCTAACACTTCAACTCTACTTGACAAAGCATTAGTGTAGTTTCTCTTTATTTTTCCATATAGAACTTTCAGCCGAATGTAGAACTCTGAAGTACGTCCCAAACCATCAAACAAACGGGTTATTGGGAGCTCGACATTTAATTCTGGTGTATACCGTGGGCCAACGTTTGCAACTGCTTCTTCAATATGATCTTCAAACCATCGCTGCGTAAACAATTCCTTGTTGAACCAGAAGAAGTGCCGACCACGATGTTCCTCACGACTGAGACGTTCCCAAATTTCGTACGCACCCCAATAATTGAACTCGACTGACATGCTCTTTTTTTGCGCCCATCCTTTCCAGGTCTCCACATGATTCTTCCACTTATCCATAAACCAATTTTGACCCGTGCGGGGGTCTTGTCGGTCAATAGGAATGCAAATCGTATATGAAGTTAGGCGCGGGTGTTTTTCAAGCGCCTTTTTTACTGAGTCGTCTATTTGATTCCATTGACTTGCGTTGGGTGAGGAAGGAAAGAATTTAGCTTGCCATCCCCATTCATCACCATTAGGCAATTGCCAGAAACACTCCACCCCAGCATCCGGAGGCCCCTTGCGGATGAAAATAGAACCTTGAGGTGCTGGCTCATATCCAACAAGCTGGCAACAGAGTTCTTCGAAAGCTTCGTCTTGTGAGCCCTTCCAAGGTCGTATTTTTTGAAAGTTAATAGTCATTTTTCTTCACAGTCTTATATTTCAGGCGTCAAAATCGATTTTCCCGCCTTCGATAGTTTACCCTAGATATTCATCCCATCTTTTTTCAAATGCTTGTAAACTTCAACCCATCTCCCTTCATCATTCAACGTAGAAACAATATTTTCAGCAAAATGATAGTCTCCACGATGGGATGGAACAATTTCGTAAATGCTTTCCTCGAATTTATGATGGCTGATCGGTCTCCCATCCCTAATTGTTTGAGATACCTTGTCCATAAGGTCAAAGATAGCCCTGACTTGAGACTCGGTCAAATCTGACTCTAGAACTGTGTAGATGAAAGGGTGCCTTTCGAAATCCGCGATTTCGGCTAACAGTCTCACCCGGTATTCCAAATGTTTAATGTGTCTGTTCAATTCTTTAAAGCTGTCCTCCACAGAGCACAACCTCGTTATTATTAGTGAGATTTTTCAGTATAAAGCTATACGCGCGCAATAGCGGATTATTGTCACGAAGTGGGTGGTGCTGCCGGTAAACACGGTTCAATTTTCTTCCCCCCCCCCGCTCATAACATTATGAATCACCTTTTTAGCCAAAACGGCCCTAGAATTTTAGTGGGAAGGGCTATAGTTGCGAAAGGGCAGAAGTTTGAGGACAGACTTGCAAAGAAATCAGATATTAGATGTTTATTAGCTAGAGTTTTCGATGTTTCTCTAGCTAGATCCAATCAGACATTACTATTTTTCCCTTTTGAACCTGAGACAAATATGACTTGTATGCGTCTTCATTGAGACAAGAGATCATTTGCTCTTCTAAGAAAAGATCCCGAATCTTACTCTTCGTCGTTTTCTTTGAGATGTCGGTTTTTTCAAGCATCTGAGTTATTTGGGCGACGTCCTTGTGTACGCATCTTATTTCTCTCTTTTCGAAGCTAGCTAAGGGCATGTGGAGCGAAACGTTATTCCTTTCACCGCACTTTTGAAGCATTTTGTTATGTTCAATCACATTTGTTACGTATTCCTTGATCGCGCTTTCTAACGAAGACTTTTCTACTGGTTTTGCACTTTCCAATCCTTCGCACTTTTCAACTATGAAAACCTTTAATTTCTTGTCTTTCTGGAAGTCATATTCGAAGTTGAACGGATATATTCGACATTCTTGTGATCTGACACTATATGCTGCACATTGGTAAGTTATCGGATTGTAGAATAGACAATGTCCAGTAACCCTGTTAGTGGAAAGTCTGTAATGGGTTACGTAAAGAACGTCGCCTTTGGGAACGAACAAGCTGGGTTTGAAGAAAGTCTCAAGACCTCTTCTGTATTTCTCGAACATCTTTTCCAGAAAGAATGTGGTAAATGCAATGGAGGTTCCAAGATATGTTAAGTGGTCCAACACGAAGCCTTTGAACTCTTGGGATTGTAACCAGCTTTTCAAGAAGCCATTTATTCGGTTTATTTCAGAGCATGTGACATTAAACTGCATTGAACAGCACGTGCCACAAGGTGAATCGTCAGGATCGCATTCAAATCCTTGAACATCTGGGAACTCATATTCGAAGTCTACATCTTCTATATTAACCTCCGTTGGCATGACCACAGACCTTTCCGATATTGAAAAGGAACAAGCATCGTAAATGTGTTTTGAAAGAGTTGCTGCCAAAACTTTAGCGCTAGGTCAATGGAGCTCTATTACTGACCAAGGCCATTAGCGACTCAACAATCTCTTTAAGTTCATGATGAACTAGGCCATTCTCGCAGTATTCGTCCATTTGAAGGATTTCATCGACAGTCATACTTTTCACAACTTTGAAAAAGTTCGCTCCATAATTCTTGATAGCAATGCTATGTATCTTCATGGTCATGCTCCGTGTACTTGTGTCATCAGTTCTTTATGTATTCCATATATCTAGGGTAGAATTGAATAGCTTTGCTTTTTACACCGTCGTATCCAGTTGACAATAGAAGATGCAGTAGTATAATTCGGTCAGTCAATACTAACCTTGGTGGCATCTCCTGCAACTGACGCGCGCGCCGAACCCTTTTAAGTATAGGGCGGTCGAAATTTCTTAAACGGCATATTCAGGACATAACATGCTGATCAAAATTCTCGAGCTCTCGTCTTGATAGCGAAAATGCGAGTAAAACCTAGCTGTTTCTGTAACATTTTCGCTATTCTTCAATGGCAAATTGGTAGTGTGCCAGAAAAGTTTGAACCGAGTTTGAAGCTTTCCCTACATTATTCTGCTCTATTAACCATGACCTTCAAACGTTGGCGCGAGCAAGCAAGAAAATAGATTTCCGCAAATCTACTAGAAAGGTGTCCATGTGTCCGATTTTTATTTAAGACCGGCAAGACGATTATTAATATGTGATAAAAATGAGTGAGAAAGCACCGACACCAAACGATCAAAGGTCTGTGGTTCTAAACGCCACAAGTCCTGCTTTCAAGGCCGCCGCTGACAACTATAGTCGACAGCTCAACCCCAAAGACACAGTCTATCATTCTTCCCGGGCAAGAAACCGTGGCAAGAAATAATTCTGGACGCATCAAACCTCCTTTTTTCTAACCTAAATTGGGGACAAAGATTGGACGAGCAAAAGAAAACAGAAAGAGAAAGCATAACGAATGCCCTCATGACGGCTTTCGACAAGTACGGTCAGAGGTATCTTGAAAGGCTAATTGGTGGAATGAATCGCGCAAGTCCTCGATGGAAACTGGAACTAAACGAGTTCGCAAAACAAATAGGGCTGTTGCTTTCCAAACGAGCGTGTATCCCAGGGTTTTATCGGTACGTGCTCAAGAAAACCATGATCAACAAGAAACTACGAAGACAAAGAGCAACCCTCGCCAAAGCCTTCCTAATTTCGATACTTAAGGAAGACGGACTAAAAATAGAGGAACTAATAGAAAAACCACTGAGAAAAAGACCTATCCTGGAAGAAAATGGCATTGATGGGTACACCCGTAGGCATGTCCAGCGAATCATCCACGAATATTATCCTGATGCATTTTTTGAGATACAGGATTCTTCGCTGAGCAACAGGACTGATGAGAGAGTCAAATCTTTCTCAAGTGTTTTTGCATCCAAAGAACCGCCGAGAACAGCTACTTCAGACACTGCTGCAAACTTTGTGTCTGTAGAAAACCAGATGTGGAGATCAAGTGCTACGGCTAAGAAAATGGTACGTTCCAATGCTGAACTAGCGCCGATTATTCCTGAGTACGTTGAAGACATGATTTCGTTTAGGGAAGAATGCAGACAAATTATTTCGAAAGAGAATTTTCTGGTTCGTGAAAAATATGCCACGTACTTCTGTTCCGAGGATGGAAATTTGACTTCGCTCTTTGAGGTTTTCTACAAGCAGGTATCCTCAATTTTGGCCCGAGAATGGTTCCTCAATCAACGCTCGACAACAAGAAAGATACTTATTGATAGAGGCTACCCGTTTGAATTCTGCTCAGCGGATGCCGCAAAAGCAAGACAATTATTGTTGACTCTAATAGGATTCGAAGATCAAGTCAATTCTATCTTGGCTTTGTGTTCTCTTTCGCTGCAAGAGCGGGATTTGTTTGCAGAATCAGTTATTCTGTACAAGGAGCTCCTTAACTCAAATAAATCGTCAGTGCTTGAGAGAGGAATAACTCTTGAGAATATCGCCATTGCTTACAGATACGACAAAAAGTACAAGCTAATGGTCGGCTACATGAAGAAAGCCATAGAAGAGTATAAGAAAGCAAGTGATCCGTATCGTGTCTGTGTCGCATTGAAGAATATTGGTGAAGCTGAATGGTATCTGGGTTTCAAAGAAAAGGCTTGGGCTTTCTTCAAAGAAGCCGAGGAAAAAACCACATGCATTAATGACCCTATTGATCGCGCCAAAGTATTTGGAAATCTGGCTTCTGCTTTCAGAAGAATTGGAGAAACAAGACTCGAACGCGTCTACTGGACGAAGTGCCTGACTATCCTTCCGGACACCGAGACCGAAAAGATCCTCGAAGTGGAACAACGATTGCGGGAACTGGACAAATTCGTCTAGGGAAGGCCATGATAGCGCGCTGTCTTGTCGCGAAATTGGTGTAAAGTGGTCATAATTCTTGTTTTCGGGTTTGGGGGCAGTTTTGAGGCGCTCATATGTTTTCGACTCTCTTGTGTGCCTTGAGGTCCGAAGTGGGCCGAGTGGAGCCTCAACTTGTTATGAGAAAACTCCACTTTCTTCAGGATTTGTTTGAACCCATGATTTGCCATCTTTCAACGCGACCAAGATTTGCCCATCAAACAAGCCCAAATCAAGCTCCAATAGACAAAAGAAGAATAAAAACCATTTTAGACCATTTTAGGGACAAGCCAGCGCGCTTCAAGCACTACGCGATTCAAGAAGAGCCGTCACCCTATCAAGAAACCTTTCCCATTCACCAAAAGTACCATAATCCATGTCTTCGCCTTCGATTCTTAGCATGAATGCCGTGTCATTTCCAAGAGCATCTTGAACTTCTTCTACGTGCGCTTTGGCTTCCCACATTGTAAAGTAGAGTACAGGCTTTCCTGTCTCGACTTTATATCTTTCAAACATCTCAGACATGCGGTTTCTAACTTCTCCGCGTTTATAGTAGACGCCAGAACTTTTGATTTCCATAAGAAGCCTTACTTGTTCTTTCGGATAAGCGTCCGTGAAATCGATAGGTCGTCCATCCTTGTTGACTACTAGAATATCAAATTCGGTCGGGCATCCCTCAACCCAACCCAGCTTCACTAACCTAACGTTAGAAGGAAGGTGCTTCCCCAAGTAGTGTGCTACTATGTTGGATATCGTATTGCCACGAAAACGATTCCATTGATAGCCACGTCCTTTATACTTTTCATAAGTATCTCTCAGCTGTTCTATGATTTCAGATTGCTCAATCATCAAATCAATCGTGCGTTCTTCGTTTTCATCACCGACCTTACTTGCTTCCATCAAGGTCCCCTCAAAGTGCTGCGTATTTTTGCTTATAAAGGTGCTGCAGGGGGTGGGATTTGAACCCACGAATTATTAAGTAGGATAATCATTGTGGAAGGAGCCGACTTGAACCCGTTTGGGTCTGTGGACGAGCAGCCTCGCAATACTTAGCTATGGACCCGTTGCTTCTATCAACTAGAACGGTTGACGTTTGAAACCCGTGATTGAAGATCGCGCATCAATGTGAATTGCGCTTCAATCGCCTCCTATCAGAACAATACGTCGCTGAAGCTTTTCTGGAAACGGTCTCATAGATCAGAGCACCTCCTCACTCACTCGAATCTTGAATTTCTGAGTATATTAGCCGACGTCATTTTGAATGACCATTTGGAAAAACTTCTGCAAGCCACATGTTCTGTTTAGCAGGAAAAAAGGAGGAATTGGGGATTTCAAAAGATATTGTTATTGAGCGCCTTTATCCTATTCTGCATATTCGTGATAACCATTAGAGTTTTTTCACCTTTTTCGGTCAGCGTATAGTACCTTGCTTTCTGTTTGTTGCTTTTTACGAAGCCTTTCTTTTCAAGGGAGTGCAAAAGGGAATAGACTGTGCCAGCGCTTAGCTTAAGGCCGAATTTCCTGTGAATTAACAAAATGACGGCATATCCACTGAGCGGTTTTTCTTTTACTGCCTTGAGCACTATTATGTCCAAGGATTTCTTTACAATTCGTTCTTCGACTGTCTTAACCGCTTTCGCTCTTGAAGTCTCGCTTGGAATTACGTTTTGCCTTGCGATCCCCTCCTCACGCATCTCGCAACAAGCTTTTTTTTGCTGCTTAACGAGACACATAATTAGTAAGTTGCAATGCTATTTAGGCTTTCTGTGCAATGAAATATTACATGGAACAAACCTAAATAATTGAAACTCCAAGCAATAAAACGCCAAAATTTGTGATGCGTCTGCGATTCTTTCCAAAAATTTGGCAAAATGTGGGTATTAGCCTTCAAATGCGTAACAACGTTGATTGTCAATCCAGAGTATTATTGAGTGAAAAAAATAACGCTTAGATCCATAATGTCTCTTTTGGCGAAAAAAGCTTTTAGTAAAGGGCTGTTCTCAGATAACTTTTCGATGGCAAGCGCTTTCTGTTTAAACAATTTACTTTGCTTTTTTAAATTATCTCGAGCTTCGTATAGAAAAGCAGCAACACCAGCGCCAAAAAGAAAAGCGGAACGGCTAGTAACAAGAGAAGTATTATCATCAATAAAATTTTTTAATGTGTGAGTTTTAGAGTGAAACCTCGTCAAATTAGGCTCTTTTGGAAGCCACGAAAACCACTTTCCAAATATTTTTTTAAAGTCATGATTTCAACTCGGAAGGCACTCCACGTAACAAACTTTCATTGCAAATCCTCTCTGCAAATAATCATGCACTCTTTTTCAAATTCACTTATCTCACTTATTCTTTTTATGAAAACTGTGAACTCGCCTAGCTTATCGGGTATTTCTTGAACATCCGCAATATTATCTTCTACACATACAGCAATTCCGATAATGTAATTATTGCTACTGTTCCTGGCAATTCCAGCGCCGATAACGCCTTCAATACTTAACAGGAAATCTTTGTTTTCATCCAAGGTATGGTCTATTTTTACATCTGTTGGCACTATAGGATTTAGCATCCACAAGATAACACTAAGAAGAAAAATCGAGCCGATTACAAGCATTACCAGAATCCCTATGATAATTGTGAGCTAAGTTTCCTGTTCAAGCCTGCTCGACCCATAATTCTCTTAAGACCAGAGCTGGGTTCTTCAGGAAGCCAGCCTCGAACGTGTTCTTTAAAATGGTTTTTTAGATACGTACTTTCACCTCTGGAGGTAAGAGCGTTCAAAGTTTGACTTGCTTTTCCATAAGAACAATAACGCTATCACTAAACCAAAGATTACGGTTATTAGCACGGTCAAGACATAGAGTAATGAGTAGGGATAGACAACATTAGTGTGCTGTGGGTTAAAGCTAGAAATCGAGTTGCTTACGGCACCGAAATTCGTGAACGCCGCGCTTATAGATTGGACTCCCCAAACGCCAAAGTCTGCAGAACCTGACGGTACAGTAGCGGGTCGCGAAAACGCATCAAAGTATATCAGCGTGCTGGGGGCGATTTGTTCTACCGCAGACGGATTATTCTTGTAAGTAGTTTTTAATTCCCTTATTGGTCTTTCCTCGATCAGATTTCACTGTTAGGGAGTCACTTCCTTTCCCGTTTCCTTTCATAAAACTAGTGTTTCTAAATAAGCCCCAATAGCAAGGGTGATTGCTGAGACCAAAAGGAGAATCAATATGGTTTCAACGCGTGTCTTAGCGTTCTCAACAATACGAGTTAATGGCTTTCCGTTCCGGTAGGCATCTGCCCATGTGAACATGAATTCACATACTTCAACCCCTCCAGCTATACCTAAGATATATCCAAGATATTCGAACACAAAAAAAAGCATAAAGCGAATCAATAAACCGCTGTTGCCGCCGATTAAACTAGCACCTATGAAGAATGAAGTTAAGAAATTTACGCTAAATACTTGAATTATCGTTGAGGATAGAAGCAGTAATCCTCCTGCTGAATACTTAGCTGCCAACATGAAATTATTTGATAAAATAGTTGCGAAAGGACTATCACCAGCTAAATTTGAAGTACTATTAACTTGTGGCAAGTAAGTTGATGATCCTTGACAACTGAAATATCCTACTCCTGCGATTAGGGGTATCAAAAACAGAGCAGATGCAACAACGATTGAAGACCAGGCTGAACGCTTTTTAGTTGATACTACGACCCAATGGGGCCTTCTATCCGAAAATCTATGCCGCTTTGCCTTAATGAATGATTTAAAATCTACTATATTGAGTGGAGGTATCGCTTTAATAAGGCCTCGCATCAATGTGTATTTCAATTTCGTAAAGGCTCCCAGCAATTCAGTTTCCTGCGACTTGACCTCGGCAATTCTAGCACGTATGAGGATTTTCCCCAAACTCACCCCAGTAATTGCCTCAGATGTAAAATATGTAAAAGCCAACAGTGAGAATAAGGAAACCGTCTCCAAACCTTTCGATGAAGTCAAACTTGAAAAAGCTGAAGATGGATTACCAAAAAAAACAAAGGCCGCTTCAAAAAGCACAAGATTTTCTCTCTTAAAAATATTAAAAATGGATGTTAGGCTGGCTATCAGTGTTATATCCACCATATATGCGCTATATCTCAGTGATAAAGGCGTTAAACTGAATTTCGCCTTAGACGTCATTTGCACCAACATAAAAAAAAGGGAGGCAGTCACACCTCTAAAAGGCCATAATTGCAGCAAGTACTGCTATTCCTACGCCCGAAAGAGTAAGCAACGATGCTGCTTCTGCCCAAGTAATCCAGCCAGCAGCGGCGAATGCTATTGACAGCCAAAGAGCAATATCGTAGCCTATGCCCAACTCCAAGAAGAACCAAAACCAATCATTTTGGTTTGGCAGGCGCCAATGGGATAAGTAGAACGCGATTAGGTGTGGGGTCTGTACCGCCGTTGCAGAGCTAATGAGGAGTTGAGGCAGAGGAAACAAAGCTATTGACGAAAGCAGTGTCACGACGCCAACGACCAGACATGCATTTCTGATTTGCTTACGGTTTGTTGCAGTTGCTGATGTATAGACTGCCGGGGAGGAGAATTCGGATGTGGAAATTTGTAGCAATATCCTCACCGACTTGTTTTCTTTCATTTGATATATTTAAAACATTGTTCGATTTTCGAACAATTCAGATTTTTTGCAGCTAGAATTAATCTTAACCATAAAAAACGTGTTTTCAAGAGCAGGCATGTATGCACCAAGTCTAATCCTGAAGAATTTATGACGACAACAAACCACTCCAGCGATGAACGATGAATAGAGTGTCTACGGGGCATATTGGTTTGGATGAAATTCCAAGTTTTCCAGATAACAAAAAAATCCAAGTTCGCGGTTGTTCAGGCTTTGACAAAAACACTTTTTCTCTTTAATTCGTTGTCCTGAGGGGCAAAAAGAGAAGACAAATGCATCTACTTAACTCTTGAAGAATCCTTAGGCGTGGTCACAATAACCTCTGTGGGTTTAGGATTTAACTAAATAAGCTATAAGAAAAGAATGTGCTCAGGCTAATTGACGGTAGCCAGTTGGTTTATAGGTGAGCGAGGGAACTATAAAAGCTATCACTAGCCTAAACCTGTGCTATCGCAAATGTCATCAAATAATCATTGAAGCGCTTCAGCAATAGGGCCAATTGTCAAGCCTATAACAATTATAATGACCTATCAGCAGTTTTCGACAGGTAAAAGATTCAAGGGGATTCTGGAACGATGAGAACGCATTCTTGAGCATAATTTTACCAAACGTTGGATTCGCATCATTTGCTGGCTTATTTAACTCTGCCTACTCTCAGTCACGTTTCTATGGTGCGCGGTCTCAATAAGCTTTGTTGACACTGCTGCAGGCGATAATTTTAAATCTGTTATCATTGAAAAATATTATTGTGTGTGAGATGAAAGAGGGTATACTTGTTATCAGGCAACAGCTTGACCTTTTTAAGAACATAAAAAAAAGTGCAGCTTCAGAAGACGAATTAGTTTTAAAAACGAAGAAAAAAGTTATACGTTTTGACGGATGCCGGCAGAAAGATGGGGAACCACCTCCAACATGGTATTGGAGAGGTTCAAAGCTTCATCGTTGACATAATTAACAAACAACAAAACAACGGAACATGCAACAATGACCGGAAAATATAAATCCAAACATGCCTTAAAATCAGAAGAAAAAAGGGCCAAGTTTTACGAGAATCCGTCTCACATGATAGACCAGACTTTGGTCCGACTCTTGAGAATATCTAGCGCAAAATGCATATTTTCTCACCCCTTCATCACAATCATTTCTAAAAGGTACCGTTCCCTGCGGGCTTTACACGCTTATATGGAAGAAAATCTGTGTTGAAACAACTCGAACTATATTTATCCAAAAATAGCTTCAAAGGATTAAAGCAGAACAAACAATGAGGCATATGCATGGAAAGAAGACTGGAATGGGGGTTGCACCTCAAATTTAGTCTATCACATGTCCTGTCCTTAATAGATGATTTGCGGACTGGCTTTCCAGATTTACGGGTCGAATATTTTAAAGCAAAACTGCCGATATTGCTTGGCAATAACTTGCCTAGAAAACGCAAAAAAAGTGCTCCAGCACAAGCCAATGATGTTGAAATTATGATAAATGGAAACGTTGTAATCAGGATGTTCGGTTCTCGGTTCAGAGCGGGTGGTATATTCTTTGATGAAAACCTGTCCGAAGACGTCGCTTTGCGCATTCTTTGTATCCTTAATCGTAACGGAATATATACTCGTGAGCAGACGATGAATTTTGCATTCAGTAAGTAGTTAAAGAAATGGAGAAGACGAACCGGAATGTCGGAAATCCCTTCACCGAAGTATCTCAATAGATTATTGGGATTGCTTCTGAGTATTTTTGGAACAATTGGCATATTGATTTTTTTTGTTGCTGTTTATTCTGGAACCGAGTCAACAGAAGTTATCATAATAAACCTGTTACTAATTACTCCTGCTACGGCATTCCTCGCATATTGCGGATCTGCATTGTTCTTAGGTCGTTTCAAGTACATGTTAGCTGACAATTTTCTTTTAATAGAGGACAGAGCATTCAAGAAAAAGTATCGGCTCCCTTTTGACAAACTTGGATTCGAAACCTGCCTGAAAGATAACCGCCCCTCCGGCTTCCTGCCAACATTACGAAATCCTATTCGACAATGCAATAACAATGACAAAAACCTGACTAAATTGATAGTATACGACTATTCCTTTATTATTTCACCATCCGATCAGATGTTGAAAGCTATTGAAGCTCGAGCTGCTAAGAAGACAGAAAAAACTGGGAAAAGCTCGACAGCTAAAGGTATATCTCATCTAATTAGCTTAATGATGGTCGTATCAATTATGCTGTCATTTCTTTTAGTGGCTCTTGCTTACTCCATTCCTGAGACATTCTTTCTGTTTCTGTTCTCATCTATCTTATTCCTAATAATTTTTTGGGCTTTCTCCAAGAACATCTATGCCCACATCTTAAAGGCCGAACCAATGAATAACGACGAAGAGCTTGAGGCGACTCAACAACTGAAGGATCATGCATTAGCCATCCTCCCACAATTACTTAAGGCTAATAATGCCTCTACATTTCCAAACGCCATCGCATCAGGGCTCTTTCCATCTAACTCGTCAATCATAATAATAGATAGTATCGAGCAGAAAATGGACCGAAAATGGTTGGGTCCAGTGGTGGCTCATGAGCTGACTCATATACGCAAGCTTCATGTCTTGAAACTCGTCATAGTCACTATTTTATGTTTCATTGCTATGGCTCTCTCGCGCATATACCTTTCATTGGAATGGACAATAGTTGTAGGAACTGTGTTGCCGACGCTGCTTGTCCCTGGTTTTCAAAGGGTTTTGGAAGCCCAAGCAGACATGGGGATGTGTAGTATTTTAAAGAAATCTTCTGATGCCGTCAAGTTTTTTCAGTATCTTTCTGACGTAATAGCGCACGCAAAAGCTCACGAAGCTGAGATTTTCAATTATGGTAAATATGTTCAAGTTAAAGATCTTAATTTCTACAGTCCATCTACAAAACCTAAAAAGGCGAAAAGATTAGTCAATTGGCTACTGAAAGGTCATCCTCCCATGTATTATAGAATCAACCTAGTTAAAAATGAAGGCCCTGACTCATTCTTAAAATTATCTTTTAGCCAGCTTACATATTTCCTGAAAGACATAATCGATTAGGATTCCGGCAATGAAAACCTTTGAAATTTTCTTCGTCCGAGTTTTTTATACCGATTTCTTCAACAACGCTAGCAAAACTGATAGAGAGCAAATAACGTCTTTCCGCAAAATGGCGATGGTTTGTGGTTGGCCGAATCGTCCCTAAACCAAATAGGAGTGGACCTGGCTAGTTCTGAATCAGTGGTTCATATTCAAAGAGATTTTGCTTTGTTAGTAAATTGGACCCGAACCATTTGGGTCTAAGACCGACCCGACTCACTCTGTCTCAATTTCTCAAGGTGTATCTCGTTTTGCTTAGATTTGAACTGAATAAAAATGGGTTCCGCTCCACCGTTTGGGTATGGGCCCCGTCGGACCAACTCTTGGACATTAACTCATACAGTCTGAGTTTTCTAAAGCGTCAGATTCCAACTCTTAAGCTCTAAGCTCTTGGTTTGAGCGGTTTCTGAACCCATTTGGGTATGGGGACGGGCAGCCTTACAATACTTTGGCTATGGAACCGTTGCTTCTATCAACTAGGAAAGTTGACGTTTGAAACCCGCGATTGAAGATCGCGCATCAACGGGAATTACGCTTCAATCACCTCCTATCAGAACAATATGCCACTAAAGCTTTTCTGGAAACAGGGCCCCATAGACCAGAGCACCCCCTCGCTCACCCGAATCTTGAATGAATCATTAGCATTCATAAGATAGTTAAATAGGGCAGATGCGTTTTGACGTTGCAAAGAAGAGAGATAGGCAATTCTTAAATCGGCCTTTGCGCATTTTGCCACTGGTGATCTCTATGGTGTTTTGTCTGAAATGCGGCAAAGAGCTGACAGAAGACGCGTATTTTTGCCCTAGCTGCGGTGTTAGAACTCAGAAAGGCGTTGAAGCGGGGGTTTCGGTTCCAGTTGAAGAGCTGCGGGTGGCATTTGCCAAGATAGGGCAAGAGATGGAGAAAGCATTTCGAACAGCGGCCAAAGAGATAGAGGCAGCTTTCAAGACTGTACGAGAAGACGTTCGCGGGTCAAAGGTTAGGGCGACCGTCGTGTGTTCTGAGTGTGGGCAAAAGAATTCAGGGGACGCCACTTACTGCTTCAACTGTGGCAAAAGGCTTGGTCAGAGATAGCCGAAATACGCTTCGGTCAATTGTGGTTTCAGGAGCTTTCAGTTTGCTTGGTTTCTGTAAAGCAGACTAGGCCTCCGAATTGGCTGAGTCTTTTGCCTGCGGGCGTTTCAGTGTTGACTATTTTTGTTTTGACAAGTTTGTTCTTCGCAATTTGCAGCAGTCTGTGAATCCTATTCTTGTCCCTTTGTTCTGTTAGATATTTGTCTGTGAGCATCAGATACTCTGGTTTGACTTTCCCGTCTTTCCATTGGCTGTAAACTAAATCCTCTATTTCCTTGAGCGAAAACAGTACCACAGCGTTGTCGTTGATGGTGTTTAGGCGCTTTTCAAGAGTGTCCACAATGTTGTCTGCTTCTTTTGACGTGGTTTCGCTGACTAGTCTGCGGAATTCTTTGGTCTTTGCGAGTTCGGCCACTTCATGCGGATTGTTTGCAGGTCCGACGAGTTCTCCAAAGGCTACTGCATTGGGGCTGCCAGGTTGCGTTAGCCAAGGGTGGTGTCTTCGGATGTGCGTGAGGAATTCTGCGGTGTAGGCGGTTTTCATTGGGGCTGTGGCTATGATGCTTCTTGTTCCTTCTTTGAGTGTTGGTCTTGTGGCGTTAATGATGGCTTCGTAGAAGTTGTAGAGGGCTTGTTCGTCTTTTCTTCTTCCCTCAAGTTTTACGGTAGTGTGCGGTTTTACTACGTTGCTGAATACTTGCCACAACGCAGCGTGGTCTTCTGCGAGGCCGACTAACATTGCTACTGGGTAACCGCGTCTGTATGGGCGTCTTCGTTTCGGCATTTTGCTGCTCGTGCTCCTCCATGTCGATTGTTGAGCTGTCTTTTATGAATGTGATAGGGTGTCTGTTACTCTGAGAGGTGATTTTGACTCTCCTATATATCTTGGATTCTTGGTTTGAACTGGTGTTATGGTGGTCGTGGCGGGTCATCTTGAAGTTGTTGCCAGGTTTCGATGACTCGTGTGGCGCCTTCATCAATGTACCGCTGCGGTGAATATCGTTCTGAGCGGAGTAGGCCGATTCTGTCGGGTACGTTGAACTGCTTGTAGACTTGGAAGTAGCTGGGATAGTCATCGACAACTCTGACGATTTTGTGTTCATTAGCGGTCGTAGAGAAGAGTCTGGCTTTTGCGTCAACTAACGTTGGTCCAGAGGGGTTTTCTCCTCGGGTACGTGTATAATCTTTAAGGTTGAACATCTTGAGTTGAGTGTTTTCTGTGGGGAATCCGAATTTCTTCAGTTCGTTTGTGGTTAGGTTGCGTGTGTTTTCGGTTCGTCCTGTAAGATACACTAGTGCGCATTGTTTGCTCCATTTCTGAAGGATGTCGGCTGCGAATGGAATTGGTTCGTCCAGTTTGAGCAGTTCTGTTCCAATTTCTTCTAAGCAGAGTACGATGTCCCAGAATCTCTTCTGATATTCACTTGCGCGCGTCTTTTGATCTGGCGACGCGAACTTTAAGAATATCTGTTCATTGCTTAGGGTTTTTACTGCTTGCATTTGGATCTTGTGACCTAGGAGTTCTTGCCACACTGCTTGCATTCTTGGTTCTGTGTTTATCAGCGTGTCATCAATATCAACGACAACACCAATCAACTTGTTAGCCTCGTTCAGTCTCTGATAGCTTAGCGGTCTAAATGTATAAATGAATCTTTGTTGGAGGTCTTGTGTATGGATTTCAGTGACGTAGTTGTCAAGCGGCGAAGTGTGAGAAAGTTTAGGGATGACTCTGTTCCTGTTGAGGTGATTGCTAGGGTTTTGGAGGCTGGTCGTTGGGCTCCGTCTGCTGGGAATTCTCAGCCTTGGCGTTTCATTGTTGTTAAGAATGTTGATGTTAAAGGGAGGATTGCTGAGGTTTGTACTAGGTTTAGTAGGGGGGCTTGGGCTGGTTTTTCTCCAGAGAGGGCTAGATATTTAGCTGAGCGCGGCGGAACATGGGACAAGACATACATGAAGCGTGTGCCCGTTTTGATTGCCATGTGCTGTGAGGTTCCTGAAGGGTTGCGTGAGGAGTTGGCTTTGGCTTCGGTTTGGATGGCAGTTGAGAACATGTTGTCAGCTGCTACAAATGAGGGTTTGGGAAGTTGCGTCTATACGACGTATGATTCTGAGGAGGAGAATGCGTTGAAGGGCATTTTGCGGGTTCCAGAGCAATATCGCCTTGCAACTATTATTCAGCTTGGATATGCAAGTAACGAGCAGTCTTCACCTTCAAGAAAGAGGCTTGAAGAAATCGTATCACACGAACACTTCTAAAGGAGTAGCTTCTGCGTCTTTTGGGCTTCTTGGACTCGTATGACCCGCGGTATGTAGCTCTATTCCTTCATCTGCATATAGATCTCACTCTTGTTGATTACTTTTGGCGCGAATCTTGGGATTTGATTAGCCAAGTGTTCGATCAGACTCCTGAGTCCAGAAAAGTGCTGGACGATAGAATGGCATCGCAGAGGCATGCGAGAGCACAGCGCTAACGCACGCTATCCCCATCTCTTCATTTTTCATAATATCCGAATTCAGAGTTAAATCTTATATATCATGGTTGGATAGTACGGAGTGGGGGAAACAGAGAAAGAAGGAGAATGAGAAAATCACAGAAGAAACATGGAAATCATTCGACAATGGCAGCATCACTCCTAATGCTCGTTACAACCTGCTCTTTTTTTGAGATTTCTCATACAAAATAGGGGAGTGAAGAAAAATGCAGAGGTCGAGAATACACAACGAAATTGCCTTGACACTTTGCATGCTGCTACTATTGTCTTTCGCCCCTCCGATATACATCAACACAACGAATGCAATGAGATCCAACCAGGAACAGATAGCTGAAAAGATGGCAAATCCTAATCCACCTGCAATGCTGACTTGGACAACAGAGCAAATTGACGTCTTCGTCAACGGGACAGAGTATACCACGGTTAAAGTGAGGGGGTCTTCATATATCGATGGCTACGGCTTGCTGAGGGTGTCTTCGTCAGCGACAATACCCACAGAATTGCTCGTAGAACTACAAACTGAAAACAAAACTTACATGGAAGCAGAGAATGTCCGCATAGGAGGCTATGACGGTCCTCTGCAAAAATACGTGTGGGATTCGAGGGTTTTCGTCAAGGCGCCGGGTAATCAAAGTTGCCGAATAAAGTATGATTACCCAGACAATCGCGAGACCTATTACCCACCAGATGAGACCAACAGGTTTTATATATTGCCCGACCAGGACTACCCATGCCCTAGTGCTACTACATTAATAATCCATATAGACGAGAGCACGCTTCAAAACATAGAGATGGGCAATGAAATACTAAACGATCTCTTAAGCATATGCCTCGCAGGTGCTGCTCTAGGTGCTGTTTTGCCAGAACCAGTGATATCAAAAGTTTCTGCAGCTGCATTGGCAATTGCAGCATTTATACTCCAAGTGTGGAAATTCGTGGTCGAGAGTTACATAAAAGACGTGGTTGAAACAGAAAGAGACGATGGCTGGGCATACTTAGGAATGCATACATACAAGTTCTTCTGGCTTACTGTGTACGACTTCACACTAGCTTTCGGAGCTTTGAGAGACTGGCCGATGCACATGGCCTTCTTCTGGTACAACTTCAATGTCGTTGATTGGAGACCTTATTCTTTCTTGGATATGGGCGGATGCCCCATAATCAACGATTGGAACGGGTCTGCCTTCGAAAGCGACAACAATCTGCTGCCTTTCAGCGAAACGCCAGGAACAAAGGTCGATATGATGGACTACTACAGACTAATGAAAACAGAGACATCGGTCTCGCATTGCACGGAAGAGGATGTGTACCCGCTTGTGCTTAGCCAGAATATTGAGGACAATGACTTTTGCCAATTCAATCAAGTGCAGCTGCTAGCTGTTGACCACTCCAAAAATGTCGAAGTCGGCGTGGACTACAACGGAAACATATACACCTATTCAAACCCACTATTGCCGAGCTTGGCGATAGACAACGAAGGCAATGACGTGACGAGTCTAATCAATGCAACCGATGATAACCAGAGCTTCTTGGGCAAGAAAGGGGACTGGGTGACTGCAAACTATTCAAAAATCGATACAACCAACGGCGTCCGGTTGGTGATGATCGCTGATTTAACGTATAGGATTAAGCCAGCAAGGATGTCCATTCATGTGCAAATAGACAAAGACGGTCGATGGATAGAGATTGCGGACACTCTACCACGAGAGAAGTGGGAAGTGCTGATAGTTGATCTCTCGAAATACTCACATTACGCGACAAACGACGAAATGCACATTAGGCTATTCTTCACGGATCAACATGCGGTAGACTTCATGGGGCTAGATGCTTCGGAACAAAGAGCTGTCAAAGTTCAAAAGGCCGAGCTTGTATCGGCATTCCACCTCAAAGAAGGAGATGTGACCGAAGCTTTAGCAAAGAGCGATAATGTAAGAGCGGAGTTATTGCCTGGCAAAGAAATAGGTCTTATCTTTACGGCGACTCCCAAAAGAGAAGAAGATGTGAGAACTTTCATCTTCGTATCCGAAGGTTACTATACGAAGAAAAGAAGTGAAAATGCTGGAATGATCTATCTGAGCGGAACTTTTGCAGTATTTGCCATAACGGCTGTAGTGACAACCATCGCTTTCAGGAAAAGACGAGATTTCAGAGGCAGACCAGGGACATTTCGAAACTTTCTCTTGTCCAACAGCAAAGCAAATCAGCCCAAATTGTTCATAACTCCCAGAGGCCTAGAGGTGTATGAACGATGACCACTCATGCAAGTAAACCTAACTCTGGAGACTTTGACATCAATAAAGCACTTATGCTGACAGGTTTTGTGGCTTCGATAGCTCTATTGATATTAGTGGCTATCAATACATCCCTCAACGCCATGTACATGAACGTTTCATCGCGACTATCAATCCTCGGCATCTCTACTTTGATATCAGCAGTTGTCTACTTCTCCCTCACAAAGATGCTACTTAAGGGCGCAAACGATCCAGAAAAGTCTAATCGACTAACCGCGCTATGGTTAGCCATCATCATAACCATTGGGGCGTTTTCCTTGGTGACTACAGGAATCTACGGAATCGACATCGCACTTGAAACAAACCTCTTCGCCGTCGCAGGACTCACGCTAGGCGGAACCTTTGGCATATACTTAGCTGGGATCTAAAAGGACAATAAACTAAGGTCAATAGGAGCAATTCACTAAAGTGATTTGGCAGAGATCCGAAGAAGCTTTGAAATAGTTTTGCCGAACCTTAATCAACTGGGGAAACTCAAAATGGTGGCAGTATCATTGATGATGATGTTGATCTTTGCATCCGGCTCGCGCGCGAGAAAGCTAAGCAAAGAATAATGCTATACGCTGTAAAGCCTTGTTTGTTTCTCGACTTTTCGCATGAAATCCTCAATCATTGGTTGCATGGCTTCAGGATATCGTTGAATGCATTCACGTGCCTTGCGTGGCTTCAGGAAACATTGCACTAGCTTCTTTTGCAGGATTTCCTGTTGGACCTGCCTTCTAACCTTCCACGCAAGCTTCATCCTTTCGGCAGCTTGAACGTGACGTAAATCAACTTTTTTCTGTTTCTTCATACTCATGACATCCTGTGCCACTATAGTTTAATATCGTAAATCTCAATAATTCACTTGTTTCGGTTCTAGGCATATGTCGAAAAGCGGAACACCATGAGATTAATGAACGAAACTAGCGCTAGCGCGCATGCTTGTTCCGAAAATGGTTAAAAATGGTTTTAATTCCGTTCTGCAGGCTTCTGCGGGTTTGAGAAGGCTGGTTGCCGCAGGGAATTCAGGGACAAATGCGAAGTCCAAAACGGTCTCCAAATCATAAAAGGCGAATAAAAACCATTTTAGACCAATGTAGGAACACACATGCGCGCTCCAAAATCAGCATGCGCCCACAACATGATGCGTGCCTAATATACCTGTTTGTACAAATCACTATCATAAGATGAATGCGAACGCATAAACTTCAGAGGATGTGGTCAGAAATGGGTTCACAGCGTCGAGGAAGACCACGGGAATTTGAGTGGGTCGAATTCAGAGAACTCGGGGAAAACTATTCGCCTGAAGCGCAATTCTTGAAATTGGCTAGCGTAAATAACCAGTTGATAGCAAGTCTCGCAGTTTCAGGTTGCCCTCAATGCACAGGCAAGAACTTCAGACTTCGCCATGACAGAAAACATGACAACATAAGATTCTATTGTCCAGAATGCAAATATGAAACTTCATTTCACATCAAGAAACCGCCCAAGAATGAACTTCAAATAATACCAGTTTACGATAAGCAAGGTAAACTTACTGGCGAGAAAGCCGTAGACAGATTTCATGAGCCAACCAAACGGGAAAGAGTCGATGCAGCAGTACTAAGTACGGAACGAAAATCACATTTGGGCGGAGAATGGTTTGATGGTTCTTCCGGAACCAACACGCAAAATCGCTATCTGACTCTTGAGGAAGCAATTGAGCGCATCGCAAGAAGGAAAATGAAGGCCCAAATGGAAGCAATGCTAAACGAAATCGAAGAGGAAGAAAAAGATCATCGCTTGGCCTCTTTCGAAGCAGAAATCTCCTCGGACTAGAACTATGGTGTGCTGATTTTCTGTATAATAGGTGAGGAAAGAGCCTACTTTCTTGATGCACGCGGCAGGTCATAGTCTTTTGCACATTATTTGCAAGCGACTAGCAACCAACGAACCAATTAAATTAGGTTTATTGCGGCGGGGCGGAAACCAAAGTTTGGCGTCTCTGAGGTGGAAAGTTAAATAAAACGGTAACATTCTTATGAATCCCAATCCCCGAGTACTATCCTAGGTCACCTTCTCTGAGAAGTCATATTTCAAGGTCGTAAAGTTTTAATCCGTGCCTTTGAATCACCATTCTATCCAAGAAGGTTATCAGTCTTGGTTACTTTGAATCTTGACAAGATTTTCAACCCCAAAAGCGTAGCTATAGTCGGTGCTTCAGACGAAGAAGGCACCGTCGGCTACGCCTTACTCAAGAACTTCAAGGAACTGGGCTTCGAAGGCAAAATCTATCCCGTCAACATTAAGAAATCAGAAGTTTTAGGCCTGCAAGCTTATCCAAGTGTGGAGCAAATCCCTGAACCTGTTGATTTGGCTATTATTGCCACTCCAGCCCGAACTGTTCCGGGCATAGTCGAACAATGTGGAAAATCTGGAATAAAAGGCCTGATAATCATAAGTGCTGGCTTCAAGGAAATCGGCGAAGAAGGCAGAGCACTGGAACAGAAAATCACCGAACTCAAAAAGGAATATGACCTGCGCATTATTGGACCGAACTGCCTGGGCGTTATCCGCCCGAGCGTGAAAATGAACGCCACATTCATCAGCAAAACGCCTAAACCTGGCAACATAGCGTTCATCAGCCAGTCAGGCGCCTTGGGCTCTGCGATCCTTGACTATGCCTTGCATGAGAACATAGGCTTCAGCAACTTTGTCTCCATAGGCTCAATGATGGACGTAGACTTCGGCGACCTCATCGACTACTTCGGAACCGACCCCAAAACAAGAAGCATCCTCATGTACATAGAAGGATTGACAGACGCACGCAAATTCATGAGCGCTGCCAAGCACTTTGCGAGAACAAAACCTATAATACTTGTCAAGGCAGGCAAATTCACCGAATCCGCCAAAGCTGCAGCCTCGCATACGGGCAGCTTGACGGGCGAGGATAACATCTACGATGCTGCTTTCAAACGCGCAGGAGTCGTCCGGGTAGATGAAATCGCTGATCTATTCAACGCCGCCGAGGTCCTAGGAATGCAGCCTCTTCCGAATGGTCCAAACCTAGCCATAATCACTAATGCAGGCGGACCCGGAGTCATGGCTACTGACGCCCTAATCAGCCGCGGCGGAAAGGTGGCCAAGCTGTCTCCGAAAACCATGGAAACCCTAGATGCTGTTTTGCCAAACTTCTGGAGCCATGGCAATCCCATAGACATTCTCGGAGACGCCCACGCTGACCGCTACAAAGCCGCTATAGCAGCATGCCTGAAAGACGAAGGTGTTGACGGCATCCTTGTTATCTACACACAGCAGGCCGTTGCTGAGCCAGTTGAGATCGCCAAGGTCGTATCTGAATTCATTAGAAGCCAGCCGTACCAGAACAAAACCATTCTAACCAGCTTCTTGGGCTACGGGGCCGTCGAAGAAGCAAACAGCATATTCAGCCAAAACAGCATCCCAACTTTTACCACTCCTGAGCAAGCAACCAAGACCTACCTTTACATGTATCAATACAAACGCAACCTGGAACTTCTATACGAGACGCCTGCAGAAGTTCCTGTGGACATGATGGCGCCAAAACGTCCGCTGATGGTGATTCTGCGAAATGCGGCAACCGAAAACCGCGAGCTCTTAACCGAAGCCGAAGCTAAACGCTTCTTAGAATACTACAACTTCCCTGTCGTAAAGACTAAAGTGGCTACAACTCAAGACGAAGCTGTCAGACTAGCAGCAGAATTAGGCTACCCTGTCGTTCTAAAAATACTCTCTCCACAAATCGTGCACAAGACCGACGCTGGAGGCGTAGCTCTCGATCTGAACAGCGAAGCCGAGGTCCGCGAAGCCTATGATCGGATAATCCAAAGAGCCAAGCAGTACAAGCCGGAGGCAGAGATTCAAGGTGTAACTGTCCAAGAAATGATCAAAAAGACAGGTTACGAAGTCATTATCGGGGCAAAACAGGATCCACTGTTCGGTCCAGTAATACTGTTCGGTATGGGCGGAGTTGGTGTAGAACTCTTTAAAGACTTCTCGCTAGGGCTTCCTCCCTTGAATCAAACCTTGGTCAGAAGGATGATGGAAGAAACCAAAGTCTATCAGCTTTTGAAAGGTTACCGCAACGTTCTGCCCGCCAACGTCAGACTGCTCGAGGAAATAATGGTTCTATTTTCGCAAATGCTCGTTGACTTTCCACAGCTCAAGGAAGTTGACATTAACCCGCTATTCATAGACTCTGAAGAAGCATACGCCTTTGACGCCCGCATCTTGATCGATAGGCAAAAAGTTTTCGAAAGACTAGAACCGCACCAAAACCTTGTCATAAGCCCATACCCGAAGAAGTATGAGCAGCTTTGGACCATGCGCGATGGACGCCAAATCCTCTTGAGACCCATAAAACCCGAAGACGAGCCATTGTGGGACGAAATGTTCCAAACCTTCAGCGAACAATCAATCCGCTATAGGTTCTTCCAAATAATCAAAGATACGCCTCACGAAACGCGAGTGCGCTACTGCAACATCGACTACGATCGCGAAATAGCGATAGTCCCAGAACTCACCGAAGACGGAAAAAGGAAGATCCTTGGCGTCGTCCGCGTGGGCATCGAACCAAACGGTAAAGCAGGAGAAATCGCCTTCATCGTTGCCGACCCATGGCAATGTCTAGGCTTGGGCACAAAAATGGTCGACTACGCCATAGAAATCGCCAAGGACATGAAAATCGAAACACTCTACGCAATAATGCTTGCTGACAATTTGAGGGCCATAAGCCTCATGAAGAAAATGGGTTTTGCGATTGAATACTCTGAGGATGGAACAGTGAATGGAACACTTAGCCTCAAAGAAGAGGAATTTCAGTCTCCGTGCGGAGAACCGAAAAAAGCTGAAGAGCCTAAAGTCGAAACAAAATCGCCTCAAGTGGAACATAAAGAGGCGGAAACACTTCAAGAGTAGTCTAGAGACTCAACAAACAAGGGCGCGCGCATCGTCTATTCTTTGTGAGCGGTTTTCTCGATCTTGAAGGCTGAAACGTTACCTGTCCTTGCATCGATCTTGAAGGTCAGCTTCTCCTCAAAGTAACTAGCTTCCACACTCCATGACTTCGCATTCTGGTCATATTCAGCTTCATAGAACGAGCTGGGAATCGTGTAGCGCCACATCGACTTGGCCGCTTCAATAGCGATCTCTTTTGCTGCTCTTTCATCACTGACACGCAAAGCTTCGCTCATCAACATTCCCTCCACAATCTTTCATTCAGAATCTATAAACCTATTGCAGTTTCAATATAGACGCTAGAGACGATTCTGCAGACATGAGCTTCTTGAGTTAGCCTTCTTCAGTTCCTCCAAGTACGCCTTCTCGCCAGTCGTATTCATAAACTGCTGATTTGCGTTCACAAACTGCAGTGCGTGATACAATGATTCCTCGCCCGTCAGCTGCCCTCTAAAGAAACATCCTTTCTTGATACCATTAGGTTTCAAGCTTTTCAGATAGCTCACGGCATAGCTACAATGTCCAACTATCTCGCAAGACGTACACTTGCCCCAATCTTCCGGGTATGCACAAGGGCCACAGGCTACATGGCAAGCCCTCTTTCCCGGAAACAGATTGACTTTAGCATCGCCTTCGCATCTACAACACTCGTTTTCCCAAGAGCTAGAAACAGACATGTTCTACCTTCCTAAGATTTGTATAGTAGCAAATTTACATGAAAACACTGCTATAAGCATTTCCGTTTACAAACGTAAACTACGAAACTGCAGGAAAATAACTGCAGAATGTGACGCGACAGACTCCATTAAGCATCCCACTGGGGCTGATGCCCGAAAACTTCATTCAATGTCTAGATGACAACTGGGCTAATGTTGGGACCGATCAAAGCAGTAACAGCGTAAGCGCAATTGCTCAATGTACTGCTAATAGGAAACGGAAGGGGATTCACTTCGCGGTTCATGGCTTAGTCTCTGGCGGTAGACTGTATGCAAGCTCACCGTTCCGCTCGCCAGTAATCAGCACTTTCCCAAACTGCCTCATAGCGATCAAATGCTTCAGAAGCTTCGGCTTATCAATCCCGGTGAGCTTTGAAAGCTCCTCAACAGTCAACGAACTCTGACTTTTCATCCCCTGAACTATAAGATTCCTCTCTTTAGTTCGCTCTTGCATCGTCTTCGTCTTTTCAGGATCTATCTTCGGTTTTTCGGACAATGCTTCAATTCCCTCGGAAAATCTACTCCAGATCAAAGCCGTATATAAGAATAATTGCCAGCAAGTTTCCATATCCAATGGTGAACCAAGCCTTTTTGCGGTATACGAATATATCTTCGTTTGTGGTCAGCCAAGGTGGAGAAAATTCTTGAAAAATCTATCGGAAGCTACATTTGATGAATTGAGCGGAAAAACTCTTGAATTGATCCGTGTAGTTGAAATGCTTTGCGAAGCATGCGAGAAGCCCTTGAGCAGAAGAGAGAAGCTTCTCCGAAAAATTCAGATCCTGAGCAGGGAAGATCATCAAAACCTGCTAAATAGAGCAAGGGCTCACGACCGCGCCGAGATTGACATTGAAAGCAGTAGGATCTACTTCTACGATCATGACTTTCCAGGCGACGTTCATCCCGAATGTATAGAGAAATTGTAGGCAAGACAGGCTCCTACATGAGTTTATAGAGATACTGGCCGTTCTTCTCACCAGCTTCACCTACTTTTCCATCTCTTCTCAGAGCTATCAGGTGCTGCACTATTCTACTCGGTTGAAGCCCAGTAAGTTGTGCAAGCTCTTCAGCCGTAAGTGGGCCTTTCTCCTTCAAGGCTCCAGATATCATGTGTCTTTCAATCTCAACCTGCATAATCGAATCCACCGTCTGGCGATACTTGTCCTCTTCAATCTCGACCTTTATCTGCGATCTGCCCACGACCCATCGAAGCCTCTGAGATTTGAAGGCATCAATAGCCGCATCAGTCTTCTTAGTGTCACGTGCAAGTCTGAACGGGCTTGGTCCCAACCGCTTGATTTCCTGAATCATTTCTCTAGCCAGAGCAGCCCACTTCCCACCTTCACTGGCCGAAATCCATTCGAGCCTTACACGCTCTGGCTCGATTCCTATGCTCTTCACAGCCTTCTTCAAATAATCGAATCTTTTCTCCATCATGAAATTGCCTTTCTGATAGTGGCAATCTCCTGGGTGGCAACCTGCAATCAAAACTCCATCAGCACCCATTCTCAAGGTTTCCAGAACCAGCGTCGAGTCCATTCTTCCAGTGCACATTATGCGGACGATCCTAAGGTTCGTTGGATATTCAAAACGGCTTGTCCCGGCTAGGTCAGCGCCTGCGTAACTGCACCAGTTGCAGCAATAGGCTACTATTAATGGTTCAAACTGATTCTCCGTTGTTCTTTCTTCTTCAAACTTCTCTTCAACCATACAAGTCAAGCCTCCGCCTTGATGTTAGGAGTCAAAAGCGCTCTGACCTGTGCCAGAATCTGGTCTTCTTTGTAGTGACGCATGGTTATTGCTCGCTTTGGGCATTCCGCTGCGCAAGAACCGCAACCTCTGCACAGTATTTCTCGGATTTCCGATTTACCTTCTGCAATCTTCGGTGCTCCATAGGGGCATATCTCTTCGCAGAGTCCGCAACCAATGCACAGGTCTCCGTCGACAACAGCAGTTATGGCGTCAGTTCGCACTTTCCTGTTGCCCATCAGTATCGCCGCTCTAGCAGCCGCCGCTTCCCCTGAAATTATGCTTTCTGAAACGTCCTTAGGTCCTGAGACCGTGCCTGCGATGAAAACTCCGTCGACATTCGTATCTACGGGTCTAAGCTTCAGATGAGCTTCCATCATAAAACCGTCTGTCGCTATGGGAATCTTTAGCATCCTGGCAAGCATTATCTCGTCTTTGCTTGGTATCAGCGGTGTTGAAAGGACAACCCACTCCGCTGGAAACTTCACTTCCATTCCAGACATAGCATCATAAGCCATAACCTCAAGCTTGCCATCAGGTGTCTGCGTTATCTCAGGTCGAATCTCTTCAATATGCCTAATGAACCTCACTTCCAAATCCCTAGCTTTTCTGTAGAAGTCCTCATATTCCTTGTAAACACGCAAGTCTCCAAAGAGCACGACAACATCAGTTTTCGGAGATTCCTCCTTTGTCAGAATGGCATTCTTGATTGCGTTCATACAGCATATCCTTGAACAGTACGGCCATCCTTCCTCTTTACGGGCTTTGAGGATTTTTCTCAGAAGTTCCGCCGTATCGGATTTCGGAAAAGCCTCAAGTTCAGAAGGTCGAATCTCACCTTTTCTTGCGCCCACGCATTGTATCATAACGATTCTTCCGGGTTCTCCAATCTCCCCTTTCCTCAGTTTTTCATCAAGCTCTCGTTGGGTTATGACGTGATCATGTATTCCGTACTCGTAAAGTCCCTTTGGCGGAGTGTAGTTTGCCGAGCCAGCAGCGACGATTATGGTGCCTACGCTTAGTTCCTTGTCACCTTCAGGACCCGTTGCTACAGCGTCGAAGTTGCCAATGTATCCTGAAACGTCTTTCAGATTGGTTGCCGTCATGAGTTCAATGTTCTGATTGGACTTTACAGCCTCTGCCAGGGGTTCTACGACTTCTGAGGCGTTTGCCAATGTTGGATACAATTTGTAGAGACTCTGAGTTATGCCTCCCAGTTCCTTCTCTTTCTCGATTAGATAGACCTTGAAGCCTTGCTTTGCCATTGAAAGCGCAGCTGTCATTCCGGCTACTCCAGCGCCGATTACAAGCGAAGAACCTTTGACCTCAACCTCAGGCTCGGTTTGTGGCTCAAGGCCCGTAGCTTTTGCGACAGCCATTCGAACGATATCTTTGGCTTTCTGCGTGGCTCTCTGGGGCTCATGAGGATGCACCCAACTGTCATGCTCCCTAATGTTAGCCATCTCAAACAGATACGGGTTCAAACCTGCTTCTTTGCAGGCTGATCTGAATAGAGGTTCGTGTGTTCGTGGAGTGCATGATGCCACG
>Ga0315279_10000389_pt1 | contig 90475 bp, 68 predicted proteins | sample YL17G06_20_MG_FD_203694 | JGI IMG/M metagenome (GOLD analysis project Ga0315279, IMG submission 203694) | Sediment microbial communities from Yellowstone Lake, YNP, Wyoming, USA - YL17G06_20 | ecosystem: Environmental > Aquatic > Freshwater > Lake > Sediment | place: USA: Wyoming | collected...
TGTGTACAAGGCCCGGGAACGTATTCACCGCGTCGTTCTGATACGCGATTACTAGCGATTCCAGCTTCATGCAGGCGAGTTGCAGCCTGCAATCCGAACTGAGACCGGTTTTTTGCGATTGGCTCCCCCTCGCGGGTTGGCGACGCTTTGTACCGGCCATTGTAGCACGTGTGTAGCCCTGGGCATAAAGGCCATGAGGACTTGACGTCATCCCCACCTTCCTCCCCATTATCTGAGGCAGTTCCGTTAGGGTGCTTTCCTTGCGGACGAGCAACTAACGATGAGGGTTGCGCTCGTTGCGGGACTTAACCCAACATCTCACGACACGAGCTGACGACAGCCATGCAGCACCTATGCAGCCGTCCCTTGCGGGAAACCCCGATCTCTCGGGGCGTCAACTACATTTCGAGTCCAGGTAAGGTTCTTCGCGTTGCGTCGAATTGAACCACATGCTCCACCGCTTGTGCGGGCCCCCGTCAATTCCTTTGAGTTTCAGCCTTGCGACCGTACTCCCCAGGCGGAACACTTAATGCGTTAGCTTCGGCACAGCCCCGTGCGGAGCTACACCCAGTGTTCATCGTTTAGGGCTAGGACTACCAGGGTATCTAATCCTGTTTGCTCCCCTAGCTTTCGCGCCTCAGCGTCGGTTATGGTCCAGGAAGCCGCTTTCGCCGCCGGTGTTCCTCCCGATATCTACGCATTTCACCGCTACACCGGGAATTCCACTTCCCTCTCCCACACCCTAGCACGGCAGTCCTGAGCGACCCCCCCGAGTTAAGCTCGGGGATTTCACGCCCAACTTACCGCACCGCCTACACGCCCTTTACGCCCAGTAATTCCGAACAACGCTCGCCCCCTACGTATTACCGCGGCTGCTGGCACGTAGTTAGCCGGGGCTTCTTCCACCGGTACCATCAGCCCCGATTCTTCATCGGGGCATTTTTCCCAGTCGAAAGAGGTTTACGACCCGAAGGCCTTCATCCCTCACGCGGCGTTGCTGCATCACCCTTTCGGGCATTGTGCAAAATTCCCCACTGCTGCCTCCCGTAGGAGTCTGGCCCGTGTTGCAGTGCCAGTGTGGCCGTGCGCCCTCTCAGGCCGGCTACCGATCATCGCCTTGGTGGGCCGTTACCTCACCAACTAGCTAATCGGCCGCAGCCCCCTCCTCCAGTGACCCTTGCGGGCCTTTGTTCCCGACGGCTTCTGCCACCGGGACGTTATGCGGTATTAGCCCAGGTTTCCCCAGGTTATCCCCCACTGAAGGGTAGGTTGGCTACGTGTTACTCACCCTTGCGCCACTTTACTCATGCGCTCCCGCTTGCGCGGGAGCACACTTTCTCGTTCGACTTGCATGTGTTAGGCACGCCGCCAGCGTTGATTCTGAGCCAGGATCAAACTCTCGTTTGAATTCGGCTCACGCGCCGACTGCCGAAGCCCTCTTGCAAGGAATCTCCAGCGCCGACGCGTAAATACTATGGAGTTCCCCTGCCTCGATGTAGCGGCGATTTTACACCGCCACCCTCCGCAGGAGATTCCACGTTCGATCCCTTGCCGTCAGAACCGAACGTGTCGCTCAGCGTTAGCACTGGCTCTTGTAGCGCAAGGTTCGCTTTCTAACCCTGCGGCTCTTCGAGCCCGTGCACTTGACGTGGCATGCTCAACTCAGTTGTCAAAGAGCAGTCGTTCCCGCCTTTCGGCGGGACCCCAATCTAGGGGTGGGATCGACAGCAGGGCGCTCAGCCCTCGTATCCGGCTCGGCTCCTTACTGCCGACAACTCTGTGGGGTGATTCCCTTGCAGAGCAATTCTTTATACTACGAGCCCCCATCGCCGTTGTCAAGGGGTCCGCAAAAGAAATCTTCCGCCCAATGCGGCGGCGGATTCACCTCGCCACTTGTAGGGGCGCATGGCGTGCGCCCTTCCTCTGTAGCGGCGCTCTGCCTGTCCCGATGTGCCTTATCGGGAATCGCCCTTTTCCTGTAGCGCAGGTCTCGTTCTTCGGACCTGCGGCTCTTCAAGGTCCTTCCGTCAACCACGCGGGAGGCCTCAACCCCGCCGCAAAAAATCCTCAAAGGCCGCAACTCCGAAGGGGGGGAGTTGCGCTACTTCTCCACTTCCGTTCCTCGCAACGCGTCGCGCGCCTCATTCCTGCGTCTTGAGCGCCACAACGCTGTCCGCCGGGTCAGGCGCGTTGGCGGGCACGGCAATGCTCAGCCGCTCCCCAGTCTGCGTGAATTGCAGGGCCTGGCCAGTGGCCAGCAGGCTCGCCTCGGTAACCTGAGCTGGCACCCCGCTCACCTGCAGTTTCCCTTTTGGCCAAGCGAACACGTGCAAGTATATGGTGTTTCCCTTCGCCGTCGATTTCCCCCAGGGCAGGTTCTGCAAAGGTCCGTAAGTGGTGCCGTAGATGGACGCGCCGTTGACCTTCAGCCACCGGCCGAGGGCGAGCAAGCGTTCCTGAAACTCCGGCTGGATGGTTCCCTCCGGAGTTGGCCCCACGTCGAGCAGAAAGTTTCCACCCTTGCTGGCCACGTCCACCAGGGTCCGGATCAGGGTGGTAACGGATTTGAAGGCTCGGTCGTTCTTGTTATAAGCCCAGGTATTATTGATCGTCATGCAGGTTTCCCAGAGTTGGAAGTCCTCCGGGCTCGCCGGAAGCGCGGCCGGGCCGGAACTCTTGCGGGGCGGTTCCGTGCCTGTCAACCGGATTTGCGAACCCTTGGTGGGAATGCGCTCGGGCACGAACTCTTCCGGCGTCATGTAATCGCCCGCCAGGCCGAGGCGATTGTTGATCAGGCTATCCGGTTGCAGTTCATGGATCAGCTTATGGAAGCGCGCGCCGTCGTACTTCTCCTGGTGGTCGAGGCCATCAAACCAAACGATGGTGACCTTCCCGTACTTGGTGAGCAATTCCCGCAGTTGGCCTTCCATGTAGTTGAGGTAGGTCGCCCATTCCGGACGTTCGGGCTGCCCGTGCCAATTCTCCTTGGCCAACTTCGAGGTGTCACGAAATCCCGGATGGTGCATGTCCGGCGGCGAGTAATAGAAGCCCAGAGGCATGCCCTCGGCCTGGGCCGCTGCGGCCAGCTCCGCGGTAACGTCTTTGCCGTAGGGTGTGTTGGTGATTTTGTAATCTGTCAGGGCGGTATCGAACATACAGAACCCATCATGGTGCTTGGTCGTGAAGACCATGTAACGCTGCCCGGCGTCTTTGGCCAGCTTCACCCAGGCTTTCGGATCGAAACGGGTGGGATTGAACTTCTTGCAAAGCTCCACGTACTCAGCCTGGGTGAGGCGCTGCTTGGGGTCCGGCGTCATGATCGGCCAGGAGGCCTCGACGCTCGCCAAGGAATACGGCCCCCAGTGAATGAACATCCCAAACTTCGCTTCGCGGTACCATGCGGTCCTTTGCGCCGCCGGCTCGGCTTTCTTGGCCGCAGGGACTTCCGCCGGTTTTTGCCCGGAACATGAACCAAATAAAATCACCCAAAATGAAATAGTGAAGACGAAGGAAACTTTTTTATGCCGCATCGTCAGACGCTCCTTTCTGTGCTGGCGGTCTCTCACCGCCATTGGCTGGCGGCCTGTCCCGACCGAGTCGGAAAGACCCCGCAGGTGCGCGGATTGATTCCCACAGATGCGTTGCACGCAAGCCGCAGAAGGCCTGCGCCAGCCCGCGGATTCTCCGGCACGTGAATATATACCTCCGCGATTCTCTTTGCGCACAAATTTCCCGCGGCAGATTAGTTCTTGACGCCCTGCAAAGTCAAGCCGCCCCATTGTTCCCGAGTGGTGTCTTCCATTAAGATGGTGGCCGGGCAGCCGCAAAGCTTCTCAGGTCTGCGATTGTCTTGTAGGGGCAGGCCTTGCGCCTGCCCATTCGGACGTCTGACTCTCGACTTCTGTGCCCAAGGAGACCTGGCATGCAAAGAAGACCCGAGCGGTTCCTCGCGGCGCTTTCCACCCTGCTTCTGTCAAATGCCCTCCTCTTCGCCGCCCCACAAAAACCTTCCCTCGACCAGGTGCTGGACTCGCTCTTCGCGGTGCGCGAGTTCAAGGAAGTGGCGATCTCACCTGACGGCCAGCGGGTGGCCTGGGTGGAGTCGCTGCACGCGCCCAACGGCGCCGCATCCCTGAACTCGGCGATCCACGTGGCGGATGTGGCTGCAACCTCGAAGCCGCCACGTCGCATCACGGCGGGCGACGGCAAGACCGCTTACGCGGAACACGACATCGCCTGGTCGCCGGACAGCAGCCGGCTGGCGTTCCTCTCGGACAAGGGCAAACAGGACCAACTTGAGCTTTATGTGGCTGACGCGAGGGGAGGTTCGGCGCGAAAGCTGACAGACCTTACCGGCTTCCTTGCCACTCCCGCTTGGTCGCCCGACGGCAAGCGAATCGCCTTCCTCTTTACCGAGAACGCGCCGCGCGCGGCCGGCCCGCTCGGCCCCATGACCCCGCTTAGCGGGGTGATCGAGGAGCGGGTTTATGAACAGCGCCTCGCCACCGTGGAGGTAGCCTCGGGCCGCGTCCGGCAGGTCTCGCCCGCCGACCTCTACGTTTACGAATACGACTGGTCGCCCGACGGCAAAAGCTTTGCCGCCATCGCCGCGCACGGCGCCGGCGACGCCAACTGGTACGTCGCCGAGCTTTACACCATCGACGCGGCCTCCAGGGATACGAAATCCATTTACCGGCCGCCTCTTCAAATCGCCGTGCCGCGCTGGTCGCCCAACGGAAAAAGCATCGCCTTCATCGGCGGACTCATGAGCGACGAGGGCTCGACCGGCGGCGACATCTTCCTTGTACCCGCCACCGGCGGCGAAGCCCCGTACCAGATGGTCCAGGGCGAGGCCCCGTACCGGAGGGTTCAGGGCGAGGCCCCACACCGGATGGTACAGGGCGAGGCGCGCAACCTCACATCCAACATCCACGCTTCCCCCGCCTGGCTGGCCTGGCTGCCCTCGTCCGGCCGGATTCTCTTCACCGAGCTAATCGATGGCGCCACTGGCATCGCCACGGTGAATCCCCAGGACGGCGAGATCAGCACGCTCTGGACCGGCGCAGAGTCCATTTCCATCGGCGGCTGGTCGTTCGGAGTGTCGCTGGCGCAGGACGGGAAGACTTACGCCTTCGTCCGCCAATCCTTTCAGCAACCGCCAGAGGTTTGGGCGGGGCCGCTCGGCGCCTGGAAGCAGGTCACAAACTTAAACCGCGACGCCAAGCCGAGTTGGGGTGAAGCAAAGAGCCTTCACTGGTCAAGCGACGGCATGCAAGTCCAGGGCTGGCTGCTTTATCCGCGCGACTACGACCCCAACCAGCGGTATCCCATGGTGGTCTCCGTGCACGGCGGTCCCGGCTCGATGGTAGGGCCAGGGTGGCCGGAAACCTTCTTTGACCTCGCGCTGCTTTCTCACCAGGGCTATTTCGTGTTGCTCCCCAATCCGCGCGGGAGTTTCGGGCAGGGCGAGGCCTTCACGCGGGCCAACGTCAAAGATTTCGGCTACGGGGATTTCCGGGACATTCTCGCGGGCGTGGAGGAAGTGGTGAAGACGCTGCCCGTGGACAACCAGCGCATCGGCATCGGCGGCTGGAGTTATGGCGGCTACATGACCATGTGGGCGGTGACGCAGACCAACCGCTTCCGGGCCGCGGTGGCCGGCGCCGGCATCCCCAACTGGCAGAGCTACTACGGGCAAAACGATATCGGCCAGTGGATGATCCCCTTCTTCGGCGCCTCCGTCTATGACGACCCGGCTGTGTACGCTAGGAGTTCGCCGATCACTTTCATCAAGCAGGCGAAAACTCCCACGCTGGGGCTAGTGGGTGACCGCGACGGCGAGTGCCCCCTGCCCCAGTCGCTGGAGTTCTGGCGCGCGCTGAAAACCCTGGGCGTGGAGACCCAGCTCGTGGTGTATCCCAACGAGGGTCACCTGATCGCTGACCCCGCCCACCGCCGCGACATCCTGAAGCGCGCCGTCGCCTGGTTCGGTCAGCATCTCCAGTAGGGGCGCCCCGGCGGGTCGCCGCTACTACAGCGCCGGCGACAGTCAAACTACCCCCGGAGGGGTTTGATCTGAATAGCCGTGGGCGCCAGCCCACGGGACCACGGCAAGCAATACACCCGTGTCTTCCACTGTTAAACTTCTCCGATCCAGCCAGCAGGAGTGGACAATGCAACGCAGGGATTTTCTACAAATCACCACCGCCGCGGGCGCCTCCCGCGAAGTCTTACCTTCCCTCACGGATTGATGGTCAGCACGGCGATACCGGCATTGGCCAGAGTGATGTTGCAGTTCCCGGACGTGTGCGGTGAAAGGGGCGTGGTCTGCGGCTCTTCAACATTTGACTTTTGACTTTCGACTTTTAACTTCTGCCTGGTCCTCTATCTTTATATCTTGGCGCCTTGGTGTCTTGGTGGTGAATTCACTGAGTCGGCTCGCGCTATGCCGAGAAGGGCCATTCCTTTTTTTGCTTAGCGAGAATGAAGTAAGCGATGAGGCCGGCGGCGATGGTTCCGAAGGCGTAGAGCATGAACTTCCACCCACCCGGCTGTCCGGCGGGGCTGGCGAAGGCATACAGCCACCCCACCAGCGCCAGCACCGCGGGCGCCGGATAAAGCCACATCTTGAATGGCCGCGGCACCTCCGGACGGTACTTGCGCAGGATGAATAGTCCGATGATTTGGCCGCAGAACACCACCAGAATGCGCGCCAGGATGAGGGCCGTGATGATTTGCACCAGCCCGAAGAAGCTGGCGATGATGCAGAGGACTCCAACCAACACCAGCGACCGATGCGGGAACTCGCCCTTGGGATGCAGGACGCCAAACCAGCGGAAGAACGCCCCGTCGAGGGCGGCGGCGTAAGGGACGCGCGAGTAGCCCAGCATGAGCGCGAACACCGAGGCAAACGCCGTAAACAGGATCATCACGGAGATGGCGATGGCCGCCCACTCGCCGTAAATCTGCCGCATGAAAACGGAAGCCACGGCGTTGTAAGCCACCGAGCCTTCTTTCACCATCACCCGCCATGGCACCACGCAAACAAAACTGAACGAGAGCAGGAAATCGATTACCGTCACCCCCAGAATCGAGAGGATGACGGCGTAAGGGATGGTGCGCTCGGGGTGCTTGACCTCGCCGCCCAGGTAGCAGACCTGGTTGTACCCGAGGTAGTTGTAAATCACCAGGATGGTCCCGTTGCCAAGGCCGACGAGAAAAGCCCAGTTGAGTTCGAAGGCGCCCGCGGGAAAATCCAATGCCAGCCGCGGATTCATTTTCGCCAGGCCCGAGACGATCACCCAGCCAGTGGTCGCGAGCGTGGTGATCCAGAGGATGAGCATCAGCTTGGCGATGTCCTGAATCTTGCGATACAGCGAGAACATCACCAGGGCCGAGATGCCTGCCGCCAGGAACTTGATGCGCAAGGGGTGCAGCGCCAGGCCCTTCCAGAGGAAGCTCAAGTATTGCACCATGCCGATGCTTCCCGAGGCGATCTCCAAGGTGCCCGAGAAGAGGAACTGCCAGATGAACATCCAGGCCATCAGCTTGCCCCAGCGCTCGCGGCCGTAACTGTCGCGCAGGAAAACGTAAGCGCCGCCCGAACTGGGCAGAGCCGCGCCGAGTTCCGACACCACCAGGCCATCGGCGATGGCCACGATGGCGCCCACAAACCAGGCGATCAGCGCCTGCGGCCCGCCCAGCGTTGCCAGGATGGGCGGCACGGTGATGAACGGCCCGATGCCAATCATGTTGGACATGTTGATGGACGTGGCGTTCAGTATCCCCAGCTTGCGGTGAAGCTGCGGCGGCGGCGAGGCCGAATCAACTGCGGGGGCCGGATGTTTGGGGTCTTCACTCATGTCCCACTCTTCCCAAATCTTCGGATTGAAGACCGCGCAGAATACTAGAGCTTGCTGTGCTTGGCAACAAAAACCGATGGCGCGCGCCTCCTGGCGGGTCGCCTGGGAGCGCCCCTCGGACAGTAACTGTTCTCTTGCAAGACCGTCTCCGTCCGTGATCCGCAGCGCGTCGGTCCTTGAATCCAAGTCATTGCTACCCCAACCGCCGGGGAGCCAATGCCTGTACCACAAACGCGCATTCCGGCATCTCTTGACGCAGGGCCGTGTTGCTGTGCAAATAGATTGTTGGCCGCAAGGAGATTGCCGGGTTCGGCTCGTGGAAGCGCGGCGTTTCCACGCTTCTCAGGATGTAGCGCTGACCCGCTTGTGGTGCCTACGGCCCTTGAAGAAGCCTCAGCCTTGAAGTCCGGTGGTCAGACAGAGAACTCACGCTCTTCGCTAATCCCTGCTGGGAGGATTCGATGGAAACCAAGAAGACCTACAAGTCGTTTCGCTATCAAACCGGCGTAGTCTGGAAAGAGCGCCGCAAGGGAACGGTCTCCCTGCCGGGAAAGCCGGAGCTTGAAATCTCCAGCCCGCCGGAATTCAAGGGTGACGCGGGAATCTGGACGCCCGAGGACCTGTTCGTGTCCTCACTCAATACCTGCATCATGGAAACCTACCTGGCGTTTGCGGAACGCCAGGGGCTCGGATTGGTGGCTTACGAATGCGCCGCGGAAGGACTGCTGAGTTTTGTGGAGGGCAAGTATCGCTTTACCGAAATCACTCTCCAACCACAGGTCACGGTGAAGTCCCAGGACGAAATCGAAAAGGCCCGCGAACTCGTGGAGACCGCCCACGCCAACTGTTTCATCTCCAATTCCATCACCGCCGCCGTGAAGATCACCCCGCAGATCCGCGCGGCGTGACGTTGTAGAGGAGCCCGCCGCGGCCGCAGGCCCGCCACTCTTGATGGTGGGCGGGCTCCCGCCCTCAGGTGGGCCGAAAAGAGCCTGTGTGAATACTGGCCAAATCGAGTTTCCTCAAACGGCACTTCAACAAGTTAAGCTGTTGAAAAGGCCAAGAAATCGAGTTTTCACACAGACTCGCGAAGACCCTCTCCTGCCCTTGCCGGAACGTAGCACCTGGTCCGTTTTTCAGCCCGCCACGGCGGGCAGCTTTGCCATGTCGCGTTGGCCGAGGTGCTTCTGTAAGGGGGATCAGCGCAGGCGGGTCGAGCCCATCAGGTATTTGTCGATTCCGCGGGCTGCCCGGCGCCCTTCGCTGATCGCCCATACGACCAGCGACTGGCCGCGGCGCATGTCGCCGGCCGCAAAGACACTGGGCTCCGAGGTCATGCAATTCTCATCCGTGGCGACGTTGCCGCGCCCGTCCAGTTTCACGCCGAGTTGCTCGAGCATGCCGTCCTTCACCGGGCCGGTGAAACCCATGGCGAGCAGGACCAGGTCGGCATCGAGCGTGAACTCCGTGCCGGGTATTGGCTCGAATTTGGGCGGCGGCCCCACGCGCACGGCGTGCAGCTGCTTCACGTGGCCGTTTTCGTCGCCGCTGAAGCGGGTGGTGGTGGACGACCATTCGCGGATGCCACCCTCTTCGTGGGCGCTTTCCGTCCGCAGTTGCAGGGGCCAGAGCGGCCAGGGTGTGCTGGGAGAGCGTTCGAGCGGCGGCATGGGCATAATTTCGAATTGCAGGACGGACTTCGCCTTTTGCCGGTGCGCGGTCCCCAGGCAGTCTGCGCCCGTGTCGCCGCCGCCGATAATCACCACCCGCTTGCCCGTGGCCACGATCCCTTCCGGCAGCGCGTCTCCGGCCACGCGCCGGTTCTGCTGGGGAAGGTATTCCATGGCAAAATGGATGCCCTGGAGCTCGCGCCCCGGCACCTTCAGGTCACGGGGGTTTTCCGCGCCCCCGGCCAGGAGGATAACGTCAAAGTCCTTGCGCAGGTCTTCCGCCGGCACATTCCGCCCCACATGAGCGCGCGCTTGGAATTTCACACCCTCCTGCTCCATCTGCTCGAGGCGCCGGTCAAGGACGTGCTTTTCCAGTTTGAAATCCGGGATGCCATAGCGCAGCAGCCCGCCGATGCGGTCCGCCTTTTCGAACACCGTCACCCAGTGTCCCGCGCGGTTCAGTTGTTGCGCGGCCGCCAATCCCGAAGGTCCCGAACCCACAATTGCCACCCGCTTGCCAGTGCGTTTCACCGGAGGCTCCGGGCGGATCCAGCCTTCCTGGAAAGCCCGCTCGATGACGGTCTTCTCAATCACCTTGATGGTGACGGGTGGCGTGTTGATGCCCAGCACGCAGGAGGCCTCGCAGGGCGCCGGGCAGATGCGACCCGTAAACTCGGGGAAATTATTCGTGGAATGCAGGACGCGGATTGCTTCCTTCCACCGGTCTCGATAGACCAGGTCGTTCCAGTCGGGGATGATGTTATTCACCGGGCAGCCGGTATGGCAGAAGGGCACGCCGCAATCCATGCAGCGGGCCGCCTGCACGCGCACCTTATCTTGCGGGAACGGCCGGTAAACCTCGCAGGAATCGTTGACGCGCTCGGCGACGGGGCGCCGCGCCGGCATCTCGCGCTCGTACTCCTTGAAGCCGGTCACTTTACCCATGGATCACCTGCCCGCTCTGCCGTGGGTCGGCCGGCTGCGCGGCCAGCACCGCCGCCGCGACCCGCGGGATGCCCAGCACGCGCTTGTATTCGTGTGGGAACACTTTGACGAACTTGGGCAGTGTGGCGTCCCAATTTTCCAGGATCCACTTCGCCTGCGGGCTGCCGGTAAGTTCGCCGTGACGAGCAATGAGCCGTTGCAAGGATTCGACGTCTTGCGGGTCGGTGACCGGCTCCAGGTCCACCTCAGCGCGGTTGCAACGCACGCTGGCGAATTCGCCGCTGGGGTCCAGCACGTAGGCGATGCCGCCCGTCATGCCGGCGGCGAAGTTGCGCCCCGTCCGGCCCAGCACCACCACCGTGCCACGGGTCATGTACTCGCAGCCGTGGTCGCCCACACCTTCCACCACGGCGACGGCGCCGGAGTTGCGGACGGCGAACCGCTCCCCCGCTATCCCGTTGAAGTAGGCATCACCGCTTGTGGCCCCGTACAAGACCACGTTGCCCACCAGAATATTTTCCTCGGGCTGGAACTCCGAATCCCGTGGCGGGTAGATAATCAGCTTGCCACCGGAAAGGCCCTTGCCCACGTAATCGTTCGCGTCGCCCTCCAGCGTCAGCGTGACTCCTTTGACCAGGAAGGCGCCGAAGCTCTGCCCGGCGGAGCCCGCGAACTCGAAGCGGATGGTCTCCTCGGGCAAGCCCTGCGAACCGTAGCGCCGCGCGATCTCCCCGCTCAGCATCGCGCCCACCGAGCGGTGCACGTTGCGGATGGGAAGGCGGAAGGAGACTGGGGTGGCGTTCTCCAGCGCCTCGCACGCATGGTCAATCAGCTTGTAGTCGAGCGCCTTGTCCAAACCGTGGTCCTGCGACACTCGGCAGCGCCGCCCCACGTGGCTGGGCACCGGCGGGTTGTACAGGATGGAAGAAAAATCCAGCCCCCGAGCCTTCCAGTGGTCGATATCCTGGCGCTGGACGAGGCAGTCCACGCGCCCCACCATCTCCTCCACGGTGCGGAAACCGAGTTGCGCCATGATCTGCCGCAGCTCTTCCGCGACGAAGAAGAAGAAGTTGATGACGTGCTCGGGCTGGCCCTGGAACTTCTTGCGCAGCTCGGGGTCCTGCGTGGCCACGCCCACCGGGCAGGTGTTCAGGTGGCACTTGCGCATCATGATGCAACCCAGGGAAATGAGCGGGGCGGTGGAGAAGCCGAACTCCTCAGCGCCGAGCAGGGCGGCGATCGCCACATCGCGCCCGGTTTGCAGCTTGCCGTCCACCTGCAACCGCACCCGGCTGCGCAGGTCGTTCATCACCAGCACCTGCTGGGTCTCTGCAAGCCCCAGCTCCCAGGGGATGCCGGCGTGCCGGATGGAAGTGAGCGGGGAGGCGCCGGTGCCGCCGTCGTAGCCGCTGATCAGGATGACATCGGCGTGCGCCTTGGCCACGCCCGCCGCCACCGTGCCCACTCCCACCTCCGCCACCAGCTTCACCGAAATCCGCGCCAGGGGGTTGACGTTCTTGAGGTCGTAAATCAGTTGCGCCAGATCCTCGATGGAGTAGATGTCGTGGTGGGGCGGCGGTGAGATCAAGGCCACGCCGGGGATGGAGTGGCGCACGCGCGCCACCACCTCGTCCACCTTGTGGCCGGGCAACTGGCCGCCCTCGCCAGGCTTGGCGCCCTGGGCGATCTTGATCTGAAGGTCATCCGCGTTCACCAGGTAGGTGGTGGTGACGCCGAAACGGGCCGAGGCCACTTGCTTGATGGCGCTGCGGCGCTGGTCGCCGTTGGGATCAGGGCGGAAGCGCGCCTCGTCTTCCCCGCCCTCCCCCGTGTTGGAGCGGCCGCCGATGCGGTTCATGGCGATGGCCAGCGTCTCGTGCGCCTCCTTGCTGATGGAGCCGAAGGACATGGCGCCGGTGGCGAAGCGCTTGACGATTTCGGCGGCGGGCTCGACCTCTTCGAGCGGCACGGCCGGACCGCCGGGCCGAAACTCGAGCAGCCCGCGCAGCGTGTAGAGTTCCCGGCTCTGGTCGTTCACCAGCTTGCTGTATTCCTGGAAAGCCTCGAACTTCGACTGCCGCACAGCGTGTTGCAGCTTGCTCACCGTGAGCGGGTTCACCAGATGCCGCTCGCCGCGAACCCGGTACTGGTAGCTGCCGCCGACTTCCAGCTCCGTGTCCGATTCCGAGGGCGGTTGCAGGGCAAACTGGTGCTTCAGCAGCGCCTCGCGCGCCAGCACGTCCATCCCTACTCCCTCGATGCGCGAGGACGTGCCGGAGAAGTAGCGCTCCACCAGCGAACGGCTCAGCCCGATCGCCTCGAAGATTTGCGCGCCGCAGTAACTCTGCAGCGTGGAGATCCCCATCTTCGAGAAGGTCTTCAGCAGGCCCTTGTCCACCGCCTTGATGTAGTTCTTCAGGATCTTGTCGAAGGTGTACTCCGGCGGGAAGTGGCCGGCCGCGTGCAGGTCCTCGAGCGTTTCGATGGCGAGATAAGGGTTGATGGCGCTGGCGCCGTAGCCGACCAGCAGGGCGAAATGCATCACCTCGCGCGGCTCGCCCGACTCGACGATCAGCGCCACCTGGTTGCGCGTCTCTTCCCGCACCAGATGGTTGTGCAGCGCCGAAAGGGCCAGCAAGCTGGGGATGGGGGCGTACTCGCTGTCCACGCCCCGGTCCGAGAGGATCAGCAGCGTGTAGCCGGACTTGATGGCCAGCGAGGCGCGCCGGCAGAGTTGGTCAACCGCCTTTTCCATCTCTTCCTCGCCACCCTCGACGTGAAACAGCATGGGCAGGGTGGTGGCGAGGAAGTCGCCCCAACTGACCCGGCGGAGCTTCTCCAGGTTCCAGTTGGTCACGATGGGGTGGCGCAACTTCAGTGTGTGGCAGTGCCGCGGCGTCTCGTCCAGGAGGTTGCCTTCCGAGCCGATGTACCCGTTCAGCGACATCACCAGGTCCTCGCGGATGGGATCGATCGCCGGGTTGGTCACCTGGGCGAACATCTGCTTGAAGTAGTTGAACAGCAGTTGGGGCCTGTCCGACAGACAGGCCAGCGGCGTGTCCGTCCCCATCGAGCCGACCGGCTCCTCGCCCTTGAGCGCCATGGGCATCATGAGGATGCGGAGGTCCTCGTCGGTGTAACCGAAGGCGCGCTGGCGCATCCGGATGGTGTCGTGGTCGGTCATCTGCACGCGCGAGGGATCGGGGAGTTGCTTCAGGGTAATCTGGTTTTCCTTGAGCCACTGCGCATAGGGGCGGCGCGCCGCCAGCTCCTTCTTGATCTCCTCGTCCGGAATGACGCGTCCCCGTTCGATATCCACCAGCAACATGCGGCCGGGTTCGAGCCGTCCCTTGAAGCGGACCTGCTCGGGCCGCACCGGAAGCACTCCCGTCTCCGAAGCCATGATCACCAGGCCGTCCGTAGTTACAAAGTACCGGCCGGGTCGCAGTCCATTGCGGTCGAGCTTGGCGCCGATGACGCGGCCGTCGGTGAAAGCCACCGCGGCCGGGCCGTCCCATGGTTCCATCAGGGAGGCGTGGTACTCGTAGAAAGCCTTGACCTCCTCCGGCATGCTGGGATCGTTGTCCCAGGCGGCGGGAATCAGCATCTCCAGCGCGTGCGGCAGGCTACGCCCGGCGAGCGCCAGTAGTTCCACCACGTTATCCAGGTTGGCGGAGTCGCTGCCGCCCGGCGCAATGACTGGCAGCAGCTTCTCCAGGTCGCGCCCGAACAACGGGGAGGCCAGCACGGATTGCCGCGCGTACATCCAATTCGCATTGCCCCGCAGCGTGTTGATCTCTCCGTTGTGGCAGATGTAACGGTAGGGGTGCGCCAACTGCCAGGTCGGAAAGGTGTTGGTTGAAAAGCGCTGGTGGACCACACACAGGGCGCTCCTCACCTGGGGGTCCGACAATTCCTTGTAGAAATGCGCGATCTGCGGCGCCAGCAGCAGTCCCTTGTAAACAATCGTGCGCGACGACAGCGAAGGGATGTAGAAGAAGCCTCTGTCTTTCAGCTCCGACTGGGCCACCGCAGCTTCCGCGCGCTTGCGGATGACATAGAGCTTGCGCTCCAGAGCGTTCTGATCCATGCCGTAAGCGCGGCCAATGAAAATCTGCTCGATGTAGGGCTGCGTGTTGCGCGCCAGCCGCCCGATGGTGTTGGCGTCAATGGGAGTGTCGCGCCAGCCGAGCGCCGTCAGGCCCTCCTCGCGCACGATCTTCTCCACAATGCCTTCGCAGAGAATCCGCTCGTGCCGCTCCACCGGCAGGAACACCATGCCCACTCCGTATTCGCCGGGAGAGGGCAAACCAAAACCGAGCCGCGCGCACTCGCCCTCGAAAAAGGCGTGGGGGATTTGGATCAGGAGGCCGGCGCCGTCGCCTGTCTCCGGGTCGCAGCCGCAGGCGCCGCGATGAGTGAGGTTGATCAGGATCTGGATACCCCTGAGGATGATGTCGTGGGATTTCCGGCCCTCGATGTTCGCCACGAAGCCCAGACCACACGCAGCGCGCTCAAAACGGGGATCGTAGAGCCCTTGCGCCGCGGGCAGACCTGGGGTGACGACACGATCGTCCCGTCTGTAAAGGCGCTTACACCCGTCGCTGTCCGATTCGTTCGCCATGCTGGTCCGCAGACACCTCTCCCCTCTTGGGTAAATGCAACTATGCGCGCACCCAGGCAGGTGTGTGAAATCAATACTTTTTATGTTGATGATAAGTGCCCGGCCCCAGCCTTGTAGCGCCGGCCTCTGGCCGGCTGTCCGGGCTCCCGCCGGCGGCCCCAGGCCGCCCCTACGGTTGCTCCCAAATTGGAAAAGAAATTGGCAGCGCAAAGCGCTCCCCTACCCAAACCCGCCGCATCAGCCGAGGAACACAATCTCCTCTTTAATCATCAAGCCTAAAGCTGTAGTCTTGTCTTCCCTCGCCAACCTACACCCTGGGAGTAGCCGCCATGAAGCCCGGCAAACGCATTGGCCGTCGCAAGTTCCTGAAAGATTCCACAACTTTACTGGGCGCGGCCAATGGACCGAACACGGCAACCTCGGAGCCACGAGCAGTGTGGCCCTGCGGCAAAGAGACGGCGGTCTGCTGAAACTGATTGATATCTACGGAAACGACCAGATCGCCTGCCAGGAAATGCCCCATGCCCGGGATCCCTTGCTTATTCGGGCCTGCGAATCTCAGAGTGGCCCTTGACGGGAGACCCAAGGGCAAGGGCGTTTGCGTTAACGGACACGCTTTCGCAAAAAGTTTTTTTGTGGGAAAATGATTGTGTCGCCTCGGGGGGCTGGGTGCTCAATTCATGCTTGCAATCTAAGCTTCCCAGGCAAAGAGGGAACGTGGATCAATTTGAGATCAATCGAATACCCATTTTGAGACGCTCTCTGACGCGCCGTTTTAGCACCTCGCGACCTCTTCACTTCTCTGGGGAATAGCGGCACAGAGGAGGAGCAACATGGTGATTGGACGTTAGAGCGCAGGTCACGGACATGGCAAGAATAGGGATTCGGGAGATTGCCCGGTTGGCCAACGTTTCTATTGGGACCGTGGATCGAGCCTTGCACGGTCGCAAGCGCATCAGCAAGAAGACCCGCGAGCGTGTCCTGACCATCGCGAGAAACATGGGCTTCCGCCCCAATCTGGTGGCGCGGGCATTGTCCGTGGGGGGGAAACCCGTTCGGGTCGGCGTGTGTATTCCGCGCGAGATTCACTTTTTCTACGACCAGCTCAGGGACGGCATTCTCGCGGAAGCCCACCACGTTGAGCACTTAGGACTCGAGGTGATCTATCATCCGGTCGAGCGCTTGGGAGCGATGGAGAACGAGACCGTGCGGGAAATGCTTGCCACCGATATTCAAGCCCTGGTCATCACGCCAGGAGACCCTCGCCAGCTCACTCCGCTTATCGACGAGGCCGAGAAAAGGAACATCCGGGTGGTTTGCGTCGCCTCGGATGCGCCCGCTAGCCACCGCTCCACGGTGGTTTGTGTAAACCCCCGCCTCAACGGGAGGCTGGCGGCCGAACTAATGGGTAGGTTTGTGGAGCCTGGGGCTCAGGTGGCGGTGATCACGGGAATGCTGCAAACCGAGGACCACCGCGAAAAGACCGAAGGTTTCGCCGAGGTCTTTCCGCACTTCTGCCCAGGCGGCAAAGTTGTAGAAGTCATCGAAGGCCACGAGGAGGAGGACGAGGCTTTTCAAAAGTGTTTCAGCCTGCTCGGCAGACTCGAGCACCTCGCCGGCCTCTACGTTAACACTGCTAACTGCCTCCCGGTTTGCCGCGCGATCGGGGCGCGCGGGCTGTCCGGAAAAATCAAACTAATCACCACGGACCTTTTCAGAGAAATGATTCCTTATTTCGAGAAGGGAACTGTTTTTGCTTCGATTTACCAACGCCCTTACGTCCAGGGCCAAACGGCTCTTCGGCTTTTGGGAGACCATTTCATTCACGGCCGGCCATTGCCGCCAACCCATTACTTGAACCCCCAGATCGTCATGTATTCGAACCTGCGCCTCTTCCGGGAGACCAGGCTAACGGACAGAGCTGATGGAAGCCCCCTGCCGTCATCTACAGTAGCTTCTGGCATGAGTCCCTAACGCGTGCCAGCGTTCGACCCTCGTGGCTTGAGATACCCAGCGTCGCGTTTGGCCGCTGAGAAAGCCCTTGACATCGTTTCCGTGCCGTGTTACCCATTGTGCGGTAACGGTACCGCAGCCTCACATTCCTCGGCGGAAACCGTAGGGTTGAGAAGACGGTGCCGTCGGCGATTCAGTCAAAAAGGAAGGACCTCACCCCTCGAAAGACAGTCAAACGGGTTGCGGCACACCACGTCAGTTGAAACCCGAAGTGGGGGCCCGTTCTGCTGCCCACCGAAGGCCGGCGGGGACTCGCAAGGGCGCGTGCCTGGTGGAGTCCTTCGGGACCTCTGTGGCCAGCTCGCGGATTCACCGCTGGCTCTTCTGGCCCATCGCGGGCGGCGTCTTAGGACTGCACGGGGCGCTCCCACCTCCGGACAGGATTGAAAGCTTTCGCAACCTCTAGGGCTCGTTGCGTCGGGTCAGGTCGAAAGCTCATAACTATTTCAGCGTTCGCTCATACGTGGCTGTATGAGTGCAAGGAGGAGTTATGAAGACTTTTAAACTGAGCCTGGCCGCAGTCGTCTTGGGGCTGTGTGCCCTTCTCAGCAACCCGGCTTCTGCGCGGGCGCAAATCGCTGGCACCATCACAGGAACCGTTACGGACGACAGCGGGGCGGTGATCCCGAATGCGTCTGTGACCATCACGAACACGGGCACGGGAGTCGTCGCCCGTACACTTACGACCGGTCCTTCCGGCGTCTACGTTGCAGAAGGACTGCTGGTGGGGACTTACCAAGTGGCTGTGGAAGCTTCGGGATTTCAGCGGACCCTCCAGTCTGGGCTCGTTCTTAGTGTGGCCGATCGTTTGGCGGTCAATTTCACCCTTAAGGTGGGGCAGGTAACTCAGACGGTGGAGGTCACGGGCGCCGCAGCGGTCGTCGAGACCGAAAGCGGCGAACTGAGTCAGATTGTGAACACACGCCAGATCACGGAGATTCCCATGTTGGGCCGCAACTTCATGATGCTTCAGCAACTCGTGCCCGGGGCTTCAAAGACGGCAGGCGATGAGATGGGAAAGAGCTTCTACACCTCGCGAGGATACGCCATCAACGGATTGAACGACACGAAAACGGGCTACCAGCTGGACGGCGTTCAAAACACCGACATGGGCAACCAGTCATCGACACTGACCAACCCCGGCCCGGACGTGCTGGCGGAGTTCAAGGTGCTGACGAGCAACTACAGCGCCAAGTACGGCGTGGCAGGAGGCGCTAACATTCTCGCGGTCACCAAAGCCGGCACCAAGGAATTCCACGGCAACGTTTGGGAGTTCGTCCGGAACGACAAATTCAGTGCCAACAACTTCTTCTTGAATCGGGGCGGAGCTCCCAAAGCGCCCATTCGTTACAACGACTATGGGTACACGATCGGGGGCCCTCTCTACATCCCGGGTCATTACAACACCGACAAGTCCAAGACTTTCTTCTTCTGGTCGCAAAACTGGATCAAGCAGCGGAGTGCTGCTCCCGTGAACGCAGCAACCCCCACAGCGGCAATGCGCCAGGGAGACTTTACGGGCTTGGGGCCTCTGAAAGACCCCAACGATCCTGCGACGGGTCAGCCGATGACAGATTCGCAGGGAGCCCCGTGCGTGGGTGGGCTCGCCATGAATCAGGTCAATCCCAATTGCATTAACCACAACGTGGCCCTGCTCCTGCAACAGAACTTTCCTCTGCCCACACCTGGACTCACGGGTTTCTACAACTACCTCCAGGGAGCCAGTTCCAGCCAGGACTGGCGCGAGGACTTCATCCGGGTTGACCAGAATGTCTCGCCAAAAGTCAGGGTGTTTGTGCGATTCATTCATGACGCCTGGGAAGAAGCCGACCCCCTCGTCGCGTGGACCGGCGACGCCTTCCCAACGGTGCACTCCATCTTTAATGTCCCCTCCCGAAACCTGATCGCCAAACTCACCACCGTCATCAACCCGACGCTTCTCAATGAAGTCTCGTACACCTATGGAAGCAACTACGGTTCGGGAAAGCCACCGGCGATGAACATCCTCGGCGCCACAACCAAACCCGCCGGGTATGACGTAACGCCGGTCTTCGGGGAGAACCCCCACAACCTGATTCCCGACATGAGCTTCTCGAGCGGCTGGGGGGGCATCACCACACTGTGGGGCCCCTGGTGGGCGCATCACAACAACAGTCAGCTTTCGGACGACTTGATGAAGCAGGCGGGTCGGCACAGCCTCAGCGTAGGCGCGACAGGCATGTTCTCAATCACCCCCGTGGACTCTCAAATCTCCTGCGCCCAGGGCTGCTACAGCTTTGACGGCAGCTTCACCAACAACCCCATCGCAGACGCTTTGTTAGGACGTCCCATAACCTATCAGGAATTCCGCGGCCGCCGCACGCCCACGTACAATTACCACCAGTTCGAAGCCTACGTTCAGGATGACTGGAAGGTCAACAAGCGCCTGACCTTCAATCTCGGTCTGCGCTACTTCTATATTCCTCACGTTTACTCGGATATGCTCAGCACGTTCTGGCCGGCCAGTTACAATCCCAACCAGGCGCCGACCGTCAACCCTGACGGCACGATTGCGCCCGGCACCGGAAACATGCTGAACGGCATCGTCGTTGCCGGCAAAGGCGTGCCGCGCGGTTTCGTTCCCACCTACCATGATAACTTTGGCCCGCGCTTTGGGTTTGCGTTCGATCCCAAGGGCAGCGGCAAGACCGCCATACGTGGTGGGTACGGCGTCGGCTACTATCGCATTGAGGGCAACGACGTTTACCGGATGGTGGGCAACCCGCCCTTCTCCGAGGTGGCAACCTTCTTTAGCCCGCCTTTTAACAACCCGGCAGCAGGCGTGGCCGCGCCGCTTGCGCCTCTCGCCGTCAGTGGCCTCGATCCAATTTACAAAATCCCCATGGCCCAGAACTGGAGCCTCAGCGTGCAACGTGAACTCACGGGAAACGCCCGGCTTTCCGTGGCTTACGTCGGCAGCCGAGGGACGCATCTGGACATGTACGCTGACATCAACCAGCCGCTGCCCGTGCAGGGCTATGACTTCGACCCGCGTATTGCCTGCACGGCGAGCACTCCATTCCCGTGCAGCTCAAGAGTCTCCACTGACTATGTACGGCCCTACCAGGGCTGGTCCTCAATTTCCAACATCATGCCCGTGGGCAGTTCCATCTACCACTCGCTTCAAATCTCCTTTGAGAAACGTTACAGCCACGGGCTCACGCTGGGGTCGGTCTATACCTGGTCGAAGGCCATCAGCACGTCGGGCGGTGGCGGACTCGGAGCAACACCTCAAAACTTCTACAACCTCCGAGTTGAGCGCGGCCCGGCTGGCTTTGATCGGACTCAGATGTGGATCAGTAACTACGTGTATGACATCCCCGCGTTCCGCAGCCTCACGGGCCCTGCGGGAGTCCTGCTGAAAGGCTGGGAGTCTTCGGGGATCGTCACCATTCAGTCCGGGTTTGCCCTTGACCCCGGGTTCAGCTCTGCGACCCAGGGCTTGGCCAATCGTCCAGACCGGATCGCCGGTTCGCTTGACGGAGCGAAGACGGTTGATCAGTGGTTCAACACGGCGGCGTTTGCTGCACCTCCTTTCGGCCGCTTCGGCAATGCCGGGAGGGGCATCATTCGCGGCCCCGGCCAGGTGGAGTTTGACCTCGGGTTTTTCAAGAACTTCGCCCTCGGAGAGCGTGTTAAACTTCAATTCCGGAGCGAATGGTTCAACACCTTCAACCACACCAACTTCAATGGGGTGGACACAACCTTCGGGTCGGGCGGCTTTGGTCAACTGACCAGCTCGCACAACGCGCGAAACATTCAGTTTGCTCTCAAGCTGACGTTCTAGCCGTCCCGAGGAGGGAGCGCATTTCCATCCTGTGGTTGAGCATCCTTTGCGGCCTGCTGGGGATTCTTCCAGTCCCCAGTGCCTTTCCCCAGCAGGCCCAACAGCTCTTCACAGAAGCGCGGCAGCACGAACAACACGGAGACTTCGCGGGTGCTGAGAAGCTGTACCTGCGATATCTCCAACTGGCCCCACAGTCTGCCGAGGGCCACGCCAACCTGGGAGTGGTTTACGCTCGCCTAGGCAGGAGCGACGAGGCGATCGGTGAGTACCGCCGTGCTCTGCAACTCAATCCGTCACTCCGGCCGGTTTACCTCAACCTGGGAATCGCGTACTTCCGTAAAGACGACCTTGCTGCCGCAGTGAAACCGCTCCAGAAATTTCTGGCCGGGGAACCGGAGAATCGACAGGCCCGCGAGTTACTTGGCCTCTGCTACGTCCAGCTCGAGCGCTACAAGGAAGCCATCAACCTGCTCGCTCCCCTCCGTGCTGCCGGTAGCCCGGATGTTTTGTTCGCCCTGGGCGCGGCCTACGCGCGAGAGGGGCACGCGCCTGAGGCCGAGGCGGTCTTCAACGAGCTCCTGGCATCCGAGCCGGATTCCCCGCGCGTGCATTTTCTCCTGGGCCGGGTGTACATTGGCCTCAATCAGTTTCCGCAAGCCTTGAAGGAATTCGAACGCGTCGCCTCGCTCGACCCTGGCTGGCCGCAAGTCCATTTCTTTCTGGGAGCTATCCAGGCGCGGCTGGGCAGTTTCGAAAGCGCGGAGAAAAATCTCCGGCTCGAACTTCAGAACGACTCGTCGAGCTTTGCGGCCAATTTCACCCTGGGGGCGCTGTTGAGCAAGCAAGGCAAGTATGACGAAGCAATTCCCCTCCTCGAAAAGGCTCGACAGTTGAACCCTCAACACAGTGATACGCTCTACCAACTGGCACGGGCCTATTGGAAGAAAGGGTTCGTTGAGAAAGCGGGGCAGGAGGTTCAGGCTGCCGTGAAGGCGAATCCGCGAAATCGGCCGGCGCACTACTTGCTGGCCCAAATCGCCAAGCAGCAAGGCGATAAGGCCACCGCCCAACGCGAGTTCAAACTCGCCGAATCCCTTAGCAAGAAGGAGTCAGAACACGATATCCTTCGCCTGGTTGAGTCAGGCCAGAAGCCTAAGACGAAGCCACCCCGGTAAATATCTTCATTGCGAGGATAAATCCCATGAAGCAAAAACACCGCATGAATCGACGCCGCTTCCTACAAGACTCTACAGCTATTCTCGGGGCTGGTTCTTTGATGAACAGCCCCAGCGCCACCTTGGCGATGCGCTCGATGTCCCCTTCAGGTTGGGGAGCGGGAAGAGGCTCCGCCGGCGATCCTCAGCTCCGCATGCAAGCCAAGTTCGACGCCGTCCAGACGGTCTGGATTCTGACTGAGGCAGGCGCGGGATTCCCCGAAAAGCTTGCCTCGCGGGAACTCGCGCGCGGTCTCCGCAACCTAGGCCTGACGCGCGAGCCGGTACGGGCCGAACTTTCCGGAGTTGAACCCGCTGCGGCGGATTTTGTGTTCACCTTGATCGTCAACCGGGAGGGGTTCAAGCACCCCGAAGCTTACGAGATTGCCCAGGAAGCTGTCTCGGGCAAGGCGTTGAGCGTGCGACTCACCGGGGCCACGCCGCAAGCTGTCCTCTATGCGGTGTTCGACTTCCTGGAGCGCCAGGGGGCCTTTTTCGGGTTGGATGGTGAAATTTATCCCCTGGACCCTGCGGGGGCTTTGAACCTCCCTCCCTCAAACGCCCCGTGGCGAGCGCAGCCTCGCTTCAACACTCGCGGTCTTGTTCCCTGGCCCGACTTCCTCAATTGTCTCACCGTCTTCAACCGCGAAGAATGGCGCGCCTACCTGGAAGCCATGCTGCGCATGCGCTTCAACACTCTGGGCGTCCACGTCTATTCCAGCGCGAACCAGTGGACGGAGTCCTTCCTTTCCTTTGAATACGCGGGCGCCGGGCACTTAGCGTTTACCGACACGAGCGCCACCCACCGCTGGGGCTACTTGCCGGAACGAACTTCGCGCTATGGCATGGGGGCCGCGGATTTCTATGACAGTGAGGTTTTCGGTTCCGAGGCTACCACGCAGGCGCGCAGCGCCTGGGAGGCGGCGGAACTCGCGCAAGAACTCTGGGGCGAAGCTTTCCGTTATGCGCACGAACTCGGTATTCGCGCCGGCGTGGGCTTTGAGCCTTACCAGCTCCCGGACGAAATCTTTCGCGCCACACCGCCCGAAGCATATTTCGTGAAGAAGGACCCGAAGGCGCCCGGCCCCCGCATCGATCCTGAGTCCGTGGCGGCGCGCGACATCCTGGAGGCGCGGCTGGGGCGGCTGCTGGAGGCTTACCCGACGGTTGATTACGTGTGGCTTTGGGAAGATGAAGATATGAGCTGGGCCAGCCAGAAGGAGAACGTCCCGCTTTCGGTCACTCCCTTCCAGCAGGCTCACGATTTCCTGAAGCGACACGCGCCAGAAAAACGCCTGGTGATTTCCGGCTGGGGCGGCGTGGTCCGTCACTTCGCCCATTTCCACCGTACCCTGCCCGAGGACATCATCTTTTCCTCCTTGAGCGACAACCTGGGCTGGGACCCAGTGAGTGAGGAGTACGCGAAACTCGCAGGGCGCGAGCGCTGGCCCATCCCCTGGCTGGAAGATGACCCCGCCATGTGGCTGCCGCAATTTCACGTTCATCGTTTTGTCCGGGACATGGACCGCGCCGACCGGTTCGGTTGCCAGGGCCTCCTGGGGATTCACTGGCGACACCGCATCATGGACGCCAACGCCGGCTTCCAGTCACGCTACTCCTGGGAGAAGTCACTCCAGCCGGCGGATTACTATCAGGCATTCGCCTCTGTCCAGGTCCGGCAACCAGCCGCCGGCAAACTCGCGAAGGTCCTCGACCAAACCGACCGCGACCGCCGCATCCTTTGCTCCTTCACCGGCGAGATCAAGGACGGGCACCACCAGATCCACGAATATTCCGGCGACTACGACGAGGCATTCCAGTTCTGGAAAGGTTACGAGCCTGCAAAGGAAGTGAAGGAATCTCAGGCGGAGGTGGCGCGCCAGCTTCGCGCGCTTGCGGAGGGCGCCTCCAGCCCGGCGGAACGCGAGCGCCTCAACTACCTGGCGCGGCACGTCGAGTTTCTCGTCCCCTACGCCGAATCGTGGTCCCTGGCATATCGTCTTCACCAGGCTCTCCAGCAAGCAGGTGAGTTGAAAAAGCAAGGCAAGGCGGAGGAAGCGCGGAAGAAGGTGATGGCCGAAGGAGTTCCCCTCTGGCTGAAGCTGGCGCCGCTGGTGCGTGAGGCCCTGCTGGACTTCCAGGGGATCGTCAGCACACGCAACGACCTCGGCACGCTCGCCTCGATGCACAACAAGTACGAGCGCCTGGCGCTGTTTCGCCTGCGGGCCTCGATGAAGGAATTTTTGGGCGAATTGCCGGCGGAAGTTGAAAAGGTCTTCGAGGACGTACGGCGCCCTGATTCGAACTCCGTGCCGCGGCCCTTCATCCCCACGCGGCCCACGTTTCTTCGTGCCGGCGAGCGCACGCGAATCTTCGCGGTTGCGCCCGGGCGAGGGGAGATCGCGCGCGTCACGCTCTTCACACGCAGCGGCTTGGAGGCCTGGGTTTCTGCACCGATGAAGCTCGTAGGTCGGCGCACTTATGTGGGCGAACTTGAAAGCCGGGAGAGCATCAGTCCGCTGGTCGACTTTTATGCTGAAGCGGAGTACGTCGACGCCGGTAAGAAGTCCCAAGTCACCGCGCCGCTGGAAGCCCCGTCCAGGTTCTATACCGTGACCGTGATCTGAGCCTGAGAGTTGATGGGCTGCATGTATCTGTGTGCCTGCGTGTCTCTGTGGCTTGTAACTTTTTGGTGAAAACTCCCGCCCCTCCGGTTAGAATGGCCAATCTCCCCAAAGCCCTCGCCCGCCGGTCGCCGATCCGACTTGGTGGATCGGAGACCCGCCTGGGTGGGAACCATCTGCATGACCACCACACTCGTTCTCGGCCTTGACCTTGGTGGCACAAAGATTGCCGCTGGTGCAGTCAACTCGCGCGGCAAACTGCTCTCGAATGTACGCATGCCGACGCCCGCTGCGGGGGTGAAGCAGGATCTGGCCGCGCTCTTCGATGCCGCTCACGCGGCGGTGAACGCCGCGCGAATCCCCTGGAAATCCATTCGCGCCGTCGGGGTGGGAGTGCCGGGCGCGTATGATCCCCAAGCTGAAACCGTCTGGGCTCCCAACCTGCCAGGATGGAAGAAGGTCCCACTCAAGCGCCTGCTGGAAAAGGCGCTGGGCCGCCCCACGTTTGTGGAAGGCGACCGAAACGTGCAGGCGCTTGCGGAGGCGTGGTTAGGGACGAGCGCCAAGGGCGGCGTCCGGAATCTTGTGTTCCTCACTGTGGGAACGGGCATTGGCGCCGGCCTGATTTCGGAAGGCCGCTTGATTCCCGGAACGCGCGGCGTCTCCGGCGCGGCTGGCTGGCTGGTTATTGATGCGCACTGGCGACCGGAATATGGCCGCATCGGATGCCTGGAAGCTTTAGGGGCCGGGCCCGCGGTGGCGAAGCTCGCCCGGCAGGTCACGCGGAAGAAGTCCCGGAGATTGATGGCCACCCTCGCCGCAGCACAGGGAGGCAAAGTAACGGCAGAGGTCGTCGCCGCGGCGGCGCGCCGCGGAGATCCCACCGCCCGCCGGGTGCTCCGAGAAGTCGGCAACAGTTTGGGTCTCGGCGTGGCGGGCATCGTCAGTTTGCTGAATCCCCAGGTGGTGGTGCTGGGCGGCGGTTTGGCCGGCGCGGGCGAGCTGATTCTTGCGCCACTCCGCAGAGCCGTCCGCAAGTGGGGCCAGCCGCTCGCCACTCGGCAAGTCCGCATCGTACCTTCCCGCCTGGGCGAAGACGCCGGGATCCTCGGCGCCGCCCGCTATGCCTTATTAAAACTGGAGGAAAAGGACTGATGTCAGCAGAGAAGTATTTCGCCGGAGCCCAGAAAGTCTTCGACCGCATTCGTTCCATGCAAGTTGCCAACATCCGGAAGGCGGCAGAATTCGCCGCGGATTCCATTGCCCAAGGCGGTCTGGTTCACCTGTTTGGCAGCGGGCATTCGGTGATTCCGGTGCTCGACGTTTTTCCGCGCTACGGCAGCTTTGCAGGCTTTCATCCCATGATGGACCCCCGCCTGATGTGGTTCAACGTGGTGGGTCCGGGAGGCGCCCGCGAACTCTTGCAACTGGAGCGCACGGAGGGATACATCAGCCCGTTCCTTGCGAACTTCAAACTTGAACCCATTGATACGATGGTGGTCTATTCGCATGGCGGCCTGAACGCCGCGCCCGTGGAAGTGGCGTTGCACGCGAAATCACTCGGCTTGAAAGTGGTCTGCGTCACGTCACTTGACAACGCGCGAATCGCCCAGGCCACGCACTCCAGCGGCAAGAAGCTGGCCGACCTCGGCGACGTGGTCATCGACAACTGCTGCCCACCCCAGGATTCGCTGGTGGAGATCAGCGGCGGGCCGGTGGCCGCCAGCTCAACTTTCGCGGTGATTGCCATCTCCATGGCGCTGGTGGCAGAGGCCGCGGCGCAACTCGAGCAACGCGGGGTGAAGCTCCGCGCCTTCGTCTCGCCCAACGTCACCACTGTGGATCCGGACAACAACCGTAAAGTGTTTGACAATTACATTGCGAGGGTGGCTCCACGCTTGAGGTAGGGGAGCAGCTTTACGCTGCTCCCACAAGAACACAAACGGGAGGCTCGGCGCCCAGAGAGCGCCGCCGCATTAACGGAGAGAACCCGATGAACCCAGATGAAATGAACCGTCGAGGTTTTTTGAAGACTACCGCGGCCACCACGGTCTCGGCGGCGCTGGCAGGCTCGGTCGTTGACTGGTCGAAGGCGGCTGAAACCTACGGCAAGATGCCCATGCGAGCGCTCGGCCGGACAGGACTCAAGGTAAGCCAGATTGGCCTGGGCGGGTATCACGCCACGTTACCCAAGACCCAGGAAGAAACCACCGTCATCATTCATCGCGCCCTCGACCTGGGCATCAATTTCTTCGATAACGCGGACTGTTACCATGACGGCGGCGGCGAAGAAAGAATGGGGATCGCGCTCGAAGGTCATCGCAAAAAGATCCTTCTCATGACCAAGGTCGACCAACGTGACGCAAAAGGTTCCCTTGAAACTTTGGAGACCAGCCTGCGCCGCCTGCGTACCGATTATCTCGACATCTGGCAATTCCACGCGGTCATGGACATTGGGGAACTCGACCGGATTACCGGCCCGGGCGGCGCGCTCGAAACCGCGGAGAAAGCCCGGAAGGAGGGCAAGATCCGCTTCCTCGGCTTGACCGGCCACTTCGACCCCGCCGTGCACCTGGAAGCGATCCAGCGGTATCCCTTCGACACCATTCAGATGCCCGTCAATTGTCTGGACCCGCACTTCAAGAGTTTTCGCAAAACCGTTCTGGACGAAGCCGTGAAGCGTCGGGTGGGCGTCATCGCCATGAAGACCCTGGCCTTCGGCAAGATCCTGAGCTTCCAGGTGGCCAAGCCGGACGAAGCGCTGCGTTGGACGTGGAGCCAGCCCGTGAGCTTGCTCGTTTCGGGCTGCGACAGCCTCGACATCCTCAACTACAACGTTTATCTCGCCAAGACCTTCACGCCCATGCCCGAGGCCGAGCAGGCCGCCTTGCTCGCTCGCACGGAACCGCACAAGGGTACCGTGATCGAGAACTATAAGGAGAGGTCGTAAGACAATCCGTTTTCACCGGCCGGCATGGAGGGAACGCTGATGCTACCGACCAGGGTTCTGTACTACGGCGCCGATGAGCCGCTGCCGGAGCAAACCGAGCTTCGGGCGGGCCCGTTAACACTGGTCTATGAAGCGGGCGACCTGCGCAGCATCCGGCTGGGCGAGCGCGAAATCCTCCGCCGGGTGTATGTGGCGATCCGCGACCGCAACTGGGGGACGGTCCCATCGCGGCTTTCCAATCTGCGGAAGGAGGTCGGGAGCGACTCGTTCCGCATCGCCTACGACGCGGAGAACCGGCAGGGTGAAATTCATTTATTCTGGAAGGGCACCATCGCCGGGGATGCGACGGGAACCATCACCTTCACGATGGAGGGAGAAGCCCGCTCCACCTTCTTGCGCAACCGCATCGGCTTCTGCGTGCTCCATCCCATCCGGGAGTGCGCGGGTGAGCCTTGCGTCGTGGAGAAAGTGGACGGCACAACGCTACGAGGCGCTTTCCCCCGTTATATCTCGCCGCACCAACCCTTCCTCGATCTGCGCGCCATCGCGCATGAAATCATCCCCGGCGTCTGGGCGGAGGTGCGTTTCGCCGGTGATATCTTCGAGATGGAAGACCAGCGCAACTGGTCGGATGCCTCGTACAAGACCTATTGCACACCGCTGCGCTTGCCGTTTCCGGCGGAAATCAAAGCAGGAACGAAGGTCTCGCAGTCCGTCACCCTCATCCTCAAGGGAAAGGTTCCCGAGGTGCGCGCCGAGTCGCGCGGGGCGGCGGTCCTCTTTACTGTGGGCCAGACCCCGCCCACCCCGCTCCCGCGCATCGGGCTGGGCGTGGCCAGCTACGGCCAGCCCCTTACCCCAAAGGAACTGGCGCGCCTGAAGGCGTTGAACCTCTCCCACCTCCGCGTGGACCTGAACCTTTTTGAACCTCAGTACTCATCTGTGTTGCGTCGGGCCAATAAGGAAGCGAGGGCGCTGGGAGTGCCGCTCGAAATCGCCTTAACCCTTTCCGACCGTGCCGTTGAGGAACTCGTGGGGCTCACTGGAAGCCTGGAAGGGATGAAGCCGGAGGTGTGCACCTGGCTCGTCTTTCATGCCGCGGAGAAATCTACCAGTGAGAAATGGGTCAAGCTCGCTCGGAGCTGTCTGGCGGGCTACAACCCCAAAGCGAAAATCGGGGGTGGCGCCAATGCCTATTTTGCCGAACTGAACCGCGGCCGACCGCCGGTCAACGTTTTGGACATTGCAAGTTTCTCGATCAATCCTCAGGTCCATGCCACTGACAACGCCTCACTGGTTGAGAACCTCGAAGCACAGGGCGCGACGGTGGAGAGCGCCCGGCAGTTTTTGGGCGGACTGCCCGTCGCCGTCACCCCGATTACACTGAAGCCAAGGTTCAATCCCAATGCCACCGTCCCCGAGCCTGAACCCGCTGCGGGCGAACTGCCTGCGCAGGTGGACGCGCGGCAGACGTCGTTGTTCGGAGCAGCGTGGACCACCGGAAGCCTCAAGTACCTTGCCGAAAGCGCGGCTTACAGCATGACGTACTACGAGACAAGTGGTTGGCGGGGAGTCATGGAAACCCAAACCGGCTCATCCCTGCCTGAAAAGTTCCGGTCTCTGGCCGGCTCGGTATTTCCTCTTTACCACGTCCTGGCAGACGCGGGGGAATTTCGCGCGGGCGGCGTGGTGGTTTCCACATCCAGCGCTCCCTTGCAAGTGGATGGTCTGGTGCTACGCGAAGACCGTCGAACACGTATCCTCCTGGCCAATCTGGGAGCGGAGCCCCGGCACGTCCGGGTGGTGAACGCCAACCTGGGAGCGCAGGTTCGGGTGAAACACCTTGATGAGACCAACGCCGAGACCGCTATGCAGTCGCCCGAATCATTCCGCGCCGAGCTGGGTTCCTTAATCCAAAGCCCAGGGGGTTCGATCGAACTCCTCCTGCGCCCTTACGCTCTGGCCCGCATCGATTCCTCAACGCCGGAAGATCGGTAACTCGATGACAAGAAGAAAACGCCTGCAAGCTACTCGGAAGGTTGGTAGCGGGGGGGAGGATCGAACTCCCGACCTGGGGATCATGAGTTCCTGGACCCCGAAGTAAACCTCTGGGACATCGAGTTTCCGCCCTTCGCTGAATCTGAAATGGCAGTAGCCCGCCTTTTGCTGGAATGCGTACGGTGCCACACTCGAGAGCTGACCTATCTGGATGCGCCCGAGGCAGAGGTTTTCGAGCCGAATCAGGCTCTATCGCGGCACTGCAAGCGCTGCACCGACATGAGCATCTGGAAGTTATCGCCAGTCATGGCTCCGACCGAGCAAATCCCTCTCCTGATTCCACCCCGTGCGATCTCGGAGGCCCCTGCCGCCGCACCAGCGCGCACTCAAAACGAGCGCAAAGACGTTCGCGTCAGCCTGAAGATAAAGGCATGCATCCGCACTGCGTGTGGGGAGGAGGTTGTTACCACTGAAAATGTTTCCCGAGGTGGGATGCGTTTCATGAGCGTCATGTTTTACGCCGAGGGCTCGGTCGTGGAGGTCGCTGTTCCTTACTGGCCAAGTGCGGGCAATATCTTCACTCCCGCACGGGTTGAGAACGCCAAGGAGCTGCCCGCCGAAGGAGTTACCCTGTACGGTGTCTCGTGCATCCCGGTTCACAAGGGCTGGCCTGGAAGCTGAACCTTGCCGTTTCCTACTGTCTTTCCTGAAACCCTCCGATAAGAACGCATCGATGGCAAAGTTTTCGGAGGGACTTGCACGGGCCACCTTACGCCGTGGTAGGGCAGTTGGGTGGGAAGAAGAGTGCGAGCGTGGAGTAGCATGCGGCTTGTTGCTTTGGCATTGAGAGAACAAAATGTCCCTGAGGGTTTTCGGCCATAAATTTCTTCTCGAAACTGTTGACTTTCCCTCCTTCGCGTACTAGGGTGTCACTGGCTAACATCGAGTAAATAACCTCTCATAGGTCAAAGCAATAAGATTACAGGGCTAGTTTTCGACCCCATGGAGCCGAAACTCCGGGGAGGGGGATCTCTTTTCGTAGGAGCGCTTCTTGCAAGATGGGACAGGCTGCCTTCCTAGCTATCGATTCTTCCCTCCGTATGCACCAGGGGAGTTCTATTGTGCCGCTGCCAAGTGCCCAGCAAAGCCTTTCCACTCTAGCCTGATTGTGCTCCCTCGGCAATAAGGAGGGAGAGCATGAACATCGGTATCGTTAGCCCATACTTAATCATTCGAAGAGCCCTTTGCGCATTATCGGCTACGGAGAAAGACATTCACGTGGTTCTGGATGTGGACAACGCGCTCGACAGTTTCGAGCAGATCCAGAAGGCCCGGCCGCAGATCTTGCTCATCGACACGTTGAGCCCCGGAAGCGAGCTCGAAACTGTTTGCGGGGTGCGGAAACTTTTCCCTGAGATGAGAATCTTGCTTCTCACGGACACCGTTGATGAGGAGTTTGAACTCCGGGCGATCAAGGCGGGCGCCTGGGGATGTGTCTCGAAAAAAGCTGACCCGCAAATCCTGGAAAAGGCCCTGAAAGTTGTGGCAAACGGAGAAATCTGGGTGAGACATAACGTGGCCACCCGGATTATTGGGAAAGTGATGCAATGGCAGGAGTCGGAGGAAGGGAGCTCCAGCAAACTCACCCAGCGCGAGTGGGAAATTCTGGCTCTTGTCGCCCATGGCTACCGGAACAAAGAAATCGCAGGCCGTCTCCTGATCTCGGAGAACACTGCCAAAACCCATCTCGGCACAATCTACCGGAAGCTCCAGGTCAGTACCCGGCTCGAAGCGGCGTTGCACTACTTCCACCAGGCGAAGCATGATGGTAACCGGCCGCTCGCACTCCTTCCTCGCGCCGCGGCGAAACCTTGTCTCTTACCACGCGCGGAAACGCGCGGTCCTGTTGGGGTAAAGCCCCAGCACAGCCACACGCAGCACTGATCGATTCCCTGAAAGGACCGGGATATCCCTTCCCTTTAAAGGCCTGCCCACGCACTTACTTCATGGCCTGTCTTGCTGCCAGAGAATCTCAGCTCCATTCCAAGATCCTCCGGGTGACGGAATCGTCGCTAAGCAGCGGTGTGCGGCTAGAAGAGCTGTCTAGAGCAAAGATGAGCCGGGGAAAAGGCGCCTGGTCGATGGAGGATGGTCGTCATGAAGGATTACCCCATTTTCAGCCCGAATGGAGACAGCAGGCCCCTCGGGGCTAACCCAGATTCCGCTGCATTCGTGCCCCACCTAATGCCGACGATGTTAACCAACTCATCCCAGTGGCGTATTGTTTTATTCCCTGCGGACAATAGACTATCCGAGAGCACCAACAAGGCACGGGTATCTCGATGGCTCTCTCAAGGCCCGGGGAGAAACGCAACGGAAAGCGCTTTGTGATTTCTTGCCCTATCGCGGTGAAGGTTTTGACCAGGGGGAAAGGTCGCGAGCTAGAGCCAGGGCGGCTGCATGACATCGGGGTTGGAGGCGCCCGACTTGATGTGGGCCAGCCACTCGCCGTGGGCACGCGCGTCATTTTGCACGTTCACTTTTCCGGTTCGGACGACCGGGTAACGACCATGCGTTTTGAGGGAACCGTCATGCGCGCGCAAGAGAAGCCGCTCTACGAGATTGCTGTTCAGTTTCGACGTAGCGGCCGATTCCTGCGAAACGAGCTAGGCGACTTGTTTGCAAGCCATCAAACGCTTTAAGGCCAGAGACGCCAGCAGGCCGCCGCGGAGAAAAAGCCGTGCCCGCTCCGACGGTAGGTCCGAGGGATCGCGGCGGGGTGAGATGGGGACCCGGACTCGTCTCTGCTCACACGAGAAAATGGCAGGCATGACCAGAGGCTTACAGGAAGCTTCCATGTAAGTCAGAGGGCGGAGCTTTATGCGTCCGAGGGAGGACGAGCTTTCCAACCGGGCCGCTGGGCCCAACATTGGCTGGTACGCACTCTATACTCGTCACCAGCACGAGAAGGCTATAGCTTGGATTCTCTCAAATAAAGGATTCGAGACCTTTCTTCCGCTTTACACCGTCGCTCATCGATGGAAAGACCGACCGAAACAGCTCTCTCTCCCATTATTTCCTTGTTATGTCTTTATTCGAGGAGGAGTCGACCGGCGGCTCGACATTCTCACGACGCCAGGGATACACAGTTTTGTGGGAAGCGCCGGTCTGCCGTCCGTCATTCCGGAAGCCGAGATTGAGGCCGTGCGCCAGGTGGTCGAAAGAAGCGCACGGGTTGAGCCCCATCCCTTCCTGAAATGCGGCGACTGGGTCAGGGTCAAAGCTGGGCCACTCGAAGGGATTGAAGGGATTCTGGTCCGCAAAAAGAATCTCTATAGGCTGGTGCTGTCCGTAGAACTATTGGACAAGTCCATTGTCGTGGAAGTTGATGTGTCCATGGTTGAACGCGTGAGTAGGCGAATCGCGGGGGCGGCGGCAGGCTGGCTACCAGCGAATGTCTTCGCGCGCGTCTGAGTAAGGTTTCGAGTTCTAACCCTTCCCTCGGGATCGCCAGCTCGGTTGGACTCGGTACCGCAACAGGAGAGCTAAAGACGTTGATGGCTAAACATTCGCGAACAAGGGACCGCTCACTCTACGGCAAACCAGGAAAACTGCCGGGCATCATTGGAGCGTTGCTGTTAGGGGCCGCTCTATTTGGTGCGCCCGCGTGGCTTCGCGGCCAAGACTTCGCTCTTCCAACAGGAACCGATTCCAGCCATTTAGAATTGCGCCCGAACCCGACTTCCACTTTCCAGCCGAGCACACAAGATACCGTGATTAGCGCGGACGATCTCCTCGACATTTACGTCTTCGATGTAGCAGAAATCTCCCGCCAGTATCGGGTAAGCCCCAGCGGCTCAATCACTCTGCCCTTGCTTTCCGGCCCGATCGCTGCGGCGGGGTTAACACCCGATCAGCTCTCGCTAGCCATCAGCGATAAGTTACGAACCGCTGGCTTAGTGAGCAACCCGCAAGTGACGGTGGCGGTGAAAGAATCCCGCATTCAATCCGTAGCCGTCGCAGGAGCAGTTAAAAGGCCTCAGATCTACCCAATTTTTGGTCGGACCACACTCCTGGATGTTCTCTCCCAGGCCGAAGGTCTTGCGGATGACGCGGGCAACATTGCCATCATCAGGCGCGGCGAAGTGGCAATGCGAGTTTTGGGGCTGCAATCTGGCCAGGACAAAGCGGACTCTTCTCCTGCCCTCTTCACGACCGCCAGCGTCGATTTAAAGCGCCTCCTGGAGACCGGCGAGCCAGGTCTGAACCTCGACTTGTATCCCGGCGACCGGGTTACGGTCCAGCGCGCGGGGATCATTTACGTCGTCGGGGCAGTGAATCGCTCTGGAGGCTTTACACTAAAGGATGACCGCGAGGAAATGACGGTTTTGAAGGCCATCGCGCTCGCTGAAGACCTGAAGTCCACGGCGGTCCGAAACAAAGCGATGATTATTCGCAAGAACCCTCAAGTGTCGGGGCAGCGGGAAGAGATTCCTGTCAACTTAAAAGAGGTTCTGGCAGGCCACGCCTCTGATCGGCCGATGCAGGCCAATGACATCCTATTTGTGCCTGACAGCAGTGGTAAGAAGGCAATGCGACGGGCGGCTGAGGCAGCTCTTCAGATTACAACCGGGATCATCATTTGGCGACGCTAGCTACCGGCTAGCCCAAGATTGTGTTTGCTGTGTTTTCTGATTTTTCCCGAGACGGCCTCACAACATGGCTGAAAACCAAGAGTTAACTCCTCTTGAGCGCAGGCCCCCGGAACGGGTCAACAATCGGCTGGATTCCATTATCGACTTAGAGGCAGGGAGCTTCGATACCTATTCCTATCTGCGCGCCTACTGGCAAATTTTGCGCAAGCGCAGATGGACGGTACTGACGGTCGCCCTTGTACTGACAACACTGGTGGCGATGGTGTCTTTCAAGATGCGGCCGGTTTATGAGGCGACGGCTCGAGTGGAAGTTGAGGCCGAAACACCACAAATCCAGTCCCTCAACGATCTTTATCGGAGCATGCCCAGCGACGAGGCTTTCCTGCAAACACAGGTCAACGTGCTCAAGAGCGATAACTTAGCCTGGCGAACCGTTCAGCAGCTCGGGCTGGGCGAAAAACCAGAATATACTGCGCCAAGCGAAGGCGGCGCGCGCCGGCTGGCGGATCCTTCGATCGCGGCTCAGAGCCGACTAATCCGGGAATTCAGAAAGCACTTGCGCGTGGAGCTGATGAGGAACAGCCACATGGTAGAAGTCAATTTTGAGAGCACAGACCCCCATCTCGCAGCGCGGGTGGCGAATGCCCTCGTCAACAACTACACCGAATACAATTTTCATCAGAAATATGACGCCACGCGGCAAGCTTCCGGATGGATGGAGCAGCAGCTCGACGAGTTGAAAGCCAAGGTAGAGAAGTCGCAGCAGGCATTGGTCGATTACGAGAGGCAGAATGCCATTGTCAATGTCAGTGAAAAACAGAATGTAGTGGAAATACGATTGGCAGATTTGAGCAAGGACCTGACCAATGCTCAAAGCGACCGCATGCAGAAGGAATCGCTTCATGAGTTGGTCAAGTCCAACGAATCCCAGGTGGCCCTCATTGTGCAGAATGAGTTATTGCAACGACTTGAGGAGAAATACGTCGATTTGAAGGGACAGTACGTAGACGCCTTGGGGCAGTATGGACCCAACTTTCCCAAAGTAGTAAGACTCCGGGACCAACTGAACGAAATCCAATCAATCATCGACCGAGAGCGCAAGCGTATTGTAGCGCGCATTCGCAACGACTATATGGCTGCCCTGGGTCGGGAAAGGCTTTTGTCTGCCGCGGTGGCCCGAGAAAAGGTGGAGGTTGGAAAACTCAGTCAACTGCTGATTGAACATAACATCTTGAAACGCGAATTTGAGACCAACCAACAGCTTTATGAGAACCTGCTCCAACGCCTAAAAGATGCGACGGTGTCGGCGGGTTTGAGGGCGACCAACATCCATGTGGTGGATCCGGCGTTATCCCCCACGATTCCGGTGCGGCCGAAAAAAATTCTTAACATTGCGATCGGTTTGATGGTCGGACTGATTCTCGGGGTTACGCTCGCCTTCGTACAGGAAAGTCTGGATAATTCCATCAAGAGCGCCGAGGACGTCGAACGGCTCATTGCCACCCCGGCCTTGGCAGTCATCCCGAAAGCGCGCCCGTCCTGGCTGAGGAGCCGCGGGGACAAAAGTCAGGCAGAGAATGGCGCGGTGGAATTGATAATTTTGAAACAACCCACCTCAGCCCTGGCAGAGTCTTACCGGACCCTGCGCACTTCTATTCTTCTGTCGACTGCTCCTCGCCCTCCACAGGCTTTGCTGGTGACCAGCGCTCAGCCGCAAGAGGGTAAAACGTGCACCTCGCTCAACTTGGCCTTCGGGCTCGCCCAGCGCGGTGTTCGAGTGCTGATCATTGACGCCGACCTCCGCAGGCCAGGGATCGCGACGGCGCTTGGTCTGCCTGAGAACAGCAATGGTCTTAGCAGTCTTCTTTCAGGCGCGCACAGCCTTGATGAGGCCCTGCGCCAATTTGAACCGGTACCTAACCTCTGGGTGCTTCCCGGCGGCCCGCGCCCTCCCAATCCGGCTGACTTACTCTCCTCACCCACTATGGAAAAAGTTTTGAATGAATTGCGCGAGCGCTTCGAGCACTTGGTGTTGGACTCTGCCCCTTTGCTGATGGTGACTGACGCGACTATCCTCTCGACCCTTGTAGACGGAGTTGTTCTGGTGGTGGAAAGCGGAGTCACGCCCCGCGGCTCGGTGGTCCGGGCTCACAAGATTCTCGAAAGCGCCGGGGGAAGAATTTTAGGGACTGTTCTAAATAAGGTGGACTCCCGTGGCGACGGCTATTATGGGTACTACTATCGTGATTACTACCACTCCCACGACGGCGAAAATTCAGTGAAGCGAATATCTAAAGATTTACAGCCGACTGCCAACCCCCCACAAAACCCTTTCCTCAAGCGATAACCACAGCTCCTTTTGGAGGGACAACCATCGCGCTTTCCACCCTGATCCTTTCCGGAAGCGATCGCGAGACGTTCGCCGAAAGCTCCTTTTACAAGTCGGGCAAGTGAAACCCTTCTTGGAGAGCACGACGCATGATGAGGCAACTTCTCTCTGCTGGCTCCTTTGAGTTTTCGCTGCGTTCACGCTGGCGGGCGAGTGTATTTTTGTTGGCCATAGGGCTGGCAGCCCTTTTCATGGCAGGTGAAGCTATACGAATTGCCATCGCCACGTCGCTTGAAGAATCTACCAAGCTCCCCGAACTTCGCCGCGCCTTAACCCTTGATCCTGCCAACCCGAAACTTCACCACCAGCTCGGCGTGGTTTATTCCTATTCCTCAGGAGATCTCAACCCGGCCGAGGCCATCAAGCATCTTCGCCGGGCCACGGAGTTGAATCCCCAGGGAGCGCGTTACTGGGCCGACCTCGCCGCGGCGTGTGAGTCGGCCAGAGACAACATTTGCGCCGATCAGGCCCTCGAGCGCGCGCTGAGCCTCAGCCCCATGGCGCCGCGTTTCCACTGGTTCGCCGCCAACCACTACCTGGGCACGGATCGAACCGACAAGGCCTTGCGGCGCTTCCGGCGCTTGCTGGAATTGAGCCCCGACTACGCCGCGCCGACGTTCGCGCTCTGCCTTCGGGCGTTAGGTGATCCTGAAATCATCTTCCAGGAAGTCTTGCCCCCCGGGAAGGACCCCAAGCTCAGACTGGCGTACGTGAATTTTTTGAGCGCGCACGGCGAAACTGATTTTGCCGCTCGAGTTTGGAGTCGAACCATTGCCACCGCTTCTCCCTTTCCCTTGGCGTTTGCCGAGCCGTACTTGCAACGGTTGCTGGACCTTGGTCGGTATAAAGAAGCAATGAGCGCCTGGCAGGATCTCGAACGGCTGGGAGTTGTCGAGAAGCCAAAGACCAAGGACCAGGAGAACCAGGTATTCAACGGGGATTTCGAGCAAGTCCCTCTGAACGCAGGTTTTGATTGGCGCACCCGGGAAGTGCCCTATCTTTCGCTTGCTTTCCCGGACTCCGGCGCTTACCGGGGTGATCGCTGCTTGCGCCTGGACTTCACAGTTAGTCGGAACGACGAATCCGAGGCGGCCTATCAATTCGTCCCGGTGGTCCCTAGCCAAACATATCTCCTGACGGCGTACACCCGCTCGGACAACATCACTTCCGACAGCGGCCCGCGCCTGCGCGTGATGGATCCAGCCTGCGCAAACTGCTTGAATGTCTCGACGGACACAACTGTGGGTACCACTCCCTGGCACCCGCTCAGTCTAATGTTTTCGACCGGAGCGCAAACGCAAGTCGTGCGGCTATCCGTTTGGCGCCCGCGCAGCCGAACTTTTCCCACAGAAATCACCGGAACTTTTTGCTTGGACGCCGTGTCCCTGAAGGCGGCGGCTCCCGCGAGCGAAAAAGCCGCATTACAGTCGGCCCATTGAATACGTCATCTCCATCGACAAAAGTGAGCGCCGTTCCCATGTCCCTTGAGGCTGCTGACGCAAGAAGCAGGGAAAGCTTCCCAGCGTTTTCGATCGCTCGCGTTTTGCTCGTCGCCACACTGCTGGCCGCGCCTCTGCCCTTTGGCGCTATCCAGGCATGGGCCTGGGCACTGCTGGCGCTTCTGGCGCTCCTTCTGCTCCTATTATGGGCAATAGGGAGCGCTCAACGGGGCGCGTTGAGCATTACCTGGTCGCCGCTGTATTTGCCCGCAGTGCTATTTATTCTGCTGGGAGGGATTCAATTCTTCGCTCATCTCACGCTTGACCCTATCGCCACCCGTGAATCCCTCCTCAAGCTGGTGACCGATCTGGTTTTCTTCTTCCTTGCGGGCCAGCTATTGGCGGCCGGCTCCGAGAAAACCTTGCGCACTTTTGGGCTCGCGGTCGCGGTCTATGCCTTCACGCTGGCGCTGTTCGCCGTCCTACAGTTTTTCTCCAGTAATGGCCTGATTTACTGGGCGGTAGAAACGGCGGGTTGGGCCTTCGGGCCCTACGTCAACCATAACCACTATGCGGGCTTGATGGAGATGTTGATTCCGGTTGCCGCGTGCTACGTCCTTTCCCGGCCGGGAAACCATCCGCTGCGAACCTTGCTTGGGTTCGCCCTGTTGGTCCCCATCGCATCACTGCTGCTTTCCGGCTCGCGCGGAGGATTGATCTCGCTCCTCGCAGAGATCTTGATTCTGGGTGTAATTCTTCTGTGGCATGGCCCCCATTTCGGTCGGCGAAGCCCGGCCACGGCGGGCGTTCTGGGAATCGCCGCGGCTGCCCTCCTCTTTTTCTGGATGGACCCTGGCGACATCTCGAAGCGCCTTTTGACAATCGCTAACACCGCGCAGTCGCCGGAGGCAACTTTTGGCGACCGCAAAGCCCTGACATTGGATTCCCTTCACATGCTCCGCGATCATCTTTGGGTGGGTACCGGGCTGGGCAGTTTTGAGACCGCTTATCCCGCGTATCAAAGCTTTCCGACCGACCTGGCTTACGCGCACGCCCACAACGACTACGCCGAAGCTCTGGCCGAAACCGGACTGGTCGGCGGGGTGCTGATATTGGCGGCGCTGGTGATGTTCTTCCGCCTGGCGTTCAAGAAATTGGCGGACCGCCTGCAACACGACACCGGCTGGATCCAGTTGGGCGCCGCCATCGGCTGCTGCGGCCTGCTCGTCCATAGCTTCGTCGATTTCAATTTGCACATCCCCGCCAACGTCGCGTGGTTTGCGGTGTCGGCAGCAATCGCTACGAAAGTCTATACCTTGGGCAACCGGTTTCCTCATGGGGAGGCTTGGTAGAGCAATCAACTGGAGAACCGGGTTGCCCAAGTCCTGATACACTGCGCCGTGCTTAGAAGCCCTGAACTAAGGGCAAGGGAACCTAACTAGGACAGAGGAAGATTCCTGGCCCGATCGTGCCTGGGCAGGTGGCCTTTGATGTGCCGAGTAAAATAGTCGCTGATTCTCTTAGAGAACCCCCAGATAAACATCTCAGACGGAGCACACCGATTGAGAGACGTAGTGGTGGTTGGAGCTGGACCCGCAGGATTGCACGCTGCATATCGACTGGCCAGCGCCGGGCTTGACGTGCTTGTCCTCGAGGCCCGGACACAAGTCGGCGAAGGTGCCATTTGCTCCGGTGTGATCGGCGAGGATGCCTTCACGCGGTTTGGCCTTCCCACCCGCTCGGTCCTGGCAAGCATTTCCTGCATTCAGGCCGTTTCTCCCGCAGGAAGAGCGCTGGAGCACAAAACCACCGCCCAGCTAGCCCGTGTGGTGGATAAGGAGCAGTTCAATCGCGACCTGGCTGATCGTGCCTCATCCGTGGGCACCGAGATTTGGCCCGGAAGGTATGTGGAGTCGATCCAACCTGAGAAGCAGAGTGTGGTTCTGCACTTCCGCACGCCAGAACAGGCCACTGGGACGCTGAGAACTCGCGTGGCTGTCATTGCTTCGGGCGTGAATTTTGCTCTCAACAAGATCCTGGGGTTGGCCAAGCCCCGCGAATTCCTGCACGCTATCCAGGCTGACGTGTCGTTACACCAGGGCGGCGACTCCCATCCCACACAGGTGTATGTAGGCCGGTCCGTCGCACCCGGAGCCTTCGGCTGGAACATACCCCTTGGCCACGGGTGCGCCCGCATTGGGATCATGACCACCGCCCTGGATCCAAGGCCGTTTTTTGATGCTCTCATCCGCAGAATCGCGCCAGGGCTTTGTGACCCTCAGGTTAGACTCTCCCAAAAAGCGATTGCCCAGGCGCCTGTCGGCAGGTGTACTACGGAAAGAATCCTGGCGATCGGAGAGGCTGCGGGCCACGTGAAGACTTCAACCGGTGGAGGCATCCACTACGGTCTGCTGTCGGCTGAACTAGCGGCGGAGGTAATCCTGCGAGCCTTTCGCGAAGGTCAGTTCTCCACCCAGACCTTCGGTGAATTTGAACGCTATTGGCGCCGGGCATTTGGCAGCGAGCTGGTTGTCGGGTATTTCGCTCGGAAGCTGGCTGCAAGCTTCTCTGACAGCCAAATCGAAAAGCTCTTCGATCGTGCCAATGCGATGAACCTTCTGGCGCGACTTGACGGAAGCTTGCAGTTTGACTGGCATCACCGGGCTATCCTCACGTCGATCCGTAGTCTTATTACTCCCTCACGCGTCATTTGAAGAGCAAACAATCCGTAAACCACAGCTCACAAGCTGGGACGTGTTAAAGCGCACCTTCGACATTCTAGTCTCGGGAATAGGTTTGGCCGTGTCGCTACCTCTGTGGGGGCTAATCGTGCTGGCCGTAAAGCTCGAAGATGGCGGACCCGTTTTCTATCAACAACGACGCGTAGGTAAAGCCACGCGCGAGTTTACAGGTCTCAAGTTCCGTTCTATGGTCCCGGATTCAGAAGACAAGTGGGGCGCCGTGCCGGCATCCGAGGATGACCCGCGCATCACCCGCATAGGACGGATTCTGCGCGCCACGGCGATGGACGAACTCCCCCAGCTTTGGAACATCCTGCGGGGGGACATGAGCTTTGTAGGCCCACGACCGGAATGGGTTGAGCTAGTCAAGCAATTTCGCAAGGAGATACCGACTTTCGACCGGCGCCACGCTATCCGCCCCGGTCTGACAGGTTTGGCTCAGGTCTATGGTCATAGCGAGTTATCCCGAAGGCAAAAACTGCGCTACGACCTCCTCTACATTAAGAGGCAAGGTTTTTGGCTCGATCTGCGGCTCATCTTGTTCTCATTCTTAGTCACATTCACGGCCGGGTGGGAGGTTCGATTGCCGAAGGTTCCGCGACGGCTCGGGGCATTTCGTCTGCGCGGGATAAGGGCTTCCCTCACCGGAAGGACCTTGCCCAAGACCTCCTTCTCGCCTGCGGAGCATGACCGAGCAATTGTCAAGCCATTCACGTAAGAGGGCGTAAAGATGATTAGCAGCTACTCAGCTAACCGAGCTGTGACCTCTCCGTGTGTGCGTGTTCTTGGGGTTCCTGTGCACGTCGTTGACGTGCGCGAGGTTCTTCAGGTCATGGAGCAGTGGATTTGCGCGCGCGACGGACGCTACTGGATTGCGGTTACCAGCTCGCATGGCATCGTTGAAGGTCATAAACACGCCGAGTTCAAGGCTATTCTGGAGTCAGCTGCCCTTTCGGTTCCTGACGGGAAGTGGACAGCCCGCGCTGCAGCCCGGAAGGTTTCCTGTGCCCCGAAACAAGTTCGGGGAGCCGACTTGCTGTGGGCATTTTGCGACTTGGCAAGTCATAAGGGTTATTCAAACTTCTTCTACGGTGATACAGAAGAGGTTTTGGCGCTGGCGAGGCGCAAGTTAACGGAACGTTTTCCCGACCTAAAAATCGTGGGCACCTACTCTCCGCCTTTTCGTGAACTCACGCCCGACGAGGATGCCCAAATCATCCACATGATCAACCAGGCGAAGCCTGACGTCCTCTGGGTGGGGTTGGGCCTGCCGAAGCAGGAGAAATGGATCTTTGCCCATGGCGACCAGCTCAACGTGCCGGTGACGGTCGCCATCGGAGCGGCATTCAAGTTTGTAAGCGGGAAAGTGAACAATGCTCCGCCTTGGATTAGAGAGTCAGGCTTCGAGTGGCTTTGGCGGTTCTTCCAGGAACCAAAAAGGACTTGGCATCGCGCCTTCGTGTACGGCCCGCAATTTGCCGCGCACACCATCCTGGAACTCAGCGGGCTCAAGACCTACGACTAAGCCCAAGGGGGAAGGCCTATGAACTGGCGAGGGAAAAAGGTTCTGGTGACCGGAGGAGCTTCCTTCATCGGCTCGCACCTTGTCGATGCCCTGCTCGAGCGTGCTGCGGCCCCCGGCGTGAAGCAGGCGGTAGCATAAACCTACAACCCTGATGGACAGAGTAAGTACGAATTCCGCAGTCGCCTCCGAGAACGGTTTGGAGATCCGCGGCAGCCTGCTGGCCCGTAATACCGCCCTGAACTTCGTCAGCGCGGTTGCTCCTCTCGTTATCGCGGTGGCTACAATTCCCTACGTCATTCGCGGTCTCGGGCCCGACCGCTTCGGCATCCTCGCTCTCTGCTGGGTGATGGGCGGTTACCTGGGCTTTTTGAACCTGGGGCTGGGACCCGCCACCACCAAGTTCGTGGCCGAACTTCTAGGTAAAGGCGAAACCCACCAACTTCCGGTCCTTGTGTGGACCTCTGTGTCCCTGAGCACGATTCTCGGGACCATCGCTGGGATTACGCTTGCCGCCGTCTCGCCCTTCCTCATCGGGCGCCTCTTCAAACTCCCATCTGGCCTCGCCGGGGAAGCACATCTAGCGTTCCTGCTGATTGCTCTCTCTTTTCCGGTGGTATTCGCCATTGGCTCCCTGCGGGGTGTGCTGGAGGCGGCGCAGCGCTTCGACCTCCTCACTGCCGTAAACCTTCCCTTGAACTCGGCCAACTTTCTCATTCCCGCCGCGGCGGTTTGGTTGGGTTTTAGCCTCCCCGCTATCGTGGGATTTCTTTTGCTCTCAAAGTTGGCCTCGGCACTGGCCTACCTTGCCCTCGACCTGCGAATTCTCCCGGGCTTGCGCCAAGCCTTTCGCTTTGACCGCAAGGTGCTACGGCCCCTGCTCAGCTTCGGCGGCTGGGTCAGTATCGCCGCGGCGATAGGTCCGATCATCGTCTATCTTGACCGTTTCCTCATCGGCGCGCTCATTTCGATGGCCGCCGTGGCCTATTACGCCGCCCCATACGAAGCCGTCATGCGCTCGGCTGTGCTCCCGGGTTGTCTGGTTGGTGTGCTCTTCCCGGCCTTCACCACCCTGAGGGCAGGAGGGCAGCACGCCAGAGTGGAAGATCTCTTTTTACGTTCCATAAGATATCTGCTCCTCGTATGGGGCCCGTTCGTGATTCTCCTGGTGGTCTTTGCCCGCGACATCCTGAGGATCTGGCTGGGGGCAGAGTTCGCGCGCCAGAGCACGCTGGCCTTTCAGATCCTCGCGGTGGGCATGCTGGTCTCTTCGATACTTTGGGTCCCGCACGTGCTTCTCCAGGCGATTGGCCGGCCCGACATACCTACGAAGTTCCTCCTGTTGCAGCTGCCGATATATGTCGGGCTGGCTTGGTCTCTCATTGCGAAGTGGGGCATCTCCGGAGCGGCTTTGGCGTGGACTCTTCGGGCATCTCTCTCTGCCGTCCTCTTGTTCGGTGCTTGTGCGTGGCTCCGTCTTGCTTCCTTTCGCTCTTTGCTTGGAAACCGCATGGTGACCATCCTGGGCATGCTGGCCGGGCTGGCCGCGACCCTGGCTATGCTTTCGGCGTGGGGCTCCATCTGGCCGACGCGGGCCGTCTTCGCCGTAGCCCTCGCTCTCCTTTATACACTTGTGGCGTGGCGCCACGCGCTAGACCCGGAGGAAAAGGCGAGCTTACGAATCGGGCTCAGCCGACTCCTGCCATCCAGGCTGCCCAAGGACCTCAGGAGTACGCCACTCGTGACAGGAGCGCCTGGTCAGCAGAGTGCCGTCGAGGGTCCGCCATAATCAGCTATCTCGCCGCGATTACATCGCTGTTCACCGGCGCAACTTGATAGGCGAGTTGCTGAGGACGAAATGAATGCCTTGAGACGCTTGACGTATAACCTGGGTTTGGTGAACCTAGCTCGCACTCTCCATATTTCGGAAGAGCTCAAGAAGTGGTACTGGCGATGGGTAACCCCGCCTGACCATGTCCTTCGACTCCAGGTCATGGGAACGGAGGTGCGATTCTATGTTCGCACTCCGCGCGAGCTGCGTGAACTGGAGAGGACTCCGTGGGGAGAAGAAGACTTTTTCGCAGCGCTGTCATCTGTACTTGATACCGGTGATGTCTTCTTCGATATTGGCAGCAATCTGGGGAAGTTCGCCATTCCCTTCGCCAAGCTCGTAGGAAGAGCGGGCCAGGTGATCGCCTTCGAACCTGAGGAGCGGAATTACAAGGGACTTCAGGAAAACGTGCAACTGAACGGCTTATCGAATGTTCGAGTCTTTCGGAAGGCCCTGGGGGAGGAAGAGGGTCTGGGGGTCCTCTTAGTCGCAGGATACACAAATGACGCAAGTAGCTTATTGCCCATCCCCGGGCGTTCATGCTCCTCGTCAGAAGCGGTGCAAATCGTCCAGGGAGACCGCCTTCGCGAGAGTGAAGGACTTCCCGTGCCACGCGCCATAAAAATCGACGTGGAAGGATACGAGTACTTCGTATTGCGGGGCCTACAGCGGACGTTGGCAGAACCCGGTTGTGCCTTGGTCTGCTGTGAAATTCATCATCAGTTCTTGCCGCCAGAGGTTACCGTCAATCTGATTGAGGGATTCATTAGATCCACCGGGTTCAAATCCGTGGAGATGCATCCGCGAGGCAGCGAGATTCACATGATTGCCTGCAAAGGAGCATCTCTGCCTGTCGGGCGATAGGGTACGAAGGTCTCACGGAGTAGGACTTTGGGGGAAGATCCTTTATGAAGAACGAAACAATGCGCGGCAGCCCCGCAACCGTCTCTGGCCGGCAGGCGCGGTCTCTCATGGTGCCCGAGCCACGGTATCGTCTGGCCGCTATCGTCCACCGCCCGTCGCGAGCAGCGGATAGGAGACGTGAGACGTGTCGGCTGACCCTTTAGTGTCCGTCGTGATTCCGGCGTACAACGCCGAGAAAACGATCCGTAATGCGATCGAGTCCGTGCTTGGACAGACGATGTCCAATCTTGAAGTGATCGTGGTTGATGACGCTTCTACCGACGGCACGGCTCACGCGGTCGGGGCCGTTGAAGATTCTCGCGTGCGGCTGCTGAGAAGCGCCGGGAATGGTGGGCCGTCGGCCGCACGCAACATGGGCTTGAAGCACGCTAGGGGGCGCTGGGTAGCCTTTGTAGATGCCGACGACGAATGGGTGCCAGAGCGGCTTGAAAACCTGCTTCGAGTGGCCATGGATGGAACGGAGTGTTTTGTGGCCGACTGGAGGGCGGTGTGTGTGCCCGACGCTGAGGGTCACCTGGTACCGTTGGAACTGCCCGACCTTCCGCCGCAGCCTCTGGTGGAGAAGTTCGACTTCACCGACTATCTCGAGTGGAGCATGGACGTAAAACCGATCGTCCCAAGAGCCGCACTGAGTCGTCACGGAATTGAATTCCCGGACTGGGGCAGTGGCGGCGATTGGGCGTTCCTGATTGCCCGGCTATCTGCGAGCGGAATCGGAGGGAAGCTACTCCATCGTGTGGGATACCTCTACCGTGTGACGGGCGCGCACAATAGCTCGACGCTTCGCTCTATCGAAGAGGAGCTCAAAGTGACGGAGTTTCTGGCTACGGACCCCGAGGTGCCCGAGGCAGCCAAACAATGGTTGAGACAGCATGCCCCTAGATATCGAAGACGTCTTCTTGTCGCCGCGCTGAGGGAGTTCAAATGGAGGAAGTTCGCCTACTACGCTGGTCGGAATCCTACTGACTTGGTATGGTTGCCTGGAAGCGTGCTCCGGTTTATTTGGCGACGGCTTCGATTTCTGGCAGCGTCCCGGTCCACTCGCGCAGTCCGGTAGTGGACCGAGGCAGTCCTGATCGTTCATGACTAACGCCCCTCACAAGCTCGGCATCGTTATTCCAACCATCGACCGGTATGCAGAACTGCGGCGAATGATCGAGAGTCTTGCCCATCAATGCAGCATCGTGTAACGGCTGACAAATTCCGCAGCGGTTCGGAGCGCTTGGCTTCGCTTCCGGAGGCGGCGCCTCGGCGCTATCGCCTGGCCGCGATATTCCACAGACCTCGGCATTACTTCTGTGACTTCGTTCGGCGACTTGCGGCGCACCCTGCGGTTGATCTGGCAGTTTTTTTCTATAGCGACATGGGGGTTGGCTCGAATCCCGACCTAGCCTACGGGCAACCCTTACCCCGGAACCGTGATGAGCTGCTTGCTGGCTACCGACATTGTTTCCTTCGTAATCTCTCCCCCTGGCCCGAGCTGGGCCGCTTCACAGGAATGTTCCACCCCAGCATTCTCTGGAAATTGGACGCCAAGTACGATGCGGTCCTTGTCCACGGTTGGTGGGGGATCTCAAGCTGGCTTGCCTACTTTACCACTTTTGCAAGGCACATCCCGCTGATGGTTCATTCCGATCGAAACGTCGTAGACCGGCATCGTTGGCGCTTGCAGGAAATGGCGCTGCGAACTTTGTTCAAAAAGGTGGCCGCATTCCTGATCGTCGGCAAATGCAACGCCGATTATTACCGCAGGCTTGGGGTGTCTGAAGGAAAAATGTTCTTCACGCCTTTCGCCGTGGATAACGCCTTTTATCGGGAAGAAGCGCAGCGATTAGCGCCGAAGCGTCGCGAACTCCGCCGTCGGTTCGGAATCCTGCCGGAAGAAGCCGCAATCCTCTATGTGGGCAGGCTGAGTCAGGAAAAAGGACTTCTCGATCTTCTGGCGGCCTTCAACCGGTTGGGGGATGTTCCTGCCCATGTTGTGCTTGTCGGCGATGGCCCCCAACGACCGCTTCTTGAAGAGAAAGTCCGCTCAGAGGGCAGCCGACGCGTCCACTTCGTCGGCTCCGTGAATTACACGGAAATTTCTTCTTATTACATACTGGCCGATGTGTTCGTGCTGCCTTCACATCACGAACCTTGGGGCGCAGTGGTTAATGAGGCGATGAACTTTTCTCTTCCTGTCGTGGCTTCCGAAAACGTTGCCGCAGCCGCTGACCTTGTGAAGCACGGGCGCAATGGCTTTATCTTGCCCGCCGGCGATGTAGCTGGGCTCGCGCGGCATTTAGAGCAGTTGGTCTCCCATGCCGAAATGCGGCGGGAAATGGGCCGGGAATCCCTAAAACTCATTGCGGAATGGAATCTCGACCAGAGTGTCGAAGGTGTAGTCGCTGCGCTCCGGGCCGTGATTAGTCCTCGGTCCCAAGATGCCAAACATAACTTGTCCCTCAGATGCACGATTGGTTGAAGCGCCTGGGGATTGTATCCACTCCGTTTGAATTCCGAGTCCAACGGGCCTGCGGAAATCTTCCTTTACGTCAAACGACCCAGTTAATGCGTCCAAGGGGACGCACCTCGATGAAAGTAGTTATCTTGGCGACGGCTATTGGTCCAACGAATCGCGGCATCGGCCAGTGCGAACGTTACGTTTTGCCTTCCCTCCTAAAATTGCTGGCTTCGGCCGGATGCCAAGGTCAAGTCATTCTCGCCAAAGATGGGGGCTTGCCGGACCCGCCGACCGGCTTTGAATACCTACGGCTCCCCTCCCCCAGGGACATGAGTCCTTTGAGGTTTGTTGCCGAACAGGTGTGCGTACCATTCTGGAGTCGCGGAGCAGACGTATTCCTTTCTTTGGAGAGCGTCTTTCCGATCTGCCCAATCTGGGCGAGCAGGAAGATCGTGGTAATCCATGGGCTGCATGTTATGCGCCACATGATCAGTCCGGAGAAGTACCCAGAGGACTACTCATGGCGGTACAAAGCTTGGGCTAACTGGGCGCACAGGAGGGCAGTGGAGACGGCTGATCGGGTGATAGCGGTCTCGAAGTTCACGGCTGACGAGATCCATCACCTTTTCCATGTTCCACCCGAGCGCATAAGAACGATCCCTAATGGTGTAGATCACGAACGCTTTCGTCCGATTAGAGAACCCGCAATCCTCGACAGGCTGCGCGTCCGCTACAGCCTTCCGGAATCCTTCTATCTGTACGTGGGCCCATACAGCACGAACAAGAATCTGTGGTTAGTTGTGGAAGCCTATGCGGGGAGAAGAAACCAGCGCGATATCGTCCGGCCAGTTGTCGTGGTAGGGGACACACGGCGAGCAGCCCTTTACTCATCTACGTTGAACCGGATCGAACAGGCAGGACTAGGGCATCTATTTCGGTTTCTGGGGAGTGTCGGAGTTGACGAGTTGGCAGCTCTTTACAGCATGGCGCATGCCTTGATTTATCCCTCCTTGTATGAAGCTTTTGGCTTGCCGCCCTTGGAGGCGATGGCCTGTGCGACTCCGGTTATTGCGTCGAACCGAACTGCCATCCCGGAAGTTGTAGGGGATGCAGCACTGCTTATTGACCCGACCAACCCCTCTGCTCTGATTGAAGCTCTAAACCAAGTACAGGATGAGTCAGTACGCGCAGACCTTGTTGCCAAAGGCTTGAAACGCGCGCAGGAGTTCACCTGGGAACGTACTGCGCGAAAGATGGCAGAGGTAGTTCTGCAGCAGATGGGGCTGGAACCGTCGGGTCCCCTTACGGCCCCGAATTGAGTATGAGCAGGCGCATTCTCGTTTGTGCCTATGCGTGCCTGGGTAACCCCGGCAGCAAATTTATCGGTGGCGGGGACCTCATGGCGTGGAATCTGGTCACACGGCTGAGTCAGACGCACCAGCTTTGGGTCCTGACCTCGGAGGAGAACCGCGGCCCGATCGATGCTGCTCTACGGAGAGAGCCCCGGCCCGACTTGCATTTCGTTTACATCGACTTGCCTAGGTGGCTGAGGCCCCCACGGCGATACCCTGGCGGTGTGCAGTTCTATGCGTACCTGTGGCAATGGCGTGCCTACCTTGTCGCTAGGCGGCTACACAGGCAGGTTCACTTCGATGCATTCCACCATCTATCTTACGACAACGACTGGATGGCGTCCCCTATTGGGGCACTTTTGCCGGTTCCTTACCTTCGAGGTCCAGGCGGTGGAGCACACCGGACGCCAAGGGCGTTCGTTCGCAAGTACCCCCTCCGCGAACGCTTGTGGGAGCGGGTTCGAAGCATAGGGCAATGGTTATACCGGCACGATCCGTTCTTTGTGCTGGGGCGACGACGTGCCAAGGCTATCTTGGTCTGTAACCCGGAAGCGCTCAAGGCCGTGCCGCGAAAGTGGCAGCATAAACTTCAACTCTTCCCAGTCAACGGTGTACCATCCGCTGCTTTTGATGGGTTCACACGGGGGGTTCAGCCTGGGGGGAAGTACCGGATACTCACCGCAGGCCGCCTGGTCCGCCTTAAAGCGTTTGACTTGGCGATCGAGGGTTTCAAAACCTTTGTCGAGCGGACCGGCTTGACCGGCCGGGGTGACGGAGCGAAATTCACCATAGTCGGCGATGGTCCAGAGCTCCCCCGGTTGCGAGGTTTAGTTTGCAGTTACGGGCTCCAGAAGCAGGTTAGGTTCGAGACTTGGAAACCGCAGGAGGAGCTTTGGTCCACCATGCGCTCGTGCGATGTGTTTTTGTTTCCGAGTTTGCGGGATGGAGGCGGATTGGTGGTAGTGGAAGCGATGGCTGCCGGCAAACCGGTGATCTGTGTAGACTTGGGCGGGCCCGCTATGCACGTGACGGAGGACTGCGGCGTGAAAGTAGCTCCACTCTCTCCTGAGCAGGTTGTGCGCGATCTCGCGGCAGCGCTGGAACGACTTTATCAGGATCCGGAGTTGCGTTTGCAGATGGGTGAAGCCGCGCGCAAACGCGCAGAGCGGATCTATCATTGGGACAGGCTCGGCGAGCGCTTGCTGGAGATTTATCAAAGCGCTCTCGGCCTGGATCTTCAAAAGACGCCGGTGGCCGCGCAGTGATGACAATGGCGCACTGGAGCGAAGGGGCGCACTGCCAATCATCTCCTGCCAGGGACCCTTACAGGCGGCCATCTCTACTGCCGACCCGTCTGGTCGGGATGGCACTCTGGCTAATGCTTTGGGGGGGATACAATACGGGACTTTGGTACGTCCTGGACCCTGCCTTCCCCAGCAGCGACTGGGAGCTTGTGCACGGCCTGCGGGCATTCCTGCCCCTGCTGGCTGGGTGGCTGGCTATTCTTGCGATGTTGGCACGGCAGAATCTGCCGCCAGGGGCGATTGAGGGCCCATTGGGTTTCCTGGCTTTCTACGCGCTCATCGGTGTGGCTTCTTCATTGCTGTTATCGAATGAGCAATTTCAGGCCACTTATTGGGCACTTGCCTTCGGATCAGTGGTGCTAGTCCTGATGAGCACGCTATCCGACGCCGATCCTGTACGATCCGTTTCAAGCTTGGTAACCTTAAGTTGGATCATCGCGGTCGTCATGATGCTCGCCATCCTTGTGGCACTTCCCCACATCGGAGGGCCTTCCCTTGCGCCCGGAGAGAATAACCCTCTTTCTGCGGAAGCCCGACGGGGCGGCTTCGTCACCGCCGATATCGTGGGCATGGCCGGCACTCGAAATACGGGTCTTGCAAGATACGCTGCGGTGGCAGGTCTGGCTGGCTTAGGCCGGCTTTGGCGAGGCGGGCTGTTCGTGCGCGGCCTCTGGTTTCTGGTCCTCGTGGTTTCCGGATATTCCCTTGTCGTGGCTCAAGGTCGCACTGCGATGATAGGTTTCGTCGCGGGGAGCTTCGTCATCCTGGCACTTGCGCGCAGACGGCGATTGCTCCTCCTGATTTGGACCCCTCTGGCGATTGTCCTGATGTGGTCCGGGGGAGTTTTTGAGCGTCTTTGGGTGTACGGGACGCGCACCGGCGAATTCGATCCCACTCTTTCCGGCCGGACAGTAACCTGGCAGCAGGGCTGGGAACTCTTCAAGCAGTCTCCCTGGATCGGGTTCGGAGGTCAGGCGGATCGGTATTATCTGGAGGGCCAGCACATGCATGACGCGCTTTTGCACGCCCTGGTGCAGACCGGCTTGCTCGGGACGATTCCATTTGTCCTAGCTTTCGTCATCGCGTCCGTTCTTGTCGCGCGGCTTTACTTCGCCCGGCGACCCCATGGCGGGCTAGCATTGTTGGACGAGGTTCCCGGTTTCCTTGTCTTCTTCGCGATCGTGTCGATCACAGAGTCAACGGCCTACTTCAGCTCGAACTGGCTCTTTTGCGCTCCCGTGCTGGCTTACCTGCAACTCATGGCCTGGCAGCAGCGGGTGGCGAGGGCCAGCGCCAGCCGTGCCCTCAGGATGCGAGTGCGCCTCAGCCGACCCAGGCTCGCAGCGCCGTCACAGGTTTCCAGCTAGGCCGTTCAGAATTATTCAATGGCAACGAACTCGAAGGAAATCCGAATAGGAACATCTGACGAGGGCAAAGTCCGACGACTTACTCAGCTTAAGCTCCGTCGATTGTACCCACTATTGATTTAAGAATCCCTGCACACCTTCTTTACGCATGACTGCAAAGCCGCAGGGCGGACTCGGCGATCGTGCAGGGCGAGAAGGGCTTGCCAGCTCTATGCAGGATTGCTGCGGGCGGTTCTTCGTTAGCCGTTTTCAATGATCGAGGCCGAGTGGAGATCCACGGGTGGGGAGTACCTTACATTCTCCCGGCAGGGAAATATGCACAGCTGGAAGCGGGCAGCCCCCAGCGTGGCCTCCGGACTGCTGGCTCTGTCAATGCGGCTATCCCCGCCGAGGTTGTGCAACGGCAAGGAACGCAGGAAAAGGGAGGTTCATCATGGCTGATTTAAGGCGAATAGGAATGTGGGTGCTGATCACGATCCTACCGAGCCTAAATGGACTCGCCGCGGGACAAGAAACAGGTCCCGATGTCCTGGGCTCGGTTACCGGAAAGGAATCGGTGTGGGTTAATAATGAGCCGGCGCTTCCCAGAAGGGCGATTTTTAAAGGAGATGTCGTCCAGACCGGGAAGGTCTCGTCGGCAGTCATGAATTTCCAATCCGGAACCCAAGTCATCCTCTCTGAGAACAGCGAAGTTGCCTTGGAGTGGGTAACAAGCCCGACGACCCTGAATCTGCGGCAAGGCGCCATCGCCGTTCGAAGCTCCAGCCAGCAGTCGGTCCGCGTGAGCGTGCTCGGAGCCTCGGTGATCGTCCAGGGTGAGGGTGGGTTCCCGGCGATTTGCAGGATAGCCGCGGTGGGGGGGGCCGCCGCCATCTTTAACGACGGTGGCCACGTGGAGATTCATGGCGCTGGTGCGCCGCTGATTCTCCCGAAAGGCCAGTTCGCGCAACTACAGGCTGGTAGTCCCCAGGGTGGAGCTCAGGTCGCAGGCAAGGTGAACGCCGCAATACCCGCGGGAACAGTGCTCCACAAAGGACAGACCCAGGAGCTCCCCCTGAAGATCCAGGATGCAGTTATCTGGGAAGACCTCCTGCGGACGCAAAAGACCGGTCGCGTACGGGTCGAACTCCTGGATGGCTCCTTCTTGAACATCGGGGCTCGTTCGGAGTTTCATGTCATCAGACACGATCCTCAGACGCAGCAGACCCAAGTCGAATTGACGTTGGGCAGCCTGCGGAGCGAGGTGGTGAAGCTGACTAAGCCCGGCGCCAATTTTGAGGTCAGGACTCCGACGGCTGTTATTGGCGTCGTCGGCACAGTCTTTTTGGTTGCAGCCACGGCAAATTCCACGCGCGTGCATTGCATCGAAGGACTGTTAACGGTTCGGAACATCAATCCGGCCATTGTCGGTCAAGTGACCCTGCGCGCGGGGCAGATGACCAGCGTGCCGAAGGGCTTGCCGCCAGCCGGCGCGGTCGCTTCACCTCCGGGTCAGGTCCAAAGCGCGATGAACCAGACGAATGTCGGCGGACCTGGCGCTGCAGGGCCCATTGCGGCGGGAGCAGCGGCTCGAGCTCCCACCGCGGCGAGTACTGTTGCTGGCGCGGCCACGACCGCCACCGGGGCAACTTCCGCCGCGCTGTCGGGTGTAGCCATCGTGCGCGTAACTGACGCGAGGAACCTCGCCACAAGCGCTAATGCGAGCCTGGCGACCGCCACAACCTCCAGTAACGAAGCGGCGGCGGCGGCTAATTCAGCTTCCCAGGCAGCTACCGCCGTGGGCTGCTCAGTGAACGTCGTGAACAGCGCACTTGCTCCAGGGGCTGTGAGCCCGTTTACGCCACCATCGGGCCGGTGCCCGTAATACCTTTGGATCGGGGTATTCGACGACGGGCGGTTTTTCGCGCGGACACTACTACCACCGCCCGCTCTTCTTTTTGCGCTTAGAGAATCTCTTTACCTGTAAAGCCGCAAGTCAGATATGGAATGAATTCTTCCGTTCGGCAACTGTCTCCGAGCCAAGGTTCGTCCCCTCGTTCACCTCTGGCTAACTTTCGCCACCTGCTTGTCCCCCCCTAGCTGACCGCGTCGGATTCTAAGCCCTGCCAGGCCAACCTTAGTTTTCCCCTTAGAAGCTTACTGTGAATTCTGAGAGGTGGGTGGACTATGCTTTGAAAGCCGCTTTGACGGATAGGCACTGCCATCTGCTGGAGCGAGCCTCTGCGGAGGCAATCCCACTGTGGCTGATTGGAACTCAACTGGCTGGCTATGTGTGTGGTGCCTTCACAGGGGCGACCCAGTAAAGCGAGGGCGTTGTAGTGGCGGTCGGAAAGGCAACGGTCTTCGTCATCACTTACTCTCCCAATGGATTGCGTCGTCTCTCTGAATTCTACTTGTATTCCCGGGAGAAGTCGCACAAAGCAGTTCTTGCTATCGGACAGCGCGCGCAGTTGTCTGCCTGGATAGCTTCACCTAATCGCGACGACGAAAGGCCGGTGGCGTTTCTTCGATCGTGTGCGTTCCATCAGGGGGTTGGGTCTCTGCCGCACTCAAATCGGGTGTATCCGGGCTGCCAGAATCCCCCAGCAGCCGCTCCTTGATACTGTCAAACTCACATTTAGAGACCGCGGCGTATTGTCGATCGGGGAGGATTGCTCTTATCTCCTCCAGGGCTCTCGCAATTCGTTCTTGCGCGTGCGGGTGGTCCTTGAACAACGTCCATGTGTTTGCAGCACCTTGCCCTTCCAATTGCTGGGCCCTTTGCAGGAACCGTATATAGCAGTTGGGGTCGTAACCTGCTTTGTACATATACTGGAGGCCCAGAAAATCGGCCTCCAGTTCTTGACCGCGACTAAACTTCAGCAAGGCAAAGGGCATGCCCTTAAGGTACACTTCGGCGGCGGTAGTGTAGATTGCCCCCGAAATGGGAAGGGACATCAACGGCAGCTCGATAGATCTGGCGATGGCTCTCTTGGTTGCCTGGTTTGCCCAGTGACGAGCCGCCAGATGCGCTATCTCGTGGGCCAACACCCCAGCAAGCTCGCCCTCGTCATCGAGTTGCGCTAACAAGCCAGTGAAAACGTAAAGAAAGCCGCCGGGCAGGACGGAGGCATTGAATTCCGCCTGGTTAACAACCTTGATGGTGAGGGGTTTTTTTAGATCAGAATTGCTGGCGATCTTTCGAGCTACGCGTTCTACATATTCGTTGATAATTGGGTCCGTCAGTAAGTCGCCCGAATCGTCTATTTTTTGGGCCGCGCGCTTTCCTACTTTGACCTCCTTCTCGTATGAAATGAGGTTGCGGCGCGCCACCTTGCGCTTTCCGATCTGATTGACATCGAACTTGTCATCCGCGCCTTGAGCCCCTAGAGCGGTCAGGAGGAGCATACTAGCCAGAAAAGCCGAGGTTCCCCGCTTCCCCATCGAGCTCCCTGCTGATGGCCTGGTTCGGTTTCGTTCATTCCAGCTCACTAGTGATTGACCTCTCCTCCGACATCATGTTTCGCGACTGAGGTCGCCGGGCCGAACCCTTCGTACGATTCACTCCGCAAGAAGTCCCGCTGCCAATTAACATCCCCGCAACCCATCGACGTTTCAGTCTCCTGACGGCGACTTGAAAAGACCGGGTTCGCCGTCCTGAACGCCTGTTTCCGCGCTCGGTATGATGCGGACCTCTGATTTGAAGCGTCTGTAGTTCGAATATTTAACTAAGAACTTGGCATGCACGGGGCCGTCGGGAAACCGAAGGATGTCATCCGCAAGGACTAGGGAGGGGAACCAATTCTTCCCGTCTAATTGTTCTCGGTAATCGACGAAGTGAGGGTACAATAACCTATCCCTCTTCGCGATACTCCTGTCCGGAACGTTTTTCCCCTCTAGCCTGACGACTTGTAGGTCCTGATCCTCAACCCAGATAGCTCCCTGGAAATAGACGTTTCCGTCGTCGAGAAATCGTGGCCGCACCGAGAACACGTAGGCAGAGATTTCAGCCAAGCGGACATGCCCAACGTAGGCGATCTCGTATGCAGCTAAGACTTCAGGAGGAAATAGAATTGGCGCAATAGCGCGCAATGGGACTTGGTTTTCCCCTGGGAAATATATCCGCTTCAAGGTGCTCGGTGAAGAGTAGGTTATGCGCACGACGACCTCTCCGCGATCATCGATAACGACGTCCCACTCCTTGTGGAAGGTTCCAACCACGCGCCCTCGGTCATCAAGCTCATTGATTTTGTACACCTGGTGGTAGGTATAGTTCTTCCGAGCCTCTATGAAGGCCTTATCGTTCCGGCTAAACTTCTCAATAATTCTTGCCACCAACCTCGGCTCGGGATCTGGAAGGCTCGAACATTTCGGCGGATCGTGAGCTGTGGATGAGTTCGAAGAGCCCCCGCGGGCGTCAATTCCATCTAGTGTGCGCTTGATGCCAGCACTCGGATGTTCAGAATTCGTCTTGGAGAGAGGCTCTTTGGGGCTACTGGGCAGCGCAGTATTTGTTTCGCTCTTTGCCCTCTGGATGGCTTGGATGATCCCCGTGTCACGCCCGTACGCCCGAAGCTTTTGTTCTAGATGGCCGGTAAGACTGAAATCGACACCGTGCTCCTGGATGAGCCGGACTTTCTTCTCTGCCGTGGCACCGCTCAGCAGAAGCAGCAGGACGTCCTCCTCACTCAGAAGGTCACCCTCCGCCGCGACTCCTGTCCCTACTGCCAATAGGAAGAGACCTACGGTGACGAGTCCACGACCCATTCTGGTCACCACGGCTCTATCTCTTGGGGTCATGTCACAAGCCTCGTAGTTGCTATTCCCGCCGCTTGAGTCCATCCGCAGTCCCTGGCCAGTGCACCGTGATCAGAAGTTCCCCTTAGGGCCCCCCGAGACACGTTCCCGTGTCGCAGGCCATCCTCAACGTGCAGCCCTTCGAGCGACTGCCGTGCTTCACTCTTTCCTTATCGCTTGGTGTTTTGAGGAACTTTAGGCGGGGGGGCGGGATGAGAGTCTTTTTAGAAAAGCTGGGGCACAACAGAACGTAAGGGACGGATCGAGTCGTTACTTCTTTGCGGTCTAAAAAGTTAGCAAGGTGTAGGGATCGCCCTTCAGGTGCAAGGAGTGGGTTTCGAAGTTACTGCCCGAGCAGCCCGTCTACAAGCTGGAAGCCTTTGTCCTTTAACAGCGCACCTCCTTCCGCTAGGTCGATTACATCGCGGCCGATCCATTCATCCTCGATTAGCGGCGCATCCGGCAAGAAGGACACCGACACAGATGGCAATCGGCCTTTTGTGCCGATGTGAACGGCCTGGCTTGATCGTAAGCCGCAGGATCCAGCCTCAACCTCCCACGCCTACCTCGTGCAATTCCTCCCATCTTCAGAAACCTCACTCGAAATTGACAAGGGCTGTGGCGGGGTAAACTTCCACAAAGGTGTGAGCGGGCTTTCCTGCGGAGGGGGACCAGGTCGATTACTTGCTCCTCGACGTGAATTCTTTGGTGAGAATCGCTTCACGCAGCTTCTGATGTCGCCGTTGAGGTGTTGAGCTAGGAAGGGTGATACATCGTATCGAACCCGAAAAATCGGGGAATTTACGTCACAAAACTCCCCACAGTTAGGCTTTAAGGGTGAGAGTAGGAATCCGCGTAATTTATTCAAAACAAAGTGGTAGCGGGGGGGAGGATCGAACTCCCGACCTAGGGATTATGAGACCCTCGCTCTACCACTGAGCTACCCCGCCACGCCAGCCGCCCGCCAACTGATTGAAAGCCCGGCAGCAAGCCGACTAACAATACTAGGGTAAAGGGGCGCACGAGGTCAAGAAAACTGGATGCGGAATCGCTACGTCGTGCGAGTCCTCGTCTCGAAACGGCGGGACAGCCCGCCTCCCGATGGAGTCCCTCCCCCGAAACTGACCCACTTTGAGACACCAGTTCACGCCGGAGACAGTCTCACCAAGCGAGCGGCAGGCGCAGCATGCGAGAATCCTGCCCAACGCACAGATTAGAAGGGCGTTAAAAATCACCCAGAATCGGCGCGAACTGGCCCTCCGTTTGCCATTCCTGTGTTGGTTGCTTCGGCAAGCAACGCAGAAACAAAGGAAATCATGATGGTGGAGAGGTGACCCGTGAAAGCCTCAGGAACAAGAAAGCATAAGCTCGCAGGGAGGGAAGACTCAGGGTTTTCGATGTTGGAAATGCTCTCGGCCCTGATGATCATGGGCGTTACCGCAGCAATGGCTTTGCCCTCTGCGGTGAACGCGCTCCGGGACTACAAGTTACATACTGACGCTACCGCTATCGCCAGTTACCTGAATGTGGCCCGAATGCGCTCCGCCGCTCAAATGGCGCCTTACCGGATTAACCTGAACGTCGGGAACGGCACCTATACAATCGAAAAACTTTGTGGCGCCAGCCTCAGTTCTGTCGACCCGGCTTGCACGTCGTCCTATGCCGCCTTCACGACACCCAAACTGGAATATGGCACGCAATACGTCGCCCAGGGAAATACCCTGGCAAGCTGCCGGCCTGCGGGAGTCGCCCTCTATCCCGATGGAGTCACCGCCGACCCCAGTCCCTGTCCCGTAACCCTCCAGGTTTATTTCAATACGCGGGGCTCGCCGGTAGATAGCACGGGCGCACCCAAGAGCTATGCGGTTTATCTCTCGAACCAGAACAACATGGTGGATGCCGTCACGCTTACCCTGGGGGGGCGCGCGGCGGCTTTTAACTGGAGCCCAGATTCTGCGCAATGGTTCATGCGGTAGCCTCGGCGTGTCCGGGCTCCTGCAAGGCAATTGAAAGCTCGCGAGATCTCCCCTACCCCACGGGCCCCGGACTGCAGGCTGGGGCCCGTTCCCCTTATCGAGTATCCCTGTGGGCCGGCAATTCAGGCTTTGCGAGGCGCCTGGGGCGTTTTTCCGGCGCCGCCAAATCCTTCCGCCGCTCGGTCTGCATCTCCTTCATGCTCTTCGGAGGGCAAGATTAATAGAAGGCCTTCACCCCGCGGTAGAACGCCAGTTGCGCGTCGCCGTGGCGGATCAGCCGCGCGCGGTGCAACGCGCCATACCGCTCTTCCAGGAAGCAATGTTTGGAATGCTCGGCGATCACGAGAGAGGTAGGCAGGAGGAGCGACGACCGGCCAAGCTGACGGAGTGTGTGGTGATATTCGCTGATCTGGTCGTAAGGCGGGTCGAGGAAGACATAGTCGAAGCGCGCGCCTTGCGCCTCCAGTCTCTCCAGGCCGGTCAGCACCGCGCAGGTCATCAGGTCGAAACCCGAATCGATTTTGAGGGCAACAAGGTTTTTGCGGATCAGTTCGGCGGCGGGGCGATGGTGCTCGATGAAAACCACCTGGCGTGCTCCGCGGCTCAAGGCCTCCAGCCCCACGGCGCCCGATCCCGCATAGGCGTCGAGGAAGGTCGAACCGGCTACCTCCGGGCCAAGGACATCGAACAAAGTCTCACGCAACTGGTCGGAGGTGGGGCGAAGTTTCCCGCCCTTCAGAGTCGACAAGATCAAACCGCGATACGTCCCGGAAATTATGCGCATAATCTATTGAGTGATTGCATGATCGGGTGATTGAGTGAATTGAAGCCCAGACCACCCGACTTATTTTTTCATTCGCTCAATCAGTCAATCTTCAATCGGCAATCAGGCGACTCCCGCCAGCCCCAGACGCCGTGGCCATTCCGTGCGCAGGTAACGGACGTAAGCCTCCAGTTCCTCGGGCGATTCCGGGTGCTCGATGAAATCCGCCGCCTCGCGCTTGGCCCATTCCAGGATTTCCTGGTCGCGCAGCAGGTTGGCGATGCGAAACGCCGGGATGCCCCACTGGCGAGTGCCGAAGAATTCACCCGGGCCGCGAAGTTTCAGGTCGATTTCGGCGATGCGGAAGCCGTCGGTCGTCTCGGTCATGGTGCGGAGGCGCTCGTCGGCCACCGGCGTCTTGCGCGCATCGGCCAGCAGGAGGCAAAACGATTGCCCTCTTCCTCGCCCGATGCGTCCCCGAAGCTGGTGCAACTGCGCGAGACCGAAGCGTTCCGCATGCTCGACGAGCATCACCGTGGCATTCGGCACGTCCACACCCACTTCCACCACTGTGGTAGAGACCAGCATCTCGACCTCGCCCCGGCTGAACTGCTGCATCACACCCTCCTTTTCCTCGCTCTTCAAGCGCCCGTGCAGCAGGCCCACGCGGAATTCCGGAAAGACATTGCGCGAAAGGTGCTCGTACATACGCACGGCCGGCCGCAGGTCGAGCTTTTCTGATTCCTCGATGAGGGGGTAGACCACGTAGCATTGTTCGCCGCGGCGCACCTTCTCGCGAATGAATTCCAACGCCCGCGCCCGGTCACTTTCGTTAATGAGCCGCGTCTCGATGGGGGTACGGTTGGGAGGAAGTTCGTCGATCACTGAGAAGTCAAGGTCCCCGTAAAGCGTCAAGGCGAGGGTTCGCGGGATGGGTGTGGCGGTCATCACCAGCACATCCGGGGTGATCCCCTTGCGCACGAGTTTGTACCGTTGCAGGACGCCGAAGCGGTGCTGTTCATCCACCACCACCAGGCCCAGTTTGCCAAACGCCACGTCCTCTTCAATCAACGCATGGGTGCCGACCACGAGATGCACACCACCCTCCGCCAGGCGCTGCTTGAGTTCCGCCTTTTCCCTTCCCTTGCGCGCGCTGATCAGCAAGTCGATCCGGTAAGGCAGGGGCGCGAGCAGGCGCTTGATGTAAAGATAATGCTGGGTCGCCAGGATCTCCGTGGGCGCCATCAACGCCACCTGGCAGCCGTTTTCCATGGCCAGGATGGCCGCCTGAATGGCCACGATGGTCTTGCCGGAGCCCACATCCCCCTGCAAGAGCCGGTTCATGGGGCGCGGCGAGCACATGTCATCGACGATCTCTTTCAGCACGCGCTTCTGCGCCGCCGTGGGGTGGAAGGGAAGGATCTTCTTGATGGCCGTGCGCACGCTTTCCGTCACGCGGCAGGCGATTCCCTGCGCCCCCTTGGCCTTCCGCCGTTTCAGCGCCAGGCCCGCGCCCACGTTGAAGAACTCCTCGAAGATCAACCGGAGCTGGGGAGGAGTTCGAAAGCGGCACACCTGTTCGAAGGGCTGGCTTTGATCCGGGAAATGAGTCTGCGCGAGGGCCGTGGCGCGTGCCACCAGCTTGTTCTTGCGCAGGACGGAGGGCGGCAGGGGATCCGGGACCTGACCCTCCAGCCCGGCTAAAGCGGTGTGCATCAAGCGGCGCAGGACGCGCGACCCCATCTTCCCGAGCGACTCGTAAATGGGGACCACTCGCCCCACTTCCAGCGAACCGCCGTCTTCTGCTTCCGACTCCGGCAGGATCTCAAACTGCGGCTGGACGATTTGCAGGTTCCCCGTGCCGAACGGGTCGCGCTCGACCTTGCCGTAAAAAAATACGCGCTGGCCTGATCGGAAAACCTTGTTGCGCTCGAGATAAACGGCATTGAACCATTTGCACCGGATCAGGCCGCTGGAATCCGTAGCGGCCAGATCGTAGATATAGAGGCCGCGGCGGGTCCGCATCAGCCCGCAGGTCAGAACCTTGGCCAGGATGGTGGTCGTCTCACCCGGCAGCAAGTCCCGGATGCGGACAATCCGCGTGCGGTCTTCGTAACGAAAAGGAGTATAGTAAATAAGCTCTTCAAGGGTGTGGATGCCTCGCGAGGCGAGAATTTCAGCGCGTACGGGGCCAACGCCCTTCAGGTATTGCACCTTCGAGGCTAGAGTAAGTTTGGTGGTCGGCATCACGTTTGAAGCTATCTATTATAAACGCAGGTCTCGAGCGAGAACCCAGGATCATTGCGACGGCCCCGGAGCGCCCTCGCCCGGCTGGCTCGCTCCGCGCCTTGTAGCCCACTGAAGCCATGACGCCAAAGTTCGCACGATGGGTCAAATGCCTGCTTGCCATCCTTCTCGGCAACGCGCTCTACTTCTACCTGCTCCCAACCCTTCCGCCTGCGGCGCAGCACAAACCCTTCAAACTTGACCTGGGAACCCTGGTGGATCTCTGGTTTTGCCTGTTCATGTACGGACTCATCGAGTTGGGCGCCTTCCTCGGCAGCCGCGGCAAGAATCCGTAAGGGTGGAGGACGTAGCAGCGACAAGGCCCCCTGCGCCAGGCCGCGGTTTACGCCCGCCGTGCTCCTCGACCATGCGGCGTCGCCCGCCGATCGACTTCAGTCAGGGCGAGCCGCTCACCCTGGAGGACAGTGGGGAGGAGAGACGACGGCCGGGCTATTGAAACCGCCCGAAACTTTCCTCAAGCAACCACAACGCCGGACGCAAGCGATTATCCTCTCGGTAAGACTGTTTAAAGGTATTTATCTATCCTATAAAAACTTTTTTCTTTACAAGGCCACACACGTCGGGTTAAACTCATAATTCGGAAATTCAGTTGGGCTTCATCTTATACCCAAGACGTTAAGGTCAAGCACTTACCCGCTGCGCCTGAAAGTCGTCCTTGCAACCACAGGTAATTCCTGGCGGGAATTACTGCCCAACTCAAACTGGTCGATATTCCCCTATGAGCCAGGGGTAGTCGCTGGCCCAAGGGTGTGTGAGCTTCACAAGGGCTTCTGCCCCTAAAGTTCACAAGGCAAATGCCGATAATAACCCGGAGGTCTGCCCACGATGGACATTCAAGAGCAAGTTGGTGAAACCGCAGGGAAAGTTTGGCATCTCATCAATGATCATGGGTCCCTGACATTGGCCCAATTGAAGAAGAAAGTTGACGGCTCGGACGAGCTCGTGAATTTCGCTCTGGGTTGGCTGTCGCGCGAGGACAAGATCCATATCCTCCCGGAAAAGAAGAGCTTCCAGATCCGGTTAAAGTAATCCAGTGCTCCCTCAATCCAGACTGGAGATCGTTCTTGAGAGGATCGCACTCCTCGTAAGGGGCCTCCAGGACGCCAGATCACGGGCGGGACCTAAGCCCGCCAGGAATAACGATGAAAGAGAAAATATCAGCTCTCTTGGTGCATGACCAACCGGAGCCCCTGCGTGCGCTTGAGCACGCATTGAGGAGTCAATCCATCAAAACCCTCCGCGCGCGAAATTACCAGGAAGCGATGCGGGTCCTCGGACAGGAGAATCCTCCTCACCTGGTCTTCACCGACACGGCTTTACCCGACGGCACCTGGGCGGATGTGCTGGCGCTGGCCTCCCGGGGACGTCAGCCGGCCAATGTGATTGTCGTGGGACGTCTGGTGGACACCAGGTTCTACATCGAGGTTATCGAAAAAGGCGCCTTTGACTTTATCGTGCCCCCTTTCGCGGCCTCCGACCTGACTCACGTGGTTCGCTGCGCGTCGGACAGCGTTGTCAGCCACCGTGAGGCATTGGCTCGGGCGCGAAAGTCCCCGCAATCCGCGCTGCTTCCCCCTTTCATTGCTCACGGCACGGCGCTAACCGCAGGCGGGCCAAGGGTCGGCTAGTGCCGTTCTAACTATTCGAAGCGACTCTCCGTGAGCCAATTGGCGAGTCCCGTTCCATGCTTCCGTGGCATCGGGCACCTTGGGACGGACCCGGTGAGTTGGAACGGGACGAGCCTTTGTCGGAATCACATCGGTATAATGCGCAGGCTCATTAAGTTGGAACGGCACTAGTCCTACGGGCCCGTGGTGATGACGCCGCGAAATGCTGGCACAAATGTGGAAATAGGGAGGATGAAAACTCCGTCGGGATCAGGGTGTCGGGCCCAGGGGTTGCGGAGTGTGACACTGGAGCTGGCCGCGTCGAATCCCAGAACGGTATAGCAGTGCGCGTTCACATACCACGCGTCCACGCCGGAGGGCAAGCTCTGGCCGGCCGCCACCCGTTCATAGAACCGGCTGCCGGCCGTGCACGCCACCAGGGGCTGGTGAGCACCGAGCGCCCGACCTAAGGCTCCGGACACGTCGCCCTCTGAGCTGTTTTTCACCACCTTCACGCTTCCCGCCAGTGTTTGCATCACCCGCTCGGCGATCCCACCCTGCCCGACCGCCCGATACGCCCCGAAAAGCTCGCCGTTCTGTTTAATCATCGCGCTGATAGCGTCAAAGAAGCCTCCCGACTCCAGCAGCTTGATGAGCGAATCTTTGATTTCATCCGAGACGGCGATGGGTTTCATCTGCTCTTTCAGGTCCGCTTCAAGATTGGCGCGATCGATGTTCCCATACTGGTCCACCTGCGAGCGGATGGCGCGGTCATAGGCCAGGACCAGCGGATCGCTCGAGGCCACGAAATCTTTCGCGTATTGCTTGATCAGAGGGAACAGGCTGCTCTTTTCGAGGGCCTCCAGCAAAGCTTGCCGTAAAATCCGTTGCGCATAGGCACGGAAGATCGCCGCCACCCACAAACCCTCCGAAAGGTCGTAACCGATTTCGCGCGTGTAGCGAAGGTCCTCCGGGTAGGCGTTCTCTTTCTTGTCGTCGGCGAATTGAACGGTGTAGGTTCCGTCCGCATTGGCTTTGATCATCTTCTGAAGCAATTGCGGATTCGCCTGTGCCAGGGCGGTAACCACCGCATGGAAGTAACAGCTCCCCAGCTTGCCTTGCCGCACGCCCTGCGGCCGGATGCCGGCCACCTCATACAATTGCGGTTCCGCAGCCAGCAGCCAGACCGGCACAAACAGGCAGAGAAGCATGGCCAGCCCCGCAAGCGCCAGCAAGGTTTTCTTCCAGGCCTGCCCGGGCTCGCCGTCTTGAAGAAACAAGATATGCTCTCCGGCCCCCATATCAGCGTAACCCGCCTCGCAGCGCCTCGACGATCTTTTGACTCTCTGACAGGTTCAGCGTGGCGGAAACGAAGTTGAAGGTCTTGCCGGAGTTCAGGATGATGTGAAAGGTTCCGGTGTTCATGCCCAGAAGGGTATTCGCATCGACCTCTTTGATCTCACCGGCGGGAGCAGAGAAGGCTTCCCGGCCCGCCTCTTCGTACTTCAGTTTCCCGCCCGCGAGCGTCAGCACGCCCTTGGGTTTATTGGGATTCTGAATGATGCTGACTCCCTCGCCCAGGTTATACACCTCAAATCGCAGGGCTGCGGAAGCGGTTTCCTCGGAGGCCGAAGTCTTCTTGGGGGGAGCAACCGGTGCCCCGCGGACTTTTGCCACCAGCTCGAACAGGGTCTCGGCCTGGCGGTCATCGGGATTCGTCACAAAAAGGCTTCCGGGCCCGGGCGAAGCATCAGGGGCCACCTGAATTTGGGCTATCAACTCCGTGGCGCTCTGCACGCTTGTATCGGTAACGCGTATGCCCGTGTTCGAGAAACTGACTTTGGCGGCCTGGGCAAAGTTCCGGCCTGTCACTTTCACGCTCGCCTGACTCCCTTGCGTGACGCGGGGTGGGTCCAGCGCCGCAACTTCGGGCGTGGCGGACTCGGAGGGTTTGACCTCCGCAGCGGGCGGGGCCTGTCCACCGCCGACGGTGAAGAGCGCTTCGGCAGCGATACTTGCAGGATTGCTCACGTAAAGGCTCAGCGTGCCGGGCGGGGCTTTGGGGGTGATTTCCAGTGTGGTCTCAAGCTGGGTTGGTCCGGCCCGACGCGTGGAGACAACATGCACGCCCGGATGCGAGAACGAGACGTAAGCGCCCCGGGAAAAGTTCCGCCCCTCGATCACCACGATCACGGTGCTGCCCGGCGTTCCCTGATTCGGTTTCACCTGACTGATCTCGGGCGTCGCCTGAGGCGAGACCTCTGTCTCTCCCTGCGGAAGCGGGGCCGCGCGAAGCGGGGCGTAATCCATCCCCAGGAGGCCCGCGGCCAATATGAAAACGACCACGATCCAGTAACGCCCTGCCCTGCATCGGTTGGTGCGCATTTTTGCCATCCACGAGTCAAAGGGATTTTGATTTCAGTGAAGCCATCTTAGGTGCGCCACCCCGCGATGTCAAGCCGAGCTAGCGCGCGGAACCGCCTGCACGGAAAGATCTCGGCTGACCGTGGATGCGCCCCTGCGCGCACGGCGGGGCGCCCCGCAAAGAGCCTCGAGACCGGCTCCGCCGCGCCATGACCTGGTGTTTTCTTATGCTGATTATGCCATGACCGAAGCGGCGCTCAGGACCGGGCCTTTTCCTGCTTGATGATTCCCGATCCCTCTTTGATGGTGAGAAATTGGTTGGCTTCGACGTTGGCGAACCTTTCGATCTGCCCGTACCTGGCTTCCACGGACTTGCCATTCTCCGAGCCCTGATTCTTCCCGTCCGGACCAATTTTGGGCCACATCACTTCGATCAGGTCGATCGTCTTCGCCTGTCCCACGCCGAAATGCAGTCGCAGATCGCCCTGAGACATCACGCCCATACCGCAATGGACCTCATCGATCTGCGCGTGTTTGCCCGTCACCACGCGCACACGCGCGCCGATTGCGGTGCGATTGCACTTGGTTCCAATCAGTTTGATCGTGATCCAGTTGTTCTTGTTGCCGCCATCGTTGCGCAGGAGCGACGGCCGGTCGTTCATATTGAGGATGAGGATATCCACATCACCGTCGTTATCGTAGTCCCCGGTCGCCAGACCGCGGCTGGACCACGTGGCGTTGATCCCCGGCCCCATCTCCTTGGAGACGTCCTTGAACTTGCCGTTGCCCAGGTTCCTGTAAACGATGCGGGGCGAAAGGAAGTGGGCATCCAGGTTGTATTGTTCGATCTCGGGGTAGACGTGCCCGGTGGCATGTATGATGTCGGGCCAGCCGTCGTTGTCGTAATCGGTGAAACAGGCGCCCCAGTTCACATACTGGGTGTTGACGCCCACCCCCGCCACAAAGGTCACATCGGTAAAAGTCCCGTCCCCGTTGTTGTGATAGAGGTCGGGAGTATCGTCGGCAAAGTTCGTCTTGAAAATATCCAGCCAGCCGTCGCCGTCGTAATCGGCCACCCCCAAGCCCATGCCCGCCTGCTCCTGGCCGTCCTCGTTATAGGCACAGCCCGCCATCACCCCGACGTCCCCGAACGTGCCGTCGTGATTGTTGTGGAACAGAATGCTCGGCTCGGAGTCCACCGCCACGTAGATGTCCGGCCAGCCGTCGTTGTCGAAATCGTAGGAGACGGCGGTGATGGAATAGCGCGGCCCGGGTTTGAGAACTCCCGCCTTTTCCGAGACGTCCGTGAACGTCCCGTCGCCGTTGTTGTGATAAAGGATGTTCATTCCGCCGGGCAGGCCGCGCGGGCCGCACATCACCGGAATGCCTTTCCACTGGCAATAGCCCGTCTGGCCCGGCACCGGGACCTTGGCGATGTCGAGCTCGATGTAGTTGCAGACGAAGAGGTCCAGGTTTCCGTCGCGGTCGTAATCGACCCAGGTGCAGCCGGAGCCCCACCTCACCCGCTCTTCGTAGAGGCCGGCTTTCTTCGTCACGTCGGTGAACGTGCCATCGCCGTTGTTGTGCCACAGAACGTTGTGGCCCCAGTAGCCGCAGAAGAGGTCGTCCCAGCCGTCGTTGTCGTAGTCGCCCACGCACACGCCGGTGCCCCAGCCGGTGCGCCCCAGCCCGGCCTTTTCGGTGACGTCCGTGAATGTTCCGTCCCGGTTGTTCTTGTACAAGTGTTGGATGGGTGTCTTGCCGTCCGGGTACGGCTCTTCTCCGGGCATCCGTACGCCGTTCGTCAGGTAGATGTCCAGCCAGCCGTCGTTGTCGTAATCGAAGAAGGCCAGCCCGCTTCCCTTGGCCTCCACGATGTACTTCTTGCTCTTGACTCCGCCCCAGACGTTCGGCACCGTCAAGCCGGCTTGCTCGGCAACGTCCACAAACGTAACCTGGGAATTTGCTTCAGGACTTGGGACCGTAGCTGCCTGGAGGGCGGGCGTTCCCGTCCATCGAGAGAGAGGCGTGGTGAGTGCTTCCAGGAGTTTTGATCCGAGAAGGACAGAGGATGAACCCAGAAAATTGCGCCGAGAAAGTTTCATTCTAAAGTTTGAAGACCACGATCAGGTGGATCGCCGCTTTTGAGCGCGCCCCCGTGATGCGCAGTAAGTCGACTTTGGTACGCCTGGACGTAAAATCTAATTATACTACGGACAAGCCGGACTCGGAGCGGGACTCGGGGCTACGGGATCGAAACTCGAATCCGGGCGGCGGTAGCGCCGGCGTCCCCGCCGGCTGTCGGGTGGGTATCTTGCCCACGCATTCTTCCCTGCTGGAGCGAGACGCTCCAGCTACAGCCGCCGAGACGGCGGCGTTACCACCGCCTCCGAGGAGATTCGCCTTTGTTGCGTCGGAGCTTTTGCTCGGCGTGTTATACTCGCGGTATTCTTGCGAGCTTATTGTGCTGAGAGCGCAATGAAAACTTGCACGCAATGTTCCGCAACCTACCCTGACGATTACGCCGTTTGCCCCAAGGACGGCGCGGCGCTGATGGAGACCTCCCTCTGGCAAGCGGGCACGGTCATCCGAGGCAAATACAAAATCCTGGCCAGGATCGGCGAGGGCGGGATGGCCACGGTGTTCAAAGCCCATCACCAGTTGTTGGATGAACTCCGCGCCCTCAAAGTGATCCACACGGAGCTGGCGCGTGACGGCGAGTTCGTGAAGCGCTTCAAGAACGAAGCCATCATGGCCCGCAAGCTCAACCATCCCAACGCCGTGCGCGTCGACGACCTGGACCTCGCCGAGGATGGCCGCCCCTTCATCGCCATGGAGTTTGCGGAAGGCGAAACCCTCAAGAGCCTGATCCAGAAGGCCGGCTCTCTCCCTGTCTCCGTGGTGTTGGATATTGCCTACCAGGTTTGCGAGGCCCTGGGTGCCGCACACAAGATCGGGATGGTTCACCGGGACATCAAACCCGATAACGTCGTCCTGATTCCCCGCCAGAACGCTAATCCCCTCGCCAAGATCCTGGACTTCGGCATCTCGCGGCTGCGCGAGGAAACCTCGGGGTCGGGCCGCGCCGCCCAGGGCTTAACCCAGACCGGCGTGGTGATTGGCACACCCGAATACATGTCTCCCGAGCAGGCCCTGGGCAAGCGCGGCGACCAGCTCGACGGGCGGTCCGACCTCTATTCGGTGGGGATCGTCATGTACCGCATGCTCACCGGCGAGCTTCCCTTCTCCGCCGACAACACCGTGGAGATGATCCTTCACCACCTGAAGACACCGCCCCGGCCACCCCATGAGCTGAAGCCTGAGCTCGGAATCCCGGATGTCGTCTCCGCCATCGTGATGAAGGCCCTGCAGAAGGATCGGGAGCAGCGTTACGGTACGGCAGCGGAGATGGCGAAAGCCATCAAGCAGGCGCGCGGAAGCCCTACCATGGTGGCCAAGGGCCTGGACCTGAGCGCCGTCGGAATACCGTCAACTCCTGCCGCCAAGACGCCCAGCGCCCCTGCTTCCGCGGCAACCGGCGCCCGCGTAGGCTCGACGCCGACGGGAATCAAACAAGCAGGCACGACCGGCGCCACGCCCGCGCGCCCGTCAGCCTCCATGACGGGGGCAACTGTTTTCCGAGCGTCCGCCAAGTTGCCGCAGGCAACAAAGGAACTTCCGGTAAAGTGGATTGTCGGAGGCGTGGCGGCGCTCGCGCTGGTGGTGGGGGGCGTGGCGTTCTGGAGACACGGCGCAACTTCCAAGAACGTCCCCGCGAGCACGGTGTCCTCACCTGCAACGACCGGGACTTCCAAACGTCCTGGCCCCAGGAAGTCCGGCGCTGCCACAGTACCCCCCGGCACGAAATCCACGGTCGCGCGCGAGCCAAGCGGGTCTCCTGCCCCCACGCCGACGGAAACGCAGAAGACCGGCACGCAGGCCTCTGCCCCCTCCCAACCAAAAGTGCGCCCTGCCGAAACGCGGCAACCACCTCGACGCTCCCCACCAGGACAGCCCGCGCAGCTATCGCCTGAGCAGCAAGCGCGAGTCGTGGAACTCAATTCCTTGGGGGAGATGTACTTCAAACAGAAGAACTACTCCAAGGCTGTGGAGGCCTTCCAGCAAGCCCTGGACGTCGAGCCGGGCAACCACCGCGCCTGGAACGGCCTGCAAAGGTGCTATCGTAAGATCAAGAACCCGGCCTCCGATTAGAATCAGGCTGAATCGAGAATTAGAGCCGAGAACAGCAGGGCAATAGCTTCTTCTTCGGGCGTGACCAAAGTCATACAGAAACCTGCCATCCCCCACCAAAATCTGCGACATAGTGTCTTTGTGGGATTGCCAGATGCTCCCCGAGACTTATAATCCCCAAGCGAGGTTCCCAGCTTATGGGACACGATGCTGTCGCCGCGGATATCGATCTGAGGGAGTACGTCACGGAAATCAGCAAGGAATTGACGGAACGGATTGAGCACCAGCGCGAAGTGCTGCTCAAATTCCTCGAGGAGCGCCAGGAGCAGGGGCGTCTGATCAGCTACTGCCCCCTGATTGACTGCGGCCCGAAGAAGCGCTTGAGAGACGGTCTGCGCGAGGCGGTATCGGTCCTCGGGGAGACCCGCCGCTCCTTCAAGTCCCGGCGCCTTGAAGAGCTGCGCCTGAAGCTCGAAGCTCTATTGGCTGAGGATGCCGATTAGGGACGCCTGACGGGGCCGATTTTGGATCGGACAAGTGCGGGCGTAACTGGCCTTCTTCCTGCCCGTTGGAAGGCAGGGAGACAGTTACGCCCGTTTTCTTTTTTGCTCTTATTGGGGCAATGCCCAGTTGGGCCAGACCGCAGGAGGTTTTATGGACGACTCTGGGGCGCCCGCTGAGAATCGAGGGAATTCCGGAAAGGCGAACGGGAAGGGTTGGACGGAAGAGCGTGTCCGCGAATGGCGCTCCCTGCTGGCCATCGCAGTGGCGGGGTTCTGCGTGTTCACGGCCTTGAGCGGCCTTTCCATCTGGCTGCTTCCCTTCAATGTCGCGAACCAGGTGACAGTGCTTCTGCACACGCTGGCGGGACTGGCCTTCCTGCTTCCCTGTGGATGGTATTTGGTCCGGCACTGGCGGCGTTACTGGAAGAACCCGGTCAGCCACATCCAACTGCTTGGATACATCGGGGCGGGGGCCTTCGTCGCGTGTCTCGTCTCGGGCTTGATCCTCACCTGCCAATCCGCTTTCGGAATCAAGATCAACTATGCCTGGGATTTGGTCCACATCGTGACCACCTTCGCGACCCTGGCCTTCTTGCTTCCTCACATTATCCTGATTGTGCTGCGCGACCGCAAAGCACGAGAGGCAGGCTCCCCCGTAGGCGTTCCGGAGATGGCCGGCCATTACGGAAAGGGGGCGCTGGTTTTCACCCTGGGGTGTGGGGCGCTCGCCGCCCTGGTGACCTACGCCTATTCCCCGGGCCGCCTCCAGAACGATTTCCCGGCAGAGTACAGCTTCAAGTACGGCAAAGAGCGCCCCTTCGCGCCCAGCCTGGCACGGACAGCGAGCGGGCGAGCTATGGACTCATGCCTGCCCTCCGGTTCGCGCTCCTGCGGCACCTCCGGTTGCCACGAGCAGATTGTGAAGGAATGGGAATCGAGCGCCCACCGCTATGCCGCCATGGTGGAGTTTGACGCCACCGATGACCAGGGCAAGTTGGTCTTCTCCAGCGGAGCCCTCAACCCCAAGGGCTTCATCTCACCGGGCGCCTTCATGTTCAAAGCCGAACCGGTGGACCAATACGGCAACCTGATTGACCGGCACAACCTGTGGGAGATGGTCGGGGTGCGATATCGCCGCTCGCTCTTCCCGGGTTTTTCCGACACCGCGGAGTACGACTTTTTCTGTCCCCAGATGGCTCCCGTTCGCGCCAGACGGTTTCCGCAGGAGACTTCCTATCATATTGAAGCGCCTCGCGACGGCACGCGAATCCTCAAGGTGCAAGCGCACCTCTATTACCGGAAGATGGATCAATTCTTGTTGAACTTCATGTTTGGCGAAAAGAAAGGCTTGACGGCTCCCGTCACCGAGATGGCCTCGCAATCCCGGACCATCGAGATCGCCACCCCGACGCGAGAACGTCTGGGCAAATAAACAGAGGATCGGACCCACTGATGTCCAGCGCGTTCACCCGTCGGCAGCAACTGATTCTCAAGCACACCCTCATCAGCACCTCTTTACTCTTCACCGCCTCCTTGACGATATTGCTCGTCCGGCACCGGCCTAAACCCTATGCGCCCGGCGAACAAGTGGAGGGGATCACCCACGAACTCGATCGCCCCATCCCTGCCGGTTACCCTGCGGTCCGGTTCACCAACGTGGCGCAGCAGGCCGGAATCGACTTCAAGCATTTTGCCTACGGGAAGCGCTCGACCCAACTGCCCGAGGACATGGGCTCGGGCGCAGCCTGGGGCGACTATGATGGCGACGGCTATCCCGACCTCTACGTCTCGGACATCGCCGGAGCCCTGACGGCTTCCCCACAGGAACTCGCAGCCTCCCCGGGTGGAAACCGCCTCTACCACAACAACGGCGATGGCACCTTCACCGACGTGACGGCCAGAGCCGGTGTCGGCTTCAAAGGCATCGGCATGGGCGCAGCCTGGGCGGACTACGACAATGACGGCAAGCTCGACCTGGTGGTCACCAGCTACGGCGGCATCACCCTCTATCACAACCGCGGCGATGGAACTTTTGAGAATGTAACGCACAAGGCAGGTCTCGACAAATTCCACGGCTTCTGGACGGGTGCTTCCTGGGGGGACTATGACCGCGATGGCTACGCCGACCTCTACGTTTGCGGGTATGTGAAATACGCTTATAAGCCGGAGTTCGTCCGCAAGTCCTCACGCCAGTTCACGGAATTCGTCCCCTTCATGCTCAATCCCTCTTCCTACCCTCCCGAGCGCAATTTACTTTTTCACAACAATGGCGACGGCACCTTTACGGAAGCCGCGCGCAAGGCAGGCATTGAAGATGCCACGGGCCGCAGCCTTTCGGCGGCCTGGGCCGACTTCGATGGCGACGGCTGGCCGGACCTTTACGTCGCCAACGACATTTCCGAGAACAAGCTCTACCTGAACCAGCACAACGGAACCTTCAAGGATGTCTCGCAGAGCGCCTGGGTCGACGAGTATCGCGGCTCGATGGGGCTGGCCATCGGCGATTGGGATCGCGACGGCGACACCGACATCTTCATCACCCACTGGATCGCCCAGCAGTTCGCCCTGTTCTCCAACCTGCGCTTTACCCGCGGCGGGCCGAGCAAGCCGGGTCGGCTCCGCTTTGAAGATGTCAGCGACATGACCGGCGTGGGCCAACTGACCCTGAGTTACATCGGCTGGGGAACTTCCTTCTTCGACTACGACAATGACGGCCAACTGGATTTGCTGGCGGTTACCGGCAGCACCTTCCAGGATGAAAAAGACCCCAGCCGCCTGGTTCCCATGAAGAACCTCCTGTTCTGGCAGAAAAGCGCGGAGGAAGGTTTCTTTGAAGTGGGGGAAGTAAGCGGGCAGGTGTTCCGTGACCTTCATGTGGGCCGCGGGGCCGCCTTCGCCGACTACGACAACGACGGCGATGTCGATGTGTTCATCCTCAACCACAGCGACCGTCCTCTGTTGTTGCGGAACGACGGAGGAAACAAGAAGCATTGGCTGAAAGTTCGCCTGCGCTGCACGAAAAGCAACCGCAGCGGTTTCGGCGCCAAGGTCGCCATCGAAGCGGGAGGTAACAAACAATTCCAGGAGATCGGCAGCCAGCCTTCCTATCTCTCCCAGAACGCCCTGGAGGCTCACTTCGGTCTAGGCCAGGCCACCAAGGTGGACCGGCTGACAGTCCGCTTCCCGAGCGGCGCCGTCCGTGAACTGACCGGCCTCCCGGCAAACCAAATCGTGGTGGTTCAAGAGTAGCGAACCATGAGAAAGCCTTTGCTCCTGCTGGCGGCCGTAGTGGCGGTCGCCTTCGGCGTTATCACCATCGCTAAACGGAGAGCTTCGGAAGGCCTCGGCGCCGGCGCGGTCCCGACCGCCCCGGACAGGCAGAAGATCAAGACCTTCTGGGCGGCTTACAACCAGGCGAATCTGCTCCGCAACCAAGCCGACTTCCCCCAGGCCGTGCCGGCCTATCGCGCCGCCTTGCAGTTCAACCCCCAGCATGAAGATTCCCTTTATTATCTCGGGACCAGCCTGGAAGAGCTGGGCAACTACCGGGAGGCCGCGGAGAGCTTCCACCGGCTGCTGGAACTGAACCCGGCGAGCGGCCGCGCCTCTGGAGAGCTGGGCAATGTGTTGTCGCTGCTCGCTCCCGGCGCCCCAGCGGATTTCGAGCAGGCTCGCCAGGCCATTCTGCGCAATCTCGAGATCAACCGCGAGCAAGCCGGCCCCTTCCTGCGCCTGGGCTTGCTAGATCTCGACCAGGGCCACCTGGAGGCGGCCCTGGAGAATTTCCGCATCGCCGCCGGGTTTGGGTCGCAGGAGGGAAACTTTTACGTTGGATACACGCTTTTCCTCCAGCAAAGGTATCAGGAAGCCGTGCCTTACTTCCGCAAGGTACTCGACGCCTACGGGCGAGACCGGAAGATCATCGGGAAAGGCGTGCTCTCGGAAGGCGACGTCCTCCCTGCTCCCGGAAAGCCCATGACGGCTCTGGAAAAAGCCGGACTCAATTCGATGCTCTTCCTTTATTGGTCGGCCTTGCGCCTGGGAGGTTATCCCCCCGGAGTTTTAAATGAGTTTCAAGTACAACCTCGCCCCAGTCTCAAGCCTGAATTTCAACCCGCCGGTGAGACACTGGGGCTCAGGGTGGCCGGGGGACGGGCGACCACGCTGGACTTCGATAAGGATGGGGAGACAGACCTGGTCGTGATAGGGCTCGGCCAGCCCCTCAAGCTCTATCGCCGGGTGGGTGAAAAGCTTGTGGACACCACCGACTCCGCCGGCCTCAGCGGAATTAACAGCGTCTGGGATGCCTACGCGGTGGACTACGATGGAGACGGCTACCCGGATTTGTACCTCATTCGTTCGGGCTTCCTGGGGGTCGGTCAAAACCTCCTGTACCACAACAACCGCGACGGCAGCTTCAGCAATGTCACCCGGGCCATGGGCCTGGAAGGCATACGAGCAACCGCCAAGGCTTGTTTCCTCGACTTTGACGGCGACGGCCGCGTGGATTTACTGGAAGTCGGAGCCCCGAACGCGAACCCCGGACCTCTCCGCCCCGCACCAGACGGTACAGGGCTCCGCCTCTTCCGCAACACCTGGAAGCGCTTTGAAGATGTAACGCGCGCGGCAGGGCTCACCGCCTCAGGGACGGCAGTGGACTGCGCCGTGGGCGACTACGATCGCGACGGCAAACCTGATCTCTTCGTGCTCAATTGGAAACAGGACGCCGTGCTCTATCATAACCTGGGCAATGGCAGGTTCACGGATGTGACGGAACAAGCCGGATTGAAGGGGATTCGAGGCGAGAGTTTCAGCGCCCTCTTCTTCGACTACGATCGAGACGGCTTCCCCGACCTGCTGGTCACCGCCCACGCGCCCTACGAAGATGTGGTGAGATGCCTTTTGCAGCCTGGTTTTAGGGCCACACGAAACACCCCCAGGTTATTCCGCAACCAGGGCAACGGGCAGTTTGAAGAAGTCAGCCAGTGCGTCGGCCTCACGCGGTGTTACGGGACTTTGCAGGCCATCGCCATGGACCTCGATGGAGACGGCTGCCCCGACCTGCTTTTCGCCAACGGTAGCCTGGACGCTCATCGCCTGGAACCGAGCGTCGTGCTTCGCAATGTTGGAGGCAAGGAGTTTCGCGAGTGGTTCTACCTCCCGGACTTTGACTCGCCCAGCAACTTCCTGGGCGCCACAATCGCGGAGGCCGGCCCGCGCGGCGCCACAGAGATCTATCTCGCATCCCATCCACTCCTTCCCAAGCGCCTCAGCCACGGCGGCCTGTGGGTGAATTCACACGACCTGCGGGCGCGGGTGGACCAGAGCCGTCCCGCAAAGCGGGATTAGAGGTGCCCCGGCTGGCGCAGACTCGCCGCCGCTTCTTTCCAGCCCGCCGAGCGCGGGCGAGTCTGCGAACCCCGGCACACACGCCACCACATTCCCAATCACAGAGCTAAAAGCTCTGCGCCAGCCAGCGGCATGGCCCACGGCCAGCCGGGGCAGGCTCAAGCCGTGCCCTGCCGCGGTGATCGCGGACCGCAAGATCGGCTCTGCACGACCCGAGCCGGGCATTGTATAATCCCAGGTCACGCTTATCCTGCAATTCGGCGCCTGTTTGCAAGCGAGCCCGAGGGAGACCATGAAACGAACCACCAGCTTTTTTCTTCGCCTGAGTTCAATGCTCGTCCTCATTCTTGCCGCTTGCCTCCTCTTCGCGCAGTTGAAGCCGGAGAAGACCAAGCCTGCCGGTAAGAGTGCGGCGCCGGCAGCCGCGAAAAAGCCTGCGATTAGCGGTTCCGCCTCGCTCCAGTCGCACCGGAACATCGGCAAGGCTTACTACGAGCAGGGTAAGTACGCGGAGGCGATCATCGAATTCCAGAAGGTCGTCGCCGCCGGCCAGGCGCTGGCGACCGACCATCTGGACCTCGGCCTCGCCCTGATGCAGGCCAACAAGCTCGACGAAGCGCTGGGGGAACTGACCACCGCCAAGCAGATGGATCCCAAGCTCGTGGCCGCTGACTTCAACCTGGGCATCCTCTACAAGCGCGAACTGCGCTATCCGGATGCCGAAGCGGCCCTGAAACGCGTCATCGACGCTGACCCCAACGACCCCGCCGCCTGGTTTAATCTCGGCACCGTCTACTTCGCGCAAAAAAAGCTCGATCAGGCGCTGGACGCGCACCAGCATGTCGTCGACATGGGATTCGGGCGGGGGCAAAACTTTTACGTCGCCTCCCTGTTCCACAGCTTTACAACCCTCGTGCGCCTGAAGCGCCAGCCGGAAGCGCAGAGAACCCTGAAAATTCATGAAAAGATGCGGGACAAGGTTCCGGGTATCTCGCTCCAGAACCCCGCGCTGGAGGGGGGCAAGTACGGCGCCATCCTGGTACCCCCCGTTCCGCTCACCCAGGTGGCCCGCCGGGCCGCCTCGGAGAAGGTGGCGTTCGTCGACATCACCGCCAAGCTGGGCATCACGTCGGCTTCGGCCTCCTCCGCTTCGGCGTCTCCAGCGCGCAAGGAGATCAAGGCCAGCGAGTACTCACTGGATTTTGCCCGGCAGAACCTGGTCCCGCTTTTTGGCCCGTCCATCGCGGTGGGTGACTACGACGGCGACGGCCGCCCGGACCTTTACGTGGTGAACCCCTCGGGACCCAATCGTCTCTTCCATAATAACGGGGATGCCACCTTCAGTGACGTTTCCGAGAAGGCGGGAGTGGCAGGCTCCGGCGGAAGCCTCTCCGCCACCTTCGCGGATTACAACAACAGCGGCCACGCCAGCCTGTTCGTCGTGGGGGTGGGCGGGGTCAAGCTCTATCGCAACACCGGCGATGGCAAGTTTGTGGATGAAACGGAGAAAGCCGGACTCCAGGGCGAGCCGGGTGAGCTCGACACGCGCGCCATCCTGTTTGACGCGGACAATGACGGGCTGCTCGACCTGGTCGTCAGCACTTATACCGACCTCAATGCGCCGCCCCAGAAGGATTCCTTCACCTTTCCGGATGACCTCGCGGGCGCCGCAACGCGCTTCTATCGTAACAATGGTGATGGCACGTTCACCGAAATCGGAGCGTCGGCAGGTCTCGCCGCAGTCAAAGGGCGCGGGCGTGGCGCGGTCTTTGCCGACTTCAATAACGACGGCTACACCGACCTCCTGCTCTTTCGCGACGATGGCCCGCCCCTCCTCTACCTGAACCAGGGAGAAGACAAGTTCGTGGATCGTACCGCAGCGGCCGGGACGGACTTGAGCAAGTTTACCGTCGTTGACGCCCAGGTAGCGGACTTTGACCATGACGGCAACTTCGACCTAGCCCTGTGGTCGCCCTCCGGCTACCGGGTCCTGCTCAATCGCGGCGGAGCGCGGTTCGCCGCCACGCCCAACCTGCCGGCCATCACGCCTCCCGAGGGACCTTTCGCTTTCCGCGGCGTCGTGGTGGATATGAACGCGGACAGCTTCGCGGATCTCGTGGCCGTGGACGCCAGTGGAAACTGGCGCCTGATTGCCAACCGTGCCGGGCGCTTCCAGGAGATCCCGCTCTCGCTGCCTCTACGCAAGGGCGAACCCCTAACCTCGCTGATCCCCGCCTGGCTGGGCAACCCTGGGGTTCTTGACTTGGTGGGCATCACCCGCAGCGGCCAAGTCACGGCCCTGGAGAAAGAAGGTCCACCCGCGCGTTGGCTGGAAGTCAAATTCCTTGGGTACAAGAGCAATACGGAGGGTATCGGAAGCGTCGTCGAGCTCAAGGCCGGGAACTTTTACAACAAGGTTGTGGCCACAGGAGGTCCCGTGAGGGTTTATACCGGCGACCTTCCCAAGCTCGATGTGGTGCGCGTCACCTGGCCCAACGCGGTCATTCAGAACTGGATCGATGTTGCTACCAACAAACCCGTCCAGGTCCGCGAGTCGGAGCGACTGGCAAGCTCCTGCCCGCTGCTCTACATTTGGGACGGAGAACGGTTCGTTTACCTCACGGACGTGCTGGGCGTGGCGCCCATCGGAGAGCTGGCGCCCGACGGAACCCGCATCAAGCCTAATCCCCAGGAATTTGTGCGGCTGCCGGGTAACTTACGCGAACGCGATGGAAAGTATATGTTCCAGCTCAGCGACGAGCTGCGCGAAGTCGATTACATCGATCAGGTTCGCCTGCTGGCGGTCGATCATCCGACGACGGAGGAAGTCTTCGCGAACGAGATCTATTCTTCCGCCGCTGCGCCCCCGACGCTTTACACCGTCCGGCAGAAGCATCTGCCGGTCTCCGCCGTGGACGAGCACGCCCACGACGTGCTGCCTTTGATCCGCGAACGCGACGGGCGCTACCCGGACGATTTCCGCCAGCAGCGCATCCTGGGGCTGGCGGACCTCCACTCCCTCACGCTCGACCTCGGAGACTTGCCCGACTCCGGGCAGGCGGCGCTCTGGCTCACTGGCTGGGTCTTCTGGACGGATTCCAACGGCTCGCGCGCGTTGATGTCCAACAAGCAGCTTGAGATGGTCCCTCCCTACCTGCAAGTGCGCAACCCGCAGGGCGAGTGGGTAACGGTGATCCCCGACATGGGCGTGCCCAGCGCCACCAACCGCACCATGCGTGTTGACCTCGCCGGCAAGTTCCTCTCTCCGGATCACCACCTGCGCGTCGTGACCAACTTCTGCGTGTACTGGGACCAAATCTGGTTCACTACAGATGATGCAACGGCGCCCGCGCCTGTGGAATTGCCGCTGGTTTCTGCCGACCTGCATTACCGAGGATTCTCTGCGGTCTCGAGCGACCCCACGCATCACAGGCCTGATTACTTTGAATATGCCAAGCTGATGGCCGACGCACCGTGGAACCCCATGGTGGGACGCTACACTCGTTATGGGGCCGTGGAGAAATTGCTGAACCGCGCGGATGATCGCATGGTGGTGATGTCCGCCGGGGATGAGATGACTGTGGAGTTCGATGCCCGCAAGCTCCCATCTCTCAAGCCCGGATGGAAGCGCGATTTCTTCCTGCACCTGGAGGGTTGGGCCAAGGACGGCGAGCCAAACACCGCCTATGCCAAGACCGTCGCCCCGCTTCCCTTCCGCCGGATGTCCAACTACCCTTACGGCAAGCAGGAACCCCGCCCAAGCGGGCCCCAGTACCAGCGCTACCTGGATGAGTACCAGACGCGCCCCGGCTACCAACTGATTGCCCCGCTTGCGCCGGCAACTCGGTAAGGTAGGGGGGGCCTTTATGGCCCTCCCGTTTGTCTTTTCATGCGGGAGCCCGCCGCGGCGGGCTCCCCTACTTCCGTGTGGGTGATGTCGCCGCTGATATACGGCACCCCGCCACCCGAGCTTCGAATTTCGCGTTGCGAGTTTCGCCGTATAATCGGAGACTGGACTGGGGCTTAAATCAGTCGATCCCTCCAGGAGGTCCGCAGTGCGCCGAATCTTTTGCCTGGCTTGCCTGGGAATTCTCGCGACCTCGACGTTCGCGGCGGCAGCATCCGTAAAGACTGTGACCGTGCAATTCAAGAGCGGCGACGAAAGCGTGAGTGCCTACCTCGCCCTCCCCGACTCGGCCGGAGCGTACCCGGCGCTGGTAGTCATCCACGAGTGGTGGGGACTGAACGACTGGGTGAAAGAGCAGGCGCGTAAGTTCGCTGAGCAGGGTTACGTGGCGCTGGCCCTGGACCTTTATCGCGGTAAGGCGGCTTACGACCCGTCCCTCGCCCACGAGCTGGCGCGCGGCCTGCCGCAGGACCGCGCGCTACGGGACCTGAGGGCCGCGTTCGACTACCTGGCTTCCCGCCCGGAGGTGAACAGGGAGAAGATTGGCTCCATCGGGTGGTGCATGGGTGGCAGTCTGTCCTTGGACCTCGCCATCCGCGAGCCCAAGCTCGCCGCGTGCGTCGTGAATTATGGCGCCATGACTAAGGATCCCGAAGACATCCAGAAGATTCAGGCGCCCCTGCTGGGAATCTTTGGAGCCGAGGACCGCAGTATCGCGGTGAGCGCTGTCGAAGCATTTGAAAAGGCGATGCGGGCGGCGGGGAAGTCGATCGACGTGAAGATTTACGAGGGCGCCGGGCACGCCTTCGAAAACCCTAACAACAAACTGGGCTATAAGCCCGCGGCGGCAGAAGACGCCTGGAGACACACCCTGACGTTCCTGGACAAGACCCTGAAGTGAGACTTGCCTGTAGCGGCACTCTCTGACCGGTACTGTAGCCCCGCCCTCTGGGCGGCAAGCCGGCCGGAAGCTGGCGCTACGCCGGGGGAAACAGTTTCCCTCCGCGCACGGTCACGACCGGATCGAGTTTCTGCCGGGCCGTGCGGGTCTTGCCGTCCGAGTCCGTAAGCGCAAACTTCCCTTCACGTACTTCGAGGACACTCACGTCAGCCTCAGTTCCGGTCTTCAGAGTCCCAATCTCCGCGCCAAAACTAAAGACTCGGGCTGCGTTCGCCGTCGCTCGCTCGATCACCTCGCGGGCCTGCTCCAGCGGGATGTTTGCATCAACGCCCGCGGTCTTCCCGTTGCGGATGGCGACGTCGCTCACAGCTTCCAGCCCCTGCGCCGGGTCGATGACCTTACCTCCCTTGATGAGCAGATCGTAGGGCGTGTCATCTGCGGCGCGTCGCGCGGCATTCGATTCCAATGCGGGCGCACCTGGCGCTGCGGCGACTGGCAAGGGAACGTCGGTGAGCAGTTCGCGTCGGGTCATATGGTGTTGACGGCGGGCTTGCGGCTAAATCAGCGCCCGCTCCAGACTGCTGATGAAATTAACTCCTGAAACTACTTTTTGACTTAGCCGAGCGTCATTCGTAATGAAGAGATCGATCTCGGCGGCCGCCGCGCAAGCCAGTTGGACGGCGTCGGGTGGTCGGATGGTCCGATCCTCACGGACGCGAGCGTAAAGTGGTGCAGCCTTAAAATCAAACGGCAGGACGGTGATGCTGGGCCGCCGGAAAAAAGCCAGATACCGTTCTGCGAGCTCGGGGTGGTGGCTGACCACGGGTTTAATCAGGATCTCTCCGACGGTCAGCGTGCTCGTGTAAAGCTGATCGCCTCGTGCCAGCATTCTGCGCCGGAGCTGAACCACCTGATTGGCAAGAACAGCATGGTGTTCGAAGAGATATATGAACAGATTGGTGTCCCAGAAAATCTTGGCCAGAACTCCCTCCTACCAATCGTTGGCGCGAATACGCTGATCCATGAGCAACGCGAAGAGATAGGCAGGATCAAAGCAGTCGCTGATGTCCGTGGTGTTGGCGAGCGGACACCGTGAAACGGCTTTTTCTAAGTCGCCCCTCCAAAGTCGCTTGTTGATACGCTTGCCGTCCCGGAAAAACCATATTCCAGTATTCCCCTCGCCGGCATAGGTAAACATCTTTCCTGTGCGCGTGCGGAAATCCTCCCCCTGGTGAGCGACAACCCGATTCCACACCTGAGTCATCACCTTGGATTTTGAGGGTCACGTGCCGGCTGACCTTCCATGGTCCAACTCCCGCGTTCTCGGGCCACGAACGCATCAGCCCCCTCTTCGATCCAGATCTCTCTCCCCACACCAAGCATCTGGAGAACCGGATCGCCATTCTCATCGTCTTGGCTTCGATGACTGCAATACTCGTTTTCGTACCAATCCAGGAGTTGGTGATATCGCCGCGGGAGGTGGGAGCGTTCCGGCATCGTTTTGCCTGTTCTCGCAGCATCGCAATCATCTCCGGGTCGGAACAGCCGAAGCGTGCCGTCGTCGAGCCGATAGAACATGCGGTACTTGGCTGAGTTGGGCCGTATATTCGCGACGTTATGAAGGTAAATGTGAGGCTGAACCCCTGGCCGAAATTCTGGATGGGCTTTCTCCTGTTTGAGGCGATTAAGGATTTGTCGAGGGGAGAATGACACCTGTTCGGGATGCTCGCGGTGAAGCAAGGCGAGGGTAATCCAGCACTCGTCGGCGACTCGAACCTCTTCAACTTCTATCATGTTTAACCTCGGGATTAGACATTACCATGTATAAATGGTTATGGCAAGAAGAAACTTTTACCGCCTAAGTCCTCCGGTATAGCAGAGCTTTCTTCACTTCCCTGATGGCGCGCGTGATGTTGACCCCGCGCGGACAAGGCCGACGCCTCATTCACGGTGCCCATCGACGCCAAACCGGGCCAGGCGATCCATATCATCGGCGAGCTGACGGACGAAGGCAGGCAAAAGGCAAGAGAGGTAGATTCGCAGCGCGATCTCCAGATCTGGGGCAGGCTGAAGACCGCCCGACATCCAGCGGTTAGAGCTTGACTTCGCTAATGCGGCAGCGGGTGATCTTACCCTTCGCGAAGCCCCTGATACAGCGGTTGCAGGAGATGCAGGCGGCTTCCGGCGCGCCGCGGCCTTCCAGCCAGCGAGCCGGCATATTGGGTTCCCGGAGCAGGGGGCGCGCGAAGCCGAAGAACTGCGGAGTGCCAGCCTTCGAGATCTGCTCAAGCCGCTCGACAGACCGGTTGCCACCGGTGAGGATCACGGGAACATTCAGTCTGAGCTTCTGAGCGTAACTGAGGAAGTAGGACTGTTCCTCAGGGCTGCTGATCTTCTCGCGAATCGGGTTGTTGCCGCTGACCTCCACCGCCTGAATGCCGGCCCTCCCGATCTCTTTCGCCAGTTGCGGGAAACTGTGGATGTCAGTGCCCCCCTTTACCAAGTCGTCGCAGTTCATTTTGATCAATATCGGGAGGTCCGGCCCGACTAGCGCCCGCGACTGGTCGACGATTTCTCGGATTATTCTGACGCGCTTCGCCAAAGAACCTCCGTACTTGTCGGTGCGGGTGTTGGTGTAAGGTGACAGGAACGAGCTGAGCAGGTAGCCATGGGCGGCATGAAGTTGAACGCCGTCAAACCCGGCCCCTTTGGCCCGCCGCGCCGCCTGGGCGAAACTAGCGACGATCCCTTCCACCTCTTTTGTTGTCAGCGCCCGCGGCTTGGCTTCTACGTGAGGCCAGGCGGTCGCCGTTGGCCCGACGGGTTCAGTGGCCTGCGTCTGCATCCCCACGTGGGCGAGTTGAGCGACCACCTTACACTCCTTGTCTGTCTCATGGACAACGCCCGCGATTCTGTGGAGGCTGTCGATGAAGCGATCGTCGTAGATGACTGTCTGCAGGTCGTTGCTACGGCCCTCCGGCATGACTCCCATGTACCCCGTAATGATGAGACCCACGCCGCCGGCTGCTAGGCCCCGATATAGGTTGATACCTTCCTCGGTCATTTCACTCTCGCGGCAGGCGTTCTCCGCCGTCGCCGAACGCACGAGGCGATTCTTCAGCCGCAGGTCTGCAATGCGGCCTTCGGAAAAGACGCGGTAGCTGTCGCGCTGCCTGCTCGCTGCCGTAACGCGCGAATCGAGCCCGGACAAAGTACCGGCCGCAATTGCCGTCATGAGAAATCTCCGGCGGGTGGTTGGCACCTGCAAATCCATCGTTTCCACCTCCTTCGCACGGTTCAGGGCTGCCAAGATCCTTGAATTGAACCATTATGGGTCGGGCTCGGGGATTCGTGGACCGTTATCGAATTCCCTTAGACCGTTTTTGTCGGCGCGGCCGGGATATTGGGCAACGGCTTGCCTTGGCCCGGCCCGTGCAGTTTCTTGCACGGCTTTTTCCGCCGAGCTAAGTGGAGATAATCCAGCACCAACTTGCGCTTGAGAAGCTGGATCGCCTTGGCTGGATCCACACCCTTGGGGCAGGCGCGCGAGCACTCGCCGGCATAGTGGCAGCGGAAAGCGCCGTGCGCGCTGCCCGTTAGCTGGTTGCGGCCGCGCCGCCCGTCGTCACGAGTGTCCTCGTTATAACGCTGCGCCGCCGCCAAAGGCATGGGCCCCAAATACCGCGCGTCGGTGGCCAAGGTGGGGCAGGCGGCCATGCAGCAGCCGCACTTGATACAGTAGGTGAACTGGAGATAAGCCTCGAGTTCCTCCGAAGACTGGTAAAACTCCCCTTGCGGGTCATTGATCTCAGCTTCATCCCCACGCGCGATGTAAGGCTTTAGCAAACGGTGCTTCTCAAACATAGTCAGGAGATCGGGGACCAGGTCACGGATGATATCGAAATTGGGTAACGGCCTGACGGTGAGGTCCGTATCGGCGATGTGCAGGATCTGGGTGTTGCAGGCCAGCGTCGGCCGCCCGTTCAGTAGCATGCCGCACGAGCCGCAGACCCCCATGCGGCACGAATAGCGCCAGGCCAGCGTAGCATCCACGTTGTCCTTGATGTAGTGCAGGCCGTCCAGCACCGTCATGCCTTCGCGCACGGGTATCTTGTAAGTTTTAACGTACGGCGTGAGGTCGCTTTCAGGATTGTATCGCGTGATGTGGAAGTTGATCTCGCGTACAATCTTGTTGCTTTCCGGCATGACTACCCCCTTACTCCTGCTCTGGCGATGGCATGCACTGCGATAGCGGCCCAGGTGCCCAACCCAAACAGCCCCAGCCCCACAATCAGAAAGACGACGGTAATGGCTTTTTCGAGGGCAGGCTTCAGCGTCAGCTCAAACAAGATGGTGCGAAGGCCATAGAGACCGTGGTAGAGCGCCACCCCGAGGAGGAGGATATAAGTGACGGTGAAGAACAGCTTGCTATCGCGAAACAGGCTGTTTGCCTTGGAGATGGCTTCGCCGCCGAGAGGGGCAAACAGATGAGTGGTGCCACCCAGGTGCATGGTGAGCATATGGAGGCCGAGCAAGAAGAGGATCACCACCCCCGCCGCCATGTGCCAGGTCCAGTATTTCGTTTCGCGCATCGCTCCTCCTACTTTGCCAGTCCTAAGAACTCATAGCCGCCGGCGGCCAGAAAAATCGCCGCTAGGATCATCATGACAATGAGCAGGGGCCGCTGGACGGTCAGGGATGTCTTGTAGGGATAGACAGGTTCGATGGGCTTGCCGACCGCGAATCCGAGTTCCACGAGCACCAGACGGATGCCATTCAAGGCATGGTAGGCGAAAGCTGCGAAGACCAGGAATTCCCCGAACTTGAAAATGGGCCGGTGGAAGAATCCCCCTTCGACCCATAGGTAAATGCCGAAGGCTCGCAGGCTCGTCACCACCACGTGCATCAAAAAGTAGCAAAGAATGCCCAGGCCGGTGAGGCGATGCAATATGTAAGCGTAGCGCTCGATGCCCCAACGCCCACCCCCGAGCCATCCCCAAATCCCGAGCCGATTATCGTGCCTTTGGATTTCGGCCATGCTTCCCCCTTTACCCTACCAATGCCTGCGTTCCGACAGCCAACTGCATTTGCCTAATTATTCGCAGCATCGACAAAATTATGAATTATGAATTCTGAATTATGAAAAAGGGAATCTCACAACCGCAGCGCAACCCTATTTGACCATTCATAATTCACAATTCGCAATTCACCATTCACTATTCACCATCTTCTAACGCCGCGCCGCAAATCGGCCATCTTGGATCGCTGTGGCTGCTGTATTCTCATCTGACGTGCTTGAGGAATTCCGCGATGTCGATATCCGCGTCGCCAAGCGCGCCTTTGAGTGTCTAACGATCAATTTCATCGTGAAAGGGGAACACAATCCTTCTTCCGTCCGCATGTTCCATCTTGACGTGGCTGCCCTTGCGATGAATCTCAACAAAGCCGAGCCGCTGCAACGCGGCCAGCACTTCCCTGCCGGAGAGCAGAGGTAACTTCATAGGGAGAGTTCTACGACTTCTTTGGTCTCATCTTGGGTAAGTTCCTTGGGCTGGGGCTCCAGAAAAAGAGCGATAGCTTTTCGAATATTCTCCAGCGCTTCTTCTCGGGTTTTTCCCTGAGACCAGCAGCTTTTCAGTGATGGACAGTTGGCTACAAAATAGCCATCCTCCCCCCGTTGCACTACCACCTTAACGATCATTCAACCTCCTGTTCTCCATTCTATCATCCAGTAACCCTTCATGGGTGACCCTAACGTCTAGGCTGAGGCGTTGGCACGCTACCGCCTGGCAAGTGCCCCGGCATGGCAGCCAACTCCTATCATCGGTCGGAACCCTAACGGATGACGGGTCACCCGCTGGCTACACGGCGCGCCCGTCACTTGTTGAGTCGTTCCACCGGATTCCAGTTATTGAGCCATTTGGTGAAATCGCGACGTGGCTCCCGGTACTCGCCGTTCGCGATCTGAAGCCGGTACTTTTGTTGTAAGCCCCTCGTCTCCCAGCATCGACGGCGCTCTGTAACCCACAGGTAGCTCTGAATGATCTTCCGTGAGTCATGTATCAGTCGAAGGCGTCGGCGCAACTCTCCATATGGCACGATGACGAAATCAATTGTGCGCCTCGCGAACCCGTGCAGTACAAACACCCAGAAATCCGCCGCCGATGTCCGCAGGTTGTCTCGGTTAATCGTCCACCAACCACAGGCGCGAAGCTGCTTTTGAAACACGGGCCCCATGTCGGCGACGAGGTAGTCCTTGGAGAACTTCACCTGAAGTGACACGGTACGGCGGTTCTGGCGGCCGGACACCAGCAAGTCTACGCCGGTGTCCCGAGACGGAACCCACACATTCACCCGCCTGAAGTGCTGCTCGATGTGTAAGGCAACCAGGTACTCCCCGATGTGAACCGTAAACAGTGTTTTTATATGTCCTTCCGGCGCCACCTAACTCTTGTTTATGCTGGCCCGCGTAAGAGCATGCACGGAATTGTGAATTCTGAATCAGTACTGTCCAACAAAACTCCGGGCCGTTTGTTGTAACTCTCTGATGAAGCGCGAGTAAGGGGTCGAGATGAGTTTTTTCGATTTCACTTTTTTGCCTCTTCAAGAGCACTATTGGGCTGCTTTCCATCCTGTTGCGGAGGCAGTCGATGAACACGGGCCCAACGGTTTTCGCTCAGCTCATGGAGTTCATCCCGACCTACCAGTTTCGACTCTCGGTCGATCGCTACCAAGGCCATCGCTACGTCAAAGATTTTTCGTGCTGGGACCAATTCCTCTGTCTCGCTTTCGCTCAGCTCACCTATCGCGAAAGTCTCCGCGACATCGAAGCTTGCCTGCGCGCTCAGCAGCCCAAGCTCTATCATATGGGCTTTCGAGGCCGGGTGTCGCGCGCCACGCTCGCTTACGCCAACGAACATCGCGACTGGCGCATCTATGCCGATTTCGCGCAGGGGCTCATCCGGCAAGCGCGCCAACTCTACCGCCACGAACCCTTCGGAGTGGACCTGAACCAGAGCGTTTACGCGTTCGATTCCACCACCATCGACTTGTGTTTGTCGCTGTTCCCCTGGGCGCAATTCCGGCGGCACAAAAGCGCGGTCAAAATTCACACGTTGCTGGATCTTCACGGCAGCATCCCGACCAATGTTTATGTGACCGGGGCGCAAGTGCACGACGTCCACCTCCTCGACCGACTGCTTCTGGAAGCGGGAGCTTTTTACTTGCTCGACCGCGCCTACGTCGACTTCCAGCGTCTCTACGATTTCACTCGGGCCTTCGCTTTCTTCATTACGCGCGCCGAGCAGAACACGCGGTTCTCTCGGCGAGGCTCGTATCCCGTCGACCGGTCTACGGGGCTGAGGTCCGACCAGACCATTCTGCTGACCGGACCGAAAACCTCGCAGCTTTATCCCGATCCCTTGCGGCGGGTTCACTACTTCGATGCCGACCAGGACCTGCGCTTGATCTTTCTTACCAACAATTTCCTTCTCCCCGCCCTGACCATCGCGCAACTCTATCGCGCGCGTTGGCAGGTCGAATTGTTCTTCCGGTGGATCAAGCAGCACCTGCGCATCAAAGCTCTTTATGGCACCTCCGAGAACGCCGTCAAGACGCAAGTCTGGGTGGCGATCGCCGTTTACGCGCTCGTGGCCATCGTGAAAAAGCAGCTGGGACTCGATCTCACTTTGTACAAAATTCTCCAAATTCTCAGCGTGACGATTTTCGAAAAAACCCCGATTTTACAGGGGTTTTTCAACTTTACCGACGAACTCCAAAACCAGGATCTAGGCAAGCAATTGAATCTGTTCGACTTTTAATTGGACAGCACTGATTCTGAATTATGAATTATGAAACGTCGAAATCCACAGCCGCACCACAACTGCGCATTCCGACTTCGCAATTCAGCATTCATAATTCACCGTTCACTATTCGTAACGCAGCGGCCTTGTCGTCCCAGCCTGTCAGTACTTTGGCTCCACCGGCTTATTGTAGCGGCGCTCTATGAGCGCCGGTTTTCTTGGATGTTAAGTACGGCGGTCATAGACCGCCGCTACAGCACCCATCTAGTACTTTCGCTCTACAGGCTTCCAGGTGGTGATGGTCACGGGCTTGTATTCCAGCCGCGGCTTGCCACCGGTCGAGTAAACCATGGAGTGGGTCAGGAACTTTTCGTCGTCGCGCTTGGAGAAATCCCTCCGGGCATGAGCCCCGCGGGATTCCTCGCGAGCCAGGCCTGCGAAGAGCAGTACCTCGGCCAACTCGAGCATATTTTCAGTCTCGAGCGCCTGAATGAGGTTGGTGTTGAAGATACGGCTTTTGTCCTGAATGATGATTTTCCGGAAGCGCTGCCTCAGCTCAGCAATCTTGTCCAGGCCCTCCTTCATGGACTCGCCGGTGCGGTAGACGCCAGCGTGCTTATCCATCAGGGTGCGAAGCTCCCGGCGGAGGTGCGCCGGGTTCTCCGTCCCGTTCTGTTTGAGCAGCCCATCGAAAATACGTTTCTCTTCACCCTGGGCCTTCGCTTCCGGCACATCGCTCAGCTTGGGGCTTTGCCCCAGGCACTTCGCGATCTCACCGCCCGTGATGCCGCCCCACACCAGGCATTCAGCGGTGGAGTTGCACCCGAGGCGGTTCGCGCCGTGCATGGAGTGGCACGCCACCTCGCCCGCGGCCCAGATATTTTCCACCTTCGTCCGGCCGTCAATGTCGGCCTCGATGCCGCCCATGGAGTAGTGAGCCACGGGCCGGATGGGGATGGCTGTAGTGATCGGGTCGATCCCCAGAAACTTCATGCACACTTCCCGTATCAAGGGCAGGCGCTTGTTGATCCGCTCGGCTCCCAGGTGAGTCAAGTCGAGCTGGAGGTAATCGAGCCCGTCAGGCCCCGGGAAGCCGCGTCCCTCGGAAATTTCCGTCATCTCCGCGCGGGAAATGATGTCGCGCGGCGCCAGCTCCATCATCTTGGGCGCATACCTCTCCATGAAACGCTCGCCCTGGTTGTTGCGCAGGTAGCCGCCTTCACCGCGGCAGCCTTCCGTTATCAGGATGCCCGAGGGCACCAGCCCCGTCGGGTGAAACTGCAGGAACTCCGGGTCCTCCAAGGCCAGACCCGCGCGGTAGGCGATGGCCTGTCCATCGCCCGTGACGGTCTGAGAGTAGGTGGTGAACCCATAAAGGTTCCCCAACCCTCCCGAAGCAATCAGCAGAGCCTTACCGCGCAAGACGTAAAACTCGCCCGTCGGCAGATCGTAGAGAGTAAGACCGGCGAATCGTCCGCCGTCAAGAAGCAGTGACGTGACGAAACATTCATCGTAGCGCTTGAAGTTGTTGTATTTGACGAGGGTGTCGTAGAGGGCCTGCATCTCAAAGAAGCCGGTCTTGTCAGCGGCCATGCACGCCCGCGGAAAAGAATGCCCTCCAAACGCCCTCTGCATGATTCGGCCGTCCTCGCGGCGAGACCAAGGCACTCCCCGGTGCTCGAGGAGACGGATTTCGTCCGGCGAGGTTCTCACAAATCGCTCCACCGTGTCCTGGTCCGCCAGGAAATCGGCTCCTTTCACGGTGTCCCAGGCGTGCAACTCGAAGCTGTCTCCTTCCTCGGGACGCATGACCGCGGCGGTGCCTCCTTCCGCACACACGGAATGCGAACGCATGACCTGCACTTTTGATACGACGCCAATGTCGGCTGCGCCTCGCGTTCGGATGCAGAGCTCCACGGCGGCGCGTAGCCCGGCGAGTCCGGTTCCCAGGATTAAGACATCATGAGTTATCTGCTGCATGCTTCACCTACTCCTTAGTGCTCCCAGAGTGAGGGTCGTGAATGAAACGCGATCATGAATTCGAGAAATCATCGAGCTTCCGGGTTTGGCCCACGCGTGGCCCGGGGTGCCTGGCGCGGTGCCACACATTGGATCAACGCCCAACATATTTCGTTCCGCCTATCCTGTCAATTGGGAACTGCGGCACTCTCCAGTAGCGCCGTCCCTTAGGGCGGCACATGCCGGGCTGAAGTGTATGGTGCCAGGACATCCTTTACAATCGGTGCCAAGACATCCTTTACATGACGAGGTAAAGTTCTCGGCTGAGGAGGTCGAGAGCTATGCCTTGGAAGAGAACGGAAGTGGAAGAGCAG
>Ga0315279_10000390_pt1 | contig 90315 bp, 98 predicted proteins | sample YL17G06_20_MG_FD_203694 | JGI IMG/M metagenome (GOLD analysis project Ga0315279, IMG submission 203694) | Sediment microbial communities from Yellowstone Lake, YNP, Wyoming, USA - YL17G06_20 | ecosystem: Environmental > Aquatic > Freshwater > Lake > Sediment | place: USA: Wyoming | collected...
CGAATATTTCTTTCGTTTTGTCTTTTTCCCAAACTAGTCCGTAAGTCTTCTGTTTTCTTAATGCATCTATTTCCTTAATTAACTCTTCACGGCTCCAGTCTTCATAGTTTTTCCTTTTCATTCTAAGACACCATCTAAAGGTCTCTTCTGTGTTATCATTATTCTACACTACTAATTAAATATTGCTACTTATTCCTCTTGATTATCACCAACCTAAACCCGTTCCTTTCGATCTCAATTTTACCATTAGACTGGATACTCTGGATAAGCTCTAGATACTTCTTCACCGTCCTCGGGTGCAGCTTGGAAGCTCGGCAAAGCTTGTTGAACGTGACCGGCTCATTCGAGAGAGCCGCCATGATCTTCTCCGCAATCTCGAGCTGCACCATAAGGACACCATTAAACGGCCTGCTTAGTTAGGTGCGCCAAGGGATAACTGCCTTGCCGCAGGCAGGCTCTTTCCTAGGAAATCTGTTGCGGAAATCTTGCTTGGGAAGCGGTTCCGCGGAAGTGAACTCTGTCCTTTGGGTATGATACGAAAATGCCGAATTCGGCACAAAGGGATAAATCAACTCGGCACTCTACTCGGGGCATGACAGATGAAGAGATTGACAGCCAATTGCCGAAGTGGTATGTTGAGCTGAAGAAGGCGTACAAAGAACACTTGGAAGGGCAGAAGAAGCATGAAGTTTGATGCGTAAATTGGAGCATTGATTTTTAAGTTGAACTCTCCGACGAGGCTCCGACCGAGCTTCTGTCTACGAGTTCTTAAATCCTCCAATATTGGCTCAGGAATGAGTAATTTAAATATTCTATTAACGTAGATATTTCTGTTTTTAAGTGATTAAATGGTTAATTCATTTACATATGCAATATTCAAGCCTTTCCTCCACAAGGAGAAAATCATAGACCGATACATAGATAGATTTTCATGTAAGGGAAAGAACGGCAAGATTTACGCATTTGCTCTATTGGTTAAACATTCAACAGCGACAGGTTATGTAAATGGTCTCCTCACGAGAGGAGAATTTTTATGTATGAGCATACAGTATTACAAGACTCCTCATAGATATGCTAGAGATAACGTTCTTTTTGCATTTTTCTTTAGAGAAGATAGTACGAAAGACTGGCAGTTAAATGATGAGTTTGATATTAAGATGGAAGAGAGAAATTTCAGATATCTAAATCCGACAGCTGGTCTATTTTTAAAGAATAATGGGCTGGGATCCCAAGTTTATAAAAAATTTGAAAAGGAGGCCAAGAAATTCGGTATAAAAGAGCTTAGAATGAATTTGAGCACAGTTGATGCTCAACCAGAGAATTTAGAACTAAGGAACTATTTTTGGAAGAAGATGGGTTTCAATGTCTATTCTTTCCCGGATGGTCATGGCTACATCTATAAAAAATTGAAGCAATCTTAGATACGCTCCGACCGAAATCTTCAAGAATGTTTTAGATTACCTCTTCTGAATTAAGATTGCTTTGACTTTTAGGGGAATTATATCAACTTGTTAGGAGTAGGTAACCAAAAAGAGCCATTAAGATAAAAATAAGTCCTACCCTGATCCATCTATTTCTAAATAAGTCCCCTAGTATAAAGTCTTTTATGAAATTTAAACCCAATGATGCAATGCTCAATAACATTAAAGCATCAAATAGAGTGAATTTCGTTGGTTTTGCATTCAAGAATGGAATCATAGAAATGAAAAGGGGTATTATGACCAAGTAGAAAGCCGTTATTCTTAATTCTCTTGTTCTAATCTCCTCTGTGGTAGAAGAAAGTATGAAAAAGAGTATAATAATGAGTGGTAGTCCAAAGATTATGGATGACACCAAAAATTTACTGCCTTTATCTGGAAGTCTATCAAACCCAACGTAGAAGAATTGAGTTTCGTTAGGCATTGGTTCAGAAGCAAAATAAGCGATATTTTCTGTCATTGGTCCTTCCTTTCGAGTTGTATTAGTTGTATTAATAATTATGGAAGTTATCGTAAATTCTTCTGGGATGATAACCAACCCTTGAAAATTAGTTGCATATGGGAATGAAAACCCAAATTTCATCTCATAAGTGTCGAATGGATACCATTTAAGGTTGGTTTGATCAACTAAATACTCATTGTATACTGGCAGATTGTAAAGATAACAATCAAAACCCCCAAACTCCGAATTCCAATAAAAAGGAACTTCGGTAGTTGGTGCTGTAGGGTATGGCACTGTTGCATTATACTTTGTATTAGAAGAAAAATTCCTACAATTTTTAATTAATTCGGCGGAGGTTTGAGGATTGTAGATAACAAAAAATCTTGGATTGGTTAGTTTTTCCCCTTCTTTAAGTTGCTCGTGCCATGGCGGTAAGATTAAACTAAATTGTTGAGAACAGTTTATTTTTTCATTAGACTTGTTAAGGCATCCTTGGATAACTGGTGGTGGGTCATAGACATTTATTAAAAAATTTGCTTGGTTAAAGTTTTTGTCAAGTTGTATTACGGGGAATACACCTGTTGCGGGGACATTGGTGGAGAAGATTAGCAGTAAAAGGATTATGAATGGACAATATTTCTTCACTACTGCACCCCTATCTCTTATGCAACTCTTTTATATTTAAATGTGCTATTAGTAGTCGGTGGTGAATATCTTTTATTCAAATCTCCGCAATGCTCCGACCGGGAGTTTTCAAAATAGTTCACAAAACACCATATTTTACCGTTTATTCATTAAACTTGATTTCTGGCAGTCCACAGATTCGCCTGCATTCATTATAAACCGACCTTGCAAATTGTGGTTGGCCAGCAACCATCTGCGGGTCATATGAGGCAATGCGGCGCTCAAGTTCCCCGCACTCTTCCTTGTACCCCACTTCAAATGCATGCCCACATTTCGGGCATGTTATACGACCAGTAACGTGGTATTTGGTACCGCTTTTTTGGCTATGGGTTTCTTTAGAGTCGCCATAAAGCTCCTTTTTGACCCATTCCCAAACAACCTGGACTGATTCGTTGCAGTGGGGCAGCACATCCTTCTCAAATTTTTCAACTCCGCCACATCTGTCAATTGCCTCTCTCCATTGGTTTTCAAGTTTTTTATTCATTGTACGACCTCATTGGGTAGGCCCGACAAAAATTATCCATAGTATCGCAAGGATAACACCAATGCCACCAAAAGAACCAACAAAATATGTCCATGTCGGTATTGAGGCGCCAACTGCTTGGTCCACTGTGGTTCCTATAAACTGGTCCATCGTTATCAATCCCAAGAAGAGGGCAATTGTTGAGAAGAGCATGACTATAAGCGGTATTGCTGCTAAGACCAATAGGATAAGTGCAATGATTCTTTCTAATCCCATCTTCTCATCCCTGCCAGGTATCTACTCTGAAGCTCAAAATTTATATAGCGTATTTAAAAGATGGTTGCTAAGCCGGGAGAGCAAGCCCGTTTTTGATAAGCTTCTCCACGACCATCTTCCTGAACTCCGGATCGCCCATCAATTTATTCATTATTTCATCGGCATTCTTCCTTTCCTCCTCAACTTTTGCCATCGTCTGCGGATTCATCGGCGTTCCGCAGCGCAGGCAGAACTTCGCCGCCGGGGAATTCTTCTCCCTGCAGCGGGGGCAGAAGCAGACCTTCAATTGCTCCTCTTTCTTGTCCTCGGGCTTCGCCATGCCCTGCAATGCCAGCAGTGCTTGGTCGACATCCCGGCCGGACAGGTGCACGTATACCGAAGCCATGTTGCTGCTCTGGGTCCAGCCGAAGTACTCCTTCATCTGCGCCTCGGTGAGCTTGGAGGCGAGGAAAGTGGCCCTGGAATGGCGGAACAGGTGCGGGTAGACCTTCTTCTTGATGCCTGCCTTCTCCGCGAGCGTTTCGAGCACCTTGTAGACAGAGCGGTGCATCGCAGACAGATTGGTCGCGTGGTTGTTGTTTGATCTTGGCGGCCAGAGTACGGCTTCCGGATCATTCGCTCCCTCGTAATGCTCGAGCCAAGAAGCAAGGGCAGGTGCGGAGCTGATTATCCTCACGCGCCTGTCGCCGGTCTTTCCGGTCACCCTTAAGGTTGCGCCGTACTGGTCGAAACAGACGTTTTTGATCTTCAGGGAAAGCAATTCGCCGATTCGGCAGCCTGTCTCGTACAGGACGAGAACCATAGCCTTGTCCCTGGGGGTCTTTGCCGCCTCCACCATCCTGAGGACTTCCTCCTCTGTAAGCAGGGATTCGGGCAGCTTGTGGCTGTGGTTCCTCACGCGCGGCCTGAGCCAGGAGACCTCGCGGGGCATTTGCTCATCGTCGCCTTTGAGCCACTTGTAGAACATCTTCAGGATTACCTTGAAGTCGTACTTGGTGTTTTCCGCGTATTGCTTGCCTTCGATACTGCCGACCAATGCGATTATGTCCTCTTTCGTCGCCTGCTCGAACGGCTTCCCGAGCCAGCCCGACAGCCTGCGGAGGCAGTAGACCAGCTTCACCACCCGCACCTTGGTGAACCCCTTGGCGAGCCATGTGTTGGCGAATTTGAGGATGAGCTGCCTGTTCTGGGGCAGCACTGCTTCATCTTTCTCCAGCCTGGCAAGGGCCGCATCCAGATCCGTTGTGCTGCCGTATATCGAGCCTCCGCTGATTCTCATGGTAATGCCTCTGGGAACAAGTCTATATTTTGCTTGGTGCAGGATTCCGCACTTTCGTGTCTACCTGCCCAGTGGAGATCTGAGCCTTAGCCTCAGGTTGCGGTCGGAGCACTGAGCCCTAGGCTCAGGTTGCCACCCGCCCAAGCAATTTTGCCTTGTTCGTGAGGGTGGTTCTGAGTGGCAAGGTTTAAATAGACTGCTACGACTGTCCGTCCGCTAGGATTGAACTAATCTACCTGAGCCGCGCATGATTTTGTAGGGGCACACAGAGCGCATTTCCGAGGACCTTTCTGCATATCTCTTTTAAGATCCGGCCAGAGCACATTACTGGTTTTCTTCTCTGGTCAGACTCAGTTCCTGTTCAACAACACATAGTACGCGGCCGTATAGACCAGCGACAGCGCACATAGGAGATAGCTCAGGAACAGATAGTATGGCAGCGTGATCGGCCTTATCCCGTCAATGAGCATTATTATGAATGCCCCGGCAATAAGCGCCAGAAATGTTATTCTCATTGCTTTTGCGGATACGAACTCTGCCCTTTCGTCCACCACTGCTTTCTTCCTCAGCACGACTCGCAGCGTCGTGGAAAACATTATCACAATCCCCATGAAGATTAGCCAGGTTCCAACCGAGCCGAAAGTGGGGTTGTAATTCAGGATGCCTATGCCGTAGCTGTTAAGCAAGAGCCCCAGCGCGATCAGGGAAACCGCAAAAACGTATTCAAAAGCCCGATTTCTAGATTTCTCCATATGTTTCACCTCACACTCCAAACAAATCTTCGACCTTGCACCTGAAATGCCTCGCGAGTCGTAGCGAGAGCTGCAGGGAGGGCACGTACCGCCCGTTCTCGATTGAGATGACAGTCTGCCTCGTCACACCTAGTGCGTCCGCCAGCCCCTCCTGTGTAAGCCCCTTCCTCTCCCTGAACTCCCGCAGCCTGTTTTTAGCCAGATCCATCCAAAACACCTATGTAAAGTATGCTATACGTAAAGTATACTTAACTATTTAAACCTATCGTCGCTTGGGGGAAATTACTCTGTCAGACCACCCAAGGAGATGTCATTTCCGAGGAAATGAGGTGACCACACTCACAGATTTTGTAGTCACCATTAGGTGACTACAATTTATAGATATTTACATTAAAGGTGACTACTCGATAAAGCTTGTAATTTAGTCTGTGAAATTTATGGGGCACATGTTTTTAGCAAAGCTACCAGTTCATTTTATTCTGGCATGTGGCTGCCATCGCAGAAAGGCTTGTTGGAAGACTTGCCGCAGCGGCAGAGAGTAACGCGGTTGCGGATTTCATAAACGGTACCATCGGCAGACTCGACCGGGATACCGCCGCGCACCCAGATTGGGCCGCTCAAGCCTGTCTGGGGGTCTTCAACCAATCCGATTGATTGCTCAAATAGGGGTTCAATTGCTTTCTTAGTTTTTTTATCCCAAACCACAAGACGACCAGCGGGGCAGCTTCCAGCCTCTTCTATGGCAATTTTTTTAGAATCAGGGTTGTTTGATTGCATGGTAAGATTCCAGGTTCCGCCGGCCCGGTGGCAAAAACGGGCAGAGGCGCATAAGTCTTGAGCATCTGTCAATTTTAGAGCTGGACCTTCGATCTTCTCGGCTTGTTTGAGATACGGCTCTCGGCTGGCAGTCTCGGTGCCTTCAAAATTCACTTTAATGTGCGTTCCATCGCAGAACGGTTTGTTTTTAGATTGTCCACAGCGGCAGAGGGCATAATTTTCCTGCAATGGGTATTTGTCGCCCTCGCGCCATTCAGAGGGGTCGCCTTCTGCATTGGTGTTGATTGTCTGCTTGGCTAAGGGGATTCTGCCAGAAACAATATAAGGGCCGTTTTTACTTACTTTAATCTTAAAGTTATAGTTCAATTTTTTAGCCATAAATTCCACCAACCGGTTTAGATTAGCATTGCGGCATTAATAAACTTTGGTTGCTCTCGATTTCGCTGTTACTACCATTACCTAAATTGGCTGCTGCCTCGGCTTTAAGCTCAGAGTGGATTCAACCAGATTCACTATTCTCTCTTTTACCTTGTCATTCTTCAGGTTTCCCTTCCCGTCAAAGTCCTCATCGATTGAGAATACCGACCTGGGATTGCTGAGTATGTTGAAGTAGTTCACAAGCGCTACAAGATGCCCCCTAACCTGCTGGTTTGAGCCTGCGTTGTTTGATTTTATTATGAAGCCTGCAACGCTCTTTTCAAGCGCTTTGTAGTTGAGGTGCTCGAACAGATTTTTTACAGCTGAGCTTAGGAGAGCGTCGTATACTGGGGAGCCTATGATGAAAACGTCTGCGCTTTCCATCAGCTTAATTGCAGCTGCGGTGTGCTTGTTGTAGGTTTCTTCAAAGCCCCTGAATGGCTCAACATCTCTTTTACCCAGATCTAGATAGCTTACATCTTCGTATTTTCCTTTTGCGTATTCATAAGCTATGTCAGTAAGCTTTCTTGTTAAGGAATCTTTCCTCCTGCTGCCGCAGATTATGATAATCTTCATTCCATCACCTGCTCTGCATTCTCCTGCTAACCTCATCCCAGTTCACTATGTTCCAGAACGCCTCGACAAACTTCGCTCTGTCATTCTTGTAGTCTATGTAATAGGCATGCTCGAACACATCAAGAACCATGAGTATCTTGAATGTTGGGTAGACGTTCGTATTGTGCTTCTCTATCTGCATTATAATTGGCCTGTTGGTCTGCTTGCACAAGCTCAGGGCTGCCCAGCCAGAGCCTTCAACGCTTGTCGCTGCCTGCGAGAATTCCTTCTTGAACCTGTCAAAGCTTCCGAACTCATTGTTTATTGAATCAGCCAGTGCTCCGCCCAGCTTTCCCCCCTTCCCGGCAGGCGCCAGGTTGCCCCAGAAAAGAGAATGAAGCAGATGCCCGCCTATGTTGAAGGAGAGCTCCTTGAGAGTTGATTTCATGTCTATATCAACTCCCTCTTTTCTAGCTTTATCGAGCTTCTCAAGGATTGCATTCGCTCCGTTGACATACGCTTGGTGGTGCTTTTGGTGATGTATCCTGAGTTGTTCCTCTGAGATATAGGGCACTAAACCGTTGTAATCGTAATTCAGCTTTGGCAGAGAGTACAGTCCAGAAGTTTCCATATAATTCACCCGTTATATGATTATTTGAGGTTTTATTTAAATCTTCTCATCAAACTTTTGCCAGATTGTGGTATAATGCAGTATAATCTATCGGTATTTTTTTATGTATACCAGTGACGTGAACTTATGGGAATTTTTTAAGATGTCTGGCGCGAGATTATTGCGAGAAAATTTTGAGAAAGTCCACTTCTGAACCGAAAAGTATTTATATAACTTATGCTCTATCTTTAAAAAGGTTGTGCTCTTTTTCGAGGTGAATAAAGAGCTTAGAAAACCTAATCGAAATGGAAAGTCTGAAATGATTGATAAGGGCAAGCTTTGCCCATCTGAGAGGTGTTAAGATGGATGAGAAATGTCCCGAATGCGGGAGTAAAAGACTGACGAGGGATTACGAAAGGGGAGAGCTCGTGTGCGGAGACTGCGGGCTTATAGTAGCTGACAATATAGTGGATTCCGGGCCTGAGTGGAGGGCTTTTGACGCAGAGCAGAGGGAGAAGAGGGCGAGAGGTGGAGCGCCAGTGAAGTACATGAGGCCCAACAAGGGGCTTGTTACGGAAATTGACCAGTATAACAGGGATATAAGAGGTGCAAAAATTCCCTCAAAGAAGCAGGCTCAACTCTACAGGATGAGGAAGTGGCATAAGAGGGCCAGCATAGCATCCTCAATGGAGAGGAACCTGGCAATTGCCCTCAGCGAGCTGGACAGGATAGCATCCTATCTGGGTCTGCCTGAGAGTATAAGGGAATCCTCAGCATTGCTCTACAGGAAGTGCATTGAGAAAGGCCTGATAAGGGGAAGGCTAATTGAGAGTGTTGTGTCCGCAGTGCTTTACGCTGTTTGCAGGAGCTATGGGATACCAAGGACGCTGGATGAGATTTCCGAAATCTCTGGGGTGGAGAAGAAGGAAATTGGCCGAACCTATAGGTTCATAACCCATGAGCTGGACCTGAAAGTTCCTTTGACGGACCCGACGCACTATGTGCCCAGATTCACCGCGGCACTGAGGCTTTCGGGGCAGGTTCAGGAGAAGGCAATAACCCTGCTCAAGAAGGCAATTCAGAAAGGCCTTATTTCCGGAAGGGGTCCAACCGGAGTTGCAGCTGCTGCCGTGTATATAGCAAGCGCAATGGTTGGAGAGAGGAGAACCCAGAAGGAAGTGGCTGACGTTGCCGGTGTGACCGAGGTCACAATAAGGAACAGGTACAGGGAGCTCAAGAAGGAACTGGGCCTGAAGATAGCGCTCTAGAGGGCGCTATTCCCCTTTTCTTTTTATTTATGATTTTAAATTCTGCTGCATGTTCGACTACTCTTTGGTTTTCTAATTTTCGTATTGCACGAAAGGTGCTGGCGAAAGGTTAAATAACAATGCTAGCAAATACTCTTTACATGAGGGGCTTATTCATGGGGAGATTCCAACCATTCCACAACGGACATGCTAGGGCACTTGAATGGATACTGAGGAGATGTGATGAAGCCGTCATAGCAGTGGGAAGCACCCAGCGTTCATTTGACAGGACAGACCTGTTCACAGCAGGTGAGAGAGTTGAGATGATAAGGAGGGCTCTGAAGGCAAGGAAGCTCGATGGAAAGTGTATCATTGTTCCAGTTTCTGACATAAACAACAATGCATTGTGGGTGAGCCATCTAAAATCCCTCTGCCCGGAGTTTGATGTCGTGTTCTCGAACAATACGCTTGTGAAACTGCTCTTCTCGGAAGCTGGAAAGAAAGTAATCGAAGTCCCTCTATTTGAGAGGAAAAGATGCGATGGAACTTATATAAGGAAGCTCATGCTCTCCGGGGGAAAGTGGAGGGAACTGGTTCCAAAGGAAGTTGCCGATTTTATAGTTGAGAGGAAAGGGGTGGGGAGATTGAAGGAGGTCTCAAAAGGAGATAAATATGGGGTGGTAGCTTGAGAATTGCCTACTTTGTATGGGAATATCCCCCGAGGCTCGTGGGGGGGCTGGGAACATATGCCGCTGAGATAACGAAGAAATTCGATGAGATGGGGCACCAGCTGGTTGTTTTCACGATGAACGATGGCGAGAAGCTGCCAACGAAGGAGCAGAGGAACAACATAACTGTGCACAGGCCTCTGCTTGCAGACGCCACTCCTGTGCTCCCGACGTTTGTTGATGAAGAAATAAAGAGATGGGGGGATGGGTTGAAATTTTTCTCGGATATCCTCACATACAACTTCCTTTCAGCAAATAAATTTTCGAATGAGGTTTCAAGAAAGGAGAACTTCGACATAATAGTATGCCACGACTGGCTATCGGCAATTGCGGGAGTTGTTGCGAAGAAGAACACGAACAAGCCGCTGGTTTTCCATGTGCATTCAACGGAGCACGGCAGGAGCGGGGGGGGAGGTTCCCAGACAATAAGGGATTTGGAATTCTCTACTGCAAGCTATGCCGACAGGATAATAACAGTCAGCTCTGCGATGAGGGATGAACTTCACAGGCTCTATTTCCCTGCTGACAGGATAAGGGTGTGCTGGAATGGTGTGGATGAGAAGAAGTATGACATAAGCAGGTTCAGCAAACAGCAGATTGCTGACTTCAGGGCAAAGCTCGGAATAAAGGAGAATGACAAACCGATACTCTTCACGGGCAGGCTGACGTGGGTGAAGGGAGTGAACAGCCTTCTTAATGCAATGCCCGAGATATTGAAAACGTGTCCTGAGGCTAAGTTGATCATACTTGGGAGGGGGGAGATGGCCGATGAGCTGAAGGTCCTCGCAAGGCAGCTCAACATAACCAACCAGGTGATGATGATTGACAAATGGGTTGATGAAGAGGAAAGGATCATGCTTTATGCGAGCAGTTACATGGTGTGCGCGCCTTCGAGGTATGAGCCGTTTGGGATAGTTTCCCTTGAGGGAATGAGCATGGGGAAGCCAGTGCTTGTCGGAAGGGGAGGGCTCAGGGAATCAGTGGTAGAGGGGGAGAATGGCTTCTACTGCGAACCGGATGATGCGCATGATGTAGCTGTAAAGGCCCTGAAGATACTCAGCGACCCGGATCTGGCGGCTAGGCTTGGAGCCAACGGGAGGGAGAGGGTGCTCAAGCACTTCACATGGGACAAGATTGCCAGGGATACAATAGAGATATACCAGAACGTGATAGAGAAAAAAGGGTGAAATTAGGTGGCGAAGGATTCAAGCGAATCATGCAGGTTCGGCAAGTCTCTGGTGTGCCCCAAGTGCAAGAAGCTTGACTATATAATGTGATCCTATGGAATCTACCGAGCTACTGAAGGACGTTAAAAAGCTTATGGGAGTCGCAGGCATAGTATTCGGCGGGATAGGGATTATTGCAGCAATTGCGTTATATCTCATAGTTTCACCTATCGTGGATAGGGCTGGCGCTAGCATTGTCCTGTCCATGGACCACGCTTCATCTGCAGTAGACAGTGCGTCAGCCTCTCTCGACTCCGCATCTGCAAGCGTTTCTTCCTTATCCTCCTTCTCGGACAATGCTTCGGCATCCTTCCAGAGTCTTGGAGAGGGTTCGGATAATTTCTCATCTGCAATAAGATCACTTTCAACTGCCCTTGGCAGTTTACCTGTTCCATTGCCCGGGAGCTCGCTGGAGCAGTTGAATAGCTCAGCAGACTCATTCGCACAGTTTGCATCACATCTCGCAGGAACTCGCTCTTCGCTTTCCTCTCTTTCTTCCTCAACAAAAGGATTATCTTCAAACATCAATGCAACAATAGAAAGCATGTCATCGACCAAGAGTGATATCAACGACACAAAGGAAATTATGATTAGGGCAATCGCAGGCTTGAAGCTAGCTCTGCTGGTTGGAACAATAATGGCGATACTGTTCTTCCTCACATTGACGAGCTATTCTGTTGGCATACTGCTATGAATTAGCTAGGGAACTATCTCCCCGATCGCGAAGGTTCTCCTCAATGCGGTTATCCTGATTTTCACTTTATCCCCAACCTTGGCGTTTGGGATGAATATTACAAATCCCTCGTAATGCGCAATTCCATCACCTTTGCTTCCTTGCGCGTCTATGGTCACCTCATACTCCTTACCCTCTTCAACAGGCGCATCCATTGAAATTGCCATCTCGTTCACCTCTCTATGAGCTTAAAATCCCTCAACCATTTCACGCCCCAGCTCAAGGCCCGCGACTATATTGGGCAGCACGACTATCTCAGCCCCTGCCCTGTGCATCTTGCTGACAACTTCCTCCGACACAGCTCGGCTTGCTATGAGGAGATTTTGGTTGAGTTCCCTTGCGGTCAGGGTTATATAAACGTTCTTCGTATCGTTGTCGAGGGCGGCTATAAGCCCTCCTGCCCTCTCTATGCCTGCGGCCTTAAGAACTCTCGAATGGGTGGCATCGCCTTCAACAACAGGGATGTTCATCTCCCTTAGAAGCGTGACGACCTTGGCATCCCTTTCAACCACGACATACGCCATCGTGTAGTCATCCAATATCTCACACGCCTTCTTCCCCACTTTTCCATAGCCGCATACGATCACATGGTCGCTCATGGAGCCTATCTTTCTCTTCATGTCCCTAGTGTGTATGTCAATTCTTGACAGTATGCTGACGAATTTTGCAATTACGAACGTGAACATGATGAGGTATGCCAATGCATTTATGAATGTGAATAGCTGCACTGTCCAGAGGTTGTAGAATCCGGGCACATCAATGTAGAAACTAGATACACCAAAAATTGAGGCTGCCGTCCAGAAGAGTGCAATTGATGGTTCAATGTGACCTACGAAAATTTGCACGTAAACGGAAAGTATGAAAGCGCAGATTACAAAAAACGTAATCGGATATTCCAGCTTCCACTTGAACGCCATCTTTACACCTTCAAGCTCCCTATCTTCAGCTTCTTCTTGACTAATTCCCTCCCCAACTCCATTCCGCCGGCTACTTCCGGGAGGACAACTATGCTGGCTCCTGCCCTGTGCATCTTGCTGACAACTTCCTCCGACACAGCTCGGCTTGCTATGAGGAGATTTTGGTTGAGCTCTCTTGCGGTTAAGATAACAAAGATGTTTGTCGTGTCATTAGCGAATGTTGTGACAAGCCCCCTTGCTTTCTCTATTCTGGCCATCTTCAGCACTCTTGAATGACTTGCATCTCCCTCCACAACATTGATTTTCATTTCCATAAGCAGCTTTGCTATGCTGGAGTTCTGGTCTATCACGAGATATTCCTTGTTATGCTCCTCAAGAACCTCGCAGACTTTCTCTCCTATCTTTCCATAACCGCATACGACAATATGCCCTTCAAGAGACTCATTTTTCTTCATTGGACCCACAAAAGAGTATTTTAACGGATAACTTTAATACTTTTGCGCATTTTATAATATTTCAGAGATGGTGGCGTATGGAATGGCATTGCATGGGTGTCAGGGAAGCTCTATCAGAGCTGAAAACATCCGAAATTGGTTTGAGCAGTGAGGAAGCGGGGAAGAGGCTTGGGGAGTACGGCCCTAATGAGCTAAAGGAGATGAAAAAGGAGAGCGCCCTGGAGAAGTTCCTGGGGCAGTTCAAGAACACGCTGATAATCATCCTTATCATCTCAGCCATCATTGCAGCTTTCCTAGGGGAGATTGTTGACGCACTCGCAATAATCGTTATAGTCATCCTCAACGCTGTCCTAGGCTTCGTGCAGGATTACAGGACTGAAAAGGCACTTGAGGCTTTAAGGAAGCTCGCCGCACCGCATGCAAGAGTTATGCGAGATGGGAATGAGGTGCGCATACCCGCAAGGGAGCTTGTTCCAGGAGACATTCTGCTAATCGAGAGCGGAGACAAACTGGCTGCTGATGCCAGAGTGATTCATGCCATTGACATAAGAGCTGACGAGAGTTCACTGACGGGGGAATCCACGCCAGTGGAAAAAGAGAGCGCACCTTTGAGGAGGGATGCGCAGCTAAGCGAAAGGAAGAATATGCTATTCATGGGAACCGCAGTGGCCTACGGGAGGGGGACTGCAGTTGTAACAGAAACTGGGATGAACACGCAGATGGGAAAAATTGCGGAGATTATCCAGGAAACTGAGGAGGAGCTGACGCCGCTGCAGAAGAGGCTGGAGAAGTTTGGCGGACAGCTCGGCATCGGGATACTTATCATATGCGGAATCGTTTTCATAAGCGAGATACTTGAGAGCCCTGAGCTGACAGGGTTCATCTTATCAATGAAGCTTATTGAATTTTTAGGAAGCCAGCGCCTGATAGAGCTATTCCTCATTTCGGTGAGCCTTGCGGTTGCAGCAATTCCTGAGGGGCTTCCGGCAATAATAACAATCACGTTGGCACTGGGAGTGCAGAGGATGGTTAAGAGGAATTCCATCACGAGGAAGCTGCATGCTGTTGAGACTCTTGGCTCAACCGGGGTGATATGCTCGGATAAAACAGGGACGCTGACAAAGAGCGAGATGACTGTCAGAAAGCTCTATGTTGGAGAGGGCTATGTGGAAGTCACAGGGGAGGGGTATGAGCCGAAAGGGGACTTTATAAGGGAGGATTGCAGGTTGCATGCTGAGAAGGAAGCGGACCTCTCACTTCTCCTGAGGATAGGCTCTCTCTGCAACAACTCCCACCTTGATAACGAGGGAGGCTGGAAGGTTTCAGGAGACCCAACTGAGGGTGCTTTGGTTGTTGCTGCTGAGAAAGCTGGTATAGCACAGGATGAGCTGAGGAGGAGGTTCCCGCGGATTGAGGAGATTCCCTTTGACTCTGAGAGGAAGAGGATGACCACTGTACACAGAACGCCTGGCGGAACGGAAGCATACATGAAGGGGGCATGCGAGTTGGTGCTGGAGCTGTGCTCCCATGCGCTGGAGGGCGGCAGAGTTGAGAAACTCACAGCTAGGAAGAGGAGCGAGATACTGAAGAGGAACTCGGAGATGGCAGATGGTGCACTGAGAGTCCTAGCCTGCGCATACCGGAAACTTGCCTCAAAGGACTACTCGCCCGAGAAAGTCGAGAGGGACATGATTTTTGTTGGGCTCATAGGGATGATGGACCCGCCAAGAGAGGAGGTTTTTGATGCGGTGAAGAGATGCGAGAGGGCGGGCATAAGAGTCGTGATGATAACCGGGGACCATAAGATAACTGCTGTTGCAGTTGCGAGAGAGCTAGGCATAATCAAGAAAGATTCAAAGGTGCTTACAGGTGAAGAACTGGACAAGCTCGGCGAGAAAGGGCTTGAAAAAGTAGTCGAGCAGGTCGCAGTTTACGCGAGAGTATCCCCCCAGCACAAGATAATGATTGTGAAAGCGCTGAAAGCCAAGGGGCATATAGTTGCCATGACCGGGGATGGGGTCAATGATGCACCTGCCCTGAAAATGGCGGATATTGGAATTGCCATGGGCATTACAGGAACAGATGTTTCGAAAGAAGCCAGTGATATGATCCTTGTTGATGATAATTTTGCATCGATAGTTGCCGCAGTTGAGGAGGGGAGGGGGATTTTTGATAATATAAAGAAGTTCATAAGGTACCTCCTCTCGTGCAACGCCGGTGAGGTTCTCACAATATTCTTGGCTCCTCTGCTCAACCTCCCAATTCCTCTCAACCCGCCCCAGATTCTAATGATGAACCTTGTGACAGATGGGCTGCCTGCGCTTGCACTTGGGGTTGACCCAACTTCTTTGAGGATAATGGAAAGACCTCCACGGAATCCCAAGGAGGATATAGTGAATCCCATGCTCCCCAGCATAGCGATGGCCGGGCTTCTCATCTGCATAGGGACACTCATGGTTTTCGGGATTTACTACAACAGCACAGGGAACCTCCAGCTCGCCATGACAGTTGCCTTCACCACTATTGTCATGTTTGAGTTGTTTATTGCATTCGCATGCAGGGATGAGAGGGCAACCCTGCTTGAAGCCGGGGCATTTTCCAACCCTTCGCTCATACTGGCAACTGCCTCTTCACTCATACTGCAGCTTGCGGTGATCTACCTGCCTCCCCTGCAGCCGTTTTTCAAAACAGTGCCGCTCTCCGTCAATGACTGGGTGATAATCCTCATCGTCTCAAGCACGGCATTCTTCGCAATGGAGATTGTTAAAATATTGCAGAGGAGAATTCATTCCTCATAATCGCGGGAACATGCGCTGCCAAGTACGAAGCTTAGTTACTTCATCCCCAGCAACTTCTTCACTTCATCAGGAGTGTCAAAAAAAGACTGCAGAGTCATACCGCTGCTTGCATCTGAGAGTTCCAGCTCAACATCCTTGAACCCCGGATTCTTGGGGTATTCGTATTTGCTATCCCTGAGGAACACGCTGTAGGGCATGCCCCTTCCTTTCACAACGGTGTAATCGTGCCCGGCCTCCTTTGGTACAAGCCCAGCGATAACCGCGCCATTCCGCCCGCAGTGGAGCCTGTGGATTGAGCTTGGCGAGATGAGCACCTCGTCTCCCTTCTCCATATGCACCACTGTCACCTTCTGCCTGCTCTCCTCGTAGGATACAAGAAAAACTTCCCCCGTAAGCAGCGTGTAGACCTCGGAGTACTCTTTTTCGTGCCTGTGTCCATAGGTGAAGAACAGCTCCCCGGAATCAGAGGGGGAGATGACTCCGTAGTTCAGAACAGTTATATCACAGTTTATGCCTGTCTTCTCAGTCATCTCCCTAACTTTCGGGATGGTCTTCCAGAGGTTGAAGACTTCGTAAACAACAGCATCGCCCTTCTGCTTTAGAAGCTCTCGCGCATCCTTCAGGCTGAATACAACCTCGTCTTCAATGAGCCTGCTCAGGCTTCTACTCCAGCCGGATGCGTTCTCATAGTTAACAAGATAGTTCTTCCCCTGCTCCTTTATCTCCACACCCAAGTCCATGGAAGTAGATTGGAGCGCTTGGAATATAAAGATTATCTGCTCCCGGCTTATTCGATTATCCTCTTGAAGCTCCACGATGCCAGCAGGAAGAGCAATGCATCGAAAATTAGTATTGCAACAACATCAACAGCCAACTGCGACGTGTCACCGGTAATCAGCAGACCCCTTGTTGCATCAACCATGTATGTCATTGGGTTGATGTTGGCAAAGAACTGAAGCAATGGCGGCATGGATTTTATTGGGTAGAGGGCATTGCTCCCGAAGAACATGGGCAGTATTATGACCTGGCCAAGCCCCATGAACCTCTCCCTGGTTTTTAGTATTGATGCGATGAGGATGGAGAGGGCTGCGAACCCGCTGGATGCCACAAAGACTATTACGAGTGCGAGAATAATGTAGAGAAAATTCGGGAGCAGTCTCACGCCTATAAGTACTGCAAAAGGTATGATGAGCAGCGCCTGGAACAGCGCTCTTGTTCCTGCCGCCATAGACCTGCCGACAACAATGGCGAAGCCGGGTGAAGGTGATGAGACCAGCTTCTTTAGTATGCCGGATTCCCGCTCCCATATCATCACCAGACCGAAAAATATGGCAACGGTGGTTGTTGACTGGACAAGAACCCCCGGCATTATATAATCGGTATATGGGACTCCGCCGGTTGGTATGACCTTGAGAGACCCCATCACAGGCCCGAAGATGACCAGCCACAACATGGGCTGGACTGCTCTTAGGTAAAGCTCAGTCCTGTCGTGCATAATCCTTCTGATTTCCAATTCAATCATTGAAAGCATGATCCGTATGTAATCCCTCAACTCATCCCCTCCTTATCCTGTCCCGGAATCTCTTCACGTCAGCAAGTCGCACAGGAGCTTTCTTGGATTCCTTCGCTCCTGCATATTTCAGGAAAACATCGTCAATGGTGGGCTGGCGGGCTGAGATTTTTCTGACATGCACCTTGTTCGCTAGAAGGCATTCTATGATTACGTCAAGCAATGCAGCGCTGTCCTTTGCTGATATTGTCACCTCATTTCCTTCTAGCTCAACCTTCTTCACACCATCCAGCTTCTTCAAATCAGCCAGGGCATGCTTGCTCAACTCCGAGTCAGTCTCAATTTCTATGCGATCATAACCTACCGAACGCTTCAGTTCATCCGGTGAGGCGACCTTTATGAGCTTGCCACGGTTTATTATTCCAATCTCATCAGCATAGTTGTCAGCTTCGTCCATGTAGTGGGTGCTGAAGAACACGTCCATACCGTTTTCCCTGTTCAATGCCTTCAGCTTTTCCCAGATTGTTTTCCTGGTAGTAGGGTCCAGCCCGATAGTTGGCTCATCCAAGAATAGTATTTTCGGTTTGATCATTACGGCACATGCCAACTCCAGCTTCCTTATCATTCCCCCAGAGTATGTGCTCACCAGGTTATTTGCAACGTCTGAAAGGTCCATCAGCTCCATAGAATCCTTTATGGAATCTTTTCTTGTTGCAGCAGGCAGCCCGTATATTTTTGAGTATATGAGGAGGTTCTCATATCCGCTGATATCCGTCCAGACACTCATCTCCTGAGGCACATAGCTGATGAGTTTCCGCAGTTCTTCGCTTTGGCTCACCACATTCTTTCCCAGCACGAAAGCCTCTCCTGCTGTGGGCTCAAACTGGGTGGTTAGAATGCGCAGCAGTGTTGTCTTCCCAGCCCCGTTAGGCCCCAGGATGGCAAAGAGCTTGCCTTCTTCTATATCAATGTTTATGTTATCGAGGGCAAGGAAATCTCCGTATTTTTTTGACAGCTTCCTGATACTAACAGCAAGTTCCATATGTTGGCTATTAATGTAGCAGAATTATTTAAAGCTAATGAGACTGCAGAAAGATGGGTATGGGCCCGGTGCGATTTGAACGCACGACCCCCCGGTTATCAGCCGAGTGCTCCGACCAAACTAAGCTACGGGCCCTTTTTGAGATATTTCTGCATCAATATATTTAAATGCCTTAACTTACTATATCTATTTGGTGGTATCTATGGTAGGGAAAACTACTTTCAGTTTGATAAAAGCCGATATTGGGAGCTATGCAGGTCACTCATTGGTTCATGAGGACACTCTCAAAGTAGCGGAGAGGAGAATGGAGAAGGCGCAGAAGGCAGGTCTTCTCATAGACTTCAGGGTGACGCATTGCGGTGATGATACCGAGCTGATAATGACCCACAAGCACGGGGTTGACAATCCTAAGGTGCACAAGCTTGCATGGGATACATTTGTCGAATGCGCAAACCTTGCCAAGAAGATGCACCTCTATGGCGCGGGGCAGGATTTGCTGAAGGATGCATTCTGCGGAAATGTAAAGGGCATGGGTCCGGGCAGCGCTGAGATGGAGTTCACAGAGAGGAAGGCAGAGCCTATACTTGCATTCATGATGGACAAGACAGAGCCCGGGGCATTCAACCTCCCGATCTACAAGATTTTTGCAGACCCTTTCAATACGCCTGGACTGGTGATAGATGCTTCAATTCATGGAGGGTTTGTGTTTGAGATATGGGATATACTGGAACACAAGAAAGTTGTGATGAGCACACCTGAGGAAATGTATGACATTCTTGCATTGATTGGCGCGAAGAGCAGGTACGTGATAAAGAGGATATTCCCCAAACCGGGAGGGAAGCTGCCGAAAGACGAGCCGGTTGCGTGCATAAGCACCGATAAGCTATTCCAGATTGCCGGTGAATACGTGGGCAAGGATGACCCCTGCGGAATTGTGAGGGCGCAGTCAGGCCTTCCTGCAGTTGGAGAAGTCCTGGAGGGATTCAGCTTCCCGCATCTGGTTTCTGGCTGGATGAGAGGCTCCCACAATGGTCCTTTAATGCCAGTGGGAGTGAAGGATGCCAAATGCACCAGATTTGATGGCCCGCCAAGGCTTATTGGGCTGGGCTTCCAGGTTGCGGATGGACAGCTCGTAGGGCCGAATGATATGTTTGATGACCCCGTATACGACTACAACAGGTGGAAGGCTGCAGAAATTGCGGATTATATGAGAAGGCATGGCCCGTTCGAGCCGCACAGGCTTCCGCTTGACGATATGGAGTACACAACACTGCCACATGTGCTGAAGAAGCTTGAGGGAAGGTTCAGCAAGCTCTGAACTCATAGCGGAAATTTAAGGGAGAAGTACCTGAAGGATAGCAGAGAGGCTACCAGCGTCAAATCGAAAATTATGTTCCCGCCTAGTGCATGGAATACCTGCAGAGCTGCGGAGATTCCGGAGTAATACCAGATGAGAATCACCAGCAGTATCCTGAGCGAATTAAGCACCCATCCACCGGCAATCCATACCGCGAGCCACAGCAGCCTGTTTTTGGTATCCCCCACTGCAACGTATGCAAACGGAACCAGGAAACAGAAGAGCGCAATCATGGCGCTCAGCGGAACGCACTCCGGGGCCACGTCAAGAGACACCTTTGAGCCAGAGCTGAAGATGTTTCCATTGCGCTCTATTGAGAAGTTCAGCACCCTGAAAGGAAGACCGACAAAGTCAGTTGTTAAGTTTGTCAGGGTTTGCTGCATTGATACAAGCGGTTGGAAAAGCGGAGTCCAGAGCAGGAAGAGGTAGAAAAGCATGAAGAGCATTTTTTTGAGAGTGGAGATGCTGAAGAACAGCAGGATGCTACCTGCGACAAAGAATGGCAGGGAGAGCGTGTCCAGCATATAAAGGGGCCAATAATCCGCGGAGTAGAGAAGAGCTGCTGCAACTGCAAAGAGTGGAAGGGCGAGCAAAAGCTTGTTGTGATCCTTCTCAACCTGCAGGTCATTCCTGTAGAAGAATATGAGTATTATGATGAACATCGGCGGTATGACTGCCCTGTATGAATATGCGTCAGCGTCATCTATGTATAGTTTAAAGCCAGAAAAAGTTGGGTAATAGACTAGCAGGACGAAGAGGATCAGGAACAGAAGCGATAGCAATGGGAATTTCCAACTGCTGCTTTTTCTTTCCTTAAATTTCTTTCTCATTGACTCACCTATTTGCATGAAGGTATATAAATCATCAACATTTATTCTTCCTTGAGAACTGGAGCAGCAGGCCTATTGCTAACAGAAGTATTCCTAGCACAAGGAAAACCCAGCTATATTTCGAAAGCAATATGGAGAGTGCTCCAAGGAAAGCGAAGAACAATCCTATTGACGGGTATGCTGCCATTATGCAGGGTATACACATCATGCTGAACATCGCGAACATTCCCGAAATAAGGCCTATGATGATTAAACGAAGGTCGAATTTGCTCTGCTTGCCTTTCTTCTTGGCCATAGGTAGAAGATTGTCTGAAGGTATATTAATATTTAAATGTTGAAAGTGCCAGAATAGTGGTTGGGAGATGTCATTATGAAGGAGATAACCATATTCGCAAAGGATAGGGTGGGCCTGCTGGCGGATATAACCGAGATGATGGGCGAGAATGGCATAAACATAGAGTTTCTTTCTGGGGAGGCTGTTGCGGGCATTGCCGTTATTCACGTGACCTTCTCCGATGAGCTTGCTGCAGTTTCACTGCTTGAGAAGGCGGGCTTCACGGTGATAAGCTCGGAGATACTTGTGCTGAGAATTCCGAACAAGCCTGGCGAGATAGGGAAGATAAGCAGGATGCTGTCGGAAGAGGAGATAAGCATACAGAACATATACTTTATGGGTGAAAAGGCAAAGCACGGGTTCTTTGCAGTGAAGGTTGACAAGCATGAATACGCAAAGGAGATTCTGAAAAAATATGTTTCAAACCGAAAGATAGGGGGAGTAAGCTAAGATTAATAAGGAGTTTTGCTAAAGGTAATTGCATGGGAAAAAATGAGAAACAGAGAAGAGCCAGATATCGCATGGGAGCAGTTCCAAAACGCGAATATGGAGTTGAAGGCGAGAGAGTGCCATCGGGAGTAGAGGGCTTGGACGATCTTATAGAGGGCGGGTTTGAGAGGAACAGTGTAGTACTCGTGTGCGGCGACGCGGGGAGTGGTAAAACAACCATGTTGCTCCAGTTTCTTTATAACGGAGCAACGCAGTACAAAGAGCCTGGAATTTTCATAACTTTCGAGGAGGATAAGAAATCGATATACGGGCATGCCATGCAGTATGGATGGGACTTGAAGGAGCTTGAGGAGAAGAATCTTTTCCGGTTTGTCGCGTACAAGCCGCAGCAGATTGCTGAGATAATAAAAGGCGGCGGCATGATTAAGGATGCCATTGACTCTATGGGGGCAAAGAGGATAGGCATAGACTCGCTGACATCATACTCCATGCTATTCAAAACCCCATTTGAAGGTAGGGAGGCTGTGCTATCGCTTTTCAACAGGCTGAGGGATTGGAGCTGCACCAGCATGATAGTTTCTGAGATAATACTACAATTCGGCAGCAGGAGGGATGAGGCAGGGGTTGAATTCCTCTCCGATGGAGTTCTGCTGCTTTACTACGCTAGGCAGCAGGATATGAAAGTCAGAGCTTTGGAGATACTGAAGATGAGGGGAACGAAGCATTCCGACAAGATATGCCCATTCAAATTCGGTGAGAAAGGCATAGTAGTATTCCCGAAAGATTCTGTTTTTGGAAGGTTGTAGGGTCTATGAAGGGGGCAAGCTGCAGTTGGATTGACAACTATACTTGCAGTTTTTCTCTTAGTCCTCATTGCTGGGGGAATCCTTTCAGCACTAGCATGAAAAGATATTTAAATTAAGTAAACTCAAGGTATAAACGATGGAACAAAACTCCAGGAAGGAGATTGAGGAGAAACTCGATAAACTTCCAATGGAATTCATAGCGCTTATATTGTCAACGGCTGACTTGTATAGCATTGCGCAGGAGATTGCACTGAAAGTCCTCGTAACAAACAAGAATATGTGCGGCACCTATGTTACTTTCAACAGACCTTACAGCACCCTGAAGAAAACTATCGAGGACCAGGGACTGGACTTATCGAAACTATTTTTCATAGATTTGATAACCGAGAGCGCCGGGGGTAAAGCAGAGAGGTGCGAAAATTACAGGTGCTTCTACGTGAGCTCCCCGAAGAATCTTACTGAGCTTTCAATACTCATTGAGCAGGCAATGCTGCGCCTATCCGGGGAGAAGAAGTTTGTCTTCATAGATTCAATAAGCACCATGCTAGTCTACAATGATGCGGATACTGTGCTGAGGTTCATGCATGCTCTTACCGGAAAGATGAGACTGCTTGGGATAACAGGCATAGTATTCCTGCTTGAGAAGGAGAGTGACGAGAAATTCCTTGCGCAGGTCGCCCAGTTCTGCGATACGGTAGTCACAATCTAGACTCCTAGATACGCTTTTATCATTTCCTTTCTATAATATTGCCGCTATGATTATAACTACCAAGGACCTTACTAAAAAATTTGGAAACCTGACGGCTGTGAACAAACTCAACCTGGAGATTGAGGAAGGCGAGATATTCGGTCTCCTTGGCCCGAATGGTGCGGGGAAAACCACGACAATATCGATGCTGTGCACACTCCTCAAGCCGACCTCAGGTGCCGCAAAGGTGAATGGCTTTGATATCGCAACGCAGCCCTCCGAGGTGAGGTCTTCAATTGGCATAGTTTTCCAGGAGCCCAGCGTTGATGACCTGCTGACAGGCAGGGAGAACCTAGAGATGCATGCCCTGCTTTACAAGATACCAAGAGAGATAAGGAAAAAGAGGATAGACGAGGTCATAAGCCTTGTAGGTTTGGAGGATAGGGCTGATGATATAACCCGCGTTTATTCGGGTGGGATGAGGAGGAGGCTGGAGCTTGCCAGGGGGCTGATGCACCACCCAAAGGTGCTTTTCCTTGACGAGCCCACGCTTGGTTTGGACCCGCAGACAAGAGAGCACATCTGGAATTATATCAAAAAGCTGTCCGATGAGAATGAGACGACAATGGTCCTCACAACGCATTACATGGAAGAGGCGGATATGCTCTGTGATAGGATTGCAATAATGGATGCTGGCAAAATTGTCGTTCTGGATAATTCGGCAAACCTGAAGAAAAAGGTTGGCGGGGACATAGTTGTGCTCAGAATGGAGAAGCCTAATCTTGAGAAAATCAGGAAGCTCAGCTTCGTTACAGAAGCTGAGATGAAGGACGGCACAGTGCAGATAAAAATCAAGGATGTGAGCAAGAACCTCCAGAAACTGCTCTGCAAGGTTGGCGGGATAGAGTCGGTGGAGGTAAGGCCGGTGAGCCTGAATGACGTTTTCATACATTATACCGGAAAGGAGATAAGGGGCGGCGAAGAGGAGGGCGGATTTTGGGAGAGGATGGCGCATGCAGAGGTGAACAGATGATAGACTGGGATGCAATACACGCAGTTTGGCTGAGGGAGGTGAAGGTTTACCTCAGGGAAAGGGAGAGGGTCATCTCCTCATTTGTGTCACCAATATTGTGGCTGCTTGTCTTTGGTTCAGGCCTTGGGGCAAGTGTTTCGTTGCAGGGGGTCAGCTACCAGACTTTCATTTATCCGGGGGTTCTGGTCATGTCGCTGCTTTTCACATCCATCTTCTATGGTATATATATAATATGGGACAGGAAGCTTGATTTCCTCAAGGAAGTGCTGGTTGCGCCTGTCTCCAGGACAAGCATATTCATCGGGAAGATGCTGGGGGGATGCACTGATGTTATGATGCAATCCCTCATTCTGCTCATACTGGGATTATTCATGGGGATTCCCATAACACCTCTGGTATTCGTATACTCGCTGCTCATCCTGCTTGTAACATCATTCGCAATGGTCAGCCTCGGCCTGGTGATAGGCTCCAACCTCAAAAATCAGGAAGCATTCAACCTTGTAATAAACTTTCTTATATGGCCGCTCTTCTTTTTCAGCGGGGCACTGTTCCCGGTTTCAAACCTCCCGAGCTGGCTGTCAGCACTAACCTATCTGGACCCTGTCACCTATGGGGTTGATGCCCTCAGGGGTGTTATACTTGGTGCTCAGAGTCAGGCATTCCCGATGTATGTTGACTTCTCAGTGCTCATAATTTTCTCGCTCGTCATGATGTGGCTGGGAACCATAAGCTTTGGCAATATGCAGCAGTCTAAGTGAGCATTATGCTTGAAATAAGCGATGAAGATGGGTTGAATAAGTTTTTAGCAGGCAACAAAAAAGCGCTTGTGCTTTTCTTTGCAAGCTGGTGCCCTTACTCCAGGGCTTTCAGGCCGATTTTCGAAAGCGGAGCTACAAAAATTAAGGAATGTGCTGCTGCAATTGCTGTTGTTGATGAGGATGATAACCCGCTGTGGGATAGGTGCGAGGTTGAGTATGTCCCAACAGTCGTTTATTTCAAAAATGGAAAGATTTCGAAGTATCTTGCTGAAACAGCAGGGCAGGGGCTCAGCAGAAAGGAATTGCTAGATTTTCTGAAATTGCTGGGATAATTCACCTGAGCTTCAGCGCAGTGTCCTCTTTTATTTCGTCTATTGAGACCATCGTCATTGTTTTTTCTATTCCCGGAATGGTCCTTATACGCTCGTTAACGAATTTTCCCAGTTCATGGACATCCCTGAATTTTACTTTGATTACAAGATCCCATTCTCCGCTGAGTGAATGCGTCTCAAGAACATGCGGCAGCGCTGAGACTGTCTCTCCGATGCTTCTCTGGAATGTTTTTTCCCCTCCAGCGCATCTTGTAGCCACCATTATGAACGCGGTAACGTCAAAACCGAGCTTTTTGTCATCAAGCACTGCTCGGTAGTTTTTTATAAGCTTCATCTTCTCGAATCTCTTGATTTTCTCGTGAACCGTGGACATAGGTATGCCCACTTCCTTCGCGATTTCCTTGAGACTTTTTTTGCAGTCCTCTTGGAGTATTTCCAGAAGCAGCAAATCCTTCTCGTCTGAAGGGATTTTTTCCAAAGTAATCACCTCTTTCCGCAAATTTTACATAATTCTCCCAGTATAATTCATTATAAGTGTAATATTTCCGTATTTTTTTGATTAAGTTATAAATATACTGGTATATATAATTGATGGAGGGTGAAATATGAAGAGAAAGCCGGCAAAGGATAATTTTGTAAAAGGTCTGCTAGAGAGGCTCAGCCCAGGAGATGATACCAGCGAATTTCACGCCTCGGTTTTTAGAGATGCCTTCAAGGGGGTCAGGGTTAGATTCAAAGGCTTGAAGTGAGCTTTAATAATAGCGACATATGCAGAAGGGAATTCTTAGGAATGGGTATGCTTGCTAATTTTTATAGTTTTTCAAAGACAAAACAAGTTTAATTTATCAAATTCTTAGGGTTTTAAATGTCTAAAAGCGCACAATTTTAGCATGGTGCATAAGCTAGTACAAAGCAAGAGTAGAAAGCAAGAGTAGAATCTTTAAATATTCTTGTATGTAAAATATGATTTGTATGAAAAGTAGTTTTGTGGGGAAGAGGTTCTTTGGCAGCGTGCTTGTGGGGCGCAGGGGCCAGGCCGTGATTCCTGAGGAGGCCAGGAAGCAGTATGGGATAAAGGCCGGGGACAGGCTGCTCGTATTCGGAGGAAGCAGGGAAGTGATAGTATTTGTCAAAGCCGAGTTTCTCAAGGAGTTCACTGAAAGGTTACTTAGGAGCATTGCCGTGGCAGACAAGGAGTAGGTGCTTCTATGCACGCGAATGACTATGTTATAGAATCCCATGGGCTCACCAGAAAGTTTGGCGATTTCACAGCCGTGGATTCGATTGACCTCAAGGTGAGGGCAGGTGAAATATTCGGATTCCTCGGCCCGAACGGGGCTGGGAAGACGACTACAATAAAGATGTTGACAACTCTGCTTACTCCTACAAAAGGGGAGGCCAAGGTCGCGTCCTACAACCTGCGCACCCAGGCGCCGCTCATACGGAGCAGCATAGGCATAGTGCCCCAGGAGTTCTCACTTTTCGGCGAGCTCACTCCGCTGGAGAATCTCTGGTACATAGGCGAGCTGTACGGGATGAAAAATGAGCTGGTGCGCAAACGGAGCGAGGAGCTCCTCAGGACAGTGCAGCTCTATGACAAGAAGGACGTGCCATGCGAAGGCTTCTCCGGCGGAATGAAGCAAAGGCTTTCTGTGGCAGCCGGGCTTCTCCACATGCCTCACATACTTTTCATGGATGAACCCACCACAGGGCTTGACCCACAGAGCAGGATAGCGCTGCGGGAACTCACCAAGAAGCTGAATGAAGGCGGCATCACGATTGTATACACAACTCATGACATGGAGGAAGCGGATAAGCTCTGCGACCGCATAGCGATAATGAATCTGGGGAGGATAATAGCCCTGGGCACTTCCGCAGAGTTGAAGGAAGAATACGGAGGCGGGCATTTCATAGAAATCATCGTAGACCGCTACGATCAGGCACTGCTCTCCGAACTTAAGCGGATGGTTGACGCAGATTCAGTTGAAGTGCACAACGGGACAATAATGCTGAGCGTAAGAAATTCGGCTGGAAGGCTCATACCTTCAGTCTCTCGCTTCCTGGAAAAGAAAGGGGTAACTGTCAAGGACCTCAGGATAGCTGAACCTTCGCTTGAAGCGGTGTTCATCAATAGCACGAAGAAGGACAGGAGAGGCTGACCATGGAAAACAGAGATAACGGCAATGGCGCAGTAGAAAGGTTGATAGACGCAAGGAAGATATCTGCGATACTCTGGAAAAACTGGCTCGTGATTTCCAGAGACAAGATAAGGCTCGTTCCGCTATTCATTTTTCCGTTCATCATGGTAATCCTATTCGGTTACACTGCAGGCACGGCACCCAAGCATGTTCCTGCGGCAATAGTGGATTATGACAATACGCCTCTTTCTCGCAGTGTGCAGATGCAGCTCTATTCTAATGAGCTTTTCTCCATCAAGCTGCAGGTAGGAAGCCAAGAGGAAGGCAAGAAGCTGATAGACGAGGGGCGGATAGAGGCGCTCTTGATAATCCCGTCAGGATTCGAGAAAAGCATCCAAAGCGGTAAGACGGCGCATCTGGATGCCATAATTGATCAAACCAACCCTTCTGTCGCGCAGATAACCAGCGCTTCGATGCAGATATTCGTACAGACGCTTTCCCAGCAGCTTAACGCCCAGCGTATTGCTGTGCTTGCTCAGGAGGCCCAGCAGGTGCAGCAGCGTATTGGCCAGGTCAAGGCAGTTCTCGCGGTTCCGCTCGATCATAACAACCAGCATGCTGTAGCAGTAATGGATGCAAATTTCAGGCAGGGCATGTACATAGGCACGCAGACGAATGGGATGCTTGGGGGCATTGCGCAACAAACAGCGAATTCCATTGGTTATCCCATAGACCCGATTGAGGTAGTGCGTGAAGGGAGCAGATATGAGGGAGATGTAGTCGCGCTCTATCTACTTTCAGTGAGCGATAGGCAGCAGGGCATTTTCCGGCAGGTTGAAACTTACCGAGGGCTGCAGGGCAGCAACAGCATGGTGCTCGCTTCCCTGCAAGAGGTATATAGAGAAGCCAAAGCCGTGGATGCCAGTGCTGAGATGGACCGCGGGGCGGTGAGGGTATCCTATAATCTCGTAGATGCAGCGAGCGGAAAGATAGAAAATCTGGAATCTGATGCGCAAAGCATGGCAGAGAATCCCAGCCCAATTGTGCTCAATCAGATACAACCGTACGGCAATGGGCTTAAGGGATTGGATTATCTCCTCCCCAACATCCTAGCGCTCATATCATTCCAAGGGGCTACAATGGGCCTGGGAAGGGCCATAGCAGGAGAGCGCAAGGACGGCTCTCTCACCAGGGTGTTCCTTACGCCAACCTCAAACGTCACAATAATAATAGGCACGCTGCTCTACTACGTGTTCCAGGAAACATTCCGAACAATGCTCATAGTGCTTGCGGCAATAGCATTTTTCGGGGTAATTGTGAGGGGGAGCCTACTGGCGATACTTTTCATCATCATGCTTTTCGCGCTTGGCGCAACAGGAGTGGGCATGGTCATTTCCGTAATAACAAAATCGCAGGATCAGTACATGGCGGTGGCAATGCTGGTGTCATTACCCATGCTGTTCCTAGCTGGCGTATTCGCACCCATAGAGACGATGCCTGCACCACTCCAGTCGATAACCAGAGCGCTGCCCATAACCTATGCCGCGGATGCACTGCGCGGGGTGATGGTGAAGGGGTTCGCGCTCGGGCAGGTCGCTCCCGACCTGGTATTCCTCGCTGGTTTTGGCTTCATCACGTTAACGTTGAGCCTTCTCCTGTTCAGGAGGGAACTTATATGATGAGATATATTGTGGGGTATTGGAATTGGATATTCCAGAAGGTGGTTTGAATGGCAAGGCTAAGTAATGCAATCTTGTATGCGTTTGTTTTCTCAGCACTGTTGGGAATTGCATCTGCATCGGTCAATCCCAATGTCCAGCTGCAGAATTACTCGGCAAGCGAGAGCCCGCTCCAGCCTGGGCATGTGGTAAATCTTACCCTCCAGCTGAAAAGCACGGAGTGGGATAACTGCGCCGATGAACTGACCGTGCAGATTGTCACGTCCTATCCACTCTCAATCGAGGGACCGGATACGCAGTATCTGGGCAAGCTCTGCTACCGCGACCCGGATGAGAAAGGCAGGGTTACATTTATGATTCCGGTGGATCCGCTTGCGCAGGCAGGAACAAATCAGGTCACAGTTATCACTACCTACCAGATGTATTTTGCGGGATTTTCCACAACGAACACCCTCAACCTGCGCGTGGGTGGCTTCCCCTCACTCCGGGCATCCGTGGTTTCTTCCATGCCAACGGATATCTATGCTGGCGATTCCGCGCTCATCACGCTTATGCTCTACAACAATGGAAGCGACAGGGCCCAATCCGTGCAGGCAACGCTCAATGCGCCTTCTGGCATAGACGCCAAATGGTCTACAAAGGTGCAGGAGCTAGGGACAATACTCTCGCAGGGAAGTTCGCAGGCCACTTTTGCAGTGGAAGTCAACAGGGATGCAGCTCCTGGAAACTATACGCTCAACCTTGCAGTCAGCTATGCATCGAGCAGCGGGCTGAACAAAACATATAATTTCCCGTTCGTGCTGCTTGTCAAGCCCAAGGCCGAATTCAGCGCTGAAGGAAGCCAAACCCTGCTTTACATAGGAGAAACGCAGGATACACAGGTAACGGTAAAGAATACAGGCTCGCAGGAGGCTAGGAAACTCAAGGTCAGGATACGACCGATATTCCCGTTCAGCAGTGATGGGACAGTGAGATACATAGATTCGCTTGCGCCTGGAGAGGAGAAGAACCTGAGCTATTCGATAAGCGTTGACAACACGGCAGAGCCCGGGGGCTCGCAGGTGCTCGGGATAGTTGTCGATTACGAGGACCCGCAGGGTAACAAGCTAAGCGATTCAGCCGATTTTTCCCTTTCGGTGGCATCCAGAACGTTTGAGGAGAAGCTGCAAGGCCTCTGGTATGTGTGGGTAGTCATCGGCCTGATAGCGCTGATAATCATCGTGAGGAGGGTTAGGGCTAAAAAAGAATAGTTTAGTTTGTTGCATTCAAACCACCAGGCTTAATATAGTGAAGAACCTAACTATTACCGACAGGTGGTATATTGTTGAAAACAAAAAAAAACAGGACGAGAACGAAATGCAGGACACAAGCAAGAAGGAAAAGGGCTCATGAGAGGCATGGAAGCGGGATGGACGGCAGGAGGATTAGGTGATCGGATTCTCAAGCCAAAGCTTAATTTACCGATTTCTTAGGTTTTTAAATACTTAAAAATGCACAAGTTTAGGCATGGTGCATGGGCTAATGCAAGTTGAATTAAATTAAAAAATAAGAAAAAATAGCAGTTTTTTTAAACTGCCATCACTTTTTAACTCTTATTACCTTGTTTAGGGGGAGCTGAGCTTTTCTTTCTAATAAGGAAGAATAAAACAACAGCAATAATTATCACAAACACCATAACTCCCATCCCTATTACCCCTAATATGCCTGTTAGAACAAGTCCTACTTGGCCTACATCCACTGGCTTTTGTACTTCCCCGGCTTGAATTGCGCGTTCACACTCAGTAACGTATTCCTGCGCATATGGATGACCCGGGTATATCGCAAGAACATCTCTCATCCTGTCTACCGTAGTGTAGCAATCTCTGTTCCAGAATGCATTTAATCCCCCGGCATAATTGGTGTCTAGAGTGCTGTGCTTATTCTCAACATTTATTTCATTCATGAATTCTTTCGCAAGGTTTATCGGCATCATGAATTTTATTGACTCCACTCCTGTTTCTGGTCCTGCCCCAAATGTAGCGATTCCTATTACTTCGCCTTTGTCATTATATACGGGTCCTCCGCTGTTTCCATGGTTAATTGCAGCGTCTGTCTGGATTGCCTCGATACCAGTTGCCAGTGTTCTCTTTGCGCTTACCACTCCTTGCGTGACCGTCGCTTCAAGAGCTGATGATGGCTTGAAAAGTTCACTTACCCCAGTTCCAGGATAGCCAATAATAAATACGCTATCGCCAACCTGAACCTTGCTAGAATCCCCGAGGGTCACTGTTGGAAGGCTTGTTGGAGCATCAACTTTAATAATAGCAATATCTCTCCCCCAAGTGTATGTCCCCGCGATTTTCTCATAAACTGTGCCTTCTTTTTTCACAACAGCTGGCCAGCTCTTTATCTTCAAGTCCTCTCCGGGGGCTGCCACTCCGTTAAGCACGTAATGGTTTAATGTAACATCTGTCATCTGCCCATTTTCTAAAAAGTAAATCATGAATTTTTCGAGTAATATTTGCACAACCCTGTCTTGGTCTGCCTGAGGTATGTTATAATACTGTGAGGCCTCTGCGTATAGTTCATTTGTAAGACTAGTTGCAAGTTCTTCTAAGAGCATTTGTGTTGTGTTCTGTCCGGCAAGCACTACATGTGCATTTGTGACGATGTAACCATCGGATGAAACTATGAAACCTGTCCCGCTCACCCCAGTCATAAGGTCCTGCCGTAGGAGCTTTGCGCCTGTTCCTGTATCCTCAACAATCTGCATGTTTTCTGCAGCTGTGACAACATCAGTGCTTGCTGTTGAACTGCCTCCAACCCTACTGTAGGTATAGGTGCCTATCTGTGGATTGGAGAGCACAAGGGTATCTCCTGAGACACTGAATGTGAATTGTACAGTCGTGCGCCTTGGAGTGATATAGTTAAGTGTTAGGATATTCCCTTGGATTATGTAAGTTCCAGTGTATTGGCTCTGCGAAGTGCCGCCAGAAAAACTCCCATCTGTAGTGAAGGTATCGGTTTCGCCACCAGACTGCCATGTGCCAACAATGGTTCCAGTCCCATCTGTCGTGCCTTCAACCATGGTATATGAAGGTATTACAGCTGTTGCAGTTACAATTGAAGCTATATAAACGACTGCGGCTTTGTCTTTTTGTGCTGTTTGCCCAATAATGCTTGGTGGTTTGTCTGGCAATGAGATTGCAAAAAGACAAGCAGAGAATAGCAGCAATGTTAATAAAAACAATAATGTTTTTTTCATCAATATCCCTCCGATAATTTATTGATACTTCCAATATTTTGAACGCCGCTTTATATATCTATGGGTATAGCAAATCTTCCTGGCCGTTCGGAGTTGATTCTCATATCTTCGCCAGTATAACCGTGTAATTCTTTCCGTAATACTTGGCGCATGCAGGACAGGTCGTGTAGAAGAAATACATCTGCTTCAGTTCCTTGCCTTTAGACTTCACATACTCCTGCATCTCCTTCGCCCATTTTCCTGCATCCTTGTAACTCCCCTCAAAAACCTTGCTCAGGAATGTGCCGGAGATTTTCACCATATCAGCCCCAGGAACCTCCTTGCTGACTGCAATGTAGATGTCCGAACCCCAGAGGGATTTTTCATCCGACAGCATGAGAGGCTTCGGAGCAAGAGCGCCTGCACTATTGATCTTTTCCATATCTTTTACCATCACATTGCCGAAGTTCAGCGGAATGTGGAAAAAGCTCCTCACGTGGTCCTTGAGGAACAGCTTGTCCTTGAACTTTATCTCCTTCCCGTCCCAAGGAGCAGGGTCAAATCTCGGGCAGCAGCCTGTTTCAGCCTTCTCGTAAAGCTTGTCCATAAACGTCACCCAATTTCTTTTCCTTTTTGATAGTATATTAACTTTGCCCTAGTGGGTGCAGTAAAGATTAATAAATCTGATGCATTACATCTTTAATCAGGTGAACTGTGCAGTCCCTCTAAGATCTACTACAAAGTGGGATATAAACGGTTTCTGGGTTTGCTGGAAGTAGGAGATCTTTGTTATCTTGGAAAAAGGTGTTATTATGCCTGAAAACAAGGGTCTTGTCGGGCTTAGGCCCGCTGACGGGAGCGTTGCCGAAACTTTCACGGCACCGCCATATGACGTGATAACCTACGGTACGCCGCTACAGAAGGCGCTTTCTGGAAGGGAGAATCTGATCCATGTCCACCTCAGGCCTCCTGAGGAGGGGGAAGCGAGGTACCTGAACGCCAAGAAGGCTCTGGATGGATTCATCGCGAAGGGCTTGCTCATCCATGACGACGAGCCCTCTTACTATGTCTACAGGCAATCCAAGAAGAGCGCAGGGCTGGACAGGATAGGGGTTCTGCTAGCCTGCCGCGTTTATGATTACAAGGAGGGGAAAGTCATCAGGCACGAGAAGACCTTTGATGATAAGGTAGTCGACAGAAGGAAGCTTTGTGAGGCGACCGGTTACCAGCTGGAGGTGGTCTTCAGCGTTGTCGAGGACAGGGAGCGGAAACTCATGGAGGCTCTGACTGAGGTTTCAAAAGCCAAGCCGCTCTATTCGTTCATGAGCAGTTTTGGCGGTGCTTCAGACATGGAGGGGGTCAGGAACGATGTCTGGAAAGTCCCGGAGAGCAGCGGGATGGGAAAGAGGATAAAGCGGCTCATTGAAGGCGAGAATGCTTACATAGCCGACGGGCACCACAGGTACCACTGCGCCCTCCTGATGGGATGCAGCTACGTGCAGATGTACATATCGCCCTCGGGGAGCGCCAGGATACAGCCCTACGACAGGGTTGTGGGTTCGGCGGAGGAGAATGTCAAGGCGCTGCCTGAGAAAGTGAAGGAGAAGTTCGAGGTTGCGGAGCACGACAAACTCGAAGTTCCTGAAAAGCACCACATCATACTCTATTTCAAGGACAGGATACTCATGTTCAAGGCCAAGCCAGAATTCCTGAAGGGGCTTGGCGACGACCCTGTGGCCAAGCTGGACTGCAGCATACTCCGGAACCACATACTCTCCTCGCTCCCGCAGGGGGCCACTATGGGATACTTCCCGGGAAGCGAGACTGGTTTCGCCCATATGAAGAAGCTGGTGGACAGCGGCGAGTACCAATTCGCGGTTTCACTCGCTCCCGTGGAATTCAATGAGCTCAAGGCAGTTGCCGACAGGGGCATAACGAACCCGGAGATTGTGATGCCGCAGAAGTCGACATATTTCTGGCCCAAAATTCTTAGCGGGCTTTTCCTGTACAAGTTTTGATGAGGTGAACCCATGGACAAAAAAGACCATAAACTGCTGTATGTTCCTGGACCGGTGGAGGTCAAGGAGGATGTTCGGGAAGCGTGCGCCAAGCCGATGATAGGGCACAGGACCGGCGACTTCAGGAAGCTGTACGCGTCCATAAAGCCCAAGCTCAAGAAAATGCTTTATACGGAAAACGCCGTCATGGTCTCCACATCGAGCGGGAGCGGATTCATGGAGGCTGCCATGAGGAACCTCGTGGGGAAAAAGGTGCTGAACTGCATTAACGGAGCATTCTCGAAGAAGTGGTACGATATTGCCGTAGCCTGCGGCAAGCCTGCGGAGAAGCTCGAGGTTGAGTGGGGGAAGGCAGTGAAGCCAGACATGATAGACGCGAAGCTCAAGACAGGTGGATTTGACGCAGTCTGCGTTACCCACAACGAAACCTCAACCGGGGTGATGAACAACCTTGGCGAGATTTCCGAAGTTGTGAAGAGATACCCGGATGTCATGTTCCTTGTGGATGCAGTAAGCTCCATGGGCGGGGTGAAGATAGAGGTTGACAAGCTGGGGATAGACATGTGCCTAGCCAGCTCGCAGAAGGCATTCGCACTACCGCCAGGCCTCGCATTCGCGTCAGTGTCAGAAAGGGCCTTCAAGAAGGCTGGAACTATTCCTGGCAGGGGGTATTACTTCGACCTTGTGGAGCTCAGGAAGGCCTACGACAAGGACGAGACTCCCTACACGCCGGCAGTTTCCCTCATGTACGGGCTGGACCACCAGCTAGACAAGTTCTTCAAGGAGGGGCTGGATGCTAGGTGGGAGAGGCACAAGCGGTTTGCCAAGACAACGAGGGAGTGGGCAGGGAGGATGGGCTTCCAGATATTCCCCGAGCCTGGCTACGAATCGATTACGATCACCTGCATCGTTGACACAAAAGGCATGGACCTGAAGAAGATGCAGGAGATGATGGGCGAGAAGGGCTTCTCTGTGGACAAGGGGTACAGGAAGCTGAACGAGGATCTGGCAGCCAAGGGAAAGAAGCTCACGTTCAGGATACCGCACATGGGCGATACAAGCGATGGGGACCTCTCGGATCTGCTGAAGGCGTTCGAGGAGGTTATAAAGGCGTTGTGAGGTGGTTTTGATGGATAGATTCAAGGTATTTGTCACCGACAAGCTGTCGGACGAGGCGCTTGCAGTCTTCAAGAAGCACCCGGAGTTCGAGGTTACTGTGAAGACCGGGCTTACTGAAGAGCAGCTGGTCAAGGAGATACCCCTATATGATGCACACATCATCAGGAGCGGGACCAAGGTCACGAAGCCGGTTATCGACGCAGCCAGCAGGCTGAAGGTCATCGGGAGGGCAGGTGTGGGGGTTGACAACGTCGACATCCCAGCTGCAAAGAGCAAGGGAATCGCTGTCATGAACACGCCCCTCGGGAACGTGAACAGCGCTGCCGAGATGAGCGCCGGGCTAATGATATGCCTTGCCAGGAACATACACAAAGGCCATGCATCAATGGCAAGGGGCGAATGGGACAGGAAAAGCTTTGCCGGCAGGGAACTGAAAGGCAAGACTCTGGGGATAATCGGCGTTGGAAATGTGGGGCAGATCCTTGCAAAAATCGCAGGCGGCTTCTCCATGAAAGTGATAGGCACGAGCCGCTCCAAGCCCGCAGAAGTTCTTAAGGGATGGGGGGTGGACAAGGTCGAGATGGACGAGCTACTGAAGCGCTCGGATTTCATCAGCATCAATCTTACTCTTACTCCAGAGACGAAGTATACTCTTGACGCACCTCAGTTCGCGAAGATGAAGAAGGGGGTTTACATAATAAACGCGGGGAGGGGCGGGCTGATAAACGAGAAGGCGCTTGCTGAAGCGATAAAAGCGGGAATAGTGGCGGGCGCTGCTATAGACACGTGGGAATCGGAGCCGCCAGCGAAGGAGAATCCGCTCCTGAGCATGCCGCAGGTCCTGATGGTCCCGCATCTGGGTGCCTCCACGAAAGAGGCGCAGGAGAACGTCGGCATCGACATAGCAAACCAGGTAATAGACGCACTTGGGAAAGGCAAGATAGTGAACTGCGTGAACGGCATAACGGAGCTGAAGAAGTAGCCTAAGGTTCAGAGCAGATTCTACGCTGTAAATGTTTCCACTACTGAACAAGCCGAAGCAAGCTTAATATACTCCGGAATAATAGATATTCTCAGGTGGTTAAGTGGGTTGGAAAGAATTTCTGATGCCGTACTGGAGAAAGATTGGGATATTTATTTTACTAGTGTTACTGCTGGGCATCTATTATGTTATACTTACTGGCAGACTGATGAATATAAGTTGTATGCAACCCCCATGTTATACCACTGGCAGGACAATTTCAAACTGTTCTGTTCTAGACCAGGCTGGGGAAATTTACCATCTAACTGCAGATATAATTAATACCTCTTCGGGAACATCTGGTGTCAGTCCATTTAGTGGAAGAGCCTGCATGTATGTTACGGCTGCGAATGTGACTATCGACTGCCAAGGGCACTTGATTGACGGAGTGGACATCGCCTCAGAAACCTACGGAGTTTATTCCGAGCAATCCAACACGATAGTAAAAAACTGCATCTTTACTGACTGGAACAACCCGATATTTTGGTATAACATTACGGATTCAGAGGGAATTATCAGCAATGTCACCTTTAGCGGAACTCAAAATGGAATTTACTTGTATAACATAAATAATGCAGTGGTAGAAAACATCACAGCATACTCAAATGTTATAAATGCGTTCAGCGCCGGAGGGAGTAGCAATATTACATTCAAAAACTCCAAAATTTATGATACTGGGGGATATGGAATTAACTCGTATTCATTGACTAATGGAATGTTTTATAACAATTTCTTCAACAATTCTGTGAATTTTAACTGGGCAATAGATCCTAACTACTGGAATACCACCAACCAGTTAGGCACGAGGATTTATTCCGATGGTACAAACATCGGGGGCAACTACTGGGCAAGTCCGAATGGAACAGGGTATTCCGAAACCTGCAACGATGCTAACAACGATGGCTTTTGCGATGAGCCATACAATGCTTTAAATGGAGTATCCTGCAAGGCGGGGGTGAATTGCTCCGGTAATACAGACTATCTTCCACTAACTGGTGCAATACATCATTCTTAGGTACTCCATTTATAAACAGGAATTCTAATGGCGCAGTTTAATTCGTAAATCAGGGATGACTTGAATGCAAAAGTTCGAGAAGATGTCCGATGTCTCCCAACTCTGCCTCCAATCCAGTTTTTGAATATTTTGAAAGCTCTTCCTTTCTTTTTTCAATCTTTTTGTTTTTTTCATATTCTTCTCTATAAGAATATTTTTCTTTTCTCAGCTGTCTTATTTGTTCAACAATCTCTTGCGCACCTTCGATCCTTTCGGCATAAAAGTCCATGACTTTTTCGTTCTCATCATCCACTGCCAGGAAGGTCGTCTTCTCAAGTGAAAGAATTGTTTCGAATAGATTTTTGTTTCCCGCCACTAATCTTCTGAACCTAGAAGTTTCAGGACACATATGTGAAAGCTTTTTTTCGCTGTATCCGAAGAACTCGCAAAGCTGGCTGACATTGCATTTTCCAAATGCAGGATATTCAGAAAAGAACTCTTTTAACTCCGTCATTTCATCTTTTCCGGGAAGAGCTTGGCAATAATCTTTCAGGGAATATTTTTCTATATCTCCAAGCAATTCTATTACCGGTTCTGAAAGGAGGGAATGAATATATGTTTCCCTAAGTTTTTCCAGTTTTTCCAGATTTTTTAATAGGTTCTCGTAGCTGAGGACCTTTCCCAAATCAACCGTTTCTTTTTCCAGCCCAGATATCTCTACAAGTATTGCTTCTATCCTGGCCCGCTCTTTTTTGAGTATCCTGTCTTTCTCTTTCATTTCCTCCTCAGTTCTTTCGTATCTTTTGCTCAATTCGATAATTTCTCCAAAATACTCAAATTCTTTTTTTGCAGGGTCCACCCTGTTATCTTTGATGAGTTTTGCAACGGACATAAACCTCTTTCCTGCATCTTCCGGGATGCTACCCTTTTCAAACTCGCTCGCCACCTCCATTACAAAATAATTTAATTCCTTGTAGATTTTGACGCCTTTCTTGGAAAGTTTTATCCGTGTGTTAAGGTCAGGATTCCACATGCTTTTTCCTTTCTCCCGTATTGATCCTATGTCTGCCATTAATCCTTTTAGCCGTTCCGAAAGTCTCACAATAGCAGAAAGCTGGTTCTTTTCGATTTTTTCCATTCTTTTTTCTAAGCTGTGATGTTCTCTTTTTAATTCTAGTATCTCTTCCGCGCTAAGCATCTGATTCGCCTCAGCCCTCTTATTTTCTGACTTCTCCGTCTATTTAATATTTGCTAAAATTTCGAATCGCTCAAGAATTTACAGTGATCTAGATTTTCAGATTTTACCTTGTAAAATCAGTTTGCCTCGGAAGCTGTTCAGCAGAAGGCTGGCGGCGAGCAGCTTCCGCCGCAGCAGACCCATCCATTGAGGCAGCATCTCCACTGCCCGCCGCAATAAACTGAATGATGCCCGGGCTCGCATGTCGGTGTAGGTGGCGTGGGAGTGTAGCAGGAGCAGTCCGGCGGGGCTTTTTGCGACTGGCCTGCTGAGCAAGTTTTATTGCACGTAGGCTTAGGCTTCTCGTTTACTATTACGCTAACGTCCTTGCAGTCCTCCCATCCGACCAAATCCACTACGCATGCTTCAAGCACATAGGTTCCTGCTGTGGAAGGTTTGCCCCTGAGTGTTCCATCAAGCCATAGCGCAAGGTCAAGCGGGTATTCACCGTTGCTAGAAGAGTAACCCGCGTAATAGTAGGGTGGAGTGCCTCTTGTAACCTGTGCTACTATGGATTGCCTGCAATCGCTGCCTACCTCGCATGTCACTGTTCTGGTCTCGAGCTCCGGGCCCTTCTCTATAATATTGATTCGCATTTCCATTTCGCATGTTTTTTGTGGCGAGGAAGAGTCGGAAACCCTCACCGTGAAAGGCGGTGATATGCTTCCAGTTGTTCCAGGGGATAATGTTCCTGTCCCGGATAGAGTGCCGCTACTGCTTAGATCGAACCCTCTGGGGAGAGCCGAACCGCTCTTAAGCGACCATGCGTAAGGCGAATTCCCGCCAGAAACTGTCAGTGAAAATGATGCAGACTCGCCATCTATCCATGCAGGGAGGGTAGTTACGCTTATGTAAAAATTCGGGTCTGCGCACACAGGCTTCAGGGAGATGGGAAACTGCTGCAGGTGCGTGGCATCATTCGGGCTTGCAATGAATTTGTCTATGCCTTTCTGGAGGTTTTCCAAAACTGCGGGGGCTGAGGGAGGGAGCATCACTGGCTTGCCTGAAGTGCCGTTGAGCGTTATGGGACTGCCGTCATCTGTTCCGTCCATGCTGCCGTCGGACCAGTCCTGGGCGAGCGCCTGAGAAAGCTCTGCAGTTGGGACACCCATGCCGCGAGCATCCTCCACCAAGCCGGCAAGAAGCAGGCCGTACTGTCTCTGCCTGTAGGTGTAGGTAACCACATTGTCAGAGTCGTAAGCAGTTGCAGGCAAAAGCCCCACAATGCTCCTGACGCCGTACTGCTGAGCTACTGCGTTGTTTGCAAATTGCACAGCCCTTTCCACAGGAACGTGGTTTTTCATCGAGTTCATCGCAAGAGCAGTGGCCATGTTGGTGAAAGGCGTAACCACTAGGGCAGTTACATTTGAAGGCACGACAGCCTGCAAAACATCGCTGCCAGAAAGGTCTACAGAAATATTCTCAGCTTCGCTGCCAACCCCTGCAACTTCCTGGTAAGAGCCTCCGGAAGATTCAATTAGTAAATAAGGGGGCGCTTTCGAAAGGTTGAAGTCAGCTTCCCCATCCTCATCGGAATAGGCAGGCCCTGCAAGCAACTCGCCCTTTGTTCCGTCATCATTAAGTGCATAAACTTTTACGGTTGCCCCTTTAACCGGGCCTTCCATGAAGACTCCGACATAGAGCTGTTTTTGGGGAGTGAACATGGGCAGGATGACATAGAACAAAATCCCGATAATGATTATAACAAACAGTAGGAAGAGTATTGTGGTGATGAGTTTCCCCAGAAAACCACCGCCAGTTTTTGGTCGCGGGGCGCTTACAGGCTCTGGGGCGGGAACTTCCACCTTAGTAGTTGGAGCAGGTGCTTCAATCCTTGCAACTTCGGGCACAGGGGCTTGCTTAGGCGCAGAAAGAGCAGCTCCGCATTCCGGGCAGAACTTTAAATTCGCTTTGAGAAGTTTTTTGCCGCATTCAGGACAATACTTCATGGGAGGTATTACTGTGTTTTTATTAAAAATACTTTCGGGCAGAACTGATTGATTGGTTTTGCCTCGGATGCTGTGGACTCCAAGCGGTTGATGAGGTCACGCACAGATGCACGCACTTCCTTGGAGCATTCAGCCTATTCTTGGAGCCTGCCCGCTACAGGATTGTATGTTTCTCAAGCACTGTTCCTTAGTGTTGTTGTTAGCTATCTTATTGCAGAGTGAGCTGTCGCATTGCGATGAAGCAAGGTTCGAATAGCAATTTTCTCGGGAATTCAATGTTTTTATCTTCTCGCAAATAGTGGAATCTCCAGCTTTTGATGCATACTGCGAATAGCAACTATCCTTAAGGTATGCCTCAGTAATCTTATCACAAGCAGTTACATCGTCCTTCTGCGTTGCATAAGTGGAGTAGCAGTTATTCTTCTGCGATCCAGCACCATCGCAAAGAGTTACATCGCTTTTAAGCACCGCAAGACCGGAGTAACAACTGGCTTTTTGGTATTCGCTTATTTTTTTGCATATTGATGCATTCTCCCTTTTATAAGCCAAACCCATGTAGCAATAGTCTGAGAAATGCATGTTCTCTACATCTGGCATTTCCTCGCAAGTTTTCATCTCGGGGTCTGTCTGCTCAACAACCTGCTGCACTGGAGGGCATTGCGAGGCGTTTGCAACAATCGCTCCGTTGGGGCAGACATATTCTCTTTGGACTTGGCCGCCTGACTGAATGCAACCGGCTAGGAATAAAGCTACAACTGAAAGGAAAAGCAGGAAATAAACCTTCATATTCCATCACCCAAAAATATTGACATGTAGGTATTTAAAAAACTATCTAGCCGGAGAGTAAGTATGAGGTTTAGAAGTCACTGCCTCGGACGCTGTTCAGCAGAAGCAGTCACGCAACTCAATCGATTAATTACGTTCTTAGTAATTAATTTTACGGATTCCGAATAAGTTGGTGTTCTGATATAAGAAGTATTGCGCTCGAGCCTATTTCAGAGGGCTTCCGCACTGCGTGCAGAATTTCGTACCAAATGGGAAGTCCTTTGTGCACTTCTCGCAGGTTGCGACAAGCTTCGCACCGCATTCCGGGCAGAACTTCAAGTCGGGCTCTGGAAGGGGCTTATTGCATTTGGGGCACTTGTCAATCTTCTTAGGCTGCTCCCCCTTTGCCTTCCCTATCCCGCCCTTGACAGTCTTCTCTACACCGCTGGAAATCTCACTCCCAGCTCTATATGACAAATCACTCTTGACCTTGCCAACTATGTTGTCAAATATATCCATACCAATACCTCCATCCAAGAACTCTGTTTCTACTTATTCAGGCAAGTATTTATTAAGCTATACATTATTTATAAACGAGGTTTTGATATGCAAATCGTAAGCCGCAATATGGTGGGTTACTCGGGTTATGTGGGCGATGTCTCAATAATGCGGAAGGGAAAAACAATCAAATTCGAAATGGCAAAGAGTTATGATGAGTATTTCAAGCTGACAGAAAAGCAGACAATAGAAGACGGGGACAGGATAGTGACAGGGAAGAAATCAGTGATAATCATCATGGGTCGTTCAAAGGACGATAAGCCTCAATCGATTAGTATGTTCCCAGAGAGCGAGCTGATTATTCATTGCAGGGATTGGGAGCAGGTGAAGGGGGATGAAAAACGCATTGGGCAGGAGATAAGCAAGATAGAGCTGGTGAAGGGGATATGCAGTGTGTCCCCTGCTGGTGCCGAAGTCACCTGCCCGTTTGCGGAAATTGAGAACGCTGACGATAAAGATCCGACATTCATAGTGGACATAGTGGATGAGTTCAATGTTGTGATACCCGGAGTGAAACTGAAGGTGACGAACAAGTCTACAAGGAAATCTTACGAGACATTCCCGCCGTGGGGAATGATAGGGCTTGCAGAGCTGGTAGTGACAAAGAGCGGGATTTATGAGAAGAGCATGGAGTGGATCGACAAGCGGGTGACTGCGATACAGTCCGCAAGCGGGATTTTCGCGAACATCAATCCCGACTTCATGTTTGAGGAGAGCACCATGGAGTATTCAACCCGCAAGTCCAAGGAATCCGAGAAAACGATGGAGCAGTATGACTACTTGAAGAGTGTGGATGTTGAGAAAATGAAGGGGACCAAGATGTCCCCTGAGCAGATTGAGCTCGCCAAGATGACAGCTGAGCAGTACAAGTCCTCTGGAAAATCCCCTCAGGCTTTCGCGCTTGGCATGATGCAGAACATGGATTTTGAAAAGCTCATGAACATGCCTGGCATAACCCCTGAGCAGAGGGAGCAGATGAAGCAGGCGCTGCCGCAGATGAAAAAGATGCAGGAGGAACTCAAGGGAGGCAAGGGCGAGCAACTCAAAGCGCAGATGGACTTTTCAAAGAGGTATATGGAAACTGCCGCGAGCGACCCCGTCATAAAAAAGACAACGCAGAAGAAGAAGGCGGAGGCAAAGGCGGCTCTGGATGAATATTCCCTTCCCCCCTACCCGAAGCTGCTTGAGAGGTACAAGGTGGCATGATGGGCGGTTCCCCTCTAGATGGGCCGGGGAAGAAGGGCGAGGAGGCATTCGCCGAATTTCTCTCAAAGGCATACGGCGAAATTGCGAGGGTTTTCAAGGACAGGAAGATGGAGCAGTTTGAGAATATGGCAAAGGCCGCGGACTCGAATTTCCAGTCTCTGAGGCAAGCCGCTTTCAGCAGGGCTAAGGATTGCAAGAGCGCAAGTTCTCTCACAGAGGCAGTGGAGGATGACGTGGTCTCCATGCAGTCCGCTTTCATAAAGGAATACCAGAGCAAGGAGATGGACGATGACGGGCTCTTCACCGGAATGATGTACGACTTCCGCCAGGTAAAATACAGGCTTTCGCTTTATAGGGGATATGTTGGCGCGCTGGGAGCTGCAAGACTTGCCGGCAAGGCGGATGCGGCTAAAGATGCGTGCATGAGGGAGGTTGAAGCTGCAAAGGAGGAGTATAGAAAATACGCCAACGAGTATGACCAACTTGCGAGCAAAGCTGGAAACGACGATATTACGGATGTTTCCTCCACAATCATGAGATATTTCGACCTTTCGCACGAGGCGCTGGTGCTTGAAGTGCCAAACAAATCATCTGAAAATCCGCGGGATAGAATCTTGCGCCTGACTGGCTCTAAAGAGGGCGAGCTGAGCAACCTGCGCTCCAAAGCATACCACGCAAAGAATGCGGAGCTGGAAAAACTGGCTGCAGCGGCAACAATCGCTTTCAATACTTACAGGGGCGCATTCGCAGCGCTGTTCGTTATATCTGAAATGGGGTGATTCTCATATGGCAAAGAAACTGACTCCTGAGGAAGAGCAGTTCGAGTACGGTGGGGCGCCTGCCAAGAAAAAGGAGGTTGCCAGCGTTGAGATTGTTGAAACGTTTGGAAATGTAACAGTACACCGTGGCGGGAGCATTAAGGTCAAAGTTGAACCGGGAGCGAAACCTTTTCCCTTGGAGGATGGCGACAGGATTTCGACTAGCCCGAATTCGTATGTTTTAAGCATATGGGACCACCCGCTTGTGGACGGGACCGGCACATCCTTGACGCTCTATCCAAACAGCGAAGTGGAAATTTCGTGCAGCAGGGGCTCTCCTGCTGGAAAGGAGGGGGGGTATGCAAAAATAAACCGCATAAACCTTTTGCGCGGCATGATGACTTTCGCGGGAACCTCCAAGCTTGAACTGAAGACCTCGCTTCCGATAAAACTGAACTACCTGCGCGACTCTGTCATCTGCGGCATTGAGATGCGCAGTGACGGCTCTATCGCCTTTTTCAGAAAGATGTTCATCGACATTGAGCACACGCAAAGCAGAGTGAAATCAGGGATGCTGAGCGAGGAGACTATAGCGACCCGCGAAGGGCTTTATGAGTTCCGCAAGGCGGAGCCGCGCTATACTGTGCTGGACCAGATTCCACAGCTTTCAGCAAGATATGCGGGAGGCCTTGGAGCTAAGGCGGTGCTGGGCAGTGGGATAATTGAGAAGTACAATGAAGTAATGGAGAAGCAAAAAAGCGGCCAGTTTGAGAAGGAGATGGAGAATGCGAAGGAAGCGCAGATTAATGAATTTCGCCGGCAGCTGAAGGAGGAGAAATACCTGCCTAGGCAGACGGCTGAGGATTACAAAAGATACATTGCAGAATACGAGGAGTCGAAGGGGAAGCCCAAGGCTGCCAGGGAGGAGGAAGAGAAGATAGATTATGAAGCGTATGCGCGGAAGTCAGTAGCTGATGGAGATAAAGCGCTTTCACAGCTTGCCTCATTTTCACTTCCCCCGCCGGCACCACTTTCCGAGGCGAGGCTCCTGAAGGAGGACAAGAGCGAGCGCAGGGCGATGAGCATGGATGATTACATGCGCAAGGCTATTGAAACATCAAAGAAGACAGTGGAGCTGGAGGACCAGACGAAGAGCATTCATGAATATATAAAGAGGCGCGATGAGATGGGGGATGGGCTTAAGGATTCGCTAATTAAATCCTTCCAGGTGGGCCAGGATGCTGGAAAAGCAGGCAAGCCCCTTATGGATGCTGCCATTGACAAGGCAGCTGTGAATTCCAACATAGAGTACCAGAAAATAACGTTTAATATACTCGCAGCAGAGAAAGGCCCGCAGTTCCGTATGTCACAGAGCCCTTCTGGCAAGGCGTATGTTGTCATAGGCATCAGGGTGGAGAACGAGAAAAGCGCCAGCACGCTGTACAGCTCCCCTGACTCCGAGATTCACCTTGTTGCCGACACCGGAGAGGTAATCGCACTGGATAATTACAAGTACGAAACTGCTCTGGATAGGGGGAAGCCAAGCGAGGGCTATCTCTCCTTCAAGGTTCCGGAGGATAGCAAGCGCTTTACGCTTGAATTCGGGAAGAAGACTGAGAAGAAGGAGCAGGTTGAAATAAGGTTTGGCTGAGGTGTTGCTATGGGTGGGGGAGGCGGAGGTTTTGATGCCGGGAAAGCAAAGAGGCAGACAGACTTCCCGTTGACTTGGAAAGTTTACGGCAGGGCGTATGCGATGCGCGGGGGCTCTCGGGTTGAGCTTAAAAAGGGCAAGGAAGTTGTGCTGAAGGACGGCGACAGGCTGGTGACAGAGGATGGCTATATATACGATATCCAGGATGGGGCTACTTCATACGAGCAGCCAGCAGAGAAAACCTGGATGATACTGTACCCGCGCAGCGAAGCGGTGATTTCAGTTCATATTTTTGAAAATGATGAGGATGCGGGCAAGATAACCGGGCACCTTATAACCAGAATAGAGCTTGCGAAAGGATTGTTTTGGGTCAGGACTTCGACTGATAGGGGGGTAGGTGAAAAGCTCGTGCTCTCCTCCAGCTTTCCACAGCTTGAGTTCAAACCCGAAAGCGGGGAGTTCGGCAAGAGGAAGGAGGTGGAAGCAATCATTGAGCTGAGCAACGACTCAGTCACTGTTTTTAGAATGGCTGGCAGGGTATTGCACCGCTCTCTTGGTCTGGAGGCCGGCGGAGGGGGGAATAAGATAGTTGCGACTCGGAACGGGCTGTACGCGACAAAACTTGCGGAATACCCAGACAAGCGTGTGAAATTTGCCAGTGAGCTGTTCAGAATCATTATGAACGAGAGCAGGCTTCTCAAGGGAGACGGTGAAGGCGGGGATTTCTCCATGCCAGACTACTCCCCGATTCGTGAAGAGGACCGTGTTATAAAGAGAGAATCAACACGAACGGTGAAGGGAATGAAAGAGATCGAGGAGGAGCACTGGAACAGGATGAGGAAGTTAGAAGATGAGAGCAAAGAAAGGGCTAAGCAGTATAAGGAAACCTACTGGAATGCGCCGGAAGAGCTCAAGAATGCTCTATATGAGGATTATTTAAAGCGATCTAGGAAAGAGAAGGAGTTGCATGAAGAGTTTATGCGCAAGGAGCATGAGTTGATTGAAGCAGGCAAGAAAGGATTGACCGCAGTGACCAAGACCGAAGCAATTAACCAGACGCTGCAGTACAGGGAAGTGGGGTTCAACTTCAGCAAGGCAGAGAGGGGAATTGAGAGAGGGATGAGCAAGTCCAAAATAGGCAAGGAGTACCTCTTGGTGTGGTTCAGCGCATCAAGTACTTCTAAAAGCACCGTTTTCTTCGACCCAAATGCTGAGTTCAACCTCCTGGCGGATGGGGAGAGCATACCGCTGGACAACTACAAACTGGAAACTGCTCTTGACCCTGGGAAGTCCAGCGATGGATACCTCCAGTTCATAATACCGGAAAAGACGAGAAATTTCGTGGTAATAATCGGGAAGAAAATAGCTCCGAAGATGGAGCTGAAGTTCAGCGTCTAGCTAAAGTTTGAAGCTCACGCTTACCTTATTGTCAAATTTCCCGAACAGCAGCTTTGCCCTCTTTGCCCCTTCCGGGATGGCGAAGAGAAGGAAGCCGGTGGATTCCTGCCCTCCGTCTAGGTTGTTCTCTATCTTGTAGTTCTCAAGCGGAATTATCTCCTTGCCGATCTTGAGGCTTATCTCCTCCTGCTGGAAGATTATGAACTGCGATTTGGAGGTATTTTTCATTGAAAGTTCCAGTATCAGGTAGGTCTTCCCTTCTGGAACCGGGTTTAGCGCCAGCGGTGCTTGCTTTTCAATCTCCAGGGATTTCAGCTTTACCTCTAAAACCTTGTAGTTGAAACGTTTTTTAAGCATCTTTTTTTCAGCCATTGCCTTCCACTCCTCAAGAAAAACTAAGAAAGAAAAGGGATCAGGGGCATCTTACCGCGGTTACGCACCCCTGGCTGTCTCTCTCAAGATCTGTAGGCTTTTGCTGCTCCAAGCAAGCTGCAAGAGCATCGATCAGTTGTTGGGATACTTGACAGTTTGGTGCTTGGCTGCTCTTAATCTGCATTTCTGCCCTCTCTTTTGAACTCATACACCTGTACTCGGTTATGCAGTTGCTGCTATCTCTTATAGTCTCCACGCTTCCACCCTGCTGATTGCAAGTATTCCACTCCTGTTGCGTTAAGGTTTTGACTTTTGGGCAACTGACTGGAGAAAGGCATTGCGGGTATAGTGTTATGTCCGATCTAACTTTCTCAACGCTCTTCAGTTTCCAGCTAAATCCACCCTCTCCTCCTTTTGGTTTTAAGTATACAATATATGGAAGTGGGTTAGTATCGGTTATACGTGCAACGCAAGCAATCACTTGCTGTGAAGAGGTATCTCCCCTTAAGGCAATATTGAACTCAGTACACGGAACAAATCCGCTTGTTGATTCGCTGAGTTTAGCTATTGAGATATTTGATTCTGAGCCGAATATATTCACTTCATTTAATATAAGGGGTTCTGTAGAATTCCAAATCGGGTCATTCATGAAGTTCTTGCCGGCACTGCTGAAGATATAGTTCATTAAAAGTAAGAAATCTATGTCGCTTGCCTGCGGTTTTGCGGTATCAAATGAGAGGTCCGCCTCTTGCTGCCAGTTTGAAACCACAACATCACCTTTATCAAGGTATACCGTAACTTTGGCATAAGGCTTCCCCCCGATACCAGCGCCTTGCATGCTGAATAATCCCAAAACTGAAGCTCTAGCACTGCAATTTTTCTCGTCCTCGAGCCAGTAGGTTATTTGGATGGTTTGGTTGACTAGTGTCCCTCCCTGCATATTCCCCTGCACCATCTCGTATACAATTTTCATTGGGAATGGAGAAGGTTTTGGAGCAGGAGGAGTAACCGGCGGTGTCTGATTTGCGCTTGGTGGTGTCTGATTTGCACCTGGCGGTTGTGCAGGAGGTTGACCTCCTCCAGTGCAACCAAGTAAAAGCAAAGCTAGAACCAAAATTGCCAAATATTTTTTCATTTGTACCACCAGGTCCTATATTCAATTTGCAGGTATTTAAGATTAAGCATACATCTGCAAGTCTCAAGTCAAAGTAATCTTAATATATTATTGCTTTGTAACTAACTACTGACTGGTGGTGATTATGAAAAAACAAGTTGTAATCTGGGAGTGCGGTCTCAAAGCCGAACAAAACGATAAAGCTGGGAAGGATGAGGAAGAGAAGGAGCATGAGGAGGAGGATGCTGAGGAAGAGGAAGCAGATGAGGACGAGGAAGAGGAAGAAGATTGAGAAGCCAGCAATTTTAAGCGAGTATTGGTGGGTTGAGGTAATGAAATGGTTGATTTGCGCAAGGTTGACTTGAAGGTCGTCGCCCGCAAGGCCATGGAGCAGCACGGGTTCGAAGCCGTGTTCCCTGCGAATTTGATGGCTGAGGTGGACGCCCTGGAGGACCAGGCACATAAGGCTGAGCCGGACGCCAGAGACTTGAGAGGCTTGCTGTGGTCTTCCATAGACAATTCGGATTCAGAAGATTTAGACCAGGTAGAGTACTGCGAGAGGGTGCAGAGCGGCGAAATCCTCGTCAAAGTGGCCATTGCAGATGTAGACGTGTATGTGCCGGAGGGCTCATTTGCTGATGAACACGCGCGCAGGAACACTACGTCAGTTTACACTGGGATAGAGACCTACCCAATGCTTCCGGACAGGCTCTCAAAGGGCCTTTCCTCTCTTCTTCCGGAACAGGAACGCCTGGCCGTGGTGGTGGAATTCTCGGTGTTGCCGGGGGGAGAGGTGCTGCCAAGAGGAATTTACAAGGCGCTTGTGAGGAACAAGGCCAAACTGGTATACGAAGAGGTTGGTGCATGGCTGGAGGGCAGCGGACCGCTGCCTGAAACTGTTGGCAGTGTACCGGGCCTGGGTGCGCAGCTCCGGCTTCAGGACGAAGCGTCACAGCGGCTTGAGGGCTACAGGGTCGAGCAGGGGGCGCTGGAGCTGGAAACCCTGGAAGTGAGGGCAATACTGCGGCAGGGTAAGGTGTCGGACCTGATTGCCGTCCATGAGAACAGGGCGAGGCAGATCATAGAAAACTTCATGGTGGCAGCCAACGGAGTCATGTCAGGCTTTCTGGAAAAAGCCAGAATCCCGACAATCCAGAGGGTCGTCCGCATCCCAAAAGACTGGAATAGGATTGTGGAAGTGGCCAAAGCCCGCGGAGAATCGCTGCCGGCTAAGCCTGACGCCAAGGCACTCTCGGAATTCCTCGCAAACCAGAAGAAAGCCGACCCTGAGCTGTTTCCTGACCTCTCTTTGGCAATAGTGAAGCTTCTGGGTTCTGGAGAATATGTCATGTATGACAGTTTCCAGCCCAATATAGGGCATTTCTGCCTGGCGGTGAAAGATTACACCCATGGGACTGCCCCAAACCGCCGCTATGTGGATGTGGTGATACAAAGACTGCTGAAGGCGGCGCTGGAAAAGGTACCATCACCATACGGCGGTAAGGAGCTCTCGAAGATTGCAGCCTGGTGCACGGAAAGGGAGGAGGCATCAAAGAAGGTGGAAAGATTCATGGAGAAGGCTGAAGCTGCATTCGTCCTTTCCGGAAAGATAGGCCAGTCATTCAACAGCATAGTCACAGGAGCCTCCGACCATGGCACATACGTGCGGCTCATTGCACCGCCGGCTGAAGGACGCGTGATGCGCGGGGTGAGAGGCCTCAGGGTGGGCCAGAAGGTGATGGTGAGGCTCATAAACCTGAATCCGAAGAAGGGGTTCATAGACTTCGAGGTTGCCGGGTGGAAGGGCAAACGCCAAAAGAGGTCTGGGGGGAAAGGCTCGCGCAACTGGAAACATAGGCGAAGGTAGGTCATCATATCTAATCGGGGCGGATTGCATGAAAAAGAAAGCTTTGATTGTCTATGACTCGGTTTATGGAAACACCGAAAAAATTGCCAAAGCAAGGTTAATATACCATATTTCAGCAATTAATAGTGGGTGCTGAAATGGCTAGGACGAGCGAAACTGCTGCCCTAAACGAACATCAAAAAGAAAACAGGAATGCGGTAATCGTTGAAGATGTGGTTAAGCGGTTCGGTAGTTTTACTGCGCTTGATGGCGTATCCTTTTCGATTGGGAAAGGTGAGATTTTCGGCCTCTTGGGTCATAACGGCGCGGGAAAGAGCACGCTCATAAACATAATCAGCCTTATTTCAAAGCCCACCTCGGGCGTCGTGTCCGTGTTCGGGAAGAAGGATCGGTCGCTAATCGGGTTGGCGCCCCAGGAGAACGCGGTGTACGCGGACCTAACTTGCCTTGAGAATGTTGTTCACTTTGCCCGCCTTTATGGCATCAAGAATCCGGTCATCGTTGCAGCGCACTTGCTTTCAGTTCTTGGCCTTGATGGGAAGGCGGAGGCGAGGGCTAGGGATCTCTCTGGCGGGATGAGGCGCAGGCTGAACCTGGCTTGCTCGATGGTTTACAACCCGAAGCTCTTGATTCTCGACGAGCCTACCTCTGGCCTAGACCCAATTGCGAGGCGGGCGTTGTGGAAGACAATCAAAGATGTGCAAAAGGAGGGAATCACAATTCTTTTGACCACCCATTATATGGAGGAGGCGGAGTACTTGTGCGACCGCATAGCAATTCTCGACAGCGGCAGGCTGGTTGACGTGGATACCCCGTTACGCTTGAAGCGCAAGACGTTGCATTCGGTGGTTACGGTTGAGCTCAAGAAGGTGCCAACAAGCGCGGAATTGAAACGCCTCTCCATTCATCCGGAGGACAAGGTGCTGCAGTCCGGCACGACAATCACGATTGAATGCAACGAGCCCGAGCGAGTCATTCCGCTCGCATCAAAGGTTTTTGGTGAAAAAATTGCGCGGATAAACGTGAACAATCCCACCCTTGAAGACCTCTTTATGAAAATGGCAGAGGTGAAGCGATGAGGCTCCTTTGGCTCCTCTTTAAAGACCTGATTGAAATCTCCCGCGACAGGAAAACGCTTTCACTCATACTCCTTGCCCCGGTTGCGATAACAATCCTTGCAGGATTAGTTTTCACGGATAGCCCCCAGGAGACTTCTATGAAGCGCATTCCGGTGGCCATCTGCCAGATGGATTCCGGCCCAGAGGCGACCGTGGTCGCGCAAGAGATGTCAAAAGTCTTCAACGCAAATGTTTCAAGCGACCAAGGCTGCCTTGCACAAGCTGATGGGGAGCTTGGCAATGGGAATGTCCTTGCAGTCATTGTCATCCATGATGGCTTCTCAAATAACATTGCGAATGGCTCGCAGGGAAAGCTAACAGTGATGACTGACAACGCAAGGCCGGAAGTTGCTGGTCTTGTCGGGTCTGTTGCGCGCGGCATAGCCTACGGCGCTTCAAAGGAGGTCAGCGCGCGTTTCATTGGCGCAACCTGGTCCACTCTCGAAAATATGAGTGCGGGGCTAGAGAACCTTTCGAATAGCCTAGACAATGCAAGCGCTGAAACCGCTCAAATCCAGGGCAGCCTTAAAGAGACGCGGGACCGCATCGCAGCGATAGATACTGCCTCCTTTAGGGCTTCGATCAACTCTTCGAAAGGCAGCCTTTCATCGCTTCAAGATGGCATTGACTCGCTGAAGAGCGAAATGAACAATTCCATCTCGGACATTGATTATCTTGATGCCAGGATGGGCGCCATCCACGATGCTGCAACGAACATTTCCACGGGCATTCTCTCGGTGCGCTCAAACATTTCCCGCACTTCCAGCGACTTGACCCAAATGTATAATGATGCGTTCTGCCCGGATGCAGCGGCTTTTGAGAACGTGACAGAAGCCCCAGTCCAGCGCTGGGTGCTCCTCTGCAAGGACTTAATCACCGTGAATGAATCGCTTGGCGAGCTGTCAAACAGTATGGCTGAACAGGCGGTGTTTGTCGACCAGCTTGCAAATGAAAGCAATGCAACGAGAAGCAGGCTCGCAATAATCCGGGGAGAGGTGATCAACACGAGCACCCACCTTGATTCAGTCTACGAGCTTAACGAATTAGAGGCGTCAATTGCTTCTATGGAGAACGCGGTATTGCAGCTGGAGGAACTCAAGCAGGCGAGCACGGAAGAGATGGATTCGATGGGCGGCATTGTCGCATCCCTTTCGGAGGGGATTTCTGGCTTGAAAAAAAACACCCTTTCAGCCAAGGATGTGCTTGACACGCTCACGTCCAGGGGGCCGGATAGCATCGTGACGCCAATTCTTTTCGAGGAGGTAAAGCGCCTTTCTGGCATTCGCAGGATTGAAAGTATATTCCCCGCCTTAGTGGGAGTCATTTTGATGTTTGTCACAGTGCTTTTTTCAGCCATCATCCTGCTTAAAGAGAGGTCCAGCGGCACTTTGAAGAGGACAATGATGTCCCCCGTGAATCCAACCGAGCTCGTGCTTTCAAAGGTGGCTTTGACCATGCTTGTCGCAATCTTCCAGGTGATACTGGTCTATCTTGTGGGTTCCCTAGCTTTTGGCTTGGCAATCAACTGGTATAACCTGCCGCAATCAATTCTTGTCGCTGGCTTAATGTCGCTATCCTTCGCGTCCATCGGAATGATTATTGCAATCTTTGCGGAAAGCGAGAACACCGCAATGCTCTCCTCACTCGTAATCTGCTTGCCGTTGCTGTTCCTCTCAGGAATCTTCTTCCCGCGAGAGCTAATGGTCTCCGAAATGCAGGCGTTCAGCACGCTGCTTCCATTAACGCAAGGAATAAAGCTGCTTGAAAGCCTCCTTTTGTACAGCCAAACCGAAGTAATTAGGGCGGGGCTCAACACTTTCGGATTATTGTTTTGGGCGGTGCTTGGCATTGTGGCTTCAACAAAACTCCTTGGGGATAGAGTGCGGCAGAGCTTATAAACGCCAATAGCTACACTGTGGCACATGGAAAGGGTCAACGGGCAGCCGTCTGCTCTGAGATCAGGTCAAGAAATTAAGTAATAGGGTACAAGGAAAGTACTATTAAGTAAAAGAGTTTTGTGAAGAAGCACTAGTGCCATAGATACGCATTTCTTTTTTGTAATATGTCTCGATTAGTTTCTTTACTCTGAGAGCAAAGCAATCTTAATATAGCCGGGATAGATAATTAGATGGGTGAGCGGAATGGTCGATTACCGAAAAAAACCAAATGAGTCTGATGCAGATTACAATAATAGGGTAGGTAAAGAAAAATACAATGAAGGACAGAAACAAAGTAAAAGAATTGAAGATAAACGACTTGTGGATGAAAAGAAGATAGTTGATGATAAGATAAGTGAGGATAAAAGACTCAGTGACAAGAAGATAGTTGATGACAAGATAATTGAGGATAAAAGACTAGGCGATAAGAGAATCTTAGAAGAAAAGAAAATATTTGATGATAAGAAGATAGTTGAAGATAAAAGACTAGACGATAAAAGAGTTGAAGATAAACGAATCAATGATAAACGAATTGAAGAAGAAAACAAATGAAGATTATTATTAGAAGTAAACTCCAAAGCAATCTTAAATTAGTCCATTTTTACGTAGTAGAATTCGTTTTGCCTCGGACGCTGTTGACCTCATCATGTTGTATCAGGGGTTGTTCATGTCCTCATAGGCATTTAATATTGCGGATTCCCTGCTTAAATAATGCAAGGTTAGAGATACCAATTTTGGTTCCGGAATGTTCCTATGCGGAAACAAGCCAGCCGTCCTTGTCCAGCTTGAACCTGTGCGCCGGGTTTTTCGTGCAGACGAATTCGCCTGACTTCTCCTCCTTAAGCTCGCTTGCTATTGAACTCTCCATGTTGCACTTCGGACAGAGTCTCCCCATTATACCACCCCGCTGCTGTTGAAGTAGAAGCTGTCAGCCTTGCGGCGGTTTAGCCTTAAAAGCAGGGCGAGCTTCATCACCCGTATGGGTTATGCGAGTTGCACAATATATAACTTTGCAGAGTTAGCCCATACCGCCGTTTTGCCAGCCTTGTATCCTAAGAGGAACCTCCCAAGAGAAACCCGTGGTTTCCGCAGACATTCCCGCCCTGTTCCATTAACGCTGCAGCGACCTGACCCGCTCAGCTTCCTTCCTTGCCTCGTCCTGGGAGAAGAACGCCCTCATGTTGCCCGCCTCCTCCTCAAGATTCACCGTTTCAGGCGGCTGCGCAAAAACCGTAGTTTCCCTCTCCTCCTTGAACGCACGCTTATTCCTCCCGATATTCGTAATTTCCGTCCTCTTGCTGAATGTGTCGCATTTTGCGGAGAGCAGTTTGCCGGTTTCCATGTCGTATGTCGTCTCTAGAACGGTAGTAAGGCGATTCAGAACCGCCCCTTGAGTTCTCTTTGTGACCTTGATGTCCCCCCCGAATTCAATGCTGTCCCCGGTTTCTGGGTCTGCCAGCCTGCCTTCCAGCGATCCGTCTTTCAGGTTAAGCAGCGCTTCGTGATTGGACATGACTGAACGGAGTTCCTTGCCCCGCCGGTCCTCGATGGATACATCTACGATTACTGCCGAAGGATCCCGGAGTGACGAGGTAAACTTTATGGTCTTGGGCTTTCCATCCACTTCAAACATTATCTCCTGTTTCCGAGAGTAGTCAAAAAGGCCGTGAAGTCTCGTGTCCGGTTCTATGGTAAGCAGTATGCCGTCTTTCAGCACTTTTATGTTATAGGAGATCGGGTAGCTGCCGGACTTGTGGATATTATAGAAAGTCGCGTTGTCCCGCATGCCCGCCCACTCGCCAGGACCAACCTTCTCCATTTTTATATGCTCCCCGCTAGGGTTGCCGTATACCAGTTCCTTCCCGGCTTGGTTTAAAGCACTTTCCCTGACTGTCATGAGCATCACACCTACAATTGCTCATTTTGGATATTTAAAACCAGCCTCAAGAGACACCTTGGTTTCTTCTAACTTCCTGCTGCTGCATTTTCTTCTTCTGAGCAAGCTTCAGGTAATGCCGCGCATCCAAATCGTCAGGGTTAAGCTCAATTACTTTCTTGAAGTCCCGTATAGCCTCGTCATACTCTCCCTTATCGAAATGATCAGTGGCTCTGTTGTCATAAGCAATCGAGTCAATAACCTCAAGCTTGGAAGTTATGGCATAGATCACACGATGTTTCTTCGTCAGCCAATCAACAGAGAAATACCCCGGCTTTGAGTCTTGGGTTGTTTCAAAGAAGAAATCCTCAGTTCTGATACGCGTATGCTCAGGAACTATAACGACCTCGACCGGCACGCCCAATTCCCTTGCCACATCAAATAGAAGCGTGGAGCAGTTATCGCAAGCCCACAAGCCTTTATCAAGGGACTCATACAGGAAGCCAACCCTGTTCTCTTCGTACTTTACACCCAAGTCATACAAGTTGCCGTATAGTATGCCCCAGATTCCTGTTATGAAATCCTCCTGCAGCTGCTTCTTCCCTTCCTTTGTAAGCCCCCCGTATGTGTTTTTTCCCGTCTTGATGTCAAAGCCGGAAATTCCATCCTCCCTCAGTATGCCTGCAACTGAGTCAACCAGACTCAGGTACATATCTGTGTATTCCTCACGCTTGCTCTGTTGCTTAAACTCCAGGTCTACCTTAAGCCTCCTTGCCCCGGCATACTCCTCGGCATCAAAACGCCTTTTGGCATGAGGCGCTCCTCCAAGTTTATCAAGCGCCAGATTTGCCCATGGATTCCCTTCCCCCCTTGTTAGGTCATCTGTTGCTTTTTTGTATGCTTTCACCCACATGATCATTTTTTCACCTAAATCTTGTCCCTGTATTTTCCAATAATTTCTCTCTGTTGTTCCTCTGTTCCGCGCAGGAGAAGCATGATATCCTCCCCGACGCCTTTCTCGTGTTGCTGGAGCAAACGGTTGAGATGTTCCAGTGTTGTTTCTATTTCTTCCTGGGTTGGACCGGGTGATTCTTGTTTGGCTGACTTCCAGGCAGGAGGCCCAGCGAGTTTCCGTTTCTCTCTAAGTTTCTTGCGTAGTAAGGCCGGAACATCTAGTGATATTCTCCTCTCCTCCCATCTCTCCAAACCGCGATCTTTCACAAATGAACTCAGGACATTATCCAACCTCACGAGTACCGCATCCGGGTGGCGGCTTGTGACATGTTTTTTGAAAATTTCCTGCATTTCTTTTTTGGTTATATCTCCTTCGTTTTCTATTTTCTGCCCTATCTCTTTGAATGCTTCTTGCTCACTGGGCTGAAGCCTTGTGACCAAATCGTGGAAACATTCTTTCATTGCATCATCTGAGAATGCGTACCTTGCGACTGCTAAGAATGCATATTTTGTTGCTCTCTCTGCTAGCGGAGTTTCCAAAAACTCCCCGAATTCTTCTGGTGAAGCTCCCAGAATTAAGATGGGAGTAAGCTCAGCCGGGTTTATTCCGCGCTTCTGCGAGGTTTTGATGTTTTCACTTAGGTTGGAGTGGTCTGCGCCCAAGACTAGGGTGAATTGCTTGGGATCATATCCATTCTCCTCTAGAGTTTCTATGTTTTTCTCTAGAGTAACCGATGGTATTCCTAGAAGCCGAACAGATGGGGGTATCTTATGTCCTTCCAGGACCCCCAGATTTTTGTAAATCTTATCAAGGGGATGTTGTCTCAAAAGATTGCTTACGGTCTGGAAAGGCGTTTCTGGCATCTTTTTTTTCAGCGTTATAATCAGCTCTCTCTGCTTAGGTGGATGGAGAAATGCCTCTTTCCTTGCCTGGTCCTCTGACATCCCAAACTTGTCCACCAGAAATTTTACAAACTTGTTGGTAGTCACCTCTTTTTTTGAGCTACTGTCAGACTCCTCTCTCTTTTGCGTCAAGAGAAGGTCTTTAAACTCTCTGGTAGTGCCCCCTTTTCTTGAGTTCGTGCCGGACTCATCTGGCTTTTGCACAACAACCATGCTTAGATACGCCTTTTCTTCTATTTAAATATACGAAAATGATGCAGCAGCTTCATACGTCCAGCTTCGTGTTGTACTTCTAGGTGAGAGAGGAACTCCTTCATCCAAGCGGTTTCTTGAGGGATATCCAGTACATCGACATCGGTTTTGAAATGGGTAGCAAAGTAAATAGAATGCAGCGAAAGGTCATCAATATTGTATTTCCTGTATGTCCTTATCTCCCCTCCCTGCCGGATGCATATTTTATCTTTATCCTCACCCGCTATCCCGGGGGGCTTAAATGCAATACTATTTCCGCTGTCCGTTATAGTGCACTCCAGATTTTTATAGTTTATACCGAATTTTCCCAATGTTTTCAGAGCAGAGGCCAGCTCCTTGCCCAGCCTGTTCTCTTCGGCTATGTTCACTGTCAGTGGCTCTTTAAAAAATTTGGGTGTAATTTCCATGCTCTGCAGTTCGCCCTCAGGGTCAAAGAGAATCTTTTGCTCCCAGCTTCCATCTTTTGGTTTTTTGGTAAGCTCAATTGCATGCTTCAAGAATTTTATAGTAGCGGAGACACCCTCCTTATCCCCACTCCATTCACGCTGATCGGTTTTTTTCAGTTCGAAATTTCCGTATGTGAATACTTCCTGTTCCTTAGTTGCGACAGCACCCCCCACGAGTATCACCACATAAATTATGCCACTTAGCATATTTAAATGTTATACGCAATCGGATATGACAAACCACGGGGGCATAACCTTTATAAATTGAAATTGAGCAATAATTTTGGAAGTGTACTAACGGAGGGATGGAATGAGAAACACTATCACGCTCGTTCTTTTGCTAATGGTTTCACTCACTATTTTCGGATGCACGAATACGGGCGCAACAGCATGCAAGGCGGACACTGACTGCAAGAACTGGCAGGTGTGCAACCAGAAGAGCGGAAAGTGCGTTGTGAGGGAAGGCTACTGCGCTGCGGATATCGACTGCACGGACTCTAGAAAGGGATGCAACCTCTTGAATCACAAGTGCGAGTTCAGGGGAGGGTTCTGCCTTGACAATTACGACTGCAAGGATTGGCAGCTCTGCAACAACTCCACAAGCAAGTGCGAGGTGAAGGCGAACAGGTGCGATTCCGATTCCCAGTGCGAAAGATGGGAGAACTGCGACGTAAGCAAGCACAGGTGCGTGGCAAAAACTGGCTTCTGCTCGGATGATTACGACTGCGGAAGCTGGCAGGCATGCGACAACCTGACAAAGCTGTGCGCCGCAACCGCAGGATACTGCACTGAGAATGTTGACTGCGAGAGGTGGCAGACATGCAACACGGGTAACCATTTCTGCGTTGCAAAGAAGGGATTCTGCAACAACGATTTTAATTGTGATTCAAAGTATGCTTGCTCTGGTGAACACAAGTGCAGCCTTAGGGCGGGCTACTGCCTGAATGACTCAGCCTGCGGAAGCTGGCAGGCATGCGATCTGAGCTCGCTGCTCTGCAAGGCGAAGAGGGATTACTGCAATGATGAGAGGGACTGCGGCTCCTGGGCAATATGCAATTCCATAGATCACAAATGCGAGCCGGTCATGGGAAGATGTTCAAGCAACAATGACTGCGGAGGATGGCAGATGTGCAACGCCAACCACGACTGCGTGACAATGGGCGGACTGTGCGGCTCAAACAGTGAGTGCGGTGTAGACCAGGTATGCGACCTGACTCTTGGCAGCCCAACGCTGTATACATGCGTCCAGACCAACATCCCATGCGAAGGGGACTGGGACTGCCCCGGCTCCACATGCAACCTTGAAACGAGAAGGTGCAGGTAGGCCTATTCAGTCATGATGAGATTCTTTATCCTATCGCTGATTTCATAGAAAGCAGGGTCTCTCTCGTGCTCTGATCTCGGGTGCGGTATGTCTATGGGTATGTCGCCTATGACTTTTGCAGGCCTTTTTGAGAGCACAATGATCCTGTCTGCCATGAAGACAGCTTCGGAGATGAGATGGGTTATCATGATGAACGTGTTCGTAGGTGTCCTTGTGTCCTTCCATATGTCAAGCACATCCTGCCTCAGGGTTTGGGCAGTGAGCGCGTCAAGCGCAGAGAAGGGCTCGTCCATGAGCAGCACCTCTGGCTCAACCGCAAGGGCGCGGGCTATGCCGACCCTCTGCTTCATTCCTCCCGAGAGCTCGGAAGGATAGGAATGCTCGAATTTCTCAAGGTCGGTAATCTTCAGGTAGTGGCTTACCATGGCATGCCTCCTTATTTTCGGGATGCCGAGCACCTCAAGCCCGAGCTCTATGTTCTCCCTGACGTTCAGCCAGGGGAAAAGTGCAAAAGTCTGGAATATCATTGTCGCCCTTTTTGGATCCGGCCCTTCTATGGGGCTGCCTTTGAAGAGAATCTCCCCTGAGCTGGGCTTCTCAAGGCCCGCAATTATCCTCATGAGGGTGCTCTTGCCCCCTCCGCTCTGCCCCACTATGCAGATGAACTCGTGCTCCTGGACATCGAACGTTACATTGTTGAGAACTTTTACCTTAGTGCCATTCTGCTGAAAGGTTTTGCTGAGGTTTTTTATGCTTAGTATAGGCGGCATCGTTCCACTCTAGGTTTAGGTCATTTCGAATTTATATCTTTCTGCTTTTGCGAAGAGGTAGCTCCATACGATACGGTTCAGCAGGATTATGGTGAGGGACATCGTTGCTATCGCCAGGGTGACAAGCCAGGGGTCCCCCCATTCCGCAGTAGCCTGGCTTATGAAGGCCCCAAGCCCCTTGACAGAGTAGGGATGCAGGGGCGATGAGGATTCGTTCAGCGGGTTGATGAGGGTCACATAGCCTGAGTAGAAGGGAAGATTTAGAGGATTTCCGGGAGTTGCATTCTGCCCCACATCGCTCACATTGAAAGCAAGCGGGATGAGCATGCTCCCCGAAATTGAGCGCAGCTCAAGCGATGCGTTATGCACGCCAACCCCATCCACCTCGAGCATCCCTTTGCATGTCCCTGCAGCGCAGGGTATTGTTGTGGTTTTATCATTGACGGTTGCGGTTATGTTGGTTAGCACCACACCGGAGTAATTCGCCTCAAACGGGATATGACCGCCGTAGTTTATGTATTCGCTGACTATGCTGGCGTTCCAGGCGCCTCCCCACGCTTGTATGCTTCCCACAATTATCGCTGGGAATACGGCAGGCAGTATGACATATCTCACAAACTTCCAGTCCTTTATTCCGAAGCAGTTGGCAGCCTCAGTAATGTCACCTGGGATATGCCTTATGGCCCCTATGAGGTTGAAGAGGAGGTACCACTGCGTGCCTGTCAGCAGAAGCAATACGGATGCCGTCTCCACCCCAAGGGAGCCAGTCCCGAGGTACTTGAAGACAATTATTATTATGAAGGGGAACAGCGCAAGTGCAGGTACTGACTGGCCGATGTCAAAGAGCGGCATGAAGACGCCCGAGAGCGTCTTGCTTCGCGTTATCACTATTGCTGCGGTAAGAGTCCAGGCAAGAGCTATGACATAGGCCACAAATATCCTGGCTACTGAACTCAGGGTGAGCCACGGGAGGGAATATACCTCCGGATGGTTGTGGATTGACAACTCAAAATTGGAGAGAGGTTTTTGGAGTGATGCTGCAACAAAAAGCCCAACAAAATACATGACAACCGCAAATAGGATTGAGAAGAGCACCAGGTTGCGTACCCTCATCCTCCTCGGGTCGATCATTATTTCGACGTTATGCAGCTCAAATTTTATGTCAGGAAGCTTGACCAGCTGATGAACCCTCTGCGTTATGCGCAGCTCGCGGAGGGTATCCTGAAGGTCGTCAAGCCTGTCGAATATATACTCTAGGAAAAGCGCTAGATGGGAGGTTGTCTTCCTGCGCGGTTCTGCTCCTTCCAGAGTCTGCACCTTGAACTTCTCGGAGTATTCTATGAGGGGGGCCCAGACGAGCTTGTCAATGGAGAATATGAGCAGCACGAAAATCGCCAGACCGAAGAGGGCGGACACTATGCTGTGCTGCACATACACCGAGCTTGCGAGGTAATAGCCAATACCCGGCAGGGTGTAAGTCTTCCTGCCGAATGTCATGAACTCGCATGCGACAAGGAAATACCAGCCTCCGCCCCAGGCGAGTATGCTGCCTGTTATGAACGAGGGGAATATGGATGGAAGGAGCAGCTTCCTCAGGTACACGAAGCCGTTCAGCCCGAAAGCCCTGCCTACGCTCTTCAAATCTTCTGGCAGGTTCCTCACTGCACCGTAAACCCCGAAAGTGACCGCCCAGACTTCTCCTGTGAAGATGAGCAGTACTGAGGCTATCTCAACACCCAGCTCTCCTGGGAAGAGGTTGATGAAGAAGAGTATGGCGGCGGGCAGGTAGCCCAGCACGGGTATCGACTGCAGTATGTCAAGAAGCGGTAGCATTACCTTTCTGGGCTTCTCATAGAGACCGGCGATCAGCCCGTAGGTTATGCCGAATATCACAACGAGGATATAGGCGGCAATCATCCGCAGCATTGTCCTGAGGATGAAGTATGGCAGGTTTGCGGTGTTTGGGTTGCCCTGGATCTCCGCAACCCACTCCGGGAACTGCTTATGCGTAATAATGAATACGAGGAGGAGCAGGACTGCCAGACTTATAATAATCTTTATGAGAAGGCCCCTCTGGATCTGCATTGAAATATTTTTACGAACAATCTTTATATTAATTGATGTCAAATTACTACAGTTGGTGGTTTTATGGCGGGTAAGGCTGTTCTGATAATATGCGATGGATTGGGCGACAGGCAGATCAAGGGGAAAACTCCCCTGCAGATGGCGCGGAGGCCTAACATGAATGCACTTGCCTCCAAGGGGATAACTGGTGTTATGCATACAATAGCTCCTGGTGTCATACCCGGAAGTGATACCGCACACCTTGCCCTTTTCAGCTATGACCCGCACACCCATTACCAAGGAAGAGGGGTATACGAGGCGCTTGGTGCGGGCTTGGAGCTTGAGGATGGTGATATTGCATTCAGGTGCAATTTTGCAACTGTTAACGACAGGATGGTTGTCACGGACAGGAGAGCTGGAAGGATAAGCGGTGTTGGTGCGGAGCTTGCAAAGGGGCTTAACGGCCAGAAGGTGGACAGCACGGAGATTGTGTTCAAGGCAACTACGGAGCACAGGGGGGTGCTTGTGCTGAGGGGTGAAGGGCTTTCGAGAAACGTCTCCGATGTGGACCCCCACGAGGCGAATATGGCTGTGATGAAGTCCAAACCTTTGGATGGGACTATGGAGGCCAAGAGGACTGCTTTCGTGCTCAACAGATTCACTGAGCTGTCGCATGAGGTTTTGAAGGACAATCCAATAAACATAGAGAGGGAGAAGAATGGAAAGCCTCCTGCCGACATAGTTCTTGCGAGGGGTTCGGGCGCCTACAGCAGGCTCGATTCACTGCAGGAGAGATACGGGGTGAGGAGTGCATGCGTTGCTGGGGGTGCGCTGTACAAAGGGGTCGCAAAAGCGGTAGGGATGGATATCATCGGTGTGGAAGGAGCTACGGGAACAGCCGACACAAACCTCGCGGCAAAAGTCGCGGCAGTGAAGAGCGCTCTCGGTGAATATGATATAATTTTCCTGCACATAAAGGCAACCGACAACTTCAGCCATGACGGGGACGTGAAAGGAAAGGTGAAGATGATTGAAAAAATCGACAAGGCAATAAAACCCCTGCTCAAGACAGGAGCGTACATCATACTCAGCGGGGACCACAGCACTCCTTGCGCGCTGAAGAACCACTCCGCGGATCCCTTGCCCATAGCCGTATACGGGGAGGGGGTGAGGGTCGATGACGTGAGGAGGTTTGACGAGATATCCTGCATGAAGGGCGGGCTCGGGCATATCACGGGGTTGAATGTGATGCCGCTGATGCTCAGCTTCATAGGCAAAACCAAGATATTCGGCTCTTAGGGGGGAATTGATGGCTGAGAGATACCGCTTTCTTGAGCACACGGCTGATGTGCTTTTCGAGGCGTATGGAAGCACTTTTGAATCTGCGCTGGAGAACGCTGCAGAAGCGATGTTCAGCGTCATGTCGCATATCGATAAGCTCGAGGCGGAGAGGAGCTTTCAGGTTGAGGAGCACGCTGACAGCTTGGAGAACCTGACTGTTTTTACATTGTCAGCAATTCTCTCAGAAAGCGAGATTGAGAAGGTTATGCCAAAAAAGTTCAAGGTGGAGAGCCTCGAGCATAAGGATGGGGAGTTCCTGCTGAAGGGAAAGGTATATGGCGAAAAATGGGAAGGGAAAAAGGTGAAAAGGGAGATAAAGGCAGTGACGCATCATCTTCTAAAAGTCGAGAAAAACGGCAAGGTCAGCATAAGGGTTCTGCTCGACATATGACGAAGAAGGTATTTTAAATAATAAAAAGCAAGAAACATAGTGATGAACATCAACCCACTAAGCCACCTGAGGTCTAGAACTGGTGGGCCGCCGGAAATGCAGGCTAGCACCATACGCATGGGCAAGGACGGTTTTGACATAACTTTCAAAAAAGATGGCTCCAGCCATGTTGTGCCGGGGTATCATCTTTTCATGCTGAAAAGGTCCGATGATGCATTCAACGTTCCTGGCCTCTTCACAAGGAAATTCAAGGGAATACCTTTTTCCATCCTTTACGACTTTGAAGAGGACAGGGAGTATATTGTTACAATAGGCGCCAGGAGGCAGGTGATTGAAAGCATATTCGGGGGCATAGAAGGGCTGAAGTTTGAGTATCTCACCGAGTGCCTGGATGAGGATATAGACGCCAGAACACTGTGGAAATATGTCGCCTTCCCGCTTCCCGAGGGTGCTGTGAACAACTTCGACACGTCAGAGAACTCATTGCTGACGCAGTCAAGGATGTATTACAACCCCGAGAATCTTGCGGATGTGTACCATGCCATGAAGAACAACCATGCAAAGATGCTTGTTTCCTTCATCCCTGCTTCAGAGGCTGAGCTTGAGAGCGAGAAGCTGTTTTACGAGAAGGAGATAAAGACTGGCAAGAGAAGCGGGTATATGATGAAGGAGAAGAAGGTATCAAGGTTCATTCTGCTGAGCAATGTTCTTGCAAGCATGTTCACAACAAAACCAGTGCATGATTTGAGCAAGGGTGCGATATACGGGCAGGAGAGATTTGAGGAGCTGCCTGTCAAGATTGATACGCGCAGGGAGCACATAGCGCGCACAATAGTCAACATGTGCAACAATGCAAGGCGAACCAATGACGCAGTATTCAAAGTCACGTTTGTGGGCTATGGGGAAAACTCAGACCTGCTGGAGATGCACTTCCACTCCAAGTTTCCATGCGTGAAGGAGCCCGTATCCCTGACAGAGGAGCTAACCTACTGCATACCCCAAAAGGGAGGGGATGTGATGAGCGGGCTTTTCGCATCCAACTTCATCTACTTCCCGAAGAACTATTCAGAGGAGGATAGGGAAAAGAGTTTAAAATCGGAATGAGCTAAATCTACTCGCAGCCCCGTCATCTAGTGGTCAAGGATGGGAGCCTCTGGAGCTCCACACGCCGGTTCGAATCCGACCGGGGCTATTCTGACACATAGTTTGAAATCGGGATTATAAACAGAAATAAAGAGAATTACTTGCAACTCAGTCCATCTTTGTGTAAACGTAGCTCTTCACGGCTTCCCTTGCCTTTTTGATGTCATCCACCTTGAATGCGAATATTCCCTCCTTTCCCTTCTTCTCCAGGCTGTAGATGCTCCTTATGTTCACACCCTTGAACGCGAGTATTGCTGCAACAGTACCCATCTCCCCGGGCCTGTCAACAAGCTTCAGCACCAGCACATCGGATACTGCCGTGAGGAAGCCTGCCTCTTCCAGCGCCCTCTTCACCTTCTCGGCATCCTTCACAACAAGGTGTATGACTGCGGTGCCCCCTATGCTCTCCCCGGAAATGTAGTTTATGTTAACCTTGTTCTCATTCATCTTATTCGAAATCTTAGCCAGAAGGCCAACCCGGTCCTCAGCAAAAACTGTCACTTCTTTCATTTTCTTCCACCCCGAATCTATTTAGGTACACGTATATTAAATTATTCCTTGCCGTCAACCCATCCGACGAATTCTTTCGAACCTTTTGAAGCTTTGAAAGCTATTACGCACGGCATTCCATAGGAGTGGAGCTGCTTCACTCTGCCCTCAAGCTTTGCATAATTTCTCTCAGCTGTTTTCGCGATGAGGATGCATTCTTTTTCGTTCCTCATCATGCCCTTCCAGATGAAGAGGGATTCCATGCCGGGTATAATGTTGACGCATCTGGCCAGCCCTTCCCCAACAATCCTTTTGCCGACTTTCCTTGCCTCCTCCTCAGTTGGGAAAGTCATGTATACGAAGAGCATCAGCCACCCTCCGTGAATTCCTCCAAAGTCATCTGCGAAGCCCTGCTCAGCTCTTTTGCGTCATAGCCCCTCCTTCTCAGCTCGCTTGCAAGCCTCATGGTTTCTCCGTGGGTGCAGTATATCCTCTTTGGAGAGCTCCTCTCGGCATACTCAATCAACTGGTTGAAGTCCGCATGGTCGCTCAAAGGGAATGCCCTGTCTGCAGAGTAGGCAAACCTGAGGGCCCAGCCGCTGGCAACAGCGCAGACAACTTTTCTGTTGTATATCTCCTCGAGCTTGCTGCAGAAGCTCCTGCTTGCTGAAGGGGGAGTGACGATTGATAGGAATTCGTGCTTCATGATCTCTTCAGCCTCGTCAGTCCTGACAGGAATCCTGTCAAGCCTTATTCCAAATTTTTCATATATGCTGCATGCTTTCTCGATATTGGATTCCACAATGGGAGCTATCCCGAGATACTCGTTTGCAAGCTTCACAAGCTCCTGGGCCTTTCCGATTGAATAACCGCCAAGCATGACTATCGCCCCCCTCTCAAGGTTGCTCCTCACCCACCTCGCCATGCAGGAGTATACAAAGTCCCTCTCGGGAAAAACCATTTCCGGGGAACCAAAGGTGCTCTCTATTAGCAGCACATCGCAATTCTCAACTTCCGCACCTTTCATTGTGAGCGAATCGTGCAGTTTGAAATCTCCCGTGTAAACGAAGCTCTCTCCGTTGTATTCCGCCCTGAGCTGCTTTGAGCCGAGTATATGGCCTGAATTCAGAAGCTTGACTTTCACTCCATCGCACTTGAAATGCGAAATATCTCCCGAATGGCCCGCCAGAGCAAGTGTTTCTTCCGAAGCCAGTATGCTCTTGCCGCTCGACCTTAGCGCGGAGACATGGTCGGAGTGGGCATGCGACACAAAGCAGTTGGCCCTTCCGCATCCATCCAGGGCTATGTCCGTCCCGCCCATCCCGAGGTTCATGGCAGCATCCAGTCGCATGTTTCAATTTCTCATGCGGTAAATAAATGTTTACTATACGTGATTATTAAAAACCCCGACAAAAATACATTGGTGTTGTGATGTATGACGTAGTGGTTATAGGCGGCGGGCCTGCAGGCTTGACTGCGGGCATATTTGCGGTGAAGAGGAAGCTCAATGCCCTAGTCCTGGAAGCGGGTGAGCCGGGCGGGCAGCTTCTCTATGCATTCTGGATTGAGAATTACCCCGGGTTCGGGAAGATTGAGGGAAAGGAGCTTGCAAAGAGATTTGTCGGGCATGCAAGTGATGCAGGAGTTCAGATTAGGAGGGAGGAGGTGCACTCGATTGAGAAGAGAGGGGGCAATTTTGTTGTTAAGAGTTCTGATGCGGAGTATGAGGCGAAATCCGTGATAATTGCATCGGGTGCAAAATGCCGCAACCTTGGCATCTGCGGTGAGAATGAATATATGGGAAAAGGAATCTCATTCTCGGCAAGCTGCGATGCCCAGAACTTCAAGGGAAGGAAAGTTGCTGTCATTGGGGGAGGAGATTCTGCACTGAAGGCGGCAATATTCTGCACGCAGTTTGCATCAGAGGTGTATCTTGTACACAGGAGGAATGAGTTCAGGGCTGAGGAGTCGCTTCAGGCAGAATTGAAGAAAAGCAATGTGAGGCTCATGCTCAACATGGCACCAAAGGAGTTCAAGGGGGATGCTTCCCTTGAGAGCATATTGCTGGAAGATGTGGGCAGCAAGCAGACAGCTGAGCTGCAGGTTGATGGAGTCTTTGTTTATGTGGGGAATACCCCGACCTCTTCGCTTGCTTCCAAGCTGGGGGTGGAACTGGATGAGAAGTGCTTCATAAAGGTGGACAGCATGCAGAGGACAAATGTGCCGGGAGTGCTTGCAGCTGGGGATATAACAGGCGGAATCCTGCAGGTCATAGCTGCCTGCGGGGAGGGTGCAGTCGCTGCGGTGAAGGCATATGAATATGTGAAAAGCCACTTTACAGAGTAAGCTTAATATATACTGGACTATAACTACTCTTGGGTGATAGGATGCCTGAGGAATATAGGTTTCGCTCTTGGAGCATAAAGGCATACTGGCTGCAAATATTTTTCGTGCTGTTCCCAGTTGTGACTACGCTTTACGTCATGGCTCTGGCCAATCCCTTCACGCTGCTAATGCCAGGGGCAGTAAATGACGTGGACATTTCAAGAGCGACTCTGTGGACTCTCCTCTCAATAAACGTATCGCTTATATTCATACTAGTGGAGTTAACGACACTCTATCTACTATGGTTCGGGCAGTTAAAAAAGAGATAGCCAGTTTATACTCATATTCGGTGAGGTATGTCAATTGAGGTAGTGCTTATGTTGAAGAAAACACACCTTGATTTGCTCCTATTGCTGCTCCAGGCAGGCGGAGGGACTGGGAAAGTTTTCGCAACGACAAGTGATATCGCAGAGGAGCTGGGCATCTCGCAGCAGAGCACCTCAAGGTGGGTAATACAGCTTGAGAAGGCAGGATTCATTGAGAGGGGGCACTCGTGCATCTCCCTGACCAACAGGGCACTGGACGAGCTCATGAGACTGTATTTCCTCATGAAAAGCTCTTTTAGGGAGGAGCTTCCTGTCAACATTTCCGGAACAGTCGTATCCGGACTGAAAGACGGCAGGTACTACCTTTCACTTCCGCAGTATGTTAAGCAGTTCAAGAAAAAGATGGGTTTCACTCCTTTCCCGGGGACTCTCAATGCGGTGATCACGGACATCAACAAGAAGCTGTTGCTTACCAAGATGAAGGGAATTACTGTAGAGGGGTTCAGCTTTGGTAAGAGGGTGCTTGGCAGGGTGAAGTGCTTTCCAGTGATGATAAACGGCAAAGTGAAGGGAGCTATTGCCCTCCCTGAGAGGTCGCACTACAGCTCGGATACGATTGAGATCATTTCAAGGCACAACCTAAGAAAAGAGCTAAAGCTGGAGGACGGCAGTAAAGTGCATATAGAGCTTCTGAAGATAACTGATTCCAAAGCCCGCGGATGAGCGTTGAAAAGCCCCCTGAATCGACTATAGATACGTTTATAAATTTAGCAATCCATATATTAGACCATAACGGAAGGAAAGCCGTACTGTCTGACTGCTGATGCAGAAAGGAAGGAAAGCTATTTCTGACGTTTAAAATAAGAGGTGTAAAGTATGGAATTTGGAAGAAGCGATTTTGGCCCTAAACCTGTTCAGGTTGGGGAAGAGAGGGAAGTGACAATAGAGGCAGTTGCATCCAAGGGGGATGGAATTGCGAAGGTTGAGGGGTTTGTTATATTTGTCCCCAATGCCAAGGTTGGAGATAAGATAAAGGTGAAAATAACCGACGTGAAGAGAACATGCGCAATTGCAGAGAAAGTCGGTGAAGCTGAAACTCCAGCTGTTTAGAAGGATAAAAAGTCAACAATTTCCTTTTTTTCTTATTTTTTCTTTTTCTTTGCTAAAGCATTGCTCTTGTTAGTTTCTCCACCATGGTTGATGCTATTGTCTTCTTTGAGCCAAGAGATTTCTCAAAGGCAGCCCTTATGGCTGGATAACCAACCGTCAGGCCCTGCCACGAGTTGCCCACTATTTTCCCGGAAGTAGTCTTCAGGCCTATGCCAAAATCGACCCACTCCTGGAGGTTGGGGTTCTTTTCAAGGAGCATCGTGAGGGAGACCTCTGCCTGGGAGTTCGACCTGTCGTTCGCCCTCACGGAGGACCAGTAGGCGACATTGCCCAGATTCTCTGCAGCATTCTCAAGGTTTATCTTGAGCTCCGTGAGTTCAGAGCGCCTGTCCCTCAACTCGAAAGAGGATTGAAGCATCCACTCATCTTCCTTGGGGCTTACTTTCTTGAAAAGTTTGATTATTCTTGCTATGATTGAACTGAGAAATTTCAATTCATCGGGAGATTTCTTCAGAAGCTCATCGCAGCTTTTTATTTTGGGTTCTATAACATCCCTTGAATAGTTTCTGAGGGAATTTCCAAGCAGATGAAGCTTATTGGAGGAGGCTTTCCAGAAGTTATCCTCGCAGCTCTCCCTCAATTTCCTCTCAGCAAGAGCGGGCTCGAATGTCCCAATGGTCTCCATGAGTAGTATCCAGCAGCGGGGTATAAAAATTTGCCGTCAGTTGAAAATAAAAAAAAGCTACTTCTGCAGCAGAACTGCATTCACAACTCCATCCTGCCCGGGTCTGCTCGTCACTCTTGCCTTGCCTATCTCAGTTTCTATTACTGCCCCCTTTGTTATTATGTTCATCCTTGCATGGTGCCTGTTGTCGGGTGATTCTGCAACTGATTTAATCTTTGCCTTCTTCATTCCTTCAGGAGTGGATATGTTTGCGAAATTAGCCCTTTTTAGCTTCACCTTGAGAGTCCCGCCTCTTCCCCTCTCAAACTTGCCCTCGTTTTTCTCATCAACCTTCGTGCTTGCGAACGGCCCTCCCAACTCGCTCAGCAGCTTATCCCTGAATTTCCTCTGCTTCCTTCCGCTACCGCTTGTCTTTCTCTTTGGCTTTCCGTGAAACTGCTCCATACCAAACCTCCTTTTTATATAACTTTGTCGAATATTTCACACATGGAATTCAGAGTTGTGCCAGCAAGGACGAAGTTCAGGGACGTTGAAGAGCTTCTCTCCAGAATGAAGGAAATCTCAGGAAGGAGAAAAGCTGTCATCCAAGCCTTCGACCCAGATATGGTCCTCTCCGAAAACCATCTTATATTCTCAGCTCACCATGCTTTTAAGGCTTTTGCTGAAAAAAGGGCTATTGCGAGGAGGCTGGAGAGCGAGCTGCTTCTCTGGGCTGCTGGGACAAGAAGGATAGGGGAAGCTGTCGGGAGGGTCGGGGTCAAGGACCCAAGCAAAGTTGTTCTGCTTATAGAAAGGGGCAAGGAGAGGGAAGTGCTGGGAGACCTGGGAGCAGAGGAGGATGAGAAGCTTCTCAGAATGAGCAGGGAGAAGGCGGAAAGGATAAAGCACAGCTTTGGGATAAGCGGGGATAAGTGCGGGTGTTACGCGCTTGAGGAACTGCTGCTTGAGAGGATTGCAATGCTGGCACTTGAGAGATAGCTGGCTGCAGGAGGAGAGACCATCCAAGAAATCGTTATCGTGGTTATTCGCAGAACTCCTCGCTCAGCGCTCTCCTTATGAACTTGGCTTTCTTCTTACCGATCTTCTCAACTTCCATCAGCTCCCGCTCGCTTGCCTTTGCCATGTTTTCAATTGTTTTGAATTTCCTGAGAAGGGCTAGAGCGAGCTTCGGCCCTACATTCGGGAGGCATTCCACAATCATCCTCTGCTGCTGGGCCATCGTGTGAACCTTCTTGCTTCCCTTCAGCCTCACAATTCTTCCCTTGCCCAGCTGCTCCCTCTTCGCAAGGTTGAATATCATCTCCCCGGTAGCCTCCAAATCCCTAGTGAAGAAAACCTGCATCCCGTAATCCAGAATCAGCGCAGAGATCGCTCCGAGAAGGGCATTCCTGTTCACCCTCTCCTCGAAGCTCTCCCCCTCGACTATGACAATGCATTTCTCGAAGTTGTCAATCATGTTTTCTGCCTGCTTGAAAAGCCTTCCGTCAATTATGGAACTCTCGAAATCGCCTCTGGTTTTTCTCTCAATGACGGCTCTGTCGGATATTATGAAGTCGCCAACCGGGAGTGTCTTCACTCTGACAACCGCGCCCAGCTCCTTCAGGATTTCGCCGATAGCTCCCCTGTTCTCCTTCTCATCCACGAATATCTCAACAAAATTTCTCTTCTCCTTCTCGGAGAATTCATTAAGTGAGCTTTGTTCCATACGCATAAATAGATGAAGCTATGTGCTAAAATAGATTTTGTTTGGTGGGGAGTTACTTGCTCTCCTCCAGCCATTTACTCATCTTTTTCCTCAAGGATTCAAACTTTATCTTACCTATTGATTTTCTTATCATACGCTGTTTGGTATCATCTGGAAGCTCCAGCGCTAAGCAATAGTTGAATGCATGCTCAGCGACAGTTTCGTGGTTGGCCTCCTGGGCGGTGTGGCAAGCAAGAACGGCTTTTCTCTCATGAATAAGATCCAGTTTCATGAGTTTGTCTATTGCCATTTTGGCGACTTCAGGATTCTTATGGAAAATTGCAAGTCTCACAAGTTCCTCGGGATCTTTCATCGCATTGAGCTTGAGCTTATCGATAAGTGGAATCTCGCGCTTCTCCCCCATAGGTCAGTTAGTATACTGATTTGGGTATATAAGTCAGCGGTATGGGGGTACTAAGTTACTATATCCCTCAAGCATATGCGAATTCCCGTTTCAAAGCGTTTTACAGAATTCCTCAATTTCGCTGAAGCTTATGCTGCAACCTGCAAACTTCAGCCCATACAAAGCTGACTCTATTGCGCGCTTCTCCATCTCCCCATAATCCTTGAAGAAGCCTTTCTCGTATCCGATGACGGCAAGCTCTGCACTCCTGAAAAGATTCAGGTTGCGTGTCATGTCAAGGAACTGGCTGAGATTCCTCTCGTTCATGTCTACGCTCCTATGGAACTCCATCTCCATGTGCGCCTTCATTTCAAGCGGCGCTTCTATGAGCATTCTGGTTGTCCTCTCGTCTATCAGGACATTCTTCAAGCCCAAGTCTATAGCTATCGCAAGCGTCTCAGTCTCCCCCTCGTGGATGAGCTTTAGAGGTTGGCCTGCGATGTAGAAGAGGTTGTTGCCCAGCGAAAGAATTTCAGAAGTGAGCCTCTTTGAATTCGGCGTATCGACAACCTTTATAACGTTGTCCAGCAGCAGCTTCTTCACCCTTATTGCTCCCAGCGTATGGGACTTCATCTCAAGCGGACGTATGGCTGATTCATACTCAACCGCCTTGGATATTATGAAGCGTCCCGTGAACCTTCCGATCATGCCGGAGATGATCCAAAGCAGGCAGGAGTCGGATAGGGATAGCAGCGAACTGGAGTCGCAGACTATTGAATCCTCTGGTATTTCATTGGAATATTTTCCTGACATTCTTAAGCCTCTCCTCAATTGATTTTGTCTTGCCCACCCGGTCATGCATCAGAGTTTTTCCGGAGTAACCAAGCACCTCGCTCTTCGTTGTGCCGGTGAGGGCAATTGCATTGCTGAGCGAGAAACCCTGCGCATAGAGATAGGAGGCAAGTCGAAGCCTGGCCTTGTTGAACAGGCCGCTTACATAGCGCCTGTCTTCAGTGTCAAAGGCTTTCAGGTCATCTTCTATGGATCTGATGCATGCCCTCATGTCTTCAAGCCGGTTATTGCCAAGTGAAGCATCTGCGTTGTGCAGGTTCTCTTCAACCCTCCCAACAAAATCCCTCTTTATCTTCTTATCCCAGTAGCGCGGCTTCTCCAGAACTTTTGCAAGTACATAGGAGAGCATTGCAATTTCAAGAAGGTCCTGGTCTTCTCCGAGGGCAAATGAGCTCACGCATCTATCGCTTATCTTCTTAAGCTGTGAGAGCTCATTGGCCGTAAGTGCATTGAGCGTTTCTTTCAGTGCTTCGGAAACAGTGTAGCTCATGTTTTTCATTTAGGTGGATTCCCTTTAAAATATCTCGCCTTTTCAGCTCTTCTTTGCCAGGACAAATATGGAGTGCGGGACTGAGTAGAATCTCCCATAGTATCCATGCTCCACCCCAGAAATAGTTAGTATGTAGGAGCATATCAAACTTGCTTTCTTGCTTTCTCCATAAATCGCTTTTCTTCCTCTGTTTTCTTTAAGAGATACTTCGAGTAGACTCCCTCTGATTCCATATCCGTCTTTATTTTCGTACTGTCAATAAAGTCGCATGTGTCGAGAATTACTTTTTTGGCATATTCCAAAACTTTGCTTTCACTCGCAACTTTTTTAGTGAAGAACCTATCATGGACTATCCTATTTCGTATATAACTAAAGTCTCTTAGAAGATTTTCGTGAGATTTATCAATTAAACCCAACTTCGTATTCCATTCTATGTATCTTCCAAGCATGAATTTATCAACTAATTCGGGATTTATCTTTTTTTCGAGTACTAATTTGAGAAAAAGAACCCGTTCTAAATCGGCTGCGGTTATTAGTACAGCTATTGTAATATCTTCGCTATTGAGGTATTTGCGAGCCTCAGTCGTTAGCCCTCTGAACATCATATCTCTCAACCATCGATAGCAATTCGTATCATACGTATATTAAGCTTATTTCGACCTTATGTTATGGGTGGTCTCATGGACGAAAATAAAAAGGAAGAAATTTTTTCAATTAGCGTATATGCAGACCCTATAGACGCAGAAGCAGTTCTTATAAATGTAGGCAGCCTTGTAGGTTCATATTATGGACTGATTGAAAATGACAACATTGAATTTAGAGTTGAAATTAAGAAATCGAATTGCATCGAATTATATTTAAGTATATTGACTCTGGCTCTAACTGCGCCATCTGCGATTGAATCAACGATTAACCTTATAGAAAGGTTAAACAAGTTTTTAAATAAGAGAAAAAAGAAAGCTTCCAAAGAGCATAGAAAATTCCGTGGCAAAATTAAAGTCGATAAAAAACTTGGTTGGCGTATTGATGTAAGTTATGAAGAAAATAAAGAGAGGTGATTTTATGTCAGAAGGCTTGCCAATAAAATTATTTGTAAAAAATGCTCTGAAGGATATACAGGATGGTGTAGACAAGAATTTCGTGGTTGGAAATGTTAATTTCGAGGTAAGCGTTACTGCTTCATCAAAAAAAGGGGGAAAAGTGGACGTGAAGGTAGTAGAGGCTGGAGCAGATGTAAGCAGTCAGACTACTCAGCGCATTACCTTTAATGTTCTGAGTAAAAGAGCACTAACTCAGGAACTTAAACGAGTTATACAACTCATCAAAAAACTCGCAGAATTAGACCAAGAAAACCGAGGAAAAGGACGAAAACGAAGGCGAACCTGACTTTAGGAGCAAACATCAGACTTTGGGAGCAGAAGCGACTAAAGGAGCAAAGCCCGATAGAACGATATGTTTATATACCTCTTCGTTGTCTAATCATGACACAATCATGATTTAAACAAGGTTTAGTCGTGATGCTCTCAGGAGGGAGTGTTGAAATGTCAGTCATTGAAGAGAAGGAACTTGACAAAAAGAGCGTGGAAACGAGAACTATACTTAGGGAAGTGAAGGAAACAACAGAGATGGAGCTCCTGAGGCAGATTGCTGGCAGGTTGGATGGAATTGAGAGAAGGCTGGAGGGAATTGAGAGGGAGATGGGCAGCGAGGCCAACGAGGAAATTCTTGGCGATATTGACGGCAAGATAATTGAGTTTGTGAAGAAGAGCGGCAAGGTATGCGCGGAGGATTTGCAGAGGGCTTTCAACTACAGGGGAAAGAATGCTGCAAGCGCAAGGCTGAATAAGCTGCATTCCCAGGGACTGCTGGAGAAGAAGCAGGCTGGGAGGAGGGTTTATTATTTCACGAAGTGATGCTGGCAAGGCGACCATATAAATCTCTTTGTAAGGGGTGGTTCGGCCATAAGTTCACCTCCAACATGTGGGGTCTTGCCCCACATGTTGCCATCACCCCACTCTAATTCTATAGATTCACGAAAACCAGCGAGAGCTGCGGATGCCCAGAATCAGGTGTTGAACTGCACCCCGACTATTTTTGAACCTTCTTTCGTCCTGGTGACTCCGATAGCGGTATCAGCTGAAGTAAGAATGGAGTCATTGTGGCTGACAACTATGAACTGGGTGTTCTTTGAAAGTTCCTTGAGAAGCTGGGAGAGCTTCAGGCTGTTCTCCTTGTCAAGAGAAGCATCAGCCTCATCAAGCAGATAAAATGGAGCGGGCTTGTACATCTGGATCGAGAAGATGAACATGAGGGTGAGCAGGGACTTCTCGCCTCCTGACATTGATTCTAGGTATTTCGTCTCGCCTTTCTCTGTTTTCACCTGAATCTGCAGTCCACTCTCCAGAGGCGCTTCCGGGTTCTGCAGCACCATGTCGCCCTCTCCCTTGAATGCGTATCCAAATAGTTTCGTGAAGTTGTTTCTGATGATTTCAAAGGTCTCCATGAATATTGCGGATTTTTTAGTCTCGATCTCATCAATCATTGTCTGCACAGCCTTCCTCTCCTCCGCAAGCTTGTCCGTCTTCTCCTTTATTTCCTTTATGTCCTTGAGCTTCTCCTCGTAAAGCTCGGGTGCTTTCAGGTTGACATTCCCGAGAGCTGCAAGCTGCTGGTCCCCTTCCCCTATCCTGGCTTCGATATCCTCCCTGGTCCCCTCAACCTGCTCGATATCCGAGTATGCTGCGCACTCTGTCTTCAGGTCCGCAAGCCTGGTTTCAAGGTTTGATCTCGTTATCTCGTGTCTTGTCAAGTCCTTGAAGAACTTCTCGTAGTTGAACCCGCTCTTCCCCTTATCAAGCGCAAGCGCCTCAATCTGCCTCTCAATCTCATTCCTTCCGGTAAAAAGCCTCTCCAGGTCAGCACCAACATTCTTCATCTTCGCGCTTTTCTCCTCATACAGCTTGTTGTTCGAAGCCAGCGACCCTTCCAGCTCCTTTATATCGCTCTTAATGCCATTCAGCTCTTTTCTGAGAGGCTCGCTCTCCGCATCGTTGTTCTGGGCCCTTTTCTTGAGAACCTCAAGCTCGGCGCTGCATTTTGCAAGCTCCGACTCCTGCGTGGATTTCGTTGAGTTGAAGTCATTAAGCTGCTTCTCGAACTCCCCCATCTTTTTCTTGAACTGCTCCTCCTTTTCCGCATCTATCTGCTTGAGAGAATCCTCATTGGCTTTCTGCAGTTCTAAGGTTTCATTATTCAACTCCCCCAGGGATGCCCGCTTCTCCGAGAGCTCCTTTGATATTTTCTCAATATCCTGCTTGAGGGAGGATACACTCCTCTCATAAGCCTCTCTCCCCTTCCTTTCCCTGTTCTTGTTTTCGTTTATGTGCGAGAGCTCAAGCTCGAATCCCTTGAGCTTCACCTCAAGCTCGCTCTTCTCCCTTCTCTTCTTGCTCATCTCTTCCCTGGTGGAATAAAGGGAATTGATGATTCCGTCCCTCTCGGCTTTCAGCGCCTCCAGCTCGGAGGAGAGCCGTTCTGCCTCTGCCCTCTCCTTTGCATGTGAGGAAACCCTTTTGACAGTCCCCCCGGTTATGGCGCCTGATGACTCGAGCAGGTCACCCTCCATTGTGACCATTCTGACCTTTCCGATCCCAATCTTCTTGCCGCTGCCTATATCCTCGATGAGAAGCGTATCGCCGAAAACGAACTGGAAGATATTTGAATACTTTGAGTCGAAGCTCGCAACTTCTATCAGGAAGCCCCGGGAACCTTCCTTCTTGCTCAGGGCTCTCTGCTCATCGGTTATGAAACGTACCTTTATGTCAAGAGGGATGAACGTGCATCTGCCCGACTTTGTCTTCTTCAGGTATTCAATAGCTTTCGCTGCAGTATCGACATCCTCCACAACAAGATAGTTCAGCCTGTGCCCAACTGCCGTCTCTATTGCAGTTGCGTACTTGTCATCAAACTTGCACAACTCTCCGACCGTCCCGTATATTCCCGGCAGCATGCCATTCTTCTTGAGCTCCAGCACTGATTTTATGCCCTGGTTTTCCGGAAGCTCTTTCATGACCTGCAGCTTGCTCCCTATCGCAACATACTTCTCCTTGACCTCAAGCAGCATCTTCTCGCTTGTCGGAAGTCTCTGGTTCAGCTCCTTCTCCCTGTTGAAAAGCGAACTGAGCTGCGCATCTGCCTCAGAGCTGGCCTTTCTCAGCTCCTCGGCCTCCCTGAGAAGCTCTGCCTCCCTCTCAGATTTCTCTTCCGGTGCTTGCGTGCCCAGCCGGCTCAGCTCCATCTCGCTGAACTCCTTCTTGCTCTGCAGTTTCTCGATATCAAGCGCCAGCGCTCTTATCCTCTCCCTCCTGCCTTCAAGCTGTTTAAGCAGGTTTGTTGACTTCATCTTGGCTTCGTAGAACTTGCTTCCGAGCGCCCCCTCGCTTTTCGAGGCCTTGTCCCTCTCATTCAGGAATGACAGGATCTGGGCATCAACATCGGAAAGCTTCTCCCTCAGGGCTCCGGCATCCTGGGAGAGCTGGATCATCCTCGCATTGAAGGAAATCTTCTCGTTCTCAAGGGTGTTGATCCTCTGCTTCAGCCTCTCAACTTCCCTCTCCTTCTGCCCCTTGCTCCCTATGGCAAGGTTTATGGAAGTCTTCAGTTGTTCGACTTCAGTGACAAGCGAGCTCTTCTCCCTCTCCGCTTTCTCATTTATCTGCGCGGTTATTGCATTCTTCTTCCCCTCCAACTCCTTGATTTTTACATCAATCTCAGCAACGCGCTTGCTGACTTCCTCCTCCTGCCCCTTAAGCTCAAGGTATTTGTTCGTGACACGTGTGAATTCCTTATCCACTTTCTTGAGCTCTATGAAAAGCAGCGAACCTCGGTATTTCCTCAAACCGGCGTTTATATCGTTGTATTTCAGGGCGTCATTCTTCTCCTTCTCAAGCTCTGTGACGAAGCCCTCCCTTTCCTTGAGGACTATTGTGGCATCATTTATCTTCTGCTCAACCTTCGCAAGCTCTGAAAGCGCCTCCTTCTTCTTCTCCTCGAACTCGGATATGCCCGCAACCCCGTCTATTATCTCTCTCCTCTCCTTCGGGCTGATGTCGACTATCCTCTCAACTTCTCCCTGGGCTATGACATTGTGGTTTCCCGCGCTGACCCCAAGCCTTGAGAGCTCGTCAAGGACATCCGTCCGCGTCAGCCTCTTGCCATCCAGCTTGTAGAGCGTCTTGCCATCCCTTCTTATCGCCCTCTTCAGCTCGTGCTTCTTCTCACCGTCAAACTGGATGTATATCTCAGCTTTCTCGGAGCCATGTGTGATCAAATCGGCAACCTTCTTTGCCCTGAGGGATTTGAAGCTGTTCTCCCCAAGCGCAAATCGTATCCCATCGCAGATATTCGACTTTCCGCTTCCGTTGGGACCCGCTAGGCATACAAATCCCTTCGAGAGAGGTATGTCTGCATACCTGAAGGATTTGAATCTCTTGAGCTTAATTCTCTCTATGAAAACCATGGGCTCCCCAAATGCAAGTTTTGTTATTTTAGCTCTCTATGCTGATCGCCACTATTTCTTTGATTTCATTCTTTATAAATCTAACGAGGGGGTAACTTTCCAGCATTCCAAGGATTTGTTCGCTCATCCACCTCTAGAGGATGCGGGTTTCCTGCTCACTTTTTAATCCCAAGCTGCTTGCGGAGCAGCTCTGTGTCAAGAGGTATTTCCAAGCCGAGCACCTTGTGCACGAAAGCGAATATATCAACCGCAAGGTTCGGGTCTATTCCGCTGATATGCACTATATCGTTCAGGGTTGTCTTCTTGTCTATGAGCTCGTACAGCAGGATGCCGTCCCTCCCGTATTTCCCGTATATGGAGAATCCCTCCTCCCCGTATATTTCCCTTATATTCTCGTCTGTCAAGCACTGGAGCTTGACGGCATCATTCTGAAGCAGGAATGTGGTTATATCATCGAGCTTTGCTGGCTTTATTCTGGTATCCTTCACTATCCGCACATTGGTTTTCTTCCCATTCATCATGGAGAATGCCTTCACTCCTTCGTTCCCATATTTTTTGAGCAGATTCGCCTCCAGTCTTAGCTTATTGATTAATCGTATGGGTGCCACTGTCGGTATGCACACCGTATCCTTGTTGAGGACTGCTCTTTCAATCGGTTTCGGGGCGGGCTTCTCAACAGGTTTTGGAGGTTGCGGTTTCTGCTCCGCGGGATTTGCCTGTGTTCCCGGGACGGTAGGGGCTGGCACCTTCAGAGGCTTGTCCATCACCTCCTCGGGCCTCTCCAATCGTATTATCCCCTCACTGCGCATGAACTCAATTATTGATTTGAGTTGCTCCTCGCTAATGTTGGTCTCACTCAGGATTTCCCTCGGGGTCCTGAATTCATCAATCATGTTATAAGCATGAAGCCCTGCCTGCCCGAACTTGTCGTATAGCTTTTTCTCCAGTGGAGTCTTTGGCACGCGCACGGGTAGTTCTTTCGCCCCAGGCGGCTTTACTTTGGTAACCAATGCCTTGAGGGCAGAACTCTTCTCAAAAAAATCCGGAATTTCCTCTGTTTTGATCATTGGAAGGGAAGGTATAGCTCCAGGCCTTTTGATTGGTTCTAGTGGAGGCTTTTCAGTCTTTTCGATTTTCTCATGCGGTTCTATTGCCGGCAATTCTGTTTTCAGTACCGCTATGCTTTCCAGGTAGTTGAGTATCTCAATGAACTTCTCTTCGCTCAAGCCAGTCTTTTTCATTATTTCCTCGGCAGTCATCTTGCCGTCTATGAATAGGTATATCTTGATTCCATCCTGCCCGAATTTATCCAGAAGCGATTTCTCGGATTTATATCTCTCCATTGCCCCCGCAGGCTGCTTCTCCAGCACCTTTTTCAGAGAATCCTTATTCATCAAACTCACTTCCGCAGAAGGAGCTATTTCTTAAGCGAGCCCTCAAGCTCGAACTCATATACTGTCTTGAGCTTTATTATTCCTTCCCCTTCCATAAAATTCAGTATTTCCAGCAACTTTGCATCAGCAAGCCCTAGCTCAGCCTTCAGCTCTTCGGCGTTCTTCTTCGAGTCTATGGAGAGGTAAACCTTTATTCCATCATCCCTGAATCTCTCATGGAGCTTGCTCTCAACCCTGAATCTCTCTACCGCACCAAGCTGCTCCCTTGATGGTATTATGCCCAAGAGTTCCTCGCCCATCTTTCCACCTTATACTTGGTAGAAGTATATACCTAAACCTTTATTAATAATTAACAACGAAAAACCATACATGGCTCGAGAGGACATCCCCATAAGCACTGGGGTGGATGGATTAGTTAAACTTGTGAGAGACAGAGGGAAAATTGAGCTGAGGGAAGCTTCTATTGAGCTGGGCATTTCTCAGGGTGTAATAGAAGAGTGGGCCAAGGTACTTGAGAAGGAGGGAATCGTCAAAATAGATTATATGCTGACTAGAGTGTACCTCACGATTCCGAGCGGTGACAAGAGCGAGGTAGAGAGGAAGACAAGGGATGTAGCTGAGATGCAGGTGACAATGTCGCGGGGAGTTGAATCCGAGGTTAAGAGGCTCGAGAGGGTTGGGAGGGAATTGGATGAGATGCGGGACGAGTTTATAGGAGTCTCAAAATTGTTTGAGGATAAGATGGCTGCCTTAAGGCAGAAAGTGAGGGAGCTTGATACCATTGAGAAAAAACACGAGGAGTTGTGCTACAGGGGAAGATGCACAAATGAGAAGTTTGTGCGGGATACCGAAGCGCTGAGAAAAAGAATCGAGGAGAGCGAGAAGGAACTTGAGAAACTGCAGAAGGATATTGATGAACTTGAGAAAGCCTGCCCGCCAGAAGTTGTAAAGAGTGAGAAAAAATGAAAAACAAAAAAACTCGGGGCGAAAAACCTCTGAGTAAAAAAGAGGATGCTGCTGCTTTATTGAAGACACTTCCTGCCAGGCCAGTAATCAAGCCTGAAGAGATAAAAGTTGAAAAGCCGGCTGTTAAAAAAGAGGAAGTTTCTGCTTTGCTGAAGATGCCCACTGGCAGGCCTGATGATAAGACGAAGAGATACGAAGCGATTAAAAAGACGCTTGAGAGGTTGAAAGCTTCCATGGAAAGTGAGAAGAAGGAGCTTGAAAAAATGAAGGGGCCTAACTGGGCGGGTATCGAGAGATATGATAGCGCTGAAAGAGGACTTTATGACGAATTTGAGAGAAGCAGGAGCGATGTGAAAAAGGAGCTGGAAGGTTTGCATAGCCTGCTAGGGAAATACGAGGAAAAAATTAGACACATGGATGAAGCCGAAAGAGAGCTTCAGTCATTGGAGGAGATAAAGGTAATGCTGAATGCCAAGCTGAAGAACCTTATGGGGAGAATTGAACAGATAAAGGTGAGGAAGAATTCAAACCTGGCGAAACTTTTTGCTGAAGCCAAGGAACTAGAGGAGGAGGTGAAGAGAAGCGGGGAGGAAACCATGGTTTTCGAGAAAGAGTACATCATGTTCCTCAGCATGATGGGCAAACTGAGCGGATAGGTTTATATTAACCTCAAAAGATTATTATTTGGTGATGAATTGAGCGACCAGCCAGCTAGCGAGGGGCTAATCGATGAGTATAGCTTCCTAGCAGGCGAAATACCTGTGAATGTTAAAATAACTCAGAGTAAGAAGGATTTTGTACCTCTCTATGATATCGGGGTGAGGGGGCTGGGCGAGGGGACAAAGATAGTGCTCAACACCCTCAAGGGAGAGCTTATTACGGATGTTAAACTGGATGCGGACGAGCTCATGAACCCCAAGATGATAGAGCAGGTGACGAAGAAATTTGAGGACAAGGCAATGAAGCTCCTGGATAAGCACTTTCTTACTCTCTCCGACGATGCAAAGAAGTTGCTTGCCTCCTACCTTGTGCAGAGCATGCTGGGCTTGGGAGAACTGGAGACGCCTATTCATGACGAGAATCTTGAGGAGGTAGTCGTCAACGGTTCCTCTGCGCCCGTGTGGGTGTTCCACAAGAAGCATGGGTGGTGCAAGACCAATCTGCTGCTCAAGGATGAGGAGACTATATACGAATACGCAGCATCAATAGGCAGGAGGATAGGGAAGCAGATAACCGTGCTCAACCCACTCATGGATGCCACTCTTACGGACGGGTCAAGGGTTAACGCAACCCTTCGCCCAATATCGGTGTGCGGAAACACAATAACTATAAGGAAATTCTCAAAGAATCCCTGGACTATTACTGCCGTGCTTGAGAGGAACACCATAAGTCCAGAGTCCGCTTCCCTCATATGGCTGTGCATGCAGAACGAGCTGTCACTGGTCATTTCCGGAGGAACCGCAAGCGGGAAGACATCTTTCCTCAATTCAATAGGGTGCTTCTTCCCACCGAGTCACAGGATAATAACAATAGAGGATACATCAGAGCTTACACTTCCGAAACACATGCAGTGGGTGCCCATGCTCACAAGGCAGCCGAACCCAGAGGGGAAAGGAGAGGTCACAATGCTGGATTTGCTGGTCAACGCACTGAGGCAGAGGCCTGACAGGCTGCTGGTGGGAGAGATAAGAAGGCAGAGGGAAGCTGAAGTTCTTTTCGAGGCAATGCACACAGGCCACTCGGTATATGCGACACTGCACGCGGATAACGCAGGCGATACCATCACAAGGCTCACCAACCCGCCAATCAGCATACCCAAGAGCATGCTGGATGCCCTCGCAGGAATTGTTGTACAATTCAGGCACAGGAGGCTCGGGATAAGGAGGATGCTGGAATTCGCTGAGATACTGAGGGGCGGTGATATAAACGTGATAGCAAGATGGGATTTGAAGACAGACTCGATCAAGGAGATAAACGAGCTCAGCGTGCTTGCCGATACTCTCTCGCTATACGCCGGACTGTCAAGGAAGGAGATAATCGACGATATTGCGGAAAAGACCAAAGTTTTGAAATGGATGCTGAAGAACCAGATAAGGGACGTTGACAACGTGGGTCTGGTTATCGCGCGCTATTACCGCAGCAGCGGTGAAATGATGGAGATTGTCAATAGGGATGAACCCTGGAGCGAGGAGCTGGGGTTATACGGGAAGTAGGTAGTATAATGGCGGATGCTGTTCCACAAGGGAATAAGGAGAACTTGGATGCAGAGTTCGTGAGAATGTCCTCTGAAGTGAGGAGGCTGGAGAGAAACGCTCTTCCGAAAGTTAGCAGGCTGTTGCCGAACATGCCATTATTTGGGGAGTTTGATGTTGAAAATATTTCAGTAGTGTCATACGAAGCCGCACTTGAGAGCGCAAAGAGGATAGAAAGCAGCGGGGTGAGGGGTAAGAGGGTAGAGAAGGTGGAGGAAAGGATTCTGACTGAGGAGGAGATAGAGCGGATACCTGCGGAGAAAGTAGAAGTTGTCGCGAGGACCGAGAAGGAGATATTGGAGGAGGAGGAGAAGCTGGATGAGATGAAGACTAAATTCGCCAAGCTTATATCGGAAATGCCTAAGGAGAAGCCCAAGGAGAGGATGGTTCTTGAGGAGGCTGCGGTGAAAGCTGAGGAGAAGCCTGCCGCACCTGAAGTTGATCAAGCGAAAGTTGAGGAGATAAAGCAGCTGAACGAGGATTTCAAGAGTATAAGCATGAAGAGGGAGGAAAGGGAGAAGGCGCAGAGGATAAGAAAGATGAAAAAGGAGATTGAGGATATTCTAGAGGGCGGGTGAGTCGTAAATGGAGGACACTAGCAAGAAGGAGGAGGTAAGGCAGGTTTTGGGCAGCATGGCCACTAGGAAAAAAGAGGCTCCTCCGCAGCCTCTTCAAGAGTTCGGCAGGCCAAAATCCAAAGCTGGGTGGGAGAGGAGAGTAGTCAGCGTGCTTGTGAAGCAATTCCCCGACTTGCCTAGGAAGCTCGAAATGGCGGATATGGACATCGACCCGAGGGACTTTGTAGTAAGGACAATCTTGAATGCCGTAGTGATGATGGTAATGCTCACCATAGTGCTGGGGATGCTGGCATCAGTTTTCAGTTTTCCGCTCATCGTGGTTGCTCTTATGTCACCGCTGTTGTTCTTCGTCTTCTTCATGATGGGAATGGGTACCATAGATGTCAGGATAACACAGAAAGCGAAGGAGGTGGACAGAGAGTCCCTATTTGCTGGCAGGGACATACTGATAGCGCTGAAGTCGGGAGCCCCGCTCTTCAATGCTCTTATGGGGGTGAGGAAGGAGTATGGGGCAACGAGCAGGGAGTTCAAGAAGATTGTGGAGAGGATAGACAGCGGGATTCCAGCCGAAATTGCACTGCAGCAGGCCTATGAGGCCAACAAGGCAGCATCTTTCAAGAGGATAATACTGCAGATACTCATGTCCCTCAGGTCAGGTGCTGATGTTGCAACTGGTCTTGAAACAGCGCTGAACCAGATATCCGCTGAGCAAGTGATAGAGATAAAGAGGTACGGACAGAAGCTCAACCCGATAGCTATGTTCTACATGCTGTTCGCAATAATTATGCCATCTCTGGGAGTTGCAATAGGAGTTATTCTTAGCTCATTCATAAGCTTGGATATAGATTTCGGAAGTCTGATAGTTATCCTGATATTCCTGGCTCTTATACAGTACCTGTTCTTCACGATAATAAGGTCCTCAAGACCAAGCTTTGACATATGAGGTAATTGGATGGATGACGTATACGGCTCAATGGGCAGGTTGCTGACGAGGGAGTGGATCCTGAGGATAGAGGATGCCCTCCTTATGGCCGGCATAGATATGTCACCTGAAGCATTCACCGGCATGGTGCTGCTACTTGTGTTTGGGATCCCAATACCGATTTTCATTTTTCTCAGCAAGGCATTGCCCGACATTGCTCTGGCGATAGCCGGGGGGATAATGGTGTTTTTCGGAGTTGCTGTTTATGTCCTGCTTAGGATGAGGGTGGACAGCAGGAAGAAGCAGATAGAGGAGGTATTGCCGGACTTCCTGCAGATATGCGCAGCAAACGTCAGGGCAGGCATGTCCATTGAGAGAGCCCTCTGGTTCGCGGCAAGGCCTGAGTTCGGCCTGCTTTCTGAGGAGATTGCGAACACTACAAGGAGAACCTTCGGGGGTGAGCCCTTCACCCAGGCTCTCAAGAGACTGGCAAAGAAGTTCGACTCAAGGCAGCTCAACAGGACTGTCAACCTGATTGTGGAGGAGAGCTCGAGCGGGGGAGAGGTTGCAACCCTGCTTGACAAATGCGCATGGGATGCAAGGCAGGTTCAAATTCTGCACAAGGAGATATCTGAGATGATGCTGATGTACGTCATATTCATCGTTTTTGCATCCTGCATCGGAGCACCCATGCTTTACGGGCTCTCCTACCAGCTTATACACGCAACAAATAAGATATGGACGGAAATACAAATCCAGAACCCCCAGGGTTTCCCGAAGGTGGGCGTCATGTCCCTGGTCCAGCCAAGGCCGCCAAAGATAACAACTGACGATTTCTACAAATTTGCAATAATAGCAACGATACTTGTAACCTTCTCGGCATCGTTCATAATAGCAGTTGTGAACACGGGGTTGTGGATAAATGGGTTCAAGTACGCTCCTTTCTTCATAGGGCTTGGGCTTGTCATATTTTTCGCGGTTACGACGGTATTCGGCCTTGTGTTTGCTGAGTTGTTCTCTTAGTAAGGCATTGCTCCCAGCGTTTATGGTTGAGGTTGATAAATTAGCTTTTCAGCTCCTATGCTGGTTATATGGGTATATGCTCCGCTTGAGTTCAGCACACTAATTTCGTCATCCAACCTGAAATGCCCTACGGTGCTACTGTTGCATACGTTTGTATTCTCGCAGTTTGGCATTCCCTTTATTAGATAGGAGGAGACATTCGATGTTTTGTTGAAGTAGTAGTAGTCCACAGAAGAATTTAGGCTGGGGTATTGGTTCATATCCACGAAGGAATATATCCCGTAGGGTGATGGACCGAACTGTCCATAGAGCTTCATCAGGAAGCTGGGTGCCAACTTGGATTCTATGTAGTAGCCATTGAAGTAGAATGCTCTCAGCTTGGATACGTTCTCCACAACATGCTGATCTCCGTTCAGCAGAACGTATGTCAGGTTAGGGAGGTCGTATATGGGAGTTGGGTAAGTTGCATTAGTGGTGAAATTGAATATGAAAGCATTACGTCTCTCTGATAAGAACCAATCCCGGCAATGAGTCGCATTCTTTCCGCATGTATCATCTCCGAATATCAGCCCGGCGAACTGTGTTATGTTCTTGCATAAGCTGACATTTGCTATTTTACTGGAATTCTGAACTAGCAGTATATACGGGAGTGGAGTTGGTTCTGGTTTGGTCATTAGCCTGTCAATCTCGGCACATGTTGGCGTGCTATTCGCTGTCTTTATCACCATGCCATAGGTCCAGTTATAGGAAGAATTCCCGAATCCGATATCAGCGACCAAATTGCCAGAGAGATAAGGCGGAGCTCTCTTTATGATTTTGTGGTATAGTCCACTGCTGTTTACCGCGTAGGTAGGATCTTCTATGGTTATGGCTGGGAAGTCAGCCGCACCGGACCAGGACACATAGTGGGTATCACTGGTATTGCAGTCCGAGAAGGCTGTATCGCTGCATGTAGCATTCAAAATATTGGAACCTGGGAGGAGCTGAGTAGTTGTGTTTGTATAATTCCCAGAATCGTATGTCAGAGGGAGCAGGTTGTACTGGTCTGAGTTTATCATTACTTGACAGGTAGCACCCGTGATCGAAGCATTGTCAGTTGCATTTCTGTAAGTCACATTGATGGACACTACGTCACCCAAGTTGGTTGTATATGGAAGTGCCGTCATTGAGCAGTTAGATTGAGCCTTCTGAACGGTCGTGATGTAACTGAACGGAGTAGTGCAGGAAGTTGAATTCCAGCTGTTTAAAGTGTCGTTTGCATAGACGCACCAAGCTATTGTTGCACCTGCAGTTGAGTTCACTGTCTTTGTCACATTGCTCCAGCAGTCAGTATAGGGTGCGGAACACAGTGAAGTGAAGGCAACCCAGCTATCGTTGGCCCATCCAGCTCCAGAAGAATATGACTCCTCATTCCCGAATGTTGCATAAGTATTTTGATTCTGGACCATTTGATAAGTTTGGTTGATCCAGTTTGTGCTTCTTTCTATATTTGATATGCGGATTTCATCTACTGTTCCATTTAATTTTCTGTTATTAGATGGATTGGCCCCGATAAGGACGTTAGTAGTCAGCGCGGGTATGTTATAAGACAATGGTTGTGGCGTTACGGTTATCATATTACGCCACACTGATATGTACGTGCTGTTGTAAATCCCAACTAGGTAGTACCATGTGTTTACCGCCATACTGCCAATAGCCAGGCACAACTCATCAGTTGTTAATGTACCGTTTTTTACACACATATTTAGTGAGGTAGCTGATTGCCATTCTAGAGCATAGGGATTTGCAGTTGTACTTGTTTCTTTGGATATTACTCTTGGATAGGGATTGGATGCATCGTATGTATACATTTTTGTCCAAACTTCAAGTGTGAATTGTTGGGGGTTCAGCACAGAGGCGTTACTAAAGTTGATATAATGGGTTTGGGAAGAATTGAATTCATCCGCCCCGCCTATCCTGGCGATTGTTGTATCTCCTTGTTTCCCAACGACAGTTCCAACAGCATTATTGCCATATTTTGAGGAATCTGAATGATTTCCTGTTTTCTCTGACAGATGCGCAACAAGAACATAGTTGCTGTCCCAGACTCCTGTCTTATTCTGCCCGGATGCCACCGCTGTGTTGTTGTCATAATAAACAGAAATAGTTGTGCCAGCAGCAGGCAGGGAAGGTATTCTTACCCAGATGTTGGCATTTATGCCACCAGTATAACTGTCTATTTCATAGTCCAGTGAAGTTCCTCCATTGTTGCAATAGGTATTATAGAACCTTATATCTTGGAAATTAGGAAGCATGTCAAGATCATAGATGAGATTTACATACGCTGGAAAATTAGTTAAAGTTGAAGAGCCAGCATTGCTGATTGTTATGTTCTTGCATCTAGTGAATGTAGAGTTCGCCCAATTCCCACTCCCTGCAGCGCCACCACAATCTGTCCCATTCCAGGTTCCATTGCAGAACTGGAATATGTAGCCACCGTTAATCAGACTAGTTGTAGAAGCCCAATCTAAGGAATGTAAAATATTAGTTCCTGCCCTAGTTGAATTGGTCGAGTTCTGGGAATAGGCTGGCGGGGTACCTTCGGTGTATTCATTGCTTAGAGGAAGATAATCTGTGTTATTACTTCCACAAGTGCTGGAACATAAGTCGTATGCAGCATCACAGAATCCATCATAGTTTGCATCGGTGCAGGTATCCGAATAACCGTTTCCAGAGGGATTAGTCCAGTAATTGCCTCCGATGCTTGCGCCATTAGAATAAATCCTTGTGCCTGGCTGGTTGGTGGTGTTCCAGAAGTTAAGATAAACGTTTCCTGCAAAATTGACATTAACTGAATTGTTGAGGAGGTTATTGTAGATTGAGTTGTTAGCACTGGAGGACAGGCCGACGCCGTAATTGTCGTTGTCTGAAACTGTGTTGCTGTAGAATGAGTTGTTGGAACTGTTATATAGGTAGACGCCATAACTATTGTCTAAAACTGTGTTGTTGTAGATTGAGCTGTTGGAAGTGTAATACAGGTAAATGCCATAATTATTGTCTGAAACTGTGTTGTTGTAGATTGAGCTGGAATTGGATTGTATGTCGAAACCGATATTATTATTATTTACCGTGTTGTTGTAGACTGAGTTGTTTCTGGAATTGGAATATAGGGCGACGCCATGACTATTGTTTGAAACTGTGTTGTTGTAGATTGAGTTGTTAGTACTGGAAGATAGGGCGAAGCCATACTTATTGTTGGTTGAAACTGTGTTGTTGTAGAATGAGTTGTTGGAACTGTAATATAAGTAGACGTCATCGGTAAACCAGTCAGTAAGCACACAGTTCCTGACGGTTATGTTCGTATTTGTTGCTGTTGCCCTGTTGATATACACTCCATATCGCCCGTTGGTTCCATCACTGTCTATTCTATGCCCCTGGCACTCCAGAATGACATTATTTGCTGTGATGTTCATGCATGCTACTGCAGTGCTATTAATTATGTCTGCTGTGAGGTAATAGGTTGCACCTGCTTGGTTTAGGGTTGAGCATATAGACACAGACGTAGCATTCGTAGTGGTGTAACTGAACGGAGTAGTGCAGGAAGTTGAATTCCACCTGTTTGAAGTGTCATTTGCCTTGACGCACCATCTAATGGTGCAACCTGACGTTGAATTTATTACTTTTGTGACATTAGACCAGTTTGCACTCCCCGTCATGGCTACCCACGAGCTATCCACCAGGGTTCCTGTGCAGTTGTCAAAGCTGAAAATATAGCTACTCAGCCCAGCACTACTCTGCCAGTAGAGGCTGTGGAGTACTGGCGTTCCTGCTAAGGTTGAGTTGGTCGAGTTCTGGGAGTATGTTGGTGGGAGAAGTGGGGCAGTTGTTGTATAGTTGAATGGTGGATTGCAGGAAGTTGAATTCCAGCTGTTTGAAGTGTCGTTTGCATAGACGCACCAGTTGATTATCGCCCCGGCTGTTGAATTGACCAACTTGGTGACATTGCTCCAGCAGTCAGTGTATGCAATTTTGCACATCGGGGGAGTGAATTGAACCCAGGTATCGTTGACCCATCCAGTTCCAGAAGAATATGACTCCTCATTCCCGAATGTTGCATAAGTATTTTGATTCTGGACCATTTGATAAGTTTGGTTGATCCAGTTTGTGCTTCTTGGTATGTTTGATATGCGGATTTCATCTACTGTCCCATTTAAGTTTCTGTTATTAGATGGATTGGCCCCGATAAGGACGTTAGTAGTCAGCGCGGGTATGTCATAAGTCAATGGTACTGGTGCTACAGCCGTCATATTATACCAAAGTGACATATACGTGCTGTTGTAAACCCCAGCTAGGTAGTACCATGTATTTGCGGACATACCGCCAGTAGCATAAGTACAATTCTCAGTTGAAGTACCATTTTTTACACACATCTCTGCTTGGGTAGACGAACGCCATTCTAGAGCATAGGGATTTGCAGTCGTAGTTGTTTCTTTGGATATTATCCTTGGAAATGAGGTGTATGAATACATTTTTGTCCAAACTTCGAGTGTAAAGTTTTTGGGGTTCAGCGTAGAGGAGTTGCTAAAGTTGATATAATGGGTTTGGGAAGAATTGAATTCATCCGCCCCGCCTATCCTGGCGATTGTTGTATCCCCTTGTTTCCCAACGACAGTTCCAACAGCATTATTGCCATATTTTGAGGAATCTGAATGATTTCCTGTTTTCTCTGACAGATGCGCAACAAGAACATAGTTGC